>ENA-USUJ01001279-USUJ01001279.1-human-gut-metagenome-genome-assembly--contig:-NODE-1279-length-21659-cov-6.860115_pt1 | contig 21659 bp, 16 predicted proteins | sample MGYA00250061_ERZ773398 | MGnify/ENA primary metagenome ERZ773398 (study PRJEB29103, sample SAMN06111992) | human gut metagenome | biome: human gut; feature: ankylosing spondylitis patient; material... | reverse complement strand
CTCCCCTTTCAGGGGAGGCTCACCCGGAGCAAACCCTCCACCAATCCATCAAAAAACGACCCTCAAATTTGTGGAAAATAACCCCTATTTTTTCTTGCACAGAGGCCTATGGTGTGGTATGATAAGGAAAACTGAAAAAGTGTGACCACCCGCCGGACGAAGAATGCCTCTGCCCGGCGCGAAGCGTCTGTAAAAGTTCAATGGCTGTGCCATTTTTTAACATAGATGCAGTTTCCACACACGAAACAATCAATACAAAGGAGGAGATCTGAAGTAATGAAGAAGAGATTCGTTGCTTTTTTGTTAGTTCTGATTATGGTGCTCGGTATGCTGCCGGTATCGGCGATGGCGGCGAGTAATAGCACGGTCGTGCTGCATCCGTCTGTGAACAGCACTGTCACCGGCGTGAAAGTCAAGGTCGGTGATACAATCAGCGGCCATACGGTAAGTACAATCAGCGGCTATGACATCACGGTTGACCTTGGCGAGTACAACGTCAACAATGATTCTTTTACGCTTCCGTATGCCAAGAACATCTGGGAAGGTGTAGACAACAATCAGGTTGACTACATTTCTTGGGCTGGCGGTGGCAGCAACAAAAGAAGTGAAGGCGGCTCCGCGCTCCTTGTCAATGGTAAGAACACTGCTTACTATTATTTTAAGGGTGCAACCCCCACCAGGTACACCTACCATCTGATTCACGAGTTTAACTACGTTGGCGGTACGCGCTGGGATATTATGGCAACTACAGCGGCGGAAAGCTACCAGATCGACGTCAACAAAGGCAAGCCGACCCGTGACCGCTACAAGTTCGATGGCTGGGCGGACACGGCGAATGCTACGACTGCGAGCTACTTCGGCGGCGAACTGATTACGCTGACCAAGGACAATCCGATCAAGACCATCTATGCCGTCTGGAAGCCAATCTTTGAACTGCGTTATGATGCGAATGGCGGCACCGGTGCGCCGGATAGTCAGACGTATACGGCATTGTCTGCAACGTCGACACAGGCTACCTTTACCGTCCCCAATCAGACCCCGACCAAGGAAGGCTACACCTTCAAGGGCTGGGCTGACAGTGCGACTGCGACTGATGCGCAGTATCAGCCGGGCGGCCCGATTGCCGTTAAACATGAAAACAGCCCCAAGACCGTCTACGCCGTCTGGGAAGAGAGCGCTCCTCAACCCCCGCTTATTCCTGTTCCCTCCTATGACGATCTGAAATCTGCTATCGGGAAGATTCAGGTAAAGGACGTCAGCACGCCCAGCTGCGGGACGGAAAACTACGACCTGATCGACAACACGCAGAGCGAGCCGTTCAACTGGACGAAAACGGCGAGATTGGATCAACCGGGGAAATACGACGTGACCATCAAGACCGCGCCGTATGTCGCAAAGTACAACAGCGAAAAATCGAAGACGCATGAGCTCAACAATGCGAACCAGACAACGCTGAAGCTTGTAATCAGCTACGAGAATAACACGTGGAAGCTGGACGACGGCCTGCGTGTGATCGAGGTTAAGCACAGCGAGCAGACCCCACCCACCGACAAGCCCGCCAAGCCCACGGAAAACGACGTGACCGGCGTTGTTGTAGATATTGTCTGCGTTACGAAAACCGGAACGCATGATACGGTACAGTCTCCGCTCGGATTCGCGACCACCCCACAGCATACGATCGGCGAGGTCGCAAGCGATGGCGCGGGCGGATATATCTGCCCGGTGACTGTCCGGACGGCATGGTTCGTGCAGCAGGCCAGCAATCTGGTCTGGAAGGTGCAGCACACCCCGACCGCGCAGACCATCACGTTCAACCTCACCTATGATAAAAATAGTAAGACGTGGGTGAAACCGGCAGCGAACCCGCGGATCGAAGCCACGCATGAAGTGACCCCGCCCACAAAGCCCACGGCGCTGGACGGCAGCTTTGCTATCGTCTGCAAGAACAACAAAGCAACACATCCTTACAAGGCGGATTATATTGCCACCCCGTCTCAGTATACGATCAGCGATGTGCAGATGGACGATCAGGGCTACTACGTCACCGCGACGGTCACGGTAGCGCCGAATCTGGTGGCATATAACAAGGCCACCCGCGCCGAGCACCGGCTCGTTAACGAGCAGGACGCAACGCTGACCATCACCTTCCGCTATGACACCGAAGCAACTGTTGACGGGAACAGGAAATGGAAGCAGCAGGGTGACCTGCCGGTCGTTGAAGTCATCTGCAAGGAGATTGAAGCGCCGACCCGCGAGGATATCTTCAAGGCACTCAACGGCCTTGTTACCGTCACCTGCATCAACCGCTTCTGGAAGGACGGCAACAACAACATGGACTGCGGTCAGGGACAGTATGCCGCAAAGGCGGGTATTGCCGGGCAGGACTATACGCTTGAAAAAGGCGAGAATGCTGGCACATGGGTCGTGACCTTCCCGGTCACAAACTTTGTGAAGTCGTTCAAGCAGAATCCGGCGCACAACCTGTACACCAAAAACACGCTGAGCTGGAACATCCGCTGGGAAGACAATGCGTGGACATCCGCGCCTGTAGAACCCGGCGTTGACGATCTGGTCAAGCTCACCCATGCGCCGACCGACTGGCGCGAGGTTGCCAAGATCGCGACCGGCGGCAAGTCCGACTGCATCCATGTCTCCTGCGTGAACGGAGAAACAGGCGTCTGCGACTATGGCATCACCGTACCGTTCGTCTATTCCGCGACGGACGTTGTGTCTGTGGAACCGGAAGACGGCGTTCCCGGCAGCTACATTGCAACGTTCAAAGTCGACAGATACATTGACACCTGCGCAAAGGCCTGCAACGACAAGAACTTCAAGGACGCACCGCGCACACACAAGCTGCTGACGCAGGAAACGGTTCAGTGGAGACTGTACGCGACGCCCGAGGCCGATGAGAAGATCGGCAGCAACGTTCCGAACCATGTCTGGGAGGCAGAACCTGTCAAAGCGGGCAAGGACGATGTCTGCACGATCGCGCACAACTGGGTCGTGACCTTTAACCCGGACAATGGCGGGCCCGCCTTCACGCAGAACGTGGAATACGAAGGCAAAGCGATCAAGCCGACCCCCGACCCCGAGAAGACCGGCTATACCTTCGACGGCTGGTATCTGGGCGATGAAAAGTATGACTTCTCCGCTGCTGTTGAGCAGAACATCACCCTGACGGCGAAGTGGATGCAGAACACCTATACCGTCACCTTCGACCCGAACGGCGGCAATGAGCTGGCTGAGGCGGATAAGACCAAGGCCGTCAAGATCGGCGAAGCCTACGGCGAACTGCCCACCCCGACCCGCAAGGGCTACAACTTCGCTGGCTGGTACACCGAAGCAGAGGAAGGCACGGTTGTCACCGCTGACACGACCGTCTCCGCGATGACCGACCATACCCTGTATGCCCACTGGGAGGCCAAAAAGGCCAACGTCCACATCATGATCTTCAAGTCGAACGATCTGGGGACGCCGATTGTAGACAGAGCGTATACCACCGATGCGGTTTACGGCGATACGCTCGACCTTGCGGAGATCGATCCGAGCAGCTATCTCGACTTCGACTTCGAGATCGACGGCGGCTGGTACGACGATGGTCTGTTCAACCTGTATAAGAAGTATGTGAGCGGCGAACAGGCGAACAAACCCGCCGCGCTGACCAAGTTGCAGATCACGGGCAACTGGCAGAATCTCAAGCTCATCGTCACCGAGCTGGTTCCTGTCGTTTACTTCAAGTCCGCAGAGGCTCTGGCAGAGTATCAAAATGACCACAGCAAGGTCGAGAACATCATCTTCACGACCAAAGCCCGCGTTGGCTCGACCCTGCCCACCGCAGACGCTCCCACCGCGACCCGCGACGGCTACACCTTCACCTTCTGGAGCCGCGAAGGCCAGATCGGCACCGACGTCACCGGCCAGACCGTCAACGGTTGGACGAACCTCGTCGCCAACTGGGAAGCCAGAACCGACACCCCGTATACGGTCGAGCATTATCTGGAAAATCTCGATGGTAGCTATGCTCTGGACACGACCGAGCCGCTGAAAGGCACGACCGACACGACCGTGACCGCAGCCGCAAAGTCCTACGATAACTTCACCTATGACAGCACAGTTCCCGGCACGGTTGCCTCCGGCAACATCGCTGGCGACGGCTCTCTGGTTCTGAAGCTGTTCTACACCCGCAACACCTACGACTACACCGTCCGCCACATCAAGCAGCTGCCCGACGGCTCCTATGACGAGGCAAACGCTGAGGTCGAAACGCTGAGCGGCAAGTTTGAAGCGCTCGCAGCTGTGACCGCGAAGGACTACGGTGAGCACTATCCGACCAACGACGCTGACACGAAGCAGAACATCAAGATCAAAAAGGGTCTGACGATCGATGTCAAGTATGATCTCGACGAGCATACCCTGACCTTCGAAACCAACGGCGGCTCCGCCATCAACCCGGTCACGGTCCGCCACGGCAATGCAGTTGCAAGACCCGCTGACCCGACCAAGGACAAGTACACGTTCATTGGCTGGTATGCCGACCCCGAATTCACCGAGGAGTATGACTTCGCAACGGTTCTGGAAGCAGACAAGACCATCTACGCCAAGTTTGAACTGACGTCCACCCCGATCGGCGACATCTATGTCCGCTACGATGTGCTCCACATCAAGCAGCTGCCCGACGGCACCTATGATCTGGCCAACGCTGAGGTCGAGCACCTGAGCGCCAAGAAGGACACCACCGTCACCGCGGTCATCAAGGATTACAGAGCAACGCATCACGTCAATGTCAACCGCACGCTGAGCAAGCTGACCGGCACGGCTATCCAGCCCTACATGGGCGTGGACGGCAAGCCTGTCTACACCATCCTGTCGGTCTACTACGATCTGGACTTCCATACCCTGACGTTCGACACCATGGGCGGCTCCAAGATCGCGCCGGAAACGGTTCGCCATGGCCTGACGGTTGCGAAGCCCAAGGATCCCGTCAACGGCGGCTACATCTTCGACGGCTGGTACACCGACAAGACCTTCAGGACTCCGTACAACTTCGCGACCCCCCTGACGCAGGATACGACGATCTATGCCAAGTGGTTCCTCATCGTCCTGCCCGGCGTCACCGTCAAGAAGAACACCCCGAAGCTCAACACCTCTGATCACTTCGCGTATGTCCAGGGTTATCCCGACGGCACTGTGAAGCCCGCAGGCAACATCACCCGCGCTGAGACGGCCGCGATCCTCTTCCGTCTCATGGATGATGCGTCCCGCAAGACCTATTACTCCACCAAGAGCGGCTTCCGCGATGTCGCCTCCGGCAGCTGGTACAACACCTACGTTGCGACTCTGAACAACGCCGGTGTCATCACCGACAGCTCCAACGGCTACTTCCGCCCGAATGAAGCCATCACCCGTGCAGAGCTTGCCGCCATGCTCGCCAAGTTCTCCGAGACGACCGGCGCTGCGAACTACTTCAATGACGTGTCCGCCAAGTACTGGGCGGCCAACGCCATCGCGATCTGCGCCAAGCTCGGCTGGATCACCGGCTATCCAGACGGCACCTTCCGTCCGGACAAAAACGTGACCCGTGCTGAACTCATGGCTATGATCAACCGTGCCACCGGCCGTGCACCCAAGTCCGCCGACGCATTCCTGCCCGGCATGAAGACCTGGATCGACAACACCTCCGATAAGTGGTACTACCTCGACGTGCAGGAGGCCACCAACAGCCATTCCTACACGGTCAAGGGTTCCGAAACCTGGACGGCTCTGACCTCCGACCCCAACTGGTCGCTGTACGAGTAAGCCTCTTCGGACGCAATTCCCCGGTATAATCCAAATCAGCCCCTGCCGCCAATTCGGCGGCAGGGGCTGAAAAATTCCCCCGGCGGCGCAGTCCACGACGGACTGCCGCTGGGGGAAGCTGTTTATTTTTGGACGCTGCGCGTTATAACCGGCCCAGACGGAACTGCTCGATCATTTCACCGGTCAGGCTGATGTGGGAGTGATCCTCCGGCAGCTCGCTGCGCAGGTGCCAGCTCGCCTCGGCCAGCTCGGATTCCTGCACGGTGATCCTGTCGCTGCCATCCAGCTCACAGACGAAGCCCATCAGGAGCGTGTCCGTGAACACCCACGGCTGGGATTTGTAAAAGCGGAGGTTTTTGACCCGGAGGCCTGCTTCCTCCATGACCTCGCGGTGCACCGTGTCCTCAATCGACTCACCGATCTCATTAAAGCCCGCGATGAGGGCATATTTTTTGAACGGCCGACCGCGATAGCGCGTGAGCAGCAGCCGGTCGCCGTCGTGCACCGCGACGATCACAGCCGGGCAGATCTTCGGATAGACCGTGTTTTTGCAATGCGGGCAGACCATGGCGCGCTCTACTGCACTTTTTTCCATGCGCGCGCCGCATCTGCCACAGAATTTCTGGGAATCATACCAACGGTGCAGGCTCTCGCCCGCTGCGGCAGCGAACAGGGCGGCGCTTGTCCCGTCCGTCATGGCGCGGAGCGACGAAGAGGGAGCATAGCGGAACGTGTCTGTCTCGCCGGGGTGAGCGGAGACGAGATAATACGCTGTTTCGTCGATGGAAAACGCGTACTGCGCCTCGCCGCCGTCCGGGATCTCGCACATCCGGGGCAGCGTGAGCGTTTCGCCGCTTAAATTACAGTAAACTGTATGATCCGGCTCAAAAATCAGCGCAATATCATCCGGCGACGGTGCTTTCCACGACATTTCATTGTGATACATATGCGGATACAGATCCTGAAGCATAGCTTTCCCTCCTCAGCGCCCGGCGAAGAACACTTCGATCTCCGCCCGGCCTGCCTGTACGCTGCCCTGCGCGAAAAACGGCTTGCCGCCGCCGCGTCCGCGCAGCTTTGCATTCAGCTCCTTTACCAGCTGCCGCAGATCGCCGTCCTGTTCGCCGACGGCGTATTTATAGCCATCGGCGTCGCTGCCGGCAAAAACAGCCGCACGACCCCCGCAGGCCGACATGACCAGATCAGTCAGCCGCCGCAGGCTGTCCGGGTTCATCGCAGGCTCAAACAGCAGGACGTTTCCTGCCCCGGCAAGTGCCTGCGCCTTCTGCGCAAACACAGCCTCTTCCAGCCCGGCTGCGCGCTGCTTCTGCGCGGCCTCCGCGTCCAAAAGCCGACGCACGGCGGCAGCCGTCTCCAGCGGTTTCGCCGACAGCAGGCCTGACACGCGCCGGTTCTGCTCGGCAATTTCGCTCAAATAGGCAAGCGCACGTCTGCCGCACAGAATTTCCAGCCGCACGCCGTCATGGAATTTCACGCAGGAGAAAATTTTGATCAGCCCAATTTCCCCGGTGCTGCTTACGTGCGTCCCACAACAGGCGCAGATGTCCGCGCCGGGGATGGTCACGATGCGCACCTGACCGGTCAGCTCCTTCTTGCTGCGGTAGGGGATGGTCTTCAGCGCCTCGGCATCCGGGTATGTAATTTCGATCGGGACGTTTTTCCAGACCCACTCGTTGGCCTCGGCCTCGACGGCGGACAGGTCCTCCTGCGTCAGCATACCGGAAAAATCAATGGTCACAAAATCCGCACCCATGTGGAAGCCGACGTTTTCATAGCCGAAGCGGCGGTGCACGACGCCGGAGAGAATGTGTTCGCCGGAGTGCAGCTGCATGAATTCGAACCGGCGCGTATAGTCGATCCGGCCCTCGACGCTCTGCCCTTCGGAAAGCGGCTGCTCACAGAAATGCACGATCTCGCCATCGCGCTCGTGCGTGTCGGTCACGCGGACACCGGACAGAAAGCCGGTGTCGCCCGGCTGGCCGCCGCCCTCCGGATAAAAGCAGGTTCTGTCCAACACAACGTCATAGCCGTGCTTTCCCGGCTGACAGGATACAACGCGTGCTTCAAACGCTGCCTGATGCGCGTCCTGATAATAGAGCTTTTCTGTTGCCATTTTGACACCTCTTGTCAGATTTTCAACTATCATAGCACACAATCCGTCAAAATTCCACTGGAATTCGTTCGGATTTTGGTTGACAAACCGGGGAAATCAACCTATTATATAAGTTGAGCGATTTTAAAAGCGCCCGATATTCTGAAACAAAAAGGGGGAAGAACAAATGGACGCAGGAAGTAGTAGCGGCACATCCGCAGGCCGAAGTCGGCCCGAGCACCAGCCGCCTTTGTGCGTCCGGTGCTTGCAGCCCCTGTCATTCTTCGATTGATGTGCCTGCGTTGTGTCTTTACCTTCCTATTCTTTACATTTAGGAGGAACAAGACATGGCAGAAAGCAATTTTTCCCTGCAAAAGACCCTGACCATGCTGCTCGACGAGAAGAAGTATCATTCTCTGCGCGACATCCTCAGCACCATGAATCCCGCCGACATCGCCGCCATTTTTGACGATCTCGATCAGGCGCGCCTGCCGCTTCTGTTCCGGCTTCTGCCGAAGGAGCTGGCCGCCGAAACGTTCGTCGAAATGGAGCCGGAGGCGCAGGAGCTTCTGATTCAGGGCTTCTCGGATTCCGAGCTGAAGGAGGTCATCGACGAGCTTTACGTCGACGACGCCGTCGATATCGTGGAGGAAATGCCTGCGAACGTCGTGCAGCGCATCCTGACCCAGGCCGAGCCGGATATGCGCAAGCAGATCAACGAGATCCTGCGCTACCCGGAGGATTCCGCCGGCTCGATCATGACCACCGAATATGTCTCCCTGCGCCCGAATATGACGGTCGAGGAAGCGATTTTGCGCATCCGGCGCACGGGCATCGACAAGGAGACGATCTACACCTGCTACGTGACGCGCGGCCACAAGCTCATCGGCCTCACAAGCGTCAAGGACCTGCTTCTGTGCGAGGACGACGATGCGACCATCGAGTCCATCATGCAGGAGCACGTCATCACCGTCGGCACGCTCGACGATAAAGAGCAGGTCGCCCAGATGTTCAGCAAGTACAACTTCCTCGCTCTGCCGGTCGTGGACACGGAGAACCGGCTGGTCGGCATCGTGACCTTCGACGACGCCATGGACGTCATGGAAGACGAGGCCACGGAGGACATGGAAAAGATGGCCGCTATGCTGCCGTCCGAACACCCGTATATGCGTTCGACCCCTGTCGAGATCTGGAAAAACCGTATCCCGTGGCTGCTGCTGCTGATGGTTTCGGCGACGCTGACGGGCATCGTCATCACAAGATTTGAAAACTCGCTGGCCGCCCTGCCGTGCCTCACGGCGTTCATCCCCATGCTGATGGACACCGGCGGCAACTCCGGCTCGCAGGCCTGCGTGTCCATCATCCGCGGCATCAGCCTGAATGAGATCGAATTCCGCGACCTGGGACGCGTGGTCTGGAAGGAGATCCGCGTGTCCGTCCTCTGCGGCGTGTGCCTGGCAATCGCCTGCTTCGCGAAGATCATCGTGGTCGATATGCTGCTGTTAAAGAGCGAGAGCGTGACGTATCTGGTAGCCTTTGTCGTCTGCGCGACGATGGCCGTGACGGTCTGCCTGGCCAAGATCGTCGGCTCAACGCTGCCGCTGCTGGCTAAAAAGCTCGGCTTCGACCCGGCTGTGATGGCCTCGCCGATCATCACGACGATCGTGGACTTCCTGTCCCTGCTTGTCTATTTCGCTTTTGCGACCGCAATGCTCGGCATCGGATAAAAAACCGCCCGCTGCACATAATGTGCAGCGGGTTTTGTATGCTCGAATGCACGCCTCTCCTGCTCGGTAAAGCACTGGCGCGGGAGCGCCCCAAGGCATCCACGGAGGGGAAGGCGCTCAGCGCAAAACTGGGAACAGGAGCTTCTGGTTTTCCTGCGTGTACATATTTTCCCGCGTAATGAGGACGCAGGAAACCTCAACGAAATCGTCGGTCTGCTCGCCGTTTGCCACGCGAACGGCCTGCTGGACGGCCACGTAGCCCATGTTGAACGGCCGCTGCGTGACAATGGCCTGAATGATGTTCTGCTCTAAAAACTGGATCTGCCGCTGCGAATTGTCGCAGCCGACGACATAGACGCGCCCGCCCATGCCCAGCTCGACCAGCGCGTTTGCCGCGCCGACGTTGCAGACCTCGTTCGTGCACACAAAGCCCCGGATCTCCGGGTCGGCGGAAAGAAGCTCCGTCGTGATCGTCTGCGCCTGCTCGGTCGAGTTGTCGCAGCAGAAGCTGCCGAGGATCTCGATATTTCCTGCCTCGTTCAGTGCGTCCAGAACGCCGCGCGTGCGTTCAATGCCCGTTGTGGTCGTCAGCATATGCTGAATGACCGCGACCTTTCCGCCCTCCGGCAGATAGGATGCCATGGCGCGGCCCATCTCCAGCCCGATCTCATAGCTGTTGCTGCCGACAAAGCAGGCGCGGCCTGCGGCATTGACGTCCGTGTCGATCGCAACGACGCCGATCCCGGCAGCGATGGCTTCCTCCGTTGCTTCCGCGCAGCGGTCATAGTCCGCGGCAGAGAGGATCATGACGTCCGGCTTATCCGCTGTCACCTGCCGGATCAGCTCGATCTGCTTGTCAATGTCAATTTCGCGCGGCGAGGTCAGGACCTTCAGCTCGACGCCGTATTCCTCCGCCGCCTTTTCAACGCCGGACAGGAGCGTTCCCCAGAACTCCGCGACCTCTGTCACGGTTTTCAGAACCAGCGTCACCCGCAGCGGCTTCTGTGCTGCCGCGCAGCCCGCAAGATTCAGGAGCAGACAGAGCACCAGGAGAAAAACGGTGCATTTTTTAATCCTCCGCATGGCTGTCCTCCTCCTTTCCACGTACAATGGGCAGCACAAGCATGACCATTGTGCGCACACCGGGCGTAGAATAATACTTCATAACGGCGTCCGGGCCGAAGAACAGCTGCAGCCGCTCGTTGACGTTATAAACGCCGATCTTGGTGCTCTCCGCGTCGGATTCCTTTTTGTCGAGAATGGTTTCCAGCTGCTCCGGCGTCATGCCCACGCCGTCGTCCTCGACGGTGATGAGCAGGCGGTCCTCCTCCAGCAGCGACTCAATGCGCACCGTGCCGCCCTGCTGCTTGACCTTGATGCCGTGATAGATCGCGTTTTCCACCAGCGGCTGCAAAATGAGCTTCGGCAGCAGGCAGTCCTCCGTCTGCGGGTCAAGGTCGATCTCGTAGCGGAGCTTTTCGTTGTAGCGCATCTTCTGGATGGTCAGATAGCTGCGCACATGGGCGATCTCCTTTTTGAGCGTGTTGGTGTCGGAGCCGTCGCCGATGGACGAGCGCAGCAGCAGCGCCAGCGCGCTCGTCATCTCCACGACCTCCGCATTGCGTCCGGCGTGGCTCATCCAGATAATAGAGTCGAGCGTGTTGTAAAGAAAATGCGGCTGGATCTGCGCCTGCAGCGCCTTCCATTCGCTCTTGCGCTTCTGCTCCTCGCTGCGCAGCCGTTCGTCCATCAGTTCGGCAGTTTTGGTGATCATGTGGTCAAAGCTGTCGGACAGCTGGCCAAGCTCCGTGCGGGAGGATACCTGGCTGCGCACGTGCAGATCGCCGTCCTCCACGCGCCGCATCGTCTGCATCAGACGGCGGATGGGCCCTGCGATGGAGCGCGAGAGCTGAAGCGCGAACACCAGCGCAAGAATGAGCGCCGCCGCAGCGATGAGCAGATAGGTCTTGTAGATCCTGTCCTGACTGCGCAGCAGCTCCTGCGTGTAGGCAACGCCCACCGCCGTCCATCCGGTGGCCTCCGATGCGCAGGCTACATAGAGCCTGCGCATCCTGCCCTTGCCGGAGAGCGTGCGGCCGTCCGCCGCTGCCAGCACCTCCGCGACGTTTTCCTCCTTCAGTCCCGCATAGATCAGATCCTGCTGCGGGTGCCAGAGGATGCCGCCGCTCTGGTCGATCAGATAGATATAGCCCCGGCTGCCGAGCTGGATATCCGCGCAGAGCCGGTCGATGATCTGGTAGTTAAGGTCGATGAGCAGAACGCCCTGCATATTCCCTGCGCGGTCGAGCACGGCCTTGGAGAACGAAACGACCCAGTTGTACTGGCCCGCGATCAGGTTTTCCACGCGCGAGGACGACACCTGCACCTCGTTCGGCTCCTGCAGCGCGGCCTGGTACCAGTCTGCATTCTGGTAATTGGAATATGTGTTGAGCGACGCACCCTCGCTTCCGAACAGCGCGCCGCCGGATTCCGGGATCAGGGCGATGGCCGTGATCTCCGAGCGGATCTTCTGTGCGGCGGCCAGCTGCTCCTGCGCTTCGCGGCAGGCCGCGTCCGTCAGCCGGTGCTCGTTGGCCGCGCGCAGATAGGCCGCGACCGCGCCGTTGTCGACAATAAAATCGGAAATATCCTTCATGTACTCCACGTACATATCAAGCTCGGCGTTGACGCGGCGGATCAGCTGCTCGGTGTACTCCGTCGAGCTGTCCAGCAGCTCGTTCGTCGAGACGCTGATCGACACATAGGTCATGGCTGCCGTAATGACGAGGATCAGCAGCATGAACAGCGCCGCGATCCGCGTGCCGATGGAGTGCCGGGAAAAAAGTCGTGCTTCGGTCATGTTCCGCTCTCCGCCTCCCTGTACTGCCGGGGCGTCATGCCGGTTCTGCGGCGGAAGGTGAGCGAGAAATAATGCGGGTCGGCAAAGCCGATGCGCTCGGCGATCTCATAGGTGCACAGCCCCGTTTCACGCAGATATTCCTTGGCCTTCTCCATACGCAGGTTTGTCAGATATTCCACGAACGACTGGCCGGTCTTTTCCTTGAATACCGTTGAAAAATAGCTGCGGCTGACGCCGAGATGCTCCAGCACGTCCGGCAGCTTGAGATCGCAGTCGGCATAGTGCTCGTTAATATACGCGACGGCCAGACGGCCGCAGCGGGCGGCAGGCGTGTCGTTCTGCTGGGCCTGACATTGCAGAATATAGCCCTCAAGCCGCTCGACGGACAGCCGTACCTCCTCCAGCGCATAGCCCTGCTGCGGAAGGAGCATGGCGGGCGCGCGCAGCAGCTGCTCACGCGTCAGATGCGAGGCCACGAGGATCTGCAGGCGCTGCAGAACGGGGCGGCACTCGCTCTCATGCACCCTGCGGCGGCGCATACAGGTAAAAAGCGTCCCGGTCAGCTCCAATGCACGGCTGCCGCTGCCGGATTGGAGCGTGCTTGCGATCTGCGCCGCAGTCGGACAGTCGTCCGTCTGCAAAGAGCCGGAGGATTTGCGCAGCTCCGGGTCAAACAACAGTGTCTCGCCTGTGGAAAACGCGTAGCCCAGCGCGTGCTGCGCCTCCTGCGCGGACTGCCGCAGGCCGTCCAGCCCGGCATAGGCCCCGCCGATCCCGATGGGGGCGGTGATCTCCGCCTCCTGCATCACCGCGCGCAGATGGCGCGCTCCGGCGGCGGTGCGCGCCATGAGTTCCGCCGTTTCATCGCCGCTGACGATGAGCATAACGTGCTGGTCGCCGAGCAGCCGGAGCTGCGCGGGCGCACAGCCCTGCGCCACCCGATGTCCCTGCGCATCAAAGCCCTCGGGGCGCTGCGGCAGCGCCGCCAGCGCGACCGCATGGAACCGCCCGCCAAGCTCAACACCGGCGGCAAGCGTCGCCTCCGGCAGCTCCTGCGCCGTGTCGGACTGTAAAAGCCCCTGAAAGAAATGATCCTTCAGCACCTCGTCTGCCAGCACGGCCCGGCTGTAAAGCCCCTGCCGGTTGTCCCGGCGCGAAAGCTCCGCAGACAGGTTCTCCAGCAGCTGATCAAACTCCTTCGGGCTGACGGGCTTGAGCAGATAATCGTGGACATGGTACCGGATGGCCTTCTGCGCATAGGAAAACTCGCTGAAGCCGGTCAGCACGACGACGATCGTGTCCGGAAATTTCTCATAGATGTTCCGCGCCAACTCCAGCCCGTCGACAAAGGGCATACAGATATCCGTGATGACCACATCCGGCAGCACGGATTCGAGCTGTTCAAGCGCCTGACGGCCATTTTCAAAGACATGGGGCGGCGCAAAGCCGAATTTGTCCCAATTGGTGTTCTGTGCCATGGACTCCCGGACAAGCATTTCATCCTCTACAAGCATGATCTGGTACATACGGCGCGCCCTCCTTTGCATTTGTTATTAGTGTATAACAAAACGGTCAAAATTGCAATCAAATTTAGCAATTCGCCAATATGCCCGTGCGGTATGAGGCGGAAAAATTCGCTGATATCGAACGTATCCGGTTGCTGAACGATATTCGGCATGATATAGTAAAGGAAACGCAATGAACAGAAAGGAAGCTTCAGCATGGCAGAACAGGAAGGCAAAACCATACACTCCGTTGCGAAGGCGATCCGTCTTCTCGACATTCTGACGGAAAGCGGCCAGCCCGCTTCCCTGACGGAGCTTTATCAGAAAACCGGCTGGCCGAAGAGTACCATCCACGGCCTGCTGTCAACGATGCGGGAATCGGGTCTGATCGAGCAGACGCCGAATGGCCGCTACTGGCTGGGCATCCGCCTGTTTGAATACGGCTGTGCCGTCTCCAACTCATGGGATATCGGTACGATTGCACGGCCGCATATGCAGAGCATCTGTGCCGAGCTTGGCGAGAGTGTATTCCTGTCGGTTTTTGACCGTGCAGCAGTCGTAACGCTGGCAGAGGAGGAGTCCCGCGCGAGTCTTCGCGTCGTGTCCGAGGTCGGCGCACGGCTTCCGGTCTATTGTACGTCGCAGGGAAAGCTGTTTCTTGCCAACAGTTCCCCGGCGGAGTGCCGCCGCATTCTTACACACACCGAACTCAAGGCCTTCACGCCCCATACACTTACCACGCCAGAGCAGTTTGTGCCCGAACTTACCCGCATCCGTGAGCAGGGCTACGCTGTGGAAAACGGCGAGTATAAGATCGGCCTGCGCTCCGTCTCCGCGCCGATCCATGACGTGACCGGCGAGGTGCGCTACGCCATCGGCTGCGTCGGAATGTTTCGGCAGGTGCAGTCCGACGAGTTTCTCCGCGCCATCCGCCTCGTCTGCGCCGCAGCCGAGACGATCTCCCGCGCCATCGGCTATCACGGATAAACAGGCCCGCCGGACAGTTTTTTCTGTCCGGCGGTTATTTTGCTTGCATGTATGCGGCATCGCATGATATACTGGAAGGGAAAAAGAAAGAAAAAGGGGGATCCTTCATGTCCAAGACCTTCCTGCGGCGGCTGTTCGTGCTGGCGCTCTGCGCCTGTCTCGTGCTGCTGGCCGTATTGCCCGCCGGGGCCGATTTCGGCGATTACTCCGGCGATTCCGATTTCGGTGATTCGTCCGATTGGAGCAGCTCCGACTCCGATTGGGACTGGAGCAGCAGCGATTCCGACTATTCCAGCAGCTCCGAATCCTCCGGCGGGATCAGTACCATCGTCGTCGGAGCCATCATCGTCTTCATCGCGATCGTTTCGACCTCACGCACAAAGAAGAAGAAGGGAGCGTCCGGCGGCACCAGCTGGTCCGCGGCTGCGAACCGCAAGCTGAAGCCCATGGCTGAGTATGAGCAGCTCGACGAAAACTTCGACAAGGCTGAGCTGACCTCCAAGCTGTCGAACCTGTATGTACAGATGCAGGATTGCTGGCAGAAGAAGGATATCTCGCCCATCCGTCCGTACTGCACCGACGCGTTCTTCACGCAGATGGACAATCAGATCCAGCGCAAGAAGCAGCAGGGCCAGACCAACTACATCGAGCGCATCGCGGTTCTGTCCGTGGAGCTGCGCGGCTGGTGCCAGGAGGGCGGCAACGACGTGCTCGTCGCCCGTCTGAACACGCGCATCGTCGATTACACGCTCGACGACAAGACCGGCAAGCTCATCTCCGGCAGCAGAGACAAGGAGAAGTTCATGGTCTACGAGTGGGATCTTGTCCGCACGACCGGCACGAAGACCGAGAAGGACAAACCCATGCAGACCGTCAACTGCCCGAACTGCGGCGCACCGGTCGAGATCAACGCCAGCGCCAAGTGCCCGTACTGCGGCAGTGTCATCACCCTCGAGGAGCACGACTTCGCCCTCAACGCCATCCGCGCCATCTCTCAGCAAACGAGAGGATAACGCGCCCCGGCAAACGCATTCCACTAAAAAACTCCACCGCCCAGGCCGAGCGGTGGAGTTTTTTGAAATCTAGCCTCTGCGCGGCACTTACGCCTGCAGATTGAGCGCGGGATTCATATAATAGACGTTTTTCTCGTCCAGCCTCCGGCGCAGCAGCTCAATGGCCTCGCCGAAGCGCTGGAAATGCACGATCTCGCGCTCCCGCAGGAAGCGAATGGCGTCGTTCACATCCGGGTCGTCAGAAATGCGGAGGATATTGTCATACGTCACACGCGCTTTCTGCTCTGCTGCCAGATCCTCCGTGAGGTCGGCGATGGGGTCGCCGGTGACGGCCATGGTCGCGGCGCTCCAGGGCGTGCCGGAGGCGGCCTGCGGGTAGACGCCGGCGGTGTGGTCGACAAAATAATTCGCAAAGCCTGCCGACTCGATCTGCTCCTGCGTGAGCGTCCGCGTCAGCTGGTGCACGATCGTGCCGACCATCTCCAGATGCCCCAGCTCCTCGGTACCAATGTCGGTCAGCAGCCCCTTCAGCTCAGGATACGGCATGGAATAACGCTGACTCAGATAGCGCAGAGACGCGCCAAGCTCCCCATCTGGACCGCCATACTGGGAAATTATTACAGCTGCCAGCTGCGGGTTCGGGTTTGCGATGCGGACGGGGTACTGCAGCTTTTTTTCATATACAAACATCGTTTATTCCTCCGTTTCCGCGTCCCAGGGCCATGGATCGTCCAGCCATGTATAGCAGCCGCCCGCGGCGGCCTCCATCTGCGTGAGCGCCATGCCGCTGTCCTCCGCCTGCTGCCGCAGCATTTCATACTGCTCGACGTACTGGTTGAACAGCTGCACGGCCTCCTCGTCGTCCGCGTGGGTATCCAGGTACAGGCCAAGCTCGGTAATGGCGAAATTCGCCGCCTGAAGGTCCTGCATACTCTGCATACCGTCCGCGCTGCGCGGCTCGACGCCGCTTGTGCCGCGATATGGAAGGTCAAGCCCCGGAAACAGCGTGCCCTTCATCAGCGCACGTCCCGCCGTATAGCGGTCGGGGTTCTGCCCCTGGAACGGGACGTAGGGATTGGCCAGCGGCGCGCAGGCGGGAAGCGTTCCCCGCGTATCGCCGCAGCCTTCGGCAGTCTGGGCTGCCTGTGTCTGCATATCAGCCAAAAAGATCGGCTCCTCTCAAGAGATTCGGGCGCATTCGCCCTGAACCAATCTATGCGGCGCTGCTTCGACAGGTGAACGGGGACTCTGTACTTTTTCTCCGTCAGATGGTATACTGAGATAAAATGCCACAGCCGGGCGCTCCGGATGCGGCAGCTTTTCGGGAGGTTCCTGTATGCTTTCTGCGTTTCACGGCCTGTGTATGGCGCTGGCTGACAGCGTCCCCGGCGTGTCCGGCGGGACGATCGCGTTTATTCTCGGCTTTTATGACGATCTCCTGCGTGCGCTGCAGGGCCTGTTCAACGGAAAAGGTCCCGTGCGGCGGCAGAGCCTGCGCGCGCTGCTGCGCTTCGGCATCGGGTGGGGCGTCGGAATGGCTGCCTGTATTCTGGCGCTGGCGGAATTATTTGAGCTGCACGTCTATTTTATGTGCAGTCTGTTTCTGGGGCTGAGCGCGGCGGCGTTTCCGCTGGTAGCCCGCGCGGAGCGCGGTGCGCTGCGAAATACCGCGCGGTACGCGCCGCTGGCGCTGCTTGGCGCGGCGCTCGTCGTGGGGCTTACGCTGCTGCGCGAGGACGCGGCGGTTTCGCTGCGCGTCGACTTTTCGGAGCTTCGCGTCTGGCCGCTTCTGTACCTGTTTGTCTCCGGCGCGATCGCCGTCAGCGCGATGATCCTGCCGGGGATCTCCGGGTCGACGCTGCTTCTGATCGCGGGCGTCTATCTGCCTGCGATGCACGCGCTGCGTCAGCTGCTGCGGCTCGATTTTTCCGGGCTTCCCGGCATTCTGGCGCTTGGGCTTGGCGCAGCGGCGGGCGCAGCGCTGGCTGCCCGCGCCATCCGCGCCGCGCTGCGCCGCTTCCGGAGCCAGATGGTGTGGCTGATCCTCGGCCTGATGGCAGGCTCACTGTACGCCATCGTGATGGGCCCCGCCGGACTTCAGACACCGCAGACTCCGGTAAGCCTTCAGACGTTTTCGCTGCCGGGCTTCCTGCTGGGCGCGGCGGTGCTCCTGCTGCTGGAGCTGCTGCGCGCCCACCGGCCGAATGCGGAAAAATCATCACGGTGACGTACCGGCGGGGGACGGAGCAGCCACGCCGCAGGGCCACCTTTTCGATTCTTTTTGCGTTTTTTCTCAAAATGTAGTATAGTGTACAAAACAAACAGGAGGCGCATACGATGATCGAGGTCGAGTTATCTAATATTTGGGGGAGCGTCAGCCTGCCGGATCTGCTGTCCGGGGAGAAGGATCTGTTTGACGCGCATATGCAGCTCCGGACCAACGTGCCGGACGGCCCGGACTTTCTGGGCTGGCTGAACGCGCCGGAGGGCGTGATGGCCCGCGCAATGCTCGCGATCGGCAAGGCCGCAGAGAAGATCGCGGAGCTCGGCGATACACTCGTGGTCGTCGGCAGCGGCGACGCGCCGCTTGCGGCGCAGGCGGCGATCCGCGCACTTGGAAAAGAGGGGAGTGTCCGGCTGATTTTTGCGGGCACAAGCCTGTCCGCAAGCGCCTACGAGCAGCTGTGCAGCCGGCTCGAGGGGCAGGACTTCTGCCTGCTTCTGATCGCACAGAGCGCTGTCGATATGGAATGCGGCGTCGCCTCCCGCGCCGTCCGCTGGCTGCTTGACCGGCACTACGGGCCGGAGGCCAGGCAGCATATCTTCGTCTGTGCGCCGAAGGACAGCCTCCTGCATGGTATGGCGCAGGAGGAGGGATATACCTTCCTGGCCCAGCCTGCGCAGCTCGGCTGCGCGGATTCGGCACTTTCGCCTGCGGCGCTTCTGCCGATGGCGGTTTCCGGGATCGAGCCGCTCAGCGTGCTTGAGGGCGCGGGACAGGCGTATCATGATTATGACCTGCGCGCGTTTGAAAACCCTGTCTGGATGTATGCAGGCGCGCGTCACGCGCTGGAGCTGCGTACGCGGCGCACGGAGCTTCTCGGCATCTTCGAGCCGGACTGCATGGCACTCGGCCGCTGGTGGGCCAGCAGCACGGCCCGGCGCAGCTGCCGCGGCGGATACGGCGTTCTGCCCGTCCCGGCAGAGCTTCCCGGTGCGCTCGACACGCTCGACGCTATGCTGGACGGCAGCCGCAGCGCGTTTGAAACCTTCCTGCGCATCCCGCTGCCCGCGAGACGGCGCAACATTGAGCTTGACTGGAAGGATTACGACGATCTCGGCTATCTCTCCGGCCACTCGGTCGGCGAGGCGGAGGGCGCGATGTTCGACGCGCTCGTGCAGACCCACGCCTCGCTCGATATCCCGCTGATCATCCTCTCCGCCGGGCAGCTGGACGCGCCGCAGCTCGGCGAGCTGTTCTACTTCCTGGAGCTGACCGCTGCCCTGTGCGCTGCGACTGACGGGCTGAATCCCTTCGACCGCAAGCGCAGTTCTCCGACCAGAGCGCAGGCAGCCGCGCTGCTGCGCGGCTGAAGCCTGCTCCTGTTTACGATTTTTTCACAAGTAGGTTCTTGTGTTTCCGGCAGAAAGCTGGTACAATGAAGCTGACCACATGAGAAAAGGAGGAATGCCCGTATGGTCAATATTATGATGGGCCCCGAAGGCTCCGGCAAGACGAAGCTGCTCATCGGTGCTCTCAATCAGGCAGTTCAGCGCGAATCCGGCAGCATCGTCTGCATCGAGAAGGGCGATACACTGCGCTTCGACGTCGACCACAAGGTTCGGCTCATCGACATCAAGGAATACGCTTACGGCGGTTATCCGTTCCTGCGCGGCTTTATCAGCGGCCTGCACGCGGGAAACTTTGATATCACGCATATTTTTATCGACAACCTTTACAAGCTGTCGCAGGACAGCGACCCCAAGGAAACCGAGAATTTCCTTGACTGGTGCAGCGTCTTCTCCGCAGAAAACAGCGTCGCGTTTACGCTGACGATCGCGGGCGAAGCCAAGGATGCACCGGAATATATCGCAAGATATATGGACTGAATTTGAGATCGCAGGCGCTGCGGGCCTCCCACAGCGCCTTTTGAACGTTGGCAGAGGGGGCGCGGCATGGAGCAGCAGGAATATGCGCAGCGGGGCTATCTGCGCGAGGATTTTCGGCTCTTTCACCTCAAGGGCGTGATGGAGGAACAGCTCGACTGGCACTACCATACCTTCCACAAGCTGATCTTCTTTCTCGGCGGCCAGTCCGGCTACGGCATCGAGGGGCGCAGCTACCCGCTTGAGCCCGGCGACGTGATCCTCGTCCCGCAGGGCTGCGTCCACCGGCCGGAGGCCGCGCCGGGCGCGCCGTATGAGCGCGTGATCCTGTATCTGTCGGCGGAGTTTCTGTCCCGGGCGGGCGGGGCGGACTGCCCGCTCGACAGCTGCTTCACGCTGGCCAAGACGAGCTTCCGCTTCGTCCTGCGCCCGCAGGACGACCGGCAGGCGCTGCGGCAGACGCTCGCCAATCTCGAGCAGGCGCAGCAGCCCGGCTTCGGCCAGAGCGCGCTCGCCCAGGCCATTCTGGTGCAGCTGCTGATCCTGCTCCGGCGCAGCATGGACGCGCAGCCGCAGGCCGTGGAGAGCCTTGCGTCCGATGAAAAGATCGCGGCCATCATGCAGTATCTCTCCCAGCACCCGACGGAGTCTGTCTCCATCGACGATCTGGCCGCCCGGTTCTATATCAGCAAATATCACATGATGCGGCGCTTCCGCGCCGAGACGGGCTATACTGTCCATGCGTATCTGACCGGCAAGCGCCTCGCCCTCGCGCGCGAGCAGATCGCCGCCGGGACGCCCATTCTGCAGGCGGCCAGCGCCTGCGGCTTCGGAGATTACTCCGCATTCTGCCGCGCCTACCGCCGCCAGTTTGGCCAGCCGCCCAGCAGCGCAAAGCAGGATGCCGCCGAAACGCCGAAATCGCGAAAAAAGGCTTGACAGCGGGGCGACAATATGCTATGATTCTAAGGCTGAATTTGTCAGAGTGCCTGCGGGTGTAGCACAACGGCCAGGGCACCAGCCTTCCAAGCTGGGGACGCGGGTTCGATTCCCGTCACCCGCTCCATTATGCGCCAGTAGCTCAGCTGGATAGAGCAACTGCCTTCTAAGCAGTAGGTCGCGGGTTCGAGTCCCTCCTGGCGTGCCAATTCAGCCGGGCTAAAAAAAGAAAATTTCATATGGTGGGTGTAGCGTAGTTGGTTAACGCGTCAGATTGTGGCTCTGAAGACCGAGGGTTCGAGTCCCTTCACTCACCCCATTTTCTTTTTTTATGCAGGATTTTGCCGATACGCGCACGGGGATGTCGCCAAGCGGTAAGGCACAGGACTTTGACTCCTGTATGCGTAGGTTCGAATCCTGCCATCCCTGCCATAAGACCCGCTAGCTCAGCAGGCAGAGCACCTGCCTTTTAAGCAGGGTGTCCGGAGTTCGAATCTCCGGCGGGTCACCATGTCGCTGCGGACTGCATATCGTTCGCAGCGACTTTTTATGCTTCGCATGAAAAGTCACTTCTCACTCATTTCGTCGCAGCTCCTCCCAAAATCGCAA
>ENA-USUJ01001262-USUJ01001262.1-human-gut-metagenome-genome-assembly--contig:-NODE-1262-length-21925-cov-9.775494_pt1 | contig 21925 bp, 8 predicted proteins | sample MGYA00250061_ERZ773398 | MGnify/ENA primary metagenome ERZ773398 (study PRJEB29103, sample SAMN06111992) | human gut metagenome | biome: human gut; feature: ankylosing spondylitis patient; material... | reverse complement strand
GCATTCAGATGTGCCGTGTCCTTCTCTCCCTGGAAATATATTTTCCTGAAAGCGTCATTGTCGGCATAGATGCCTCCCTTCCTGGCGCAATCAAAGATGGGAATGCTGTAATTACCGCAGACTTCCACCATGGCGTCTATCACTTTCTCGGAGTCACTTCCCTTGAAGTTCTTACAGTTCCATCGGGTAAAGAAGAATATTTTGGCTGTGGGATATTTCTCTACGAGTCCTTTGCAGAGTATTTCCAGTTTAGCCTTGAAGTTATCTATCCCTCCGATGGAATCGAGTTTGAAGGCATCGTTATGTCCTCCGATTACGATAACATAGTCGAGGTTGTCTGCCATCTCTTTATATCTTATGTACATGGCCTCGCCCCAGCGCGGGCTGGAATAAGCAATGCTATTCCCATTTCTGCCATAATTGAAGTATTCCATGCCATGTTTTTGGGCAAAAGCGTAGTGCCAGGTATTTTCAACAGGTTCTTTGTGGTTCTTCACATAGCTGTCACCAATGACTCCGATACGTTTTCCTTTCAGATCATCCGCTTGCGGGTGAGTGTTTGCTGTCTGTGCGAATCCCGTGAGGGCGGACAGGCAGAAGATGATAAATAATAGTTTCTTTCTCATGATACTTATTGTGTATAAATAGATGTGCGGCTCTAAACTATTGCTTTGTTGCAAATACCAGTACTCCTGCCGTCGGAATATCTGTTGTTCCTATCAAAGCTTTGGCTCCTTCAGGAAGATTGAAACGATAGGGCTTGTCGCCATAATTGAGAACTATTCCCAAACCGTTGCGATATTCCATCGTTACTCCATACGGCAGATCCATTACAGATATATTCAGTTTTGCATAGAGCTTTTTGAGTACATCTCTTTCTAAGGTTCCGTCCGTGCTGTCGATTCCTACATAAGTGATAGTACCTTTACCAAGTTTGCGGGTAGTAATGGCCGGTTTTCCTTCATAAAATTCTTCGATATACTTTCCCCAGGTCTGGCAATCCTTACCCGGTTTCAGTATCTCTCCCCAGGTATTCCAGTGGTATTCTTTACCATCCATCACAAACTTTCCCGGTTCTTCGGGGAGCAGAAGGTCGTAAAACTCCATTTCATTTCCCGTCAAATCATAGATTAGCGAACCGAAAGGTGCTTCGGGCAGACGGCCGTAACGGTCTTTCTGTGCTGTACGGCAGGTTAATACCAGATTACCGCCATTCTTTACATATTCAGTCCAACGGTCTACCAATGCTTTGTCTGCCATCTGATAGGCAGGAGCAATGACTACCGGATACTGTGACAGGTCTTTGCTTTCATTAATGATATCGACCGGAGCTCCGAAGCTTTTTAACGTACGGTAATACTTGTCAATGTGTGCCATCGTGTTCCAGGTACGGTTCTGCTTCTGGCGTTCGATGCTCCATGCATTTTCGTGATTGAAAAGTATGGCGGTGCGACGGGCTTGGTAATCGGCGGGTTTCACATCACGTGCTTTTGCCTGTGTACGCAGTTGTTTCACTTCTTTGATGAATTGTTCGAATTCATGTCCTCCGGGGGTGATGGTAGTGCCGTCTGTGTTGGCAATTCCGTAATGATACTGCTCTGTTCCGTAAAGCGGCTGGCGGTAACGGTACGTACAAATAAAGTCGCTTCCTCCTGCAAATACACTCCAGAGCCACAGGCGGACAGCGCCGGGAAGTGGTTGTGGATTAATGCCTCCCCAATTTACTTGTCCCGGTTGCAGTTCCATTACTCCGTAAGTTCCTTGCACGGGGCGGAAAAAATCGTTGGCAAAGGCAATGCGTAACGGATTTCCCACCCGGTATCCGCGACGTCCGATGCCTTCGTTATCGCCATAAACCATGTAGCGGGTATAGCTTACGAAATCCAGGTCGGGACTTCCACCGATATGGCCTTCATCATAGTTGGGGATATAATTGGTGGTAACCCATTGGTTGCGGGCATGCTTCTTAATCAGTAGGCATTGCTCGTTCAGGAAGTCATTGGTTTGTCCGGCGGCAAAGCGTCGGTAATCCAGTATTTGATGATGGTTCATAAACATCTGGGCAGTCTTGGGGAGGGTGATTTCGTCAAAGGTCGAATAAACTTCACTCCAGAAAGCAGTGCCCCAGGCATCATTCAGTTCTTTGATAGTATTGTGATACTTGTTTTTCAGGAAGTTGCGGAATGCTACTTCTGCCGCCTCATTATAATCGAACTGTACGGCAGGCTCGTTATCAAGCTGCCAGCCTACGATGCGTGGATCATTGCCGTAATGTTGTGCCAACTTTTCTATCATCTTGTAGGCAAGCTCCCGATACCGTGGAGAGGCGAATGAAGCATGTTGGCGTGCACCGTGGTCGAGGACTGTACCATCTTCATACTTAATCAGGATTTCAGGATATTTACGACTTAACCACACGGGTGGGGTAGCGGTAGAAGTACACATCACTACTTTTAGGTTGTACTTGTCTGCCAAAGCGATTGCCTTGTCCAGCCAGGCGAAGTCATATTTGCCTTCTTCCGGTTCCAGTTGCGCCCAGGCAAACTCGGCAAAATGGGTAAATTCAAATCCCAATTCATGCATTTTCTTGAAGTCACGTTCCCACTGGCTCTCATCCCAGTGTTCGGGATAATAATAGACACCCGTCAAGAATTTTTATGTTTTGCCTTTAACAAGATCCCAGTACGCTTTAGCCGCCTGTTCTATCTTATTATCGCCGAATACGTAATATTTCTTGCTTTTGATGTCGTCCGGCAAATATTGCTGACTTACATAGTGATTTTTATAGTCATGCGGGTATTTATAGAACTGCCCCTTATTGGGATTATCCTCCCCGTCAAAATGCTTATTCTGAAGAGTTCGCGGAATTCTTCCGTAATTTCCGTTTTGCACGTCCTCCATTGCAGCATTTATTCCCTTGTATGCCGAATTTGATTTCGGGGCGGTGCAAACAAGCACCACCGCGTCGGCAAGAGGTATGCGCGCCTCGGGCAGTCCCACCTGCATGGCGGCATCCACGGCTGCTTTTACTATGGGAATTATCATCGGATAGGCAAGCCCCACGTCCTCGCAGGCTATCGGCAGGAGCGTGTAATGGGTTGTCGTATGCTTCCCGTCAACGGGGACGTGCCAAATACAGCAATATTGACCTGTTGGAAAAATACAACTATATCGGTTTGAAGTATTTACTCAAGAAGCGTAACATTCTCGATTTCGATTTACTTTTCAATGAGTTCCCCGAGCATATCCTTCCTTACGATTATGAAACTTATTTTGCTTCATCCGAGCGTTTTGTGATGGTGACTACGAATTGTGTGACGGGAGAGGCCAACTACTTTGAAGAGAAGAAAGATAAAAAGCGAGTGATCGATATCGTTCGTGCTTCCAGCAGTCTGCCTTTTGTTTGCCCTATTGCTTATGTAGACGGTATACCGATGCTCGATGGAGGAATTGTAGATTCCATTCCCCTGCAACGGGCTATTGCGGATGGTTACACACATAATGTCGTTGTACTTACCCGTAACAGGGGGTATCGGAAAGATTCGAAGGATATTCGCATTCCGGCATTTGTTTATCGGAAATATCCGGAGTTACGTGAAGCGTTGAGCCGTCGTTGTACTGTTTATAATGAACAATTGGAAATGGTGGAGCGTATGGAAGACGAAGGAAAGATTATCGTTATCCGCCCATTGAAGCCTGTGGTGGTAGACCGTATTGAAAAGAATGTGCGCAAACTGACGGAATTTTATGAAGAGGGATACGCATGCGCACAGGCTTTGTCTCATTATTTTTCTACTTTTTTTCCCGATTAATTCGATTTTAAGTCTTTATTAATTCCTTTTAGTGGGATTTATTAAGGGGTGCTCCTTTACTTTGCTGAAAAATAGTATTGGAGAACTTTTAATATAACATGAAAAACAAAGGAATATGGTAAAAAGATTTAGTTGGTTGTTTTTTTGTTTATTGTTTTCAGTAGGTATAACAGCCAAAGGTGGAGGCAGGCAATATAACTCTTATAAGGGGTTAGTGATGGCCGGTTATCAGGGGTGGTTCAATACCCCTGATGACGGCTCCGGCCGCGGCTGGCATCATTATAATGGTCCGAAGGGTTTTCGTCCCGGTTCCTGTTCAATTGATTTTTGGCCGGAAGTGTCGGAATATAAAAAACTCTATAAGACAGAGTTTACTTTTGAGGATGGCAAACCAGCATCAGTCTTTTCTTCTTATGACGAATCTACAGTCGAACTTCATTTTAAGTGGATGAACCAATATGGGTTGGATGGGGTATTTATGCAACGCTTTGTTTCTGAAATTCGGAATGAAAGCGGATTGAAACATTTCAATAAAGTCCTCAATTCGGCAATGAAGGCAGCAAATAAATACGAACGGGCTATCTGTGTGATGTATGACTTGAGTGGTATGAAGCCGGGAGAAGAAGGGTTGTTATTAAAAGATATTGCAGAAATCGCACGTCAATATTCTATAAAAGATCATGTCAAGAATCCGTCTTATCTATATCATAATGGGAAACCGTTGGTTACCGTATGGGGAGTTGGATTTAATGATAACCGACGTTATGGGCTGAAAGAGGCGGAGCGTATTATTGACGGTTTAAAATTGCAAGGATTCAGTGTAATGCTTGGAGTGCCTACCCAATGGCGCGAACTGAAAGGAGATACAGAATCAGATCCCCACCTTCATCAGCTTATCAGAAAATGCGATATCGTGATGCCTTGGTTCGTAGGACGTTATAATGAGAACACTTATCCAAAATTTCAAAAAATGGTAGAGGCAGATATCCAATGGGCAAAGAAGAATCAAGTGGATTATGCTCCATTGGTATTTCCAGGTTTCTCGTGGGGCAATATGAAAGGTCAAGATCACAATTCATTCATTCCCCGCAACAAAGGTTCTTTCCTTTGGAAACAGCTGATGGGAGCTATTCGTGCAGGAGCCGAAATGATCTATGTAGCAATGTTTGATGAAGTGGATGAAGGCACAGCGATCTTTAAATGTGCAAAAAAAGTTCCGGTAGGGGAAAGTATATTTATTCCTGTTGAAGAGGAAGTGGAAAGTGATCATTACTTGAAGCTGGTCGGTGAGGCTGGGAAAATCTTACGTAAGGAAAAGGCGATGGCATTCGATACTAGTTTGAATCCTTCGGCGCCTAATCCTTTTATCCGCCATATGTATACGGCAGATCCTTCCGCACACGTTTGGAAAGATGGCAGGTTGTATGTATATGCTTCGCATGATATTGCTCCGCCCCACGGATGTGATTTAATGGACCGTTATCATGTTTTCTCTACCGACGATATGGTACATTGGACAGATCATGGTGAGATCTTGAATTCAGCTCAAGTGTCTTGGGGACGTAAAGAAGGAGGTTTTATGTGGGCACCGGATTGTGCATATAAGAATGGAACCTATTATTTTTATTTTCCTCATCCTAGTGGAACGGATTGGAATGATAGCTGGAAAATCGGAGTGGCTACGAGCCGTAAGCCTGCCGAAGGGTTTAAGGTAAAAGGTTATATAAAAGGAATGGATCCGTTGATTGATCCTTGTGTTTTTGTGGATGACGATGGGCAAGCCTATATCTATAATGGTGGTGGCGGTCTTTGTAAAGGGGGGAAACTGAAAGATAACATGATGGAATTGGACGGACCTATGCAGGCAATGGAAGGTTTGGAAGATTTTCACGAGGCGACTTGGATACATAAGTATAATGGTAAATATTATCTGTCTTATTCCGACAATCATGATGAGAATTGGAATGATGGGGTCAAAGGGGATAACCGAATGCGTTATGCCGTCAGTGATTCTCCTTTGGGACCTTGGGAATCAAAGGGAATCTATATGGAACCGACTGACAGCTATACGAATCATGGTTCTATCGTAGAGTTTAAAGGACAGTGGTATGCCTTTTATCATAATAGTGCGCTCTCCAATCATGATTGGCTCCGTTCCATTTGTGTAGATAAATTATATCACAATCCTGACGGGACGATTAAGCTCGTAAAACAGACGAAAAGTACGCCGATAACGGTACAGAAAAAGTATCCGTTCCGTAATCCTCAACTTTCCATAGAGCAACGTGTTGATGATTTAGTTTCCCGTTTGACTCTGGAAGAAAAGGTGCGACAGATGTTGAACAATGCTCCGGCTATCAAACGTTTGGGAATTCCTGCTTATAACTGGTGGAATGAATGTTTGCATGGTGTTGGACGTACTAAATATCATGTCACAGTATTTCCGCAGGCAATAGGAATGGCAGCTTCATGGAATGATGTGTTAATGAAAAAAGTCGCTTCTTCTATAGCAGATGAAGGACGTGCTATTTATAATGATGCACAAAAGAGAGGGGATTACAGTCAATATCATGCTTTGACGTATTGGACCCCCAATATAAATATCTTCCGTGATCCTCGTTGGGGACGTGGTCAGGAAACGTACGGTGAAGACCCCTATCTGACATCTAAAATAGGAAAAGCCTTTGTTCTTGGGCTCCAAGGAGATGATCCCCGTTATCTGAAAGCTTCGGCTTGTGCTAAACATTATGCTGTGCATAGCGGTCCGGAAAAGAATAGGCATAGCTTCAATTCCGATGTAAGTACTTATGATTTGTGGGATACTTATCTACCGGCTTTCCGCACATTGGTAGTTGATGCAAATGTATCCGGTGTCATGTGTGCATATAATGCTTTTAAGGGACAGCCTTGTTGTGGAAATGATTTGTTAATGCAGTCTATCTTGCGTGATAAGTGGAACTTCAAAGGTTATGTTACTTCTGATTGTGGCGCTATCGATGACATATTCAATCATCATAAGGCACATCCGGATGCGGCTACGGCAGCAGCCGATGCAGTATTTCATGGGACTGATTTGGATTGCGGTCAAAGTGCATATCTGGCTTTAGTAAAAGCTGTAAAAAATGGAATCATTACGGAAAAACAATTGGATGTCTCTGTGAAGCGTTTGTTTACGATACGTTTTCGTTTGGGTTTATTCGATCCCGCAGAACAGGTGGATTATGCCCATATTCCCATATCTGTATTGGAATGTAAAAAGCATCAGGATTTAGCGAAGCAATTGGCGCGTGAATCAATGGTACTTCTCAAGAATGACCGATTGCTGCCCCTTCAGAAAAATAAATTGAAGAAGGTGGTAGTGATGGGGCCGAATGCTGATTGCAAAGACGCTCTGTTAGGAAATTATAATGGTCATCCTTCCCGTATGTTAACTCCTTTGCAGGCTATCCGTAAACGTTTGAAAGGAGTGGCGGAAGTTGTATATGTGAGTGGTATTGATTACATAAATACCGTATCGGAAGATGAACTGAAGCGATATGTTAATCAGGCGAAAGGTGCTGATGCGGTTATTTTCATAGGCGGTATCAGTCCGAGATTGGAAGGTGAGGAAATGTCGGTCAATAAAGACGGATTTGATGGCGGTGACCGTACTTCCATTGCTTTGCCGGCAGTCCAGACACAACTGATGAAAGCATTGGTGGCAGGGCGCATTCCGACTGTATTCGTGATGATGACGGGAAGCGCACTTGCCATTCCTTGGGAAGCAAAGCACGTTCCGGCAATCTTGAATGCTTGGTATGGAGGTCAATATGGTGGAGAAGCGATTGCAGATGTTCTGTTTGGAGATTATAATCCTTCCGGAAAGCTTCCGGTAACTTTCTATGCCAAAGACAGCGATTTGCCGGATTTCGAATCCTATGATATGCAAGGACGGACATACCGTTATTTTAAGGGAAAAGCACTTTATCCTTTCGGTTACGGATTGAGTTATACCGATTTTAGGTATTCTTCTTTGAAAATGCCTACGGCTTGCAATACTACTGATAAAGAAATTCCGGTAACAGTTACAGTGAAAAATACAGGAAAGATGGATGGGGAAGAAGTTGTCCAGCTTTATGTATCCCATCCGGATAAAAAAATACTGGTTCCGGTGACGGCCTTAAAAGGTTTTAAACGGATATATTTGAAGGCTGGTGAAGCAAAACAAATAACTTTCTCCTTATCTTCTGAAGATTTGTCCTGCGTCGATGAAAACGGCATTCGTAAAGTTCTGCCTGGCACAGTAAAGATACAAGTTGGCGGCTGTTCACCTGTGGCTACGCTAACTGCTCCTTTAAAAACTGTAGAAACTACTTTGAAACTTACAGGAGATACTTATACGATAGATAAATAATTATTTAATTATATTTGAAAAAAGCATAACATGAGAAACAAAATGAAATGGATGTTGGCAATAGGATTATTGTCATGTTCTGCGGTGATGGCGCAACAACAGAGCGATATTATGTCAGTATCGGCTTCTGTGAATGCGGAAAGAGCTGTATTGGCTGTTGATAAAAATGTGAAAACGATGTGGACGTTGCCGTCTCAGGCGTTGAAAGCCGAACAATGGTTAATGTTCACTATCCAGCAGCCGGGGGATGTTTGTGAACTGGACCTCCAGATGCAGGGAATCAATAAGAATGATCTGAAAGGATTATTGGATATTTATGTCACCTATGATCCGATGAACTTGGGAGATCCGGTGGACTACCAGGTGAGTGGGAACGATAAGTCAATGAAGGTCAAGTTTACTCCTAAATATGGTGCCCATGTCAAGTTGAACTTTAAATCCGGAAAAGCGGATAAGCCTTTCTCTTTGAAGGAAGTTGCCGTATTTCTAACAGAAAAAGTGCTGACAGACAGCAAAGGGAAAGTGACCGACCGTCCCTATATGGATGCATCGCTCCCTGTAGATGAACGAGTGGAAAGCTTGCTAGCTGCGATGACTCCGGCAGACAAGATGGAACTTATTCGTGAGGGATGGGGAATTCCCGGTATTCCTCACTTGTATGTGCCGCCTATTACTAAAGTGGAGGCAGTACACGGATTCTCTTATGGTAGTGGAGCTACCATTTTCCCTCAGGCTTTGGCAATGGGGGCTACTTGGAACAGGCAACTGATGGAAGAAGTAGCAATGGCTATTGGGGATGAGACAGTGATAGCCAATACCAAACAGGCATGGTCACCGGTATTGGATGTAGCTCAGGATGCACGTTGGGGGCGTTGTGAAGAAACGTTCGGAGAAGACCCGGTATTGGTCTCTCAAATGGGAGGTGCATGGATTAAAGGATACCAATCTAAAGGATTGTTTACTACTCCTAAGCATTTTGGTGGGCATGGAGCACCTTTAGGCGGGCGTGATTCACATGATATCGGCTTGTCGGAGCGTGAAATGCGTGAAGTGCATTTAGTACCGTTCCGTCATGTCATCCGTAACTATGATTGTCAGTCGCTGATGATGGCTTATTCCGATTATATGGGTATTCCTGTTGCCAAGAGTACGGAATTACTCCAACAGATATTGCGTCAGGAGTGGGGATTCAACGGTTTTATTGTCAGTGACTGTGGAGCTATCGGTAACCTGACTGCCCGTAAGCATTATACGGCAAAGGATAAGATAGAGGCTGCCAATCAGGCATTGGCTGCCGGAATTGCTACTAACTGCGGTGATACTTACAATAATAAAGAAGTGATTCAAGCCGCAAAGGATGGACGTATCAATATGGAGAATCTGGATAATGTATGTCGTACTATGCTGGCTACTATGTTCCGGAATGAACTTTTTGAGAAGAATCCCTGCAAACCGTTGGATTGGAACAAAATTTATCCGGGATGGAATTCGGATAGTCATAAAGCTATGGCACGCCGGGCAGCTTGTGAGTCTATCGTGATGTTGGAAAATAAAGACAACCTTCTACCTTTGTCAAAGGAGCTTCGTACGATTGCAGTTCTAGGTCCCGGAGCAGATGATCTTCAACCGGGTGATTATACTCCGAAACTTCAACCGGGACAGTTGAAATCTGTATTGACTGGTATTAAGGCTGCTGTAAGCAAACAGACCAAAGTGCTTTATGAAAAGGGATGCGACTTTACAGAAACGGGGATGACAGATATTCCTAAAGCAGTGAAGACCGCTTCTCAGGCAGATGTTGTGGTAATGGTGCTGGGAGACTGTTCAACAAGCGAAGCTACTAAGGATGTACGTAAGACGTGTGGTGAAAACAATGACTTGGCCACTCTGGTTTTGCCGGGTAAACAACAGGAATTATTGGAGGCGGTTTGTGCAACTGGAAAACCTGTGATTTTAATTCTTCAGGCCGGTCGTCCCTATGATCTTTTGAAGGCTTCGGAAATGTGTAAAGCTATTCTAGTGAACTGGTTGCCGGGACAAGAAGGCGGACTGGCTACGGCAGATGTTTTGTTTGGTGATTATAATCCGGGTGGTCGTTTGCCGATGACTTTCCCACGTCATGTAGGGCAGCTTCCTTTATATTACAACTTCAAAACTTCGGGACGTCGTTATGAATATGTAGATATGGAATATTATCCTCTTTATCGTTTCGGATACGGGCTAAGCTATACTTCGTTTGAATATTCGGGATTGAAGGTACAGGAAAAGCCGAATGGAAATGTGACGGTCGAGGCTACAGTGAAGAATGTGGGAGGTCGTGCCGGTGACGAAGTTGCCCAGTTGTATGTTACAGATATGTATGCCAGTGTAAAAACCCGTGTCATGGAACTGAAAGACTTTGCTCGTATTCATTTGAATCCCGGAGAGTCAAAGACTGTTTCTTTTGAACTGATACCGTATGATCTGTCATTGCTTAATGATCATATGGACAGAGTAGTCGAAAAAGGAGAGTTCAAGATTTGTGTTGGTGGTATGAGTCCTGATTATAAGGCAAATAATGAAATAAAGCATAGTGTGGGTTATAGCGACAAGAATAAAGGAGTATCTGGGATACTTAATTATACGCATGAGTTCGGAGCTGATTTTGACCTCTCTGTATCGAAAGTGGAAGAGAATTTGTTGAACGACCAAAAGACCGTATGGGTGAGCGTGAAGAATGGTGGAACATTGATGGATACCGGTAAGGTGGAAATGTTTGTTGACGGTAAGAAGATGGGAGATGCCATTCACTATGAACTCGGACCCGGAGAAGAAAAACTGATTCCTTTCAAGCTGAGTAAAGATAATAAGCAGCCTGTTGCTTTCACTACCAAATATAAAATGGTAGCTTTATAAAGGTATCAATTAGAAAAACACAATGAAGGGGACTGCTTCTATAATAATTAGTATGTTGTTGGCAGGAAGTATCACTTCCTGCCAATTACAAAAGCAAATAGCCGCTCACCGGATTGTTACTAACCCGCTCAATCTGAATTATCGCTTCCAACCGAAAGACGAGTCTCGTCGTGAAGCCGCCGATCCGGTATTGGAATACTTCAAAGGCTACTATTATCTGTTTGCCTCCAAGTCCGGAGGATATTGGCGATCCGACGATCTGGCGGACTGGGAGTATATTCCTTGTACGACTATTCCCACACTGGAAGATTATGCTCCTACGATTCTTCCTATAGGAGATACATTGTACTTCACTACCTCTAGCGGGAAAACCCAAATATTCAAAAATGCTCATCCGGAAAAAGATACATGGGAACCGGTAAACACGAAGTTGACCTACCGATTGCATGATCCGGCGTTTTATAGAGACGATGATGGAAGAGTGTATATGTATTGGGGATGTTCGGACAAAGAGCCTATTATGGGAGTAGAGGTCGACCCGCAGGATGGTTTCAAAGCTATTGGGGAAGCTAAAGCGTTGATAGAACATCATGGAGACAAATATGGTTGGGAAGTTCCGGGAAAGAATAATGAAGAACCGCGTCAAGGATGGAATGAAGGTCCTTGTATGCTGAAACATGAGGGGCGTTACTATCTGCAATATGCAGCTCCAGGTACTCAGTATCGTATTTATGGCGATGGAATTTATGTCGGTGACAGTCCTTTGGGACCATTTGAATATATGGAGGATAATCCGTTTTCCTTTAAACCGGGAGGTTTCATAGGTGGGGCCGGGCATGGGCATACTTTCCGTGACAAATACGGAAATTATTGGCATGTGGCGTCTATGACTATTTCTGTCCGCCATTGGTTTGAACGGAGGTTAGGGCTTTTCCCTGTTGTAGTCTCTTCTCGCAAAGGTATGTACGCTCATACGGTTTGGGGAGATTATCCATTCTATATTCCGGACCGCAGGGTTGATTTCAGCAGGAATAATCTCAGTATAGCCTGGAATCTACTCTCATATCGGAAACCTGTTCTTGCATCTTCATCCTTTGCAGGATATGAGCCGGATAAGGTAAATGACGAACAAATAGAAACGTGGTGGGCTGCTCAAACCGGAAAAAAAGGAGAGTGGATACAGGTTGATTTGGAGAATCTGTTGTCAGTGAATGCTGTACACGTGAACTTTGCCGATCATAATTTCAAGGTTTTTGCACCGCATTCTCCGGTAGTCTATCAGTTCATTATCGAGGGGTCGGTGGACGGAAAAGAGTGGGTGAACCTTGTTGACGAAAGAGACAACAGTAAAGATGAACCTCATCGTTTGTTTGCATTAGATAAACCCGTAAAAGTCAGATATCTGCGGATCAGTAACGCAAAGAACATGGAGGGCAACTTCTCTTTATCCGGTTTCCGTGTGTTTGGTACGGGGCAAGGTATTGCTCCTTCTAAAGTGACAGGATTCCGAGCTGTTCGGGATCAGCAAGACAAGCGGATTTACCGTTTTACTTGGGAAGCTCAAAAGGGGGCTACGGGCTACGTATTGCGCTGGGGAACTCAAAGGGATAAACTGACTCATGCAGTGATGGTTTTTGATAATCAGTATGAGGCCCGTTATTTTAATCGGGATTCGGAGTATTATTTCTCAATTGAAGCTTTTAATGAAAACAGCTCCGATCTATTAAAGAGTACAAGATAGAAAAAATGAGTATCAAAGGAATAAGAAAGTTTATATTGGCGGGTGTTCTATGTGGAGCACCTTGCCTTTTTTCGTACGCACAGGAGTTATATAAGAATGCAAATGCCCCTGTGCATGAACGAGTGATGGATTTGATTTCACGTTTGACGGTGGAAGAGAAGATAAGTCTGCTTCGTGCGACTTCTCCCGGCATTCCCCGTCTGGGCATTGATAAATATTATCATGGCAATGAAGCATTGCACGGAGTTGTCCGCCCGGGACGTTTTACGGTATTTCCACAGGCTATCGGACTGGCGGCTACATGGAATCCCGAATTACAAAAGCGGATAGCTACTGTGATTTCGGATGAGGCGCGTGCCCGTTGGAATGAACTCGATCAGGGGAGGAATCAAAAAGAGCAGTTCAGCGATGTGCTGACTTTCTGGTCGCCTACCGTGAATATGGCTCGTGACCCTCGTTGGGGACGTACACCGGAAACGTATGGGGAAGATCCTTTCTTGAGCGGGGTGATGGGAACGGCTTTTGTGAAAGGATTACAAGGGGATGATCCGCATTATTTAAAGATTGTTTCTACTCCCAAGCATTTTGCTGCCAATAATGAAGAACACAATCGTTTTGTCTGCAATCCGCAAATTTCGGAAAAGCAACTGCGCGAATATTATTTCCCTGCTTTTGAGATGTGTGTGAAGGAAGGAAAGGCCGCTTCCATCATGACTGCTTATAATGCACTTAATAATGTGCCTTGTACGTTAAATTCCTGGCTCTTGCAGAAGGTGTTGCGTCGGGATTGGGGATTTCAGGGATATGTGGTATCCGATTGCGGAGGACCTTCTTTATTGGTCAATGCGCATAAGTATGTGAAGACCAAAGAAGCGGCAGCCACGTTATCCATTAAAGCCGGATTGGATCTGGAATGTGGAGATGATGTGTATGATGAGTATCTGTTGAATGCTTATAAACAATATATGGTTTCGGAAGCAGATATCGACTCGGCTGCTTATCACGTGCTGACAGCTCGTATGAAGCTGGGGCTTTTTGATGGTGTGGAACGAAATCCGTATGCTAAGATCTCTCCGTCGGTAATAGGTTCGAAAGAGCATCAGACGGTAGCTTTGAATGCTGCCCGCGAATGTATTGTCTTATTGAAGAATCAGAAAAATATGCTTCCGCTTAATGTAAAGAAGCTGAAATCGATAGCTGTTGTGGGGATTAATGCCGGTAAATGCGAGTTTGGTGATTATAGTGGGGCTCCGGTAGTGGAACCGGTTTCTATTTTGCAAGGTATCAAGAACAGGGTAGGTGATAAGGTAAAGGTGGTTTATGCTCCCTGGAAATCGGCTGTCGATGGTCTGGAACTTATTCAAGGAGAGAATTTCCCGGAAGGGCTGAGAGCGGAGTACTTTGATAATACCCGTTTGGAGGGCACGCCTAAAGAGCGCAAGGAAGGTTGGATCAATTTTGAACCTGCCAATCAGGCACCCGATCCGTTCCTCCCCAAATCTCCTCTTTCCATTCGTTGGACAGGTAAGTTGAGGCCTGCTATCTCCGGACGTTATACTTTTAGCTTTACTTCGGACGATGGTTGTCGTTTACGTATTAATAATGAAATGTTGATTGACGCTTGGAATGGGCATTCCGTATCTACCGACTCCGCATCTATTTATCTGGAGGCGGGAAAAGATTATCAACTGCAGGCGGAATATTATGATAACCGGGATTATGCCATTGCAAAGTTGCAATGGAAAGTGCCGCAAATAGGAAAGGCTACCCGGCTTGATTTGTATGGAGAAGCGGGAAAGGCTGTTCGCGAATGTGAGACTGTTGTTGCCGTAATGGGAATCAATAAATCAATTGAACGCGAAGGACAGGATCGTTATGACATCCAACTTCCGGCCGATCAGCGTGAATTCTTACAGGAAATTTATAAAGTGAATCCTAACATCATTTTGGTTTTGGTAGCAGGAAGTTCTTTGGCTGTTAATTGGGAAAACGAACATTTACCAGCCATTGTGAACGCATGGTATCCTGGCGAACAAGGGGGAACGGCAGTTGCGGAAGTTTTATTTGGGGATTATAATCCGGCGGGTCGTTTACCGTTGACTTATTATAAGTCTTTAGAGCAACTTTCGACCTTTGATGATTATGATATAACCAAAGGACGTACTTATCAGTATTTTAAGAAAGATGTGCTCTATCCGTTTGGATATGGACTTAGTTATACGACTTTTAAATATAGTAATCTGAAAGTAGACGATGCGGGAAAAACAGTGAATGTATCATTTACATTGAAGAATACAGGTAAGCGGGCAGGTGATGAAGTTGCGCAAGTCTATGTTAGATTACCGGAAATAGCAGGTGGTACACAGGCTATCAGACAGTTGAAAGGTTTCCGTCGTGTTGCTTTGAAGGCAGGAGAGAGCCGGAAAGTGGAGATTACGCTTGATAGAGAACAACTTCGGTATTGGGATGAAAAACAGGCTTGTTTTGTAGTGCCTCAAGGTTCGTTTACTTTCATGGTAGGTGCTTCATCCGGTGATATTCGTTTGGAGAACACTACAAATTTATAGTGTCCGTCATTTTCAAGTCGTTTTCGTAATCACATATAATAAAAAGGGAGGTTGTTCTAGAAAATACAGAACAACCTCCCTTTTTAGATTCTTATTTTCTATCTTATTTGTTTTTATCAGTCAGGCAGTTGATCATATTCACTACCAATTTACCTGCTATCGGATCGGTTGTAGCCTTTTCCGTGCACATGGTAGAGATGATGGCTTCTCCTTTTCCGTCGCTAATCTGCAACATTGTCAACCCGCGCATGGACTCGATACGTTCAATGCGGTCTTCCGGTTTGCCACCGTCAATGTATGCATGGATTTTCATCTGTCCCGCCAGTTCGGTAACATTCTTATGCCGGTGAACTTTCAAGGTAGCGTTACATGCACGTGGAATCTCCCGCTTATTGTTATTGAAATAGCGTAACTCCAGCACATCGATGTCATTAAAGACCGGAGCGTCATTGCGTTCCATGATTACGATATCTCCTTCTGTCGGGATAATCCAGCCGGTGATATATTCAGGGTAGATAGCTTTGACAGTCTCTTTGCTATTGAGGAAGAGTAATTGTCCGCCTTTCGCCTGATAAGTACGGATCAGTTCTTTTTCTTCATCGGTGCAGGATGTTAAGCCGGAGATGACACAGAGGTCGGCTTTTAATTTACTATCCAGCATTTCTTTTACAGAAGAAACCGATTGACAGTTGATGTTCAGGAAGTCGAATACGTTCTTCGTATTATCTTTGTCCAGCAGTACGATCCGTTTAGTGTTGTCTACCTGACCGGCATTCCACTCTTTACGGCTGAGCAATAATTCATATTCATTGGCGGATACGGGCAAACCGTTTTCTGTGAGCTTCAGTATCAGTTTGGCTTTTGTCTTGTCGGCAGGTAAGCAAATGGGCAGTTGGATAGTAGGTTCAAAGTAGTAGTGCTCGTAATGCTTCACAACCGGAACTTTTTCTTTCCCGCTTGCCAGACACTTGCCTGTCTCGTCCTGTATTTCCCAACGGAGCAGTGAAGGCTGCAAGTCCGTACCGTTTTCACGGTCGTTTACCACATAAATGCGTGTAGGCAGTTTCTCGCCGGCATATAGATTGCGTCCCCACAACTCTGCACTGACCAATACGGGTTGCAATGCGCGTTTCAAAGCGTAATAAGTAGGATACGGTTCGATGTTCTGATAGTCATACGTTTGACGGAACCATGTCATTAGTGCAAAGTGCATGATACCTGAAGCCTGGTCGTTGGAACGGCGTAATGTTTCTGCCAATTCTCCCGTGATGAATGCTTGTGTTTTCAGGAATGAGGCAGGATCCGCCCAATCATAAGCCTCGTAGCCAATCAAGGTATAAGGGTTTTGGTGAATGAGTTGGTAGGAACGGGTAGGATGTCCGGTTTCATTGTTGGGATAGCCCGTAGACATTTCCTGGCTGATGAGAGGACGGTCGGCCATTTTGAACTGCTTTTGGAACTCACCGTTGAAGAAACGGAAGAGCGAGTAGTCATACCAGTTATAATAACCGTGCATATCGTCAATATCGCCATCATCAATGCTGTTCATAAAGTCGGCACCATATTTCTTATCTTTGTTTTTTGCCTGATAGTTGGAGTCGAAGCAGATAGGACGAGTGGGGTCGATGCGTCGCATCTCTTTCACTACGTCTGAGATAATGCGGTATTTTTCTTTAGCACGTTCCAAGTTGCTGTCATTGTCGTAGAACTTCATCTCATTATTTACCGTCCAGAAGAGCAAGGATGGATGATTGCGATATTTCTTCAACAATCCCAAGAACTCGTTGCGCCACATTTCCAACAAGCGACGGTCGGGAATAGGAGTGGAATGGATCATCAGCCACGACCATGTACCTTCAAATGAGACGCCGATACCGTTACGGTCTGCAGCCGCCATCCAAAGTTTGTTCCACGGAGTGGTGTGGGTACGGGTCACATCAATATTTCCGGCTTTCATCAGTTGCATGAACGTATTTGCCAGATTTTCATCGTTAGGTGCCAATGCAAAAGGAATGTGGTTTCCACCGCGCAGCCAGTACTTATTGCCGTTCAGGTAGAAAAGTCCGTTCTTTACTTCAAACGTACGGAATCCGGAAGTTTCTGTCAAGCAATCCAACTCAACCCCTTTGTCTGTGACCAGGCGGAACTTGAAATCGTACAGATTGGGGTGCTGCGGTGTCCATAAACGAGGCCTCAGATCATTTACGGTGTAAGTTTCCATTCGTTCTTCGCCTGCGTTGAGACGCAGTTTACGTATGGATAAGCCAGAATAAAGTACCGCACCTGTTTCTTTGTCGATAATATCTGTATACAGATTGAATTGTTTCTTTTTACTGCCATAGTTCTTTAGGGTGATGTCGAAGGTAGCGCCATTCAAAATAGGCTTTATGAAAACATCCTCTACCTTTGCAGGGTCGGTAATACTCAATTTCACCGGTTGCCAGATCCCGGCAGGTTCATCTCCGTAAAAACCGTGTGGAATTTCTTTCAGGAGCGCATTGTTGTCTACTTCCACTTTGGCATCTTCTTGTTCGCTTTCACGTACGGAAGAGTAGAAAAAATCAATGGCATTTGCTGATTCGGAGGTACTTCCGTCCATTTTGCGCGTCACTTTGACAGTAATCAGGTTCTTGCCAGGTTTCAATAAACGGCTTCCATCTACCCGGATTTCACCGTACATACCTATATGTGAGGTAGCTAATGTTCCGTTGATGTATATTTCGGCAACTTTGGAGACTGCATCGAATGTCAATATCAGGTTTTTGCCTTCTATGTCAGAGGGTAATTCCAGCCATTGACGATACCAGGCATATTTTATCCGGTGATAATCGAATGTATAGTTTTCGCAACGCTCTGTTTCTTGCTGATAGTAGGTATCAGATACGCCCTTAGCTTGCGCTCCGGTAGGTGAGGGCATTGTTTCACCGTGTAGCCAGATACGGATGGGAGTCCAAAAGTTCGGTACGGACATGATGTGCCAGTCCTGATCGTCCGTTTTTGGGGAAATGGCTTTATCTTTATTGTCTAGTTGGTAGTCCGGCATGAAAAGCCAGTTGCCATCCAGCGTGATGTCAGTGCGGCTTCCGGTGAGTGCCGCTAGTTTTACAGGTGTGTAGTCAGCCCGTTCCTGACGGCGTTTGTTCTCTTTCTCTGTCGGAGTCGCTTTTTTCAGATATTCCGCTATTTTTACGTTTTTCAAGGCGTCGTCTGTCATCGGGGTTACGACGAGATCGTCAAATTCAGTCTCTATCCATCCTCCGCCTAAAGCAACTTCGCCCGATGGAACGAGGTTCGCATTTTTGTCTATCAGGTCAATGCGGGGATGCTTCTCGTCATTAAGGAATACTCGAATACGGTTGCCGCACACTTCTACTTTCATGCGATACCATTCTCCCGGTACAGGATGGAATCCTAACGGGCGGACTCCCATAAATTCATCTGTTCCCATATATCCGGTACGCATCAGGTAAAGGTCGTCTTGCAACCCTCCTTTGATACCTACTACATATCGGTCGAATCGGTTGTAATTACGGAAGCTCGCCCATATCTGCACTTGTTCGGCGTCTTCAGGGGCACGGGCTTTGAAGGAAAACGAGTAATTTGTCCATTCGGGATTACCGAAGAGAGCGTAGGAGCCTTTGGAACGGAATACATTATCGGCAATGCTGCATGTTCCTCGACCTACCACTTTCAGTGTTTCTCCAGTATTAGAGAAATCATTTGTCCATGTCGTATGGTTTTGCGCCTGTATGCCTAGGCAGAAGAGTCCGCATGTACAAGCTAAAAATGCTTTGCTAATTCTGTTCATGATATTATGAGTTAATATTAATTTTATATAAAGATAGGAGGCGACGGTAAACATTAGGATAAAATATCACTTAATGTGTAATTAATATCTGATTAAATTGTACCTGCTCTTGCTTTTTGTAGATAAATTTTATATCTTTATAGATTTGCGCTTTGCTAAAAAGAAATGGTTGCCTTATAAGGTGCCATTTGTCACACTATAAAGTGCCATTTGTCCCTTTATAAGGTGATGATAGTCACCTTGCAAGGTGACCACTTCTCGGTTGCATAAACGTATCTTGTTTTTCGCATTGCAAATCTTTAGTCTCCGCACTGCAAAGTCTTATGTAATAAGGAGCTTTGGACAAGAACCACTGAAAAGCCCTACCGTAAATGGAAGCTTTTAGACTTATGATTTTACGGTAGGGCTTTTTTTAGGCTCTCTTGCCAGGATATATTCTTTGCAGATATTGAAAGATATTAATTCTCTACGAAGAATATGATGTTCTGAGTTGAATAGTCGGTGTTGAAGACTAGTTTGAATTGGACATTTCCACCGTCTTTGGGCGCAGTCACTTTAATTTTAAAGTTGTCTGGATCTGTTACGGTGAAATAAGAACCGCAATCGCCTTCTGTGTTTAATTTGAGTTCAGCTCTTCTTTTACAGAAATATGTCTTGCAATAGTCTGTTATCGCTAATCTTCCTAATTCATCGCTATATTTTACTAATGCAGGAAGTTTTGTTCCGGTGAGTTTGTCGGGGCCTCCATAAACATCCCATGCGCAACCGTTTCTCCAAAAAGCTATATTTCCGAAGGCTTTTCCTAAATCATATTCTTCACCTGCTACAAGTTCCTTCAATTGAGAGTGTGCTCCATTAGTCAGATCTTTTACTTTGATACTATATCCCGTGCTTATCACACCTGTGGCGTTTGGATTTTTGTCATAGTTCAAATAAGTGATATTATCACCCGGATTGAAAGTCGGGTCTTTGATGAACCACCGTTCTTTACCTTCAGATTGTACTTCACCTTTTCCTGCATTAAATTTCCATGAGAACTGAATACCGACTTTATCTTTGTCACCGCCAAGTTCTGAAGGCTTTTTGTTCAATAAGTTGTATTTGTATAACTCATTGTCATTCTTCACTGTTAGTGTGCCGTTCTCAGCATTCCAGGCGAAACTGCCACCCCATTTTTCTGTTACATACAGATTTTGGTCTCCTTCATTCATAGTGAATACAAATTCTGCATCTGTTGGCTTGAAGTTGTATAGACTACGGAAATCAATGTCTGTGAAGTGATAGCCGTTTTTTGTGTCGTATACACCGGGGATGGCAAAGTAGTTACCATAATAAAGATCTCCTTTGGGTAATTCTTCAGGTTTCTTGTCTATACCACCTTTAGCATAAATCATCACTTCCAATTCTGGTTTCTTAGTCGGATTCTCTACCACATAACTTGCTTTTACATTACCAACATAAATTCCTATTTGCTTGCCATTGTGTTCAAAGTTCTCTTTATCCGTCCCTTCTTCATTCATGGCGAACAGGTTAGCGTTCTCTATACCTTCAGTTTGAGGACCTACTAATAAGTAGCTTTTCTTATCATTTGCATCGTAGTAGAGGCAAACTTCTCCTTCAGCTAATTTGCTTTTTTGGTTAATGTCTGAGAGAGTTGTTGTCATTTCAATAACTTTCCAACTTTCATCGGGTTGTTTAGCACCCAGTTTCCATGCTTTGGATGCGGTGACTCCCAAGCTTTCCATGCTAGTCTGGCTGTTGCTTACTTCGATGACTTTCGTACCTTTATAAAGACTCTCGATATCGCTTAACATTTCTGTTGCTCCGGATAATTCGATACCACTTTTAGCGGTGCTTTCATCTTGCGAATAAACCAGGATCTCTTTTGAGAATTCTTCTTCGGCTACGGTATATGTTACTTTCAGTTTTCCTGTTTTGTTGGCACTTGTAGCTGTTAATATGCCTTCTTCAGTCACAGCAAAAGTAGTGTTAGGATTCTCAATCAATTCATAATTCACTTCTACGGTCAAATCTCCGAATCCTAGTTCATCGACAAATTTTACTTCACCGGATTCTCCGAATCCCCATCCTATTGCCTTAGTGAGATCAAGGCTTTCGGTACTGATGAATTTGAGCGATTCTGAATCTTGGCAGTGTTCACGGGTATCACGATAAGCAAACTTACCTTCAGACGCGTTGTATGAAGTCGGTTTCACTACAAAATAATTGGAACTGGTCGTTGTTTTATCCAAAGTGATTTCCAATACGGCTCCATAATACTCCGCCGGCATATCTTGCGGAGTGAGTTCTACGGTCAGAATACCGTTTTCGTCCAATTTGCCATTGTTAAGAGCTTCTACCAGCAGTTGAGGAACCGCTGCACGTGTCAACTTCAACTCGTGTATATCTGCACAGGCAAAAGTCGCTTCGGATAAGTCTATATCTTTAGGCAGGATTTTGAATTTGGCAGTTGCAGTATGGGCTGTCACTACCTCTCCTTTAGTATTTGTGTAGCTGGCAGCTTCCAGATATTCATCTTCCTCAAAAACGAATTGTTTTTGGAAAAGGATAGAACTGATGCCACTAAAACCACCACCTTGTATCGGAAGAATGTAGTTCTCTCCGTAAATATAGATAGAAAGTGTCTTGTTTTCTTTGTTTTCGGCAAGAATAGGGGTTTCCTTGTTTACTGTGATGTTGGTCTGTATC
>ENA-USUJ01001260-USUJ01001260.1-human-gut-metagenome-genome-assembly--contig:-NODE-1260-length-21949-cov-7.436677_pt1 | contig 21949 bp, 26 predicted proteins | sample MGYA00250061_ERZ773398 | MGnify/ENA primary metagenome ERZ773398 (study PRJEB29103, sample SAMN06111992) | human gut metagenome | biome: human gut; feature: ankylosing spondylitis patient; material... | reverse complement strand
ATTTTGTTCCATGGCAAAGAGCTGATACGCCCCACGCTGGCGCAGATGTTACGCAATCCTGTCTATGTGCAGGCAGAAAGAAAGCGGCAAAGGCAAACCCGAAAATTGCAGCACTGCAAGTGGAGCTTGCCCATGTGGACAGCGAGATTGAAAAGCTGGTGGACAGTCTGACGGGTGCAAACAATGTCCTGCTCTCCTATGTGAATGTGAAGATAGCGGAACTGGACGGGCGCAAGCAGGAACTTCTGGCGAGGATAGCGGAACTAACGGTGGAAGCCATCAGCCCGGAACAGGTCAGCCAGATTTCCGGCTACCTCGACACTTGGGAGAATGTATCCTTTGACGACAAGCGGCGGGTGGTGGACTTGATGATTACCACCATAGCCGCCACAAGCGACAGTTTGAATATCACATGGAAAATCTTACGGGCGGAACCCCTCCCGTCAGATACCTACTCTGTGTAGTCCCTTGTAAACTGTACTTTTGGACGTAGAAAATAAAATGTCATTTGTCCAACTTTTTACTACTACTTCTACAACATACAACTCCTCAATAATCTTGCTCTCGTCAGCTATGTTTTGAAATATAACTTCAACACAATCTGAGCTTACATATGGTTTCATCTGTCCGACTCTTTCAGCTATCTTTCTACTTATAACATCCTGATCATCTTTAGATAATTTTACTCCCTTCACTATTCTTTTATCACTTATCCCCCACTTTATTGTTCCTATACCAACGACACGACTATTTAAAAAAGCATTAATGTATATCTCAGCAACATCAATTATAGCGTTTATTGGACTACTACCCTTTATTTCCTTATACTCTATATTTCTCTTTTCAGTTTCCTTCACTTCCTGATTTAACATATACTTTACAATTATTTTTCCTTCTTCGTTTTTTTCTTGCCCCCTCATTATTTGCTTCATATTATTTTTAAAAATTTTATTATAATCAAATTGAGGTCGAGTAGATATTATATCTTTGCAGGTTCTTATCAAGTATATTACATTTTCTTCTGTTTCTTCAGTTATAGTGGTAGTTAAAATAATTTGAACATCTTTTAATCTTTTCATAACTTCTATCAAATTATTTCTAATTTTTGAATCCACTTTAGCAAAAGGTGCATCTAATAATAAAATACTATTTGAAGGAATAAGATATAGCAAATTTAAAATTTGTATAACGCTTTGTTGACCTTGAGACATATATACCCCTTCATATGCCAAAGAAAAATACCTTTCCATATCAACATTTTTTAATAATTTCATCGCATTCTTTATCATTTTAGTATTCAATTGACAATCATAATCCAGAAATTCTCCACTAAAAATAAACACCTTGTTTTCTTCCATTCTTGCAATTTTCTTTATATCTGCAAAAGATGATACAAAATATCCAGATTGTCCTTTTTTATATACCTTTTTTAAAACTAATTTTTCTTTGGAATCATGCAAATTCATACATATATATGCTTCTTGATTTTTATTCGTAAATTTGATTATTCCAGAATCGTGAAATAATGAATACAATAGTGCAAGTAAAGTTGTTTTCCCAACCCCATTCTCCCCTTGTATTATATTTATACTTTTATCAAATTTTAAAAATAAATTTTCCCATAATCCTAAATTCGAAATTTCTACTGTATCTATTATCATCTTACGTGTCCTTTACATGGTTTTTGGCTCTCATTTTATATATAATGGCAATAATAACTTTTGACACTCTTACTTTATTTCTCGAATATACATCATTATTAAATTCAACCCATGCCATACCCTTTCTCCTAATCATAAGCACTACACAAAGCAGATAAATATTTGTTTCATTTTAGTTGTCAATTTTTTATTTTACTCAATTACTTCCCATTCACCGGCTTTAGTAGCACCTTTTCTTGTAATTTCTCCAGATTTCTTCATCAATTTAATTCGATAGCGCACTGCCTCTGCTTTCACATTCAGCATCTCTGCTATTTCATTAGCACTAATTGCCGGATTTTCTTTCATTAACTTCTTAATTTCTTTGATAATTTCTTTGGTAATTTCTTTGGTAATTTCTTTGGTAATTTCTTTGGTGACATCCGAACTCTTCTGCTCTTCCTCACGAATAGCTGCAAATTCATCATTAATCATGACCACTGCCATTGTATAATCATCAGTGTCGTTATCCGGCAAAAATTGCAATTCCGGTGAATGATTCTCTTTTAATGCATCCTTCGCACGTCGAATTCCCGAACCATATGACTCTATCAAATCCAGTGCAAAAAACATTTCTTTTAGCTCCGGATTCAAATACTGCCGATCATCAAATCGGGTTTCTTTATTCATTGCCTCAATTGTAACAGGAGGCACAGGCCGATTGTGGTTCACAAATGTTATTCTATCATTATAAATATAAATACCGATATAATTAGGTGACTCATACTGTTTGTGCAAAATACAATTTGTTGCCAGTTCCTCAAAAACCGTTAATGGCCAATTATAAACGATTCTATGTTCTATCGTCTCGCTATCCCTAACAGTATAGGAAGCCATAATATTGTCCTTAAAATATCGACTAACCTGCTTTGCCTGTATCCAAATCGGACCATCAAAAATTTTAGCTTCCATCTTATCCGTTCCAATAGCTTCCCTAATTATTTCCACATGAGCATAAGGTATGAATTTATCTGGTTTCTCTGTAAACATTAATACAGCAAAATTTTTCGCACGATACCCACCATATTCACTTTCACTAATTAATCCCATACTTTTTGCCATATCCAGTTTGGACTGATTTCTGATATCTTCTCTAGCATTTGTAGAAATCAAGTACTCCTTCATATATTCGTAACTCAAATCATCCAGAGTTGCTGTCTCATTCAAATTGGAGCTGAATACATCATGAGCAAATTTACGTAACAATTCATATTCCTCTTTAAAATTTGGCAAACGGCTATCTCTTTTTACTCTGATGTATCTACCGGCTTTTAATGAAATATCTTTGTCACTTTCTGCCTTATCACTTGTCTGATAAGGTCCGGAAGTTCCCGGTTCTACTGCTACAATAATATAATTCCTATCATCAACAACATCTGTAATCAGATGATAACTCACCTTAGGATAAATATTCGCCAATAATTGTTTCAACGAATTTTCTGTACTTTCTATCAACGATTCTTCTATACCATAAATAGGTCTTTTCGGAATGGCTTTTTCTCCCGTCTTTGGATCATTTACTTCCTCTATTCCAATAAACAGCAAACCAATCTCTCTATTCATGTAATTATTGGCAAATGCACAGATTGTCTTTAATATCTTATCTTTAAAAGTCGCAGACTTTTTATATTCAATATAATCATTTTCTATGCTGCCTTTTTCCAGAATGTCATGGGCCATTCTTTGAATATCTTCAATTCGCATATGCTTCTACCTGCCTTTTTGGTTATTAATATCTCCGAGAGTTCTCCGTTTTAAAAAATCCCTAAACTTATCTCTATTAAACTAAACAGATAACGCAATAACTCATCACATCTATTACTAGCAATGACATATTCCAATAATTCATCCAAATACCACCCAACTGCTTTCATTTCCATACTTTCTAGACAGGCCAAATATATTGTAGATTTCAACTAACTTCTGTCCAGAAAGATACTTCATTTTATTTTATACTATCCACTAAACTAATCTCTACTGCTCCGCAATTCTCGCCGCCAGGTCTTCCAAGTACATCCAGCGTTCCATTTTTTCTTCCAGCTGCTGTTCCGCAGCCTCTTTTTCCTGTGTTAATTCATTCAGCTTTACAAAATCACTTGCATATTTTGAAAAATCCGCTTCTAGCGCAGAGATCTTCTCCTCTAATGCCGCCATTTCCCCTTCGATGGATTCATAATCCTTCTGTTCCTGGTAGGTGAATTTTAATTTGCGTTTCTGTCCGCTTTTCCAGTTTTTAGAAGTAGTTTCCTCATCGGCGTTCTTCGGCTGGGATGTTACCGCCGCTCCCGTGCTCTCCGTGGTTCCTTCTGTAGCTCTTCTATTGGCATAATCCGTGTAGCCACCCTCGTACTGCACCATGCGGGTATCCTCCAGGGCGAAGATCCTGCGGACTACACGATCCAGAAAATAGCGGTCATGGGACACGACGATGACGATGCCCGGAAATGTATCCAGATAATCCTCCAGTACCTGCAGGGTGGCAATGTCGAGGTCGTTGGTCGGCTCATCCATAAAATGTAGCCCTACCTCTGCACCGCTTGATTTTAGTGGGTTCAACGGAATACACAACTGTGTTTCCTGTTCACTATTTATATTTTATACGAAAGAAAACGCATAGTCAATGTTAACCATGCGCTTGCTTATGTCCCTCAATTTCGAGGTTCATATATTCTGTTGTTTTCTTTAATTATAGGTTTTTCAGTATGTTCATATTCTTTTTATCCAGAGCCTTTTTCAATCTCTGATTCTCTTCTTTGAGCTGTTCGTTCTCTCCTCTTAGGAGTCTTATCTGCTCATGCAGTTTTGCAATTTCATTATCCATGACCATGTCAAGGATTCCTTTTCGTGGATCAACCATACCAGCCTGTTTCTCCACCGCTTCATCTACTAATTTTCTCACTATCGGATTCTTATAAAAGAACCCTCTTGATAATCCTGTTTGCACCATCAGCTTTGGCACCGTCACTTTCTCGCCTTCTTCTACCATTTCCAGTATGGTTATTCTGGCAAGGTTAATCTTTTCTACGCTTACTCTGCGGTTACATTCCACCATCTTGTCGTACTTGCTCATATTCATCACCCCATCCATCAAGATTTTGTAGTATAATATCAGACAGCCTTTTGCGTGCCTTTCGGGTATCATCTGCCAAAATCTGATTGCTCATCTTCCTATAATATTTTACATTTTTGAGATTACTGTGTCCGAGCAGTTTTGCTATGGTCCAGTCATCCAAATGCATCTCTGTCAGCTTTACGCCATAATAGTGTCTGTATAAGTGGGAGCCGAAGCCGAATAAGTTACCGTTATCATCCCTTATGTCCTGCTCCCGAATCATCTTTACAATCCGGCTTTGTATCATGCCATACTGCATCGGCTTACTCGGATTATTCTCATTTACAAAAATGTACTGTGTTTCTCCGAATCGCTCCTGCGTATAAGCAATCGCTTTTCTTATCAGAGCTGCCAGTTCTGCACTGACTGGTTTCTCATAGGTACTGGTTTTCATCTGCTGGATTCGTATAATGGTATCGCTTCCCTTTTCATACAGGCAGTTCGTTTCCAGTGTTAAGGTATCCGAAATTCTCGTTCCCAACATCTGGTGGATTACCATAAGTCTTGCAGTCTGCTCATCCATCTTCACAATCGCAGCATTTAACCGTATTAATTCCTCATCGGTATATGCCTTAAACTCCGCCTTTGGTGTGGGTGGGATATCTCTTGTTAAAAATAAAGTGCTTAAATTCTGATATCCGCATGTATGACCGATGCTCTCTAAGACTGCCCGAAGCCTGTTGATATCTGCATGAAAGTGCTTTGTTTCTGTTGCCTCGGTTTTCAGGTAGGTCAGATACTCTTCTATGATTTCTCTTTCCAATTCCCTGCATGACTGTATCTGTGGATACCGTTCTTTCAGATATTTTGATAACCGCCTTATTGCAGTCATCTCTTTTTGTACGCACGAAATTGCTTCTCCCTGTAGATTTAGGTATATTCCCTTTTTTACTTCTTCTCGGATTTCCTTTTGGTGTATGCCGGTGAAATTGACCGTCTTGGAACTTTTGATTAAATTATCCTTATAGGGTATATCTAACTTTTCAAGCTGCCAGATATCCTTTTCCCTCTCCGGTATTTCCTGCCTGCACACAAAATCCAGCATTGCATTCAGATATCCGAATTCTCTGGTCTTCACTAAAGCAACCGTTCCGTATACAGTCTCATTTTTTTTGGTAATCTCAATCCCTTCACGGAACATCCATACCTTTAGTTTTTTCATCCATACGTCTTTTTCTATGTCAGCCAGACTGTTGATATTTTTCGCATATCGGCTTAAAAACCGGCATATCTTTTTGTAGCGGGTGCGTTCTCCATAAAAAGTCGCCATATCTACTTTTTTACTTCTGTCCTGCAAAAACGCTCTTACCTCTTCTTTGATATTTTCGGATGGCAACTCACTCAAATCATAATACGGCTCCTTGGCTACATATTTTTTCTGATTCTCACTCAACGCAACACCTTTGTAATGAGCCAGTTCCTTTATGTAGATTCTATTCTCCATTACCGTTCACCCCCTTTCTGATGCAGCTTGCCAAGCTGCCCTTTTTAAAATATTCTTCATTCGCTTTCTCTATCTTCTTGGGCATAAAATCCACATACTGGCGTGTCATTTCTTCGTAGTCATGTCCAAGATAATCCCGGATGCTTTGTATCGGAACCCCTGTGTCATAAAATGCTGTTGCTATGGTATGGCGGTAATCATGACTTCGGAAAATGTAATCTCCATCTTGGATATTGCATTCCCTGCATGCTCTTATCATCTTTGCCTTAAAGGTACCCTTTTTATAGGCTCCGCCATTTTTATTCTGAAATATGTACTCATCAGCCTTCCGGCTGTATTTTGCGATGTAAATTTTCATCAGCTTGTATATAGCCATCGGTATTGGTATGCGCTTATAGGTTCGCATTTTTATCTGATACACCTGTATCCATGCGTCCTCTCCCTGCATATAATAAGCGTTTCCCTTCAGCGTACAGACCTCGCTGATTCGAAGTCCGATTCCCCAGAGATGTAAAAACATTAACCTTATGTCTTCCGGGAAGCGATGCAGGTTCGCCATAATCTCATCCATGACTTCCTGCTCCACACTTCTGTCATGGTGCTGCTGAAATGTTTTCTTTATATAATAGTCTGCATCAAAAGGGATTCTTTCAATGTATCCCTTTACCTTCAGATAATTAAAAAAGTGCAGGATACTCATGACCTCTTTGTTATAGGTTTCCGCCTGCACTTCCCGAAGCTGCTCTGCCCGGAAATATTCATCCATCTGCTGTTCTGTTACCATGCAGACATTTTCTGTTTCTGATTGATTTAATTCCTTCAAAAATTTTCGCAGATATATCTGCTCGCCCCTGAGGTTACTGATGGAAAGGTTGGTGATGCCGATGCCATACTTTAAGTACATCTGTAGCAGACATCTGTTTTCCTTGTGTGTTACCTCTGCGAAGGATATCGTCAACACCGGGCTTGACGGGTCCAGCCTTTCCGGCTGTATGCGGAAGCGCTCCATATACCACACATTGGCATCCCAATGTATCTCTTCGGCTTCCATAAAAAGTGCCTTGGCACACCATGCAGTGATTCCCCCATAATGATGCTTTTGATGTTCCGTTGTAAGGGTATGCTTAAACCGCTCAATCTGCTCCAGTTCAAGTTTTTCAATATCCTCTATCTGCTCATCTACGCAAAAATCATATAATTTGCTTAAACCTACAAGCTGTGCATGCATCCGCTCCCTGTTTGCTGCATTTTCGATAAAGTAATGCAGTACCTTGTATATCTGCTTTTTTAGTTTCTGCGGTGCTTTCCTTGTAAAATCCCATACTAGTATGCCTTTATTATTTTCCCTATAAAATTTTTCCGCTATCTCTATATCCGGATGGTATGGCAGATATAATACTGCATCTGCATATTCCGGTCTTACCGCTTTGCCACTGACGGTTATCTGCAATCTGCTTTTTATGGAGTGCAGTTTTACTTGGTCAATGGTCTTTATGTATAATCCGCAGGATGTTTTGTTTACTCTGCTCTGCAAATACTTTTCGTATTCCACTCTCCAATAATAGTCCAGTTCGCTGATATGCCAGATTTCATTTTCTATCATGAACCCCTTTAATTTATTTCTGTAAGAAATATTGCTTACCTCACAAGCCATCAGTTCTTTTTCTAACTGTGCTATCAGTTCTTCCTTATTCACTTGTGGTTCAGTTAGCTGTAGCACTTTGGCCAACATGAGGTATCGCCTCCTTTACAGTAATTTATCTATGCCATACAGGGCAGAATGTTTTTCATAAAATTCCCTGCTTGCTTCCATGAGTTTGTCATCCAGTATCCCAAGGTATTTTACTGTGGTATCCAGATGCTTGTGTCCTAATGCCTGACTGATCAGCTCCAGAGTCCAGTCTGCATTCCACCTTGATACTGCAAAATATCGTCTCAGCATGTGTGGTGTCAGCTTATATCCCGTTTTCTTCTCCATGCGTTTCAGCATGTCGTATACGCTTTCCACAATCATCGGTTTTCCTGCTGTTTCGCCGGTGATGTTGATAAATAACAACGTCTGCTTTTGCAGTAGTTTGCGGTATTCACTCATATATCCCAGCAGAAACTCGAAGGTGTCATCACTTATTCTTGCTTTTCTGTACTCTGCATTTTTTGCTCTGGCATTATTATCATTATCATCTCTGAAGTACACACTGACTGTCTTTCTCTGATAATCGATGTCCCTGGTATAATCTACACCAAGGATTTCTCCGATGCGAAAGCCTGTTTCTGCTATCATTAACAGGAGCAGTTGGTCACGGCTGTTTGTGCATGCCTGCAAAATATCTATGATTTCCACCTCTTCGGCTGCTCTTACATTTCTTTCCTTGGGTTTGAAATATCCCTTAAAAGATTTTGCCCGGATGGTTCGTTTTACCCCTACTGCATTGGCTACTGTAATCTGGTTATAACTCAGAATCTGTAGCGGCTTTGCCAGTCCGCAGTCTGCCATATATAAAAAGAACCCGAACACATCTTTTAGGTATGCGTTACAGGTTCCTTTTCCGGTACTTTCTTTTCGATTGTTTGCTACGTGATTCCCTTCCAACAGCCAGTATAAAAACTGCACGAAGTGTTTGTTCTGGTCTTCATATCCCAGCTCACTCACTTCCTCAAGTTCTACTTCCTGCTGATTGAGGTACTCCATGTAATAACATAATGCAAAGGCCATTCGTCTTACTGTGTTCGGAGAGCGGTTTGCATCTATCTTGTGCTTCAGGAATTTGCTCGGATATAAAACAACGTCATATGTTTCATTATCCTGTATGTAATAAAACTTGCGTTTACCTTCGGTCAGCACTTTTACTGCATATCGTTTCATTGCTCGCTCTCCTTTCTTTCAGCCCTTTTCAACTACATACACTACCATACACTTGGGAATATATCTAGCAAATTATTCTACTTTTTCTTCCATTTTCCAGAACCATTTCCTACTTTTAATCACTCCAAAAAACTGCTCCCTAATCCAACTCATATAAACTAACAGTTTTTACTGCCATACAGGTTGCCACCACCAAAATCACGCCTGTCACACTTACTACAATAATGATTACTCTCATCGTTTTCCCTCCCGAATTTTAGACAAACTAAATTTATACCCTAAAGAAACACACTTACAATGTCTGGCACTCTGCCATCGTGACCGCTTGGTCCTCTGCAGCAAAGTACATATCCGATTCCTCTCTGGTTACCATTAAGATTTCCCCGGCTTCTTTCTCCCCCATCTGAATCGGTGCAAGATAAGGAATAATCTCTGCACACAGTTTCTGATCCGGGCAGGTGTTGATAAAGCCACCATAGGTATCCAAAATCAAGCGGTCAACCATATCGGTAATTATCATCTTCTCTGCATCATAAAAATGACTGCCAAGGAAATTTGCAATATTCTCTGGTGTAGTGGAAATAAAAAAATCCTGCCTGCTCCCTCCGTCACTTGGATAAAAATAGGCATATCCAGCCCTTTCTGTATCCAGTATCTTTTCTACCATGCTTTTTTCTTTCTCTGACACTTGTGTTCCTCCTAACTGTCCTGTGCTGTTTACTCTCATGTAAATTCCAACCCTCATGTCTTCCTCCGCTTCATGCTTCGTTCATTTCTGTGCTGCTAAAACACACAAGAATGCGGCAGAAGTCATCTGCCCCTCTGCCGCATGGATTCTGTGATTTAGTCTCACTGCCATAATCCTTCACTTCTTATAAGTGACTTGCTCCTATTCGACACTACTTCCCGGAGCCGGAACGCCGCAAAGACAGAGAGAAAAATAATCCCCTGTCTGCTCATCCCTTGGGCAGTCAATCCAGACTGTCTGCGGTTCCTGCCATAAAAGGCAGACAGACATCACAGGAATCTCACCTCCACCACTGCGTGCTGGCTAATCTCAAGGAGTATCATTATAGGCCATTTTTCTCTTCGCACCTGTCTACCACAGACAGGCTGTACCCCGGTTTTCCCGCTCGGCTCCTTAGATGCGATCTTTTTTACAACATACAGAATGTTGCAGGAGTGTCATTGCGCCCCGGTTACGGCTCCTTAAATGGCTAACGTATCTGGACTGCTGGATATGGCTGGCAAAACACATCGTGATCCTGTGCTGCTCTCGGAGAAAGATTAAGGGTATCCTCTCCGGCATTTGTCAAAGTACCACGAGAGGATTTTCGGGAGAGACCATCCGCCCGAAAAAAGTTCCTCTCATATAGTACTCACACTAAAATGGCTTTTGACCACCCTCATTCAAAAAAATTTTTTAATTTTTTTACAGAGGATTGGATTGACTTCCATACAGCATTTTGGTTTGTCTGTTGTTTTTGTGCTATTTCCCGTGTTGATAAGCCTTCAAAAAAATAAAGGTGCAATCTCTCTTTTTGTGCATCGGTAAGTGACTGCATCGCTTTCTGTAAGGTTTCCAGTTCTATCTGGCGGATAACCATATCCTCCAATGACTCAGTAGAATCAAATGCCAACTCTTCAGTTGCTCCCTCCGTATAGCATTCCTTAGAAATATGCCTTAAATCACGCATCTGCTGTGCATGTGCTTCTTTACGGAATGTTTCGGTAAGCGCCTCATATACTTCTCTGGTAACATATGTATATTCTGTTTCCCCGATGGCGTCTTTGTAAAAATCCTTTACTCTTATTCGTATCCATTCTGACATCTATGTGTCCTCCATTTCGTAATTTTTTGAAATGAAGGACCTGGGGCGGACCTCTGGCTTTAGGTTTCTTGCATGCAGGCAATAAAAAAGGGTGCAATTCACATGCCGAATAAAGCATGCAAAACTGCACCCACGTTATAAAAATATTTAATACCCCTTCACATACGCCTTTCACAATCTCGTAAGGCGTATTTCCCCTTGCAAACACCAATATATTCTCTACTCCTTAGCCCTTTTTGCGGTACTATACCTGTAGAGATAGTGTCTTTCAATAAATGTGTAACAAGTGAACAGTTATCTGTAACAAGTTGCAAATTTCCTCATTATTCTCATAATTTCTATGTTTCCCTTCCCTTTCAATTCTACATAAAAAAATCCCCTTCGGTTTACTTCTCCGAAAGGGACTTAACTACAATATATCACTCTGACATTTCTTCTATAAAACGCATTAGCTTAAACTCTCTATTTCTTCTTGCTAAACTTCTTAACGCCCACAATCACAGCACAAATAATAAATGCTACAAGGACAACACCTGCCACAATTGTACCCTTTCCTATTTTCCCAGCAACAAAAATAGCAGTTGGACCATCTGCTCCTCCGATAACAGCTATGGCAGACGATTCTTCATGGTATGGATACAAAGAAAATCATCGAAGTCTTGAATACCCTACATGAACAGCAGAAGAAAAAGAGGGGTATCAGCAATCAGCAGGTATGCTGTCTGTCTTGTGTGGACACCAACAATAACCACTTTTTGCAGAGTGTTTGTGTCGGCAGAATACAGCCTACCCATATCGAGCAGACCCTTGTTCCCCATTTCACCGATGATACTGTTCTGGTTACAGACAGCCATAGAGCATATAAGACAGTAGCCAACAAGTACAAGATACCCTTAAATCAAATCCCAAGCGGGAAACATACAAGCGGTGGATTTCATTTGGGGCATGTCAACGGCTACCATCACAACATTAGTGATTTTATGTATCTCTATCACGGTGTATCGTCCAAGTTCCTTGACTACTATTTGGCTCTGTTCTATTGGGTCGAGAAGAACAAGGGCAAGACCTATCTTGAACAAGCCTATGACATTATCACTCTGTTAGCCAATCAGACGAGGAAGATACCGCTTGATAAGTTCAAGTACAAGCCTATTTCCTTTGATATGAAAAGGTTAGCAATCTAAAAATGTTGTGAATTTGTAAATTCTCGGCTCTGAAATGAGACAAACGGGAACGAGTGCGCTACAATATATATAAAAGTTGAAAATTTTCGTCTGAAAAGGTGTAAGATTTTTAGACGGTTTCCGTGTATATAGGTGAAAGGGGGTCTGTCTATGGAAGATAGAGAAATTGTAAATCTGTATTGGGAAAGAAATTCCAATGCAATCAAAGAGACAGCCTCTAAATATGGTGGGTACTGTAAGACGATTGCAAAGAACATACTTGGCAACAATGAGGACGCAGAAGAATGTGTCAACGATACATACTTGAATACTTGGAACTCCATTCCTCCCCATCGTCCTAATATCCTATCCACCTATTTGGGGAAGATTACAAGAAATCTGTCCTTTGATAGATTTAGACACAGACACGCCGATAAGCGTGGCGGTGGAGAAATCGAACTTGTCCTTGAAGAATTGGGTGAGTGTGTATCTGGTGCTGATAGTGTAGAGCAGGAAGTTGAGAAGAAAGAACTTGTTCGGGCAATCAACGGTTTCCTTGATACCCTCTCACAAGAGAAGTGCAACATCTTCTTATGCCGTTATTGGTATGCACTTCCTGTATCAGAGATTGCAACACGCTTTGGAATGAGCGAGGAGAATGTATCTGTGACCCTCAATCGTATTCGGGGCAAACTGAAAAATTATCTTATAGAAAGGGGTTATGACCTATGAAGAAAGAAGAACTCTTTAATATCATTGGTGAGGTGGACGAGCAGAAAGTTGCCGCTGCTGGTATGGCTATGAATACGAAGAAGAAGTCCCGCCCCGTTTGGGTTAAATGGGGTGCTATGGCTGCTTGTCTGTGCCTTGTAGTAGTAGGGGCTTTTGTTGTTCCTACATTGCAGGGGGAACATAGTTTAGTAGACCATCAGCCGAGTGTTACTCCTGGACCAAGTATTGTAGAACCTGGAAAAACAAATCTACTTGTGGTAAACGAAGTTGAGAGTGTTATGTCCACAGATATGGATGTGCAACTGACCCATTATAACAAACTCCCCTATGATGTATGGATATCAGTATTAGAGGAGTTCCATAAACTCATTGGCATTACTTACGAAGAGTTTACTGCGAAAATCCCTGACATTTTTGAGTGTTATAATTTCTATTCTTTGTCCACTCGCGGATACAAAGACACTAACTTAGCAAACGAATATCGCCTCCATGACTATGTGTTTGAGTATCAAACTGAAAGTGGTGGAGAAGCAAAAATAGCAATCTGTTCTACTGAAGAACCGTTGAGAGATTGTTTCATTGTGTGTGATACGCCAAAGCAATCTGAAATTAACGGTGTATCAACAGTAATTTATGGTTATCAGGGCACTTTTATGGTGCAGTTCTCATATGAAAATATAAATTATGATATTGAAACAAGTAATATCACGATAGAAGAACTCGAAGATTTGTTGGTTGGTATTATCGAGTAAAACAACATATACTGACCGATAGGAGCAGGGTTGAAATACACCTTGCTCCTTTTCATTTTCTGTGGGCATTCACAAAAAATGAATAAAAGGGTCAGCTATACACACCAATACTTATCTCGGACAGAGACTATTATTAAATATCTTTACCACTCCGTTTTTATTTCCGCCACAGATATATCATACTTCTCCAGAAACAAATCCATATCTTTGTTATCCCGAATCAGCATCACTTCCGTAAACTTGCCTGTCTGTATATCCTTAAAACCTGCAACCTTCTCACCGGTACAGATGCTCTTTCTAATCACAGGCTTTTGTTTAGCCCTATCATAGTTTTCCTTCTGTACCTTTTTATGAAACATAACTTTATCCTCCAAAAATATTGCTGTTATTATATAATTTACCACACAGAACTCTGATTTTCCATATAAAAATCCCCTTCGGATCACTCTTCCGAAAGGGACTAAATTATTCTATATGTACCTGTAACCATAACTGCACTTTACCAATCAGCATTAAAACTGCTATTATGCAGATGCTGGAGTAAATGGCATAAACATATGCATCCTGCTCCATATACCATAATACTCCCAATACTATAAGCTGTATAACTGTTATAACCCTGGCTTTTCTGCCAAAGTGTTTCTGTTCTGCCTCATCCAGTTTTCTGTTCTTACTGTGCATCGGGCTGCATACCATAATGATGCCAACTGCCAAAGCCAGAAGAATAATCAAAATATAATTGTCAGTCTGTACAAACAGCATTTCTGTATATACCGGAATGAACAGTACCAGATTAGAGCCGACATAGCAGAATATGCGGCTGTCTGAATGATACCCTCCGGTGTAGCTTCGAAGAACCATAAAAGAAAGCGTAAACACTGCAACAACAAATAACTTCTCTGTCACAAGTCCAATCAGGAATGCAGTCAGTACATTCAGCAAAATAATCATACCATTGCGTATGCCAAACTGATATATTTCCTGCTCCTCTTCTTTTATGATTCCCCGCTCAACCAGCCGACGGCTTAACCACCCGGACATCGTGCTAAAACCTTCTTAACTTTTCAGAGTTCTTCGGCATTTCATCCTGTCCTAAGAACCACATACAGCACTGATTTACATTTGCGGCAGTTACCATCAGCGCCATCGCTGCCATCATGCTCATTGCTCTGCCACTTAATTTGTTCATCCAGTTTCTTTTTTTCATCTGTAGGAACCTCCTTATTTTTGATGGTTCTACTTTACCAATTTCCATGTAAATATCAACCTATCTGTAACAAGTTGCAGGTTAGCTGTAATAAGTTGCACTCTTTACTCCAAACATTCCACATTTGTAAGGAGTAAGCTGGCTTTAAAAGTATCCCCCTCATCCTCTAACAGAAGTTCTCCTCCGTACTGCTCTGCAACCCTTCTGACACTTCGTATTCCCCTGCCATGCTTTCGTTTATCTTCCTTGGTTGTAATAAAATCCGGATTTGCCTCCGCAGTTTTACTGTTACGGATTGTTATCAGCAGTTTCCCGTCCTGATATTTGGTTTCCACATCCACAACCCGTTTTCCATCTGCCACTTTCATGCAGGCTTCTATGGCATTGTCAATCAGATTGCCATACATAACACCCAAATCACCGGAATCTATGGACATCCTCTTTGGCACAAAAGCTTTTACGATCATTTCTATCCCTTTTTCCCTGGCTTTTACTACCTTTACTTTAAGCAGGGAATTTAAGATTGGATTAGCAGAATATATGATATCCTCTGCCAGTCGGATATCTCCTAACATTTCTGCCAATGTATCCCGGACAAACTCCCGCTCTCCTCTTTCCACTCCATCATATAACACTGCTAGCTTATTCTTCATGTCATGTTTAATATCCTGAATTTGCTCTTGATACTTCTCCACGTCTTGATAGTATTCATCATTATAAGCAATCTCCTGATAAATCATTTCCTCTTCCAGACGCTTTTCTGCCATGCCGGTGTATTTATGAACTATCAGAAACACAATATAATTTGTCACCACAATACAAAAGATAACGCACATGCATAAAATCATGGTATCTTCTGATATTATTTCTCTTGCAATTTCTATCAAAAGAAAACAGGACACCACACTAGCAAAGGGAATCAATGCCAATGTATATGCAATTTCTTTCGGCAATAGGGATACTCTTATATTCCTACCCGCTTTTATTTTGCAGAACAACTCCACTACCAACAGCAGCAGAATCTCCATCACAAATACCACAAAGTAATAACCTACCACATCATCTTCAAATACTCCTCTGGCCAGTATTCGATATACTATGTATCCTATGGGTTCAACAATTACCACCAAACCCATATATAAACATACTGTTATCACTTTGCTTCTTAACTTCGCTTCATACTGACAGATATATACGTTCAAAATAAGTATCATGGTTAAAAAATTCAACCATTGCACTCCCAACTGATTAACTGCACTGCCAACCACTTCACAAGCAATCAACAGAAAAACAGAAAATTCAACAGAGGTCTTCCTCTTTCCAATGAACACCTCTAAAAATCTGCGGTATATAAATAAGTCAAAAATATTGATTAACAGCCGGACTCCATATAAAACCATATCACATTCCTCCCCTTACAAATGCAATATGCTTTTCTGTGAGGCTCTTTTTATAACTTCTGGTTACCGTCAGACCTGTTCCATCCGAAAGTATTACCTGCGTTCCCGAAAAGGTTTTTATATGTTTCAAATTCACAATAAAAGAACCATGCACCGAAGCAAATGATTTTTCATCCAGCTTCTCCCATATTTCGTTCAGATTCATATTCGCTTGATATAAATTATCCTTTGTGTGAATGACTGCCTGACGTCCTTTTTTCTCCAGATAGAGAATTTCGTCAAACTTAAGACTGTACCGGCTTCTCCGATAACTGAATGAAAAAGTTTGATTTGTCATGTTCAGATATGACTCTGCCTTTACAAAAAGCAAGCGTAAGCGTTCTTCTGTAATCGGCTTGTGTATAAAATCAAATGTAACAACCTCAAACACATCTGGCATATACTTTGTATAACTTGTTAAGAATACAATCAAGGCTTTGGAATCATAGGTTCTGATTTGCTTTGCCACAGCCAGACCATCCATTCCCGGCATTTCAATATCCAAGATATACATATCCGGTTTTTGTTCCGTTCTTTGACATGCTTCTATCACTTTCTGCGGATGTATCACATACTCGTACTCAAACGCATATTCTATCATACTAAGGGTATAGCGTTTTAATTTCTTAATATCATTCACATCATCGTCACAAAATACCACTCTCATCTATGAATCCCTCCTACTATAAATTGCTTTGTATGTCCTTAATCATTAGGAACTTATCAGCAGTTTCCTCATATAAGCTAGCATTCTGTCTATAAATTGGTTTCTTTCTTCCCTGGTGCAATTTATCAGGGAAAGTTCAAAATCAGATGATGAACTCCGTTCTCCGGTTATCAGAAAAGTGGGATCTATTTTGTACTTTTGGTATAACAACAACATATTTTCCCTTTGCAAGCCATACACTCCAAGTTCCACCTTCCGGTAATGCTCTACAGTAACATCTAATGTTTCTGCAAACTCTTCCTGTGTATATCCACCATTTTCTCTGGCGATTTGCAACCTATATCCTACCAAAACATTTAGTTCTTTCTTTTCCACACTCACAAACGTACACCTCACTTTCACAATAAATGATAGCAACGTGATACATCTAAAAACAGATTGCTATACGCCTTTTATTTTGGCGTAGTACGCCCAATTTATACATAAAATAAGGAAAGACAGGATTGCCGCTTTGCTGCGAATATATATGCAGTGGTGACTCATGCCAAGAACACCGTGGAATAATGTTTCTGCTGGCAACACAGAATAGATATGTGTTTATTTTACACTAAACACCGAATGGCTCTATATCTCCGGAATGGTGGCTCTCAAAATCCGAACAAGTAGCTCAAACTATTTCTCTCAAATAAAAAGAATGTAAAATATAGCATGTATGAAATTTACATACTTTATTTTACACTCATTTATTTTTTAAACTCTATATTATAAAATCTACTCTTTATACATTACATCCATCGAATAGACTTCACATTTACTTTGCTTTCATAATTTTTTTAATTTTAATAATCGATAGTACAGCCAAAGAAACTATTAGCATGTACAGAATCAACCATCCGCCGACCGTAATAACCATAGGCAATCGAACGTTAATATAAATAAATACAGAACAAACTACAACGCATACTCCAATCAAAAATTTCCATGGTTTGCAATCCTCTTGTTTTTGTTTTTTGAATTCTTCTTCTGACAACTCTCTAGTACTCTCATTAGTATCCAAAGTATACAAATTTATTGGCATCCTTTCATCGTTCATATTTTACCTCCTCTTTTTTAGAAAATTTATACTTTCCTGTATACTATTGTACCACATATTTCTCCTACATTCTACTTTTTTAGAATGAATACTACGATTTACTACCCCCGACTTAACCTCAGTTTCAGGCCATTCTCTACTTTTTACATTTATGTATCCATTATATTTTACTTATGAAACCACAATTATCTTTTCCTCACTGTTATGAAGTGGTTTCTTGCAAAACGTAAAATCATAAATACAATCTTTTTCTTTCACATTTTATAATTGAAAGTATCTGGAACAAGCCTAATTTAACAGTTTCTGGCATTTGACCACTCTGTTATTTGTGGATTGGGTACCTACAAGCTAATAGTTCGCTGTGTTTTTTTCTTCTTCCGTTATTCACGATTGCACACTCAAGCCACATAGATAATATAAACTAAATGTCAACTCTTATTTCAGTACAGAACTACTTATTCCATTTAATAAACTATCTTTGCAAGCTAAAAAAACCAATAAAATGGGTATCAAAAATATAACACAACAGGCAAATACATGATTTTCAATCAGTGTTTCTCCTTCCGATAAAATAACAGATAGTGGATACTGATACTGATTTTCTAAAAATAGCAATGGTTGTTCCACAAGATTCCATGTATCAATTAGATTTAAAATCAATAAAGCACTGATTCCATCCTTAATTTGTGGCAGTATAATATTAAAGAAAATACTAATATGTCCCGCGCCATCCATCTGTGCAGCTTCCGAACATTCTTTTGGTATATTCTGCATAAACTGATAAAGTAAATACACACCAAATGTTGTAAATATATTCGGTAAAATGACAGATGTACTGTGATTCAAAAGCCCTATTTTGTCCATCAGCATCATCTGCGGTGCCAGCATAATCTGATATGGCAGCATCATAATAAGAATAACACTTAATAGAACTAACCGTTTGCCTGCAAATTGAAGTTTGGAAAGTGCATATGCTCCTCCTGTTGACACAACAACTGTCCCCACAGCGATAAAACCACTTATTCCAACGCTATTCCAAAAATAATACCAAAAATCAGAATTGTCCCAAAAAGCGCCTTTATATTGCTCAAGCGAAATTTTTTTCGGTAATAAGGACAATTGCGCATACTGTGAAATTCGGTTTCCATGTTCGATCATCCCATATGTTTTTATAAACTCATTAGAAGATAAAAAGGAATTACATAAAATAAATACGAAAAATAAAATGACTGGTACAATGCATAAAAACATATAAAGCAAAATTAATCCCGATTTCCATTTTTCACTTTTACTCTTCATCCTCTTTCCTCTTCCTTATAAAAATAAAATAAATTAACACAGAAAACGATAATATCAACATCAACGATGCAGCCGAAAGACTTCCATAATCCATTGCATATAATTCGTTATTTATAAAATTCTGCAACATATAAACAGAATCATATGGATACTTTCCAAATAATAAATATGCCTCCCTGAAAATTTTAAATACTCCCACAATTCCAAGCGAACCCACAAACAACAAAAAACTTCGAATCTGTGGCAGTATTATATGAAGTAAAATGGTAAAATTGCCTGCACCATCCAGTTTCGCACTTTCTATCGTTTCCTCCGGCACTCCATTGATACCTCCATATAAAACGATCATACAATAACCATAATTTTTCCAAAGATAGATTCCTTCCAGAATAAAAATGTCATATTTAGAATATAAAAAATCTATGCTTTCTTTCCCATGTTCAACCAGAAAACCATTTAAAACGCCATATGTTTCTAAAAATATTTTCAAAACTACTGTAATAACTGCCGATGGAAGCAACATAGGGAGCAAATGTAAAAGGAACAAAACCGGTACAATTTTGCATTTTTTTTTATTTAAATACCTCATAGATAATGCAGTCGACAGTGCTAATATAAATAGAAGTGGTATTGATGTCAGTGAAAAAAAAATCATATTTCTTATCGCCAACTGGAACGATTCAGACAAAAACAACTTCTTATACTCGTAGATTCCAGTAAAACCAACATCAGACCAGAAGCTCTCTTTTATTGTCGTAAAAAAAGGGAAATAGTAAAACAAAAAAATCCCCAAAAATAATGGTAGTATAAACAAGACAGCTATCCCATTATTTTTCTTCTTCATTTCCTTCTCCTCCTTCCGAATTAAGAAGCTTTACTTGTGCACCTTCGTATATGTCATTGCTCCTTACATCGGCTATAATATCCAGTGAAATTGTATTTCCAATAGCAACCTCTACTCCGTTTGTTGATAAAATCATAACTGGCACCGACTTTATACTTAGAGCAGTTCCCCATATCTTCGGAATTTCCTCAATTACATACACCCTACTAGTCTCAGTAGAACTCTGTGGACTTATAATTGCACTACATGGAATTACCGCTTCGTACTCGGCTCCAGTAAAAACAACCTCCACCATTAAAAATTCTGCCTCGATTATTTCAGGCGGAAATTCTTCTAATGTTGTCTCCATTATAAAGCTGTTATTTTCCGAATTTTCCGTTCCTCGTATCCAAAGCCCCTCATATACGTTCCCTTTCCGATAAGAGGGACTCAGTTTTCCCTCTGCCGTTACGTTATTTTCTAAATAAACAGGATAAATCTGAACGCAACCTTCTTTTGCATACTCCCCTAGTTCATCCATTTCCCACTGAATCACTTTACCATTCTCTGTCTCTCGATATTCAGCCATATATTCAATCTTATATTGCAAAACCTGTCTAGAAGGCTGTACTACTTCCACCTCTACAAGGTTTTTCCTATAATTTTTTTGTGAAAATATCGTCATACATACAGCCATGATAAAGAAAAACAGCAAAAACATAACTGGCATGTTCAAAACCAGAGGTCTCTTCCACTTCATCTATATACCCTCATCACTCTTTCAAATAAAGATTAAGTCTGCTACACATCTGTTGATAGCAAGTATCAAAATCAGCAGTTCCGTTTATGTAATCAGCCATCGTTTCAGTAAAAATCTGTTCCATATCTGGATGTTTCAAACCTGCAGAAGTAATCTGATTCATTTGTTCTTCAATTTTTTTAATTAGATTCTCTTCCATAGGAGACACAGTCATCGTGTTTTTGCCCATTGTTATTTTGGTAATAGTGCTCAGATTATGAAACTGACTTTCGAAAATATTGCGACTCACAGGCGTACCAGCAGTATATACGACACCTAAGTTGTAAAAATCATAATCCATCAAATACCTTAACAGCTTATAGGCTTCTTCCGGACAATTACATTTAGCATCGACCATACCAAAGTCACGAACTGTCGCACGATATCCTTCTGCTGTATCTTCTGGAAACATAAAATAATTAATATTTTCTTTAAACATCGCCTCATATGCATATTCCTGCTGACGAATAATAGCCGCCGGATTTCCATAAAGAAGCTGATACCCTACTAATGTTGCTGAGTTGCTTCCCGAATTCTTCATTTCATCATATTTAGCCTGAAACTCTTCTTGACCCGCTTTTACAAAATCGCAAAGTTGAAGAAGTTGTTCCGAATTTACAGACACTGTTTTCCCATCTGTCAATTCTAAACCACTTGTATGATATGCATATAACAGAAAATCTTCTGCTGAATCTGAGGTAAAACAAAGTCCCAACCGAATTTCTTCCGAATCATACAGGAGTTGCTGACAAGTGAGTAATTCTTGATAAAACTCATAACAATCAGTATCATCAGTTAGGATATTCCCGCAAAGTTCAGAAACAGTATTTCTCGTCACTGCAAATCCCATATCAAATGTAATTGGTAGAATATATTGCTTTCCTTCATACTTTCCCGCATCCACTACGATTTCAAAATAATTATCTTTTTTGTAATTTTGATCCTTCAGTGCTGCTCAACACGTTCAACGCGCTCGGCCTGCCAACGTCAACAACAGTGTCGCTCATCTTCGAGCTTCTCGGAG
>ENA-USUJ01001259-USUJ01001259.1-human-gut-metagenome-genome-assembly--contig:-NODE-1259-length-21949-cov-9.154398_pt1 | contig 21949 bp, 19 predicted proteins | sample MGYA00250061_ERZ773398 | MGnify/ENA primary metagenome ERZ773398 (study PRJEB29103, sample SAMN06111992) | human gut metagenome | biome: human gut; feature: ankylosing spondylitis patient; material... | reverse complement strand
AAACTCAATCACCTCATCCTGTCCACAGAAAAGTACCTCGTGCTCACCGACGATGCTTCCTCCTCTGACAGCAGAAATACCAATTTCCTTAGGATCACGCTTCTCTCTGCGCTGGCTGCGGTCGTAAACATAGTGATACTCGTTATCCATAGCCTCGTTGATGGAATCAGCAAGCGCAAGCGCAGTACCTGAAGGTGCATCAAGCTTTAAATTGTGATGCTTCTCAACTATCTCCATGTCAAAACCTGCCGGTGCGAAAACCTGTGCAGCCTTTTTGAGAAGAGCCATAAGAGTGTTTATGCCAAGTGACATGTTTGCAGACTTGAGCACTGCCACCTTCTTGTAGCACTCCTCAACCTTTGCAAGCTGCTCATCACTAAGACCGGTAGTGCATAAAACAACCGGAACCTGCTTGTCCACGCAATAGTCCAGTACTCCGTCAACAGCCTTTGCATTGGAAAAATCTATGACCACATCAGCGTCCACATCACATTTGTCGATGCTCGAAAAAACAGGATAGTCATTGTCTATTCCATCATATAAATCAATACCGGCTACAATCTTGATATCAGCATCAGCCTTACAGATTTCTGTGATAGTCTGTCCCATTTTGCCATTGCAGCCATTCATAATTACCTTTGTCATTTTATCGTATCCTTTCTCGTTGTACTAGGCAAGCTTTAAGCCATAAGCCTTCATGACCTCAGCAAGCTTCCTTGCATTATCCTCACCCATCTCGCACATAGGGCTTCTAAGAGGTCCGACATTCATACCCATCAGGTTCATAGCCTTCTTTACAGGAATTGGATTCACCTCTGAGAAGAGTGCGTCCACAAGTGGAAGAGCCTCTCTCTGAAGCTCTAAGGCTGTCTGTAAATCGCCCTTGAAGAAGCTGTCACACATATTGTGTACCTTTGCAGGGGCTACATTGCTCCATACTGAGATTACACCGATTGCTCCGATAGACATAAGAGGCACTACGAGACCATCCTCGCCTGAGTACATATCAAGCTTTCCGTCTGTCAGATACATTGTCTTTGAAGCCTGTGCCAGATTTCCTGTAGCTTCCTTGAGTCCCACGATATTTTCCTTTGTCTTAAAGAGCTCTGCCATAGTCTCCGGAAGCACGTTGCAGCCTGTACGTCCCGGTACGTTGTATACGATAATAGGACACTTTGTGCTGTCTGCAATCTGCGAATAGTGGCTCACAAGACCTGCCTGAGTAGCCTTGTTGTAGTATGGTGTGACAACGAGCAGTCCGTCTGCACCAAACTCCTCAGCCTCCTTTGAAAGCTGCATAGCTGTCTTTGTGCAGTTAGAGCCTGTGCCTGCTACTACAGGTACACGATGCTTTGTAAACTCTACGGCAGCCTTTATAACCTTTGCATGCTCCTCCATTGACAGACATGGGCTCTCGCCTGTGGTGCCGGCAATGATAATAGCATCTGTGCCATTATCAATCTGCATATTGATAAGCTCCTCGAGCTTGTCGTAATTAACCTCCTCGTTATCGTACATAGGTGTAACAATTGCTACTCCTGCTCCTTTGAAAATTGCCATGATTTTATCTCCTTCTTGCTTTTCTTTATTCGATATTTGATTCTCTTAACGTATAAGTATGCCGCTGTCTGCCTCTAAGCGCTAAAAAACCGGCTCCTTAGAGCCGGTCCCAATTCTTCATGAATCACGATAGCTCCCCATCAAATCTGATGACAGTCATAAGGCTGTTCGCCATATGCCCAGAGATATATCTGCAGATGATAAATCCCTTCGGCGCTATTCCTTTCATCTCCCATCAACTGCCCCTGCGGCATCCGGAAAGCTACTCATAAGTCGCGCGACCTCTATCTGTTAATCAAATTATTCGTATACAGCAGATGATATAACTGCCTCACACTTGCACTAATAATATCACCACGCCTGTGCATTGTCAACTCACAGGACAATATTTCTTATTATTTTTCCGATGCGATATTATAAATCTCATCTGCCATTTCCCTGATTCCATCGTCAAGTACTCTGCCTGTCATAATCACGGTCACATCATCAGGCCTTGAAGCAAGCATATCCGACAGCTCCTCCTTTGAAATCAGATGCAAATCCAAAAGCCCCAGCATCTCATCAAGCACAACAACCATGTCAGCACCTGTTGATATAACCTTCTTTGCATAGTTGAAGCCATTCTTCCTCATCAAGCTGCTCAAAGAGTATTCCGGCTCTTGAAAAATTAAAGAATTTCACCTCCGGCTCAAGCTTTTTCAAAAATTCCGGCTCCTTTTTACCCTTTAGAAACTGAATAACGACAGCCTGTTTACCATCACAGGCAGCACATATTGCACTTCCTATAGCGACATTTGTCTTGCCATGTCCCTCGCCATAATAAATCTGTACTGCACCGTTTTCCATAATAATCATGCCTCCATACACATAGCTTTTCTGCCTGATATACAATCATTACAGTTTACACCTTATGTAAACGTCAACAATTACAAGCATTAACCAATAATATCTAGTAAAATACCACAATCTGACTTTTATTGCAAATTTTCGGGAAAATCACAAATCCGTAGTTACTGTCCATTAAAAATACTATGCCTCAATCTTGCTCACGGAAACCTCATACGCCGTGCGCTGCTCCACCTGTGTCTCACTGAGCTTTTTCACATAGTCTCTGCTCTGGATTCTGCCCCATATCTGCACATGTGTACCCACCTCAAAGGTCGACGCAAATCTGGCATTTCTTCCCCAACAGATACATGGAATATAGTCTGACTTGCCATATGAGCGGTTCACTGCCACAAGCAGGTCTGCAATTTCTCGTCCAAGCGGTGTTTTCCTGTATATAGCCTCCTTGCAGATATAGCCGTCAAGGAAAATCTGATTGGCTGCATCCTCATCATAATCACTGTCCAATATCTCAAGCTCTCTTGCAAAAACAGACAGCACCAGCCTGTTCTTCTTCTCCTCATGCCTGTTGAATGAGCGGAACTGACCGCCTATATATACGCTTTTGCCTATGTAGTCACCCTCCACATTGATAAGCCTCTCTGACACCATCACCGGAATATAGTCCATGCAATCTGAAAGCCTTCTGACCGAAACCTCCATCATATAGAAGCCCTCACCATACACCTCGTGACTAAACTGAAAATCTGAAACGATTTCTCCGATTATTGATACCTGGTTGTTTTCAAACATTTTATCTGCCATGAATTTTTGTCTCCCTTCCTTTTGTAAAATGTTTTTCCAGCTATTTTTAACATTTCCACAAAGTATATTTTCTCAAATAATGTCGACAAATCCAATAACATTTCACTTAATTTTATAAAAACTTTCAATGAAAACTTGCACATTGGAAAAATTATGATAGAATAAGTTAGTTGCAAACTTAGCTTTATTTATTAAAGAAAGAAGGAAAATATGAAAACAACAAGAGACGATATTCGTAATATAGCAATTATTGCCCACGTTGATCATGGTAAAACAACACTTGTAGATGAGCTTCTTAAGCAAAGCGGTGTGTTCCGTGACAATCAGGAAGTTCAGGATCGAGTAATGGATTCAAACGACATCGAGCGTGAAAGAGGTATCACAATCCTCTCCAAAAACACAGCTATTCAGTATAAGGACATCAAAATCAACATCATCGACACTCCGGGTCATGCTGACTTCGGCGGTGAGGTAGAGCGTGTTCTTAAGATGGTAAACGGAGTTATTCTCGTGGTTGATGCCTTCGAGGGTGTTATGCCACAGACCAAGTTCGTAGTTATGAAGGCTCTTGCACTCAAGCTGCCTATCATTGTCTGCGTCAACAAGATTGACCGTCCGGAGGCACGTCCTAATGAGGTCATCGATGAGGTATTAGAGCTCTTCATGGATCTCGATGCTTCTGAGGAGCAGCTTGACTGCCCATTCGTTTTTGCATCAGCCAGAGACGGATATGCTATGAAGGACTTAAACGATGAGAGAAAGGATATGACTCCTCTCTTCGAAACAATCGTAAACTACATCCCTGCTCCAACAGGTGATCCTGATGCCAACACACAGATTCTCATCAGTACAATCGACTACAACGAGTATGTAGGACGTATCGGAATCGGTAAAGTGGATAACGGTAAAATCAAGGTCAATCAGGAGGCTGTCGTTGTAAACCACCACGACCCTGACAAGCTTGAGAAGGTCCGTATCAGCAAGCTTTACGAGTTTGACGGACTCAACAAAGTAGATGTAGCCGAGGCTAACATCGGTTCGATTGTAGCAATCTCAGGTATCGCAGATATCCACATCGGAGATACAATCTGCTCACCGGAAGCACCGGAGGCTATTCCTTTCCAGAAGATTTCAGAGCCTACAATCTCTATGAACTTCATCGTAAACAATAGCCCTCTTGCAGGACAGGAAGGTAAATTTGTCACAAGCCGTCACATCCGTGACAGACTCTTTCGCGAGCTCAACACAGATGTTTCACTGCGTGTCGAGGATACTGACTCACCTGATTCCTTCAAGGTTTCCGGACGTGGAGAGCTTCACCTTTCAGTACTTATTGAGAACATGCGCCGTGAGGGTTATGAGTTCGCTGTAAGTAAGGCAGAGGTGCTCTACAAGTATGACGAAAACGGCAAGAAGCTTGAGCCAATGGAGCTTGCTTACATCGATGTACCTGACGAGTTTACAGGAGCTGTCATCTCAAAGCTTCAGCAGCGCAAGGGCGAGCTTAGAAATATGGGCTCTATCGCAGGTGGCTACACCAGACTTGAATTCCATATCCCTGCACGTGGACTTATCGGATACCGTGGCGAGTTTATGACCGATACAAAGGGTAACGGAATCTTAAACACCATGTTTGACGGCTACGAGCCATACAAGGGTGAGATTGCATACCGTGCAACAGGTTCACTCATTGCCTTTGAGTCAGGTGAGGCTGTAACATACGGACTCTTCTCTGCACAGGAGAGAGGAACACTCTTTATCGGACCGGGTGCCAAGGTTTACTCAGGAATGGTTATCGGACAGTGTTCAAAGGCCGAGGACATCGAGCTCAACGTATGTAAGAAGAAGCATCTTACAAATACACGTTCTTCATCAGCAGATGAGGCACTCACACTTGTACCACCTAAAGTATTAAGCCTTGAGCAGGCTATCGACTTTATTGATACAGATGAGCTTCTTGAGGTAACACCTGAGAGCCTTCGAATCAGAAAGAAGATTCTTGACCCTACTCTTCGTAAGAGAGCCGGTTTCAAGAAAAATTAAATCATGCTTTTCGCATAAAGTTTTTCTTGCTGAAAAGTATACAGTAAATACACTTTATGAAAATTTCAAAGACAAAAAATACCGTCAGGGAACATCGCCCTGACGGTATTTTTATTTAACCTGATTTATTTTTACAGTGCCTTGATTCTCTCAAGTGCCTTTACTGTGTTCTCATAGTTTCCGAAAGCAGTCAATCTGAAGTAGCCCTCTCCGCTTGGTCCAAAGCCTGAGCCAGGTGTACCTACCACGTTGGCATTCTCAAGCAGATAATCGAAGAACTCCCATGATGTCATGTGATCCGGTGTCTTGAGCCAGATGTATGGTGCATTTACTCCGCCGTATACTGTAAAGCCAGCCTCTGCAAGACCTGTCTTTATCGTCTTTGCATTGTTCATGTAGTATGCTACCTGATCCTTAAGCTGTGCCTTTCCGGCATCTGAGTAAACTGCCTCGCCTGCTCTCTGCACGATGTATGGTGCACCGTTGAACTTGGTTCCGTGACGGCGTGCCCACATAGCATGAAGTGATACATCACCACACTTAAGCTCCTTAGGTACTACTGTAAAGCCAAGACGCACACCTGTAAAGCCTGCATTCTTTGAGAAGCTTCTAAGCTCGATGGCACATGTCTTTGCACCGTTACACTCATAGATTGAGTGTGGCACATCAGCTTCGCTGATATATGCCTCGTAGGCTGCATCAAAGATGATGACTGAACCATTCTTGTTTGCATAATCAACCCATACCTGTAACTGCTCCTTTTTGAGAGTTGTTCCTGTTGGGTTGTTTGGAAGACACAGATAAATCATATCCGGTACTTCCTTTGGAAGCTCCGGAACAAAGCCGTTATCTGCTGTTGACGGCATATAGATCACATTGCTCCAGGTCTCTTTCTGAGCATCATATGTGCCTGTTCTTCCTGCCATGACATTGGAATCAACATATACAGGATAAACAGGGTCTGTAACAGCGATACGGCTGTTTGCTGAGAAAAGCTCCTGGATGTTGGCTGAATCACTCTTTGCTCCGTCTGAAACAAAAATCTCATCTGCTGAGATATCGCATCCTCTTGCCTTGTAGTCGTTGTCTGAAATTGCTTTTCTGAGGAACTCATATCCGAGGTCAGGTGCGTATCCGTGGAATGTAGCTGCATTTGCGGGGAGCGAAGCGGTTTATCAACTAGCTAAAAGAGGATATAATGTAAAATTATATGAAATGAGACCAAGGAAAATGACTAGTGCACATAAAACTGAAGGATTTGCAGAATTGATTTGCAGTAATTCATTAAGAGCAGCAGGAATAGAAAATGCAGTTGGACTATTAAAAGAAGAAATGCGAAAACTTGATTCACTTATTATAAAAGCAGCTGATGCCACAAGAGTTGAAGCTGGTGGAGCTTTAGCTGTCGATCGTGATGCTTTTTCAAAATACATAACTGACACTATTAAAAATATGAAAAATGTAGAAATAATATATGAAGAAGTAACTAAAATACCTGATGGCCCAGTTATAATTGCATCAGGCCCACTTACTAGTGATAGCTTACATATTGAAATTCAAAATTTATTAGGTGAAAATTATATGTATTTTTATGATGCAATAGCACCGATAGTTACATATGATTCAATAGATATGAATAAAGTTTTTCTAGCATCAAGATACAATAAAGGAGAAGCAGCCTATCTCAACTGTCCAATGAATGAAGAAGAATTTAATAAATTCTATGATTTTTTGATACATGCTGATAAAGTTATCCCACATGATTTTGAAATGAAAGTATTTGAAGGTTGTATGCCAATAGAAGAAATGGCTTTAAGAGGTAGACAAACTTTATTGTTTGGCCCAATGAAACCGGTTGGATTAGACGATCCTAAAACTGGTAGATGGCCTTATGCAGTTGTGCAACTACGTCAAGATAATCTAGCAAAAAGTTTATACAACTTAGTTGGCTTTCAAACCCACTTGAAATTTGGTGAACAAAAGAAATTATTAGAACTAATTCCTGGTCTTGAAAAAGCCAATATAGTTAGATATGGAGTAATGCATAGAAATACATACATAAACTCTAAAAAACTTTTGAATAAAGGCTATCAACTTATTAAAAATCCTAATATATTCTTTGCTGGGCAAATGACTGGAGTTGAAGGATATGTTGAATCAGCATCAAGTGGTTTAATAGCAGGTATAAATATGGCAAGATTTTTAGAAGGTAAAGATATACTAGATTTAGATGCCACTACCGCAATCGGTGCATTAGCAAACTATATAAGTTATCATGCGGAGATTGAACAGCTAGATACTTTTGAACCAATGAATGTTAATTTTGGAATATTTAATGCATTAGAAGGAAAAGTATACAAAAAAGAAAGAAAAATGGCCTATGCTAAAAGAGCATTAGAAAATCTAAATAAAATACTTGATGAAGCGAAATAAAGGAAGAACAATAAATGGCATTAAAGAAAAAAGTCAGAGGAAATGTTAAACCCGTTAGTAGAGTAAATAAAAATATCGCTACTGATAATAATGAAAAGAAATGTGAAGAGGCAGTTCAAAGATATCATAATTATTTAGAAGCAGAAAAAAACTATTCTAACTATACTGTACAAAGTTATTTAAAAGATATTGACGAGTTCAAAAATTTTATAGAGAATGAAAAATATGGTAATTTATTAAAAATAAAAACTGATAATATTGGTCGATATTATATTTCACATTTGGTTGGAAAAGATTATAGCAGAAAGAGTATTGCTAGAAAAATATCTAGTCTAAGGGCCTTTTATAAATATTTAACGCTAGAAGGAATTATTGAAAAATCATACTTTGATAATGTTGAAACCCCAAAAATTGAAAAAAAACTACCTCATTTTTTATATGAAAATGAGATAGAAGCAATGTTTAATGCAATAGATAAGTCAACTTCAATGGGGGTTAGAGATTATGCAATTTTAGAACTATTGTATGGATCGGGACTTCGTGTTAGTGAACTTTGTTCAATTACTGAAAAAAATCTTGATTTTCCAAACGGTATGATTAAGGTATTTGGTAAGGGTCATAAAGAAAGATATGTACCAATGAATGATAGAACTATTGCAATTTTGAAAGAATATATTCATGTCGCAAGGCCTGAATTGATAAGAAAAAATGAATTAAATGCTCCAGATGTTTTGTTTGTAAATCACCATGGTGGGGCTTTAACAACAAGAGGTGTAAGAGTAATTTTAGATAATATTATTGATCGTACAGCTCTAATGACTCATGTTTATCCACATATGATTAGACACACTTTTGCGACTCATTTATTAAACGGAGGTGCAGATTTAAGAAGTGTGCAAACAATGCTAGGACATGAAAATTTATCAACAACTCAGATTTATACACACGTATCAAAAGAACAAATAAAAGAAACTTATATGTTAAATCATCCTAGACAAAATAGGAAATAATTGGCTAGTAATGGAGGGAATTTAAATGGTTAAAATGTTGAAAGCATTAGAAAGTGATGCTGAAAAATTATTAGAAATACAACAAAAAGCCTTTATTGTATATTCACAAAAATATGGAGATTTTGATAGTAATCCGTACCATATGGATTTACATAGAATGCAATTTAATATAAAATATCGTTATGGTCAATATTATAAATTACTAGATAGTAATGATGATAAAATCATTGGTGGATTATTTTGCTTTGAGTTAGATCAAAAAGAGATTTTAAAAATAGCTCAATTTTATTTACTTGAGCCCTATCAACATTTAGGATATGGAACTTATGTACTTAATAAATTATTTGAACTAAATCCTCAAGTGAAGAACTGGTATGTAGACACAATTATGCAAGAAGAATATAATGTAGAATTCTATAAACACCTTGGTTTTGAAGTAATTGACGAAGAGGAAGAACACGAAGGATTAAGTTTTGTTACTTTATTAAAAAAAATTGATAAATAAATAACTATATCATTTGATAAAAATAAGAAAAAGTGTTATAATAACAAATGGCCTAGAGGCAAAAACAAATACACATAAGAAAGTAGTAAGCCGTCTTGTTTATAAATTGGCGTGCTTATGTGGATATTCTTAGAGGCCGAAAACAAAATAAAATGGAGGAATTAAAAACATGGCTGTAATTACAATGAAGCAATTACTAGAAGCTGGAGTTCACTTCGGACATCATACTCGCCGTTGGAACCCTAAAATGAAAGAGTATATTTTCAATGAAAGAAATGGTGTTTATATCATTGACTTACAAAAAACTGCAGATAAAATTGAAGAAGCATATGCTGCAATGGTAGACATCGTAAGAAACAACAATAAAGTATTATTCGTTGGAACAAGAAAACAAATTCAAGATATCATCAAAGAAGAAGCAACTCGTGCTGGTCAATACTATGTTGATCAACGTTGGCTTGGTGGTACAATGACTAACTTTAAGACTTTACGCAAATCAATTGCTAAACTTCACAAATATGAAGAAATGCAAGAAAACGGAACATTTGATGTACTTCCTAAAAAAGAAGTTATTGCTATCAAAAAAGAAATGGTTAAATTAGAATCATTCTTTGGTGGTATTAAAGATATGCAACAATTACCAGGTGCATTATTTGTAGTTGACCCTAAAACTGAACATAATGCTGTAGCAGAAGCTAGAAAATTACACATTCCAGTATTTGGTCTAGTAGATACTAACTGCGATCCTGATGATGTTGATTATGTAATCCCTGCAAACGATGATGGTGTTAGAGCTGTTCGTTTAATCGTTGGTGTAATGGCAAATGCAGTACTTGAAGGCAATGGCGTTGCTGTAGAACCTTATGTTTTACCTGAAGAAGAAAAAGAAGAAGAAACTGCACGTCCTCAAAGACCACAACGTTTTGAACACGAAAACAAAGGTGATCGTAAACCTAAGAGAGCTCCACGTGCTCCAAAAGCTGAAGAAGCTCCTAAAGCAGAAGAAAACGCAACAGTTGCTGAAGTAGTAGCTGCAGCAGAAGAAAAAGCTGAATAATAAATAATTAACCAAGGAGATAATAAATATGATTAGTGCATCTTTAGTTAAAGAATTAAGAGAAAAAACTGGCGCAGGTATGATGGATTGCAAAAAAGCCTTAACTGAATGTAATGGCGATATTAATGCAGCAGTTGATTGGCTACGCGAAAAAGGTATTGCTAAAGCCGCAAAGAAAGCTACAAGAATTGCAGCTGAAGGTTTATGCGATGTTGCAATCAATGGAAATAAAGCATACTTATATGAATTAAATTCAGAAACAGACTTCGTTGCAAAAAATGAAAAATTCACTACTTTATTACATGAAATTGGTGAAGCATGTGTTGCAAATGATACTGCATGTGAAAAATGCACATTAGCTGCAAACTATAAAGGACAAACAATCGAAGAAATGATCGTTGCCGCAACAGCTACAATCGGTGAAAAAATTAGTTTACGTAGAGTAGTAAGAGTAGAAAAAGCCGATGATGAAGTTTTTGGTGTTTACAAACACAATGGTGGTAAAATTGTTGTTTTATCAGTAATTAAAGGTAATGATGCAACAGTTGCCAAAGATGTATGTATGCATGTAGCAATGTACAATCCTCGTTATCTTGATGAACAATCAATTAATCATGAAGATTTAGCACATGAAGAAGAAGTAATCAAAGCTGAAATCGCTAATGAACCAGCTAATGCTTCTAAACCTGCAAATATCATTGAAAAAATGGTTATGGGACGTCTTGCAAAATTCAAAAAAGAAATTTGCTTAGTAGATCAACCATTTGTTAAAGATCCAAGTGTAACAGTTGCTCAATTCTTAAAGAGCCACAATAGTGCTGCTGTTAACTATGTTCGCTTTGAAGTTGGCGAAGGTATGGAAAAGAGAAATGATGATTTTGCTGCAGAAGTTGCTGCTCAAGCTGCTGCTGCACAAAAACACTAATACAGGATATAATGATGAAAGAAACTGTCTTATTAAAACTATCTGGAGAAGCTCTTGCAAAACAAGGTGGTACAGGAATCGATATGGCAAAAGTTCAAACTATTGCCTATGAGATTAAAGCACTAAGTGAGCTAGGAGTTTCAATTGGGGTAGTAATAGGTGCTGGAAATATGTGGCGTGGCCGAGATGCATCAACAATTGGTATGGATCGTATAACTGCAGACCAAATGGGGATGATAGGAACAATTTTAAACGCCATGGCACTTTATGGAGCGTTTGAATCAATTAATGTTAATGCTAAAGTAATGACATCAATTCCAGTTGGAAATTTCACAGAACCTTACAATCAAAAGTTAGCAAGAAAGTCACTTGAAAAAGGAGATATTGTTATTTTTGGTGGAGGTACAGGTAGCCCTTATTTTAGCACTGATACTACTGCTGCTTTAAGAGCATTAGAAATTGGTGCTACTAAAATATTAATGGCAAAAAATGGTGTTGATGGTGTTTATGATAGCGATCCTAAAACAAATAAGGAAGCAAAACGTTTCACTAAAATTACATATGATGAATTACTTAAATATCATTTACAAGTAATGGATCTTACTGCCGCAACACTTTGTAGCGACAATAATGTAGAGACCATTGTATTTGATATGGGAGTTAAGGGTAATATAAAAAAAGTAATTGAACATCCAGAAATTGGAACAATTATTTCAAAATAGAAGGAGAGAGAAAATGCCAAAAGAAATTATTAAACAATGTGAAGATAAAATGATGAAGACTATTGAGTCTTTAAAAAAAGAATTTACCAAAATTCGCACTGGTAAAGCAAATCCAAGCGTTTTAAATGGTATTATGGTTGAATACTATGGTTCACCAATGCCTATTAACCAAATAGCAAGTGTCTCTGCCCCCGAACCACAAATGATTGTAATTAAACCTTATGACAAATCAATTCTTAAAGATATTGAAAAGGCAGTTCAAGTAGCTAATTTAGGTTTCAATCCACAAAATGATGGCGACTTGGTTAGAATTCTTGTTCCAAAACTAACTGAACAAACAAGAAAAGAATTAGTTAAAGATGCTAAGAAATTAGCAGAAGATAACAAAGTTGCTGTTCGTAACGTTAGACGTGAAGCAATGGATCAACTAAAAAAATTACAAAAAGATTCTGCTATTTCTGAAGACGAATTAAAACGTTATTCAGATGACGTTCAAAAAGTTACAGATAAATATATTGAAACTATTGACAAAGTATCAAAAGAAAAAGAACAAGACATTATGTCGATTTAAGATATTAAAGGGTATGTAAAATTTACATACCCTTTTAAAATATAAAAATTAATAAAATTATCAAACTAAATAATGGTAAAAATCCTTCATATGTAGTATAATGTGTTAGTGTATGAGAATAAATATGAAAAAAGAAGAATTAAAAACTATTATTTTAAATAAAAAATTACCTACCCATATTGCAATTATTCTTGATGGAAATGGTAGATGGGCTAAAAAAAGGCTTATGCCAAGGACCTTCGGTCATCAAAAAGGTGCTAAAACTTTACAAGAAATAATTAGAATATCGTCTTCATTAGGCATTAAATATTTGACAGTATTTGCATTTAGTACTGAAAATTGGTCTAGACCTCTTGAAGAAGTTAATTTTATTATGAAAGAAGTTAAAAATCTTTGTAAAGATTATCAAAAATTAATAAATCGAAATATTAAATTTAAGATGATTGGCTCAAAAGAAGAATTAGCACCAGATGTAAGAGAATCAATTGAAACGATGGAAAACAAAACTGCAAATTGCGATGGTATGACTTTCTTACTTGCTTTTAATTATGGCGCAAAACAAGAAATTGTAAATGCTACTAAGAAAATTTGTGAGCAAGTTAAAAATAATAACCTTACAATTAATGAAATTGATGAGACCATTTTTGAAAAAAATTTGTACACTAAAGATATACCACCAGTTGATTTACTAATTAGAACTAGTGGTGAAATGCGCATCAGTAACTTTTTGCTATGGCAAATTGCTTATGCGGAAATAATTTTTACAAAAGTATACTGGCCTGATTTTCACGAGAAAGAATTCTATGAAGCAATTTATGAATATCTTGGACGTAATAGAAGATTTGGCGGATTGGAGAAAAGCGAATGAAACAAAGAATAATAACAGGAGCAGTGATGTTTATAATCTTTGCACCATTATACGTATTAGGAGGCTGGTTTTCAACCGCTCTAATAATGTTCCTTGCCTATTTCGGCACATATGAATTGATAAATATGTATCAAACTAAGAATAGTATACCCAATATATGTAAATATATAGTACCACTATTTTCACTATTAATTGTCCTTGTTTCAGGAATAGTTTCTAGTGGATTTGGTACATTCATTGATATATTGATTATTATTGGTAGTGAGTTTGTTGGATTATTAGTATTATCAATTTTTGATAGTAGAATTAGTTTTAAAGATTGTATTTTCTTTATGTTTTCAAATGCATATAGTGGAATAACTTTTGCAATATTTGAATTTATGCGTAATTTAAATAAACTTCCTATTAGAGTAGGCACAGATTTCGAATTTAAAGTTCTATTATTTAATACAATTGATATTAGAGTTGTTGGTTTAATTTTATTAACATTTGTAATAATCACCGTTATGGCAACCGATATAGGTGCTTATAATTTTGGGATGCTATTTGGAAAACACAAATTATGCCCGAATATAAGTCCTAAAAAAACAATTGAAGGCGCAATTGGTGGTGCATTATCGGGAGCTATTTTTGGTACTGGATACATTACATTATTGACGTTCTTATTAGAACCAGCATGTGAATATCAAATAAGATTCTTGAATATCGAAAGCAATGTTTGGTATTTAATTGCTATTTTTGGTATAGCACTTATTGTAAGCATTGCGGGACAATTAGGTGACTTAGTTGCTTCTAAATTAAAACGTGAATACGAAATAAAAGATTATGGTAAAATCTTCCCCGGTCATGGTGGTGTATTAGATAGATTTGATAGTACTATTTTAGGTGGATTAGTATTCTATATAATTATATTTATAATTGGGGGTTATATAATATGAAAAATATAATTTTATTAGGTGCAACTGGTTCAATTGGAACACAAACTTTAGATTTAATAAAAAACAATAGCGAATATCGTTTAGCAGCATTTAGTTTTGGTAATAATATTACTAGAGCTTTAGAAATCATTAAAGAATTTTCGCCAGAAATGGTTTGTGGAATTAAATATTCTGATGTTATAGAAATAAAAGAACAGTTTCCAAATATAAAAATAACTAATGGTGATGGTGGTTTGCAAGAAATTGTAAGATATAATGTTGAAGAACCAATTGTTATTAATGCATTAGTTGGAGCAATCGGATTACTTCCAACAATCAGTGCTATTACTAACGCTCGTGATGTATATTTAGCTAACAAAGAAACACTTGTAGTTGGTGGATCAATTGTTATGGAACTTGCTAAAAAAAATGGAGTAAAAATAATTCCAATTGATAGTGAACATAGCGCAATATATCAATTATTAAACGGAACAAGAAAAGAAGATATTAGTAAACTAATAATTACCGCAAGCGGTGGTTCTCTAAGAGATAAAAGTCAATCAGAGTTACTTGAAGTTACTAAGGAAGAAGTATTAAATCATCCAAATTGGAAAATGGGTGAAAAAATTACAGTTGACTCAGCTACTTTAATGAATAAAGCATTTGAATTAATCGAAGCAAGTTATTTATTTGATATTGATATTGACCAAATTCAACCAATAATTCACAGAGAAAGCATTATACACTCAATGGTACAATTTAAAGATGGTTCTATTTATGCCCAAATGGCTACAGCTGATATGCATTTACCAATACAATATGCTTTAGAAGCTCCTAAACATATAAACAACGCTAATGTTGAATTTTTAGATTTAGTTAAAATAGGTAGTTTACATTTTGAAGAAGTATCTTTTGAAAGATATCCGTTAATTCAAGTAGCTATCGATTGCTTTAAAAGAAAAAAGATGTATTGTACTATTTTAAATGCCGCAAATGAAGCAGCGGTTAAACTATTTTTAGAGGATAAAATAAAATTTTTTGAGATAGGAAAAATTGTAATTGATACAGTAAATGATCATAAATATGATAGCTTTCAACAAGGAACCGTTGAAGTTGCCAAAATTATGACTCTTCATAATATGGTTTATTATGATATTTACAACCAATACAACAAGTAAAAAGGAGATAAAATGAATATATTTTTATTTAATGCTTCTGCATTCTTTTCTAATCTTTTGTGGACAGTAATAGGATTAATTGCTTTTGCATTTGTTATGAGCGTTTTAGTAATCGTTCATGAAGGTGGACACTTCTTGGCTGCCAAAAAAGCAGGTATCTTATGTCATGAATTCTCAGTAGGGATGGGACCTTTAATTTGTCAAAAGAAAAAAGGTGAAACCCTTTATTCAATCAGAGCATTTCCAATAGGTGGATATGTTTCAATGGCTGGTGAAGAAATTGAAGATAACATTTTAAAGGGTGTAGAAAAAGTTAGACTAGTTATTGAAAAGGGAAGAGTTAACAAAATTATTGTTAATTTAGATAATCCGAAATATCAAGATTTGCCAATTTATAACCTTGGCAAATATGATTTGATTGGTACAAAAGAAGCTTTACCAGACGAATTATTTATTGAAGTAAAAAATGATGATGAAGAACAATACAATAAACTAATAGTTGAACGTAACTGTTTAGTTAATTTTGAGAAAAAAGCCGAAATTCAAATCGCACCATATGATAGAAACTTTGTTAATAAACCTTTATTAAATCGTTTCTTTAGTGTTTTTGCGGGACCATTTATGAACTTTGTTCTTGCGGTAGTAGTATTTTTTGCAATTGGTTTATTTACAGGTTATGCCGATACTAAGCATACTGTAATAGGTGAAGTAACATATGTAGAAAATTCTAATAATACGCTTGAAAAAGGTGATGAAATTACCTCAATAAATGGAATCACTACTTCAAGTTGGGATGACATATCGTTGATAATGGCACAAATTGCAACTGGTGGAAGTAACTATACTAGTAAAGTTCATGTTACAACAAAAGACGGCAAAGACATCTATATAAATCCATCTGTTTACGTATATACAATTGAACTTGCTCTTTTAAACGATGGTACAGATGATGCTATAATAGGTGAATATTCTGCTAACAATAGTAAAACCAAAGCAGCTATTGCAGGATTAATGAAAAATGATAAAATAATTGGTATATTTGCTAAAAACCCTAAAACTGGTGAAATTATCGATGAACTTAAATATGATGATGACCGCGTGCTTACAAAGTCAGAATTGCTAGCATTTTTCCAAAGAGAAACTATTGAAGTTGGTCCAGATATTTTAATTCGTTATAATAGAGATGGTAACATTTCAACAAGCGAACCAATTGAAGCATATGATAAACGTACATTAAATAGTCAAGGAATTACTTCAACCAAAGTACAATTAGGAATAACTTGCCGAAATAAATTTAATTTAGTAAAATTATTATATATGCCATGGGTACAAACAGGTCAATCAATTACATCAATTGTAAAAACTTTAGGTTTAATATTCTCAAATAGTAGAATTGGTGTAGATGATTTAAGCGGACCAGTAGGAATCTTTACAATTTTAAAATCTGCTGTACAACAAGGTTCATTATTTACTTGGATGGCAGTTTTAAGTGTAAACTTGGGATTTGTTAATTTATTACCTTTACCTGCATTAGATGGTGGTAGACTAGCGTTTTTAGTGTATGAAGCAATAACAAAGAAAAAACCTAATGCTAAAGTTGAAAACATTATACATACTGTTGGTTTTGTTTTATTAATGGGTCTTATGGTATTTATTTGCTTTAACGATGTGTTAAGATGTATAGGTCGTTAATATGAAAAGAAAAATATTTTCAACTACAATGTTAGTAATTATGTTATTACTAAGTAGTTGCAATAGTTCACTATTTTCAAAATGTCGAAAAGAGAAAAGCTTAGATTATCAGTATGTTGGTTTATATATAAATTTTGTTGATGAAAAAACAAAGACATTGGATGATTCAAATGTAAAAATATATATTGATAAATTAAATAACGATATATTGGTATGTAGAAATAATCTATATCAATATAATTGTCAAGAAGTAGAAAAAGGCATTTTAAAGAATACCAATGATAACGATATAAATGATTTGATGTTTTACGGTAATTTTCAATTATCGGTTAGTAGTTCGGCTGATATAGATCAAGTTGATATTTACCCAATAATATTAAAAGATGGTGCGTATAGCGTTAAAACGGATGAGTCATACAATATAAAACTAACAAACAAAGAATTTAAAAGTTTAACATTTAGACAAAGTTATGTTTATAATAAACAAAGTTATAATTTAGAAATAATCTTAAAAATTTTAAAGAAAGAAGTGTAATTATGAAAGGTTTTAAAAATACATGGATTGTAACTGAAAAAGGCTTAGAAAAAACAAGCCTAACTTATGACGAAAAATTTGTAACAATAGGAAAAAACGAAGAAGGTTTACAAGAACTTCCTGAAGAATATGTTGTAGTACCTGGATTCATCGATGAACATGTTCATGGAGCTGCTGGAAGCGACGCAATGGATGGAACAATGGAAGACTTAGGTAAAATTGCAAATGCACTTGCCAGTGAAGGAACAACAGCTTTTCTTGCAACAACAATGACACAAAGTCCTGAAAATATCACTAAAGCATTAAAAGCAGTTAAAGCATATCGTGAATTATCACCTGAATCAGGTGCAGAAATTCTTGGCGTTCATTTAGAAGGACCATTTATTTCTAAGGATTTTGTTGGTGCACAACCAATTGAATATGTTGCTAAACCATCTGTTGAAGTATTTAAGAAATACCAAGATGCTTCTGGTGACTGTGTAAGAATCGTAACTTTAGCACCTGAAGTTGAAGGATCAACAGAATTGATAAAATATTTAGTTAGTCAAAACATTGTTGCCTCAATTGGTCATACTAATGCAACATATGTAGATGTAAAAAAAGCTGTTGAAGCTGGTGCAACCAATTTAACACACACATATAATGCTATGAAACCTTTACATCATCGTGAAGTTGGTACAGTAGGCTCTGGTTTCTTATTTGATGAATTAAACTGTGAATGTATTTGTGATGGTATTCATGTAAGTGGACCTGCAATTCAATTATTACATAAAAACAAACCAGCTGACAAGATGACTCTAATCACTGATGCAATGCGTGCAAAACATATGCCTGATGGTGTTTCTGAATTAGGTGGTCAAGTTGTAATTGTAAAAAATGGTGAAGCACGTTTGGAAAATGGTACACTTGCTGGAAGCGTATTAAAAATGAACAATGCCGTTAAAAATGTTATGAAGTTCTTAAATTTACCTTTAGAAGAAGTAGTAAAATTAGCTTCTCAAAATCCTGCAAAAAATCTTGGTGTTTTTGACCAAATGGGAAGTATTAAAGAAGGAAAACGTGCAGACTTTGTTATATTAGATAAAGACTTAAATGTTGTTCAAACAGTTAGAAATGGTAAAGTAATTTACACTAATAAATAATAAAAACTTAATAAAAAAGCATCATAGTAAAAAAATATGATGCTTTTGACTTTTTTAAAACAATTCTATGTTTAATAATTAATGTTTTTATTTGTATTTTACTAGGAATTATGATATAATTAGGTGAATAAAATATAAATAGTAAGGAGGATTACTTATGAAAACAAAACAAAATTCAAAATATTTTATTATGGCTTGGGCTATTGTTTTTGTAATGTACAATGTAATATTATTTTTGGTTGTAGGTAAAAACCATCAAGAATTATTTAAAGAGGCAACATTCTGGATTCTATATGCATGGATGATGATTGCGTTTATCGCGGTTAGAGTGGTAGCAATAGTTGAAAAAGCAGTTGCACATGGAGGTTTAAGACCATTGCTTGCTGGTATATATGGCTATTTAATCGTTACATTTGTTGCAACAACAGCATTATTCTTTGTTAGTGCAAAATTAAACTTTATATGGGCTATCCTTATCTTTGTTGTAATAACATGTCTTGCTGCAATCTTTATGTGCTTTGGTGGATTACATAATAATATGTTAATGCAAAACCAACCACGTGTTAAAGAAATTTATAAGATTGAAGAATTAAGTGGTTATTTTACAAATGTTGCTAATAGCAGTTCTGCTAGATTCCAAGGTATCTTAAATCATCTTGCAAGTCTTACTGCAACTCTTACAACTGTAGAAGGAAATGATGAGGTTGCCGCAATCGACAAGAGATTAATTGAACGTGCTGCTTTTATTAAAGGAAACGCTGAAAGATCAGAAAACAATATTGACCATAATGCTGAAAAATTTGAAGAATTATTAAAAGAACGTGAAAGTGTAGTTGCAAGAATAAATGGCAATGCTAACAATTAATAACTATTCAAAAGCATATAACAAAGATCACTTCGCCGTAAGTGGTCTTTCTCTTAATGTGGACTCTGGTGATCTGTTTGCATTCATTGGTCACAATGGAGCAGGAAAAAGTACAACAATAAAATCTATTGTTGGTATTCTTCCTTTTGATGATGGCGATATATTGATAGATGGTATTTCGATAAAAAAAGATCCAATTGCATGCAAAAAAATGATAGCTTATATTCCTGATAATCCAGATATTTATGATAGCCTAACAGGGATACAATATTTAAACTTTATTGCAGATATTTTTAAAGTAGATAAAACGACAAGAAAAGCAATTATTGATAAATATGCATCTGAATTTGAATTAACTAATGATTTGAACAACTTGATAAGTTCTTATTCTCATGGTATGAAACAAAAATTAGTTATAATTTCAGCCTTAGTTCATTCACCTAAGTTACTTATTTTAGATGAACCTTTTGTCGGATTAGATCCTAAAGCTACATATTTAGTAAAAAAGGCGATGGTGGAGTTTTGTGAAAATGGTGGCGCAATATTTTTCTCAACTCATGTCTTAGAAGTTGCTGAAAAATTGTGTAATAAACTTGCAATAATTAAAAATGGCAAATTATTAATAACTGGCAAAATGGAAGAAGTAATAAAAGATAGTACTCTAGAAGATGTCTTTATGGAGCTTACTAATAATGAATAATATTTTTAAATTAGTAAGTAACTATTTTAGAATGTTTTTTGCCAAAATATTTAAGAATAGCAAAAGAAAACTAGCTACCTATACAATAGCTATAATCGTATTAATTGTCGGTCTGGTGTTTTCATTTATATTTACATTACTATCATATTACAATATTTCTAATGCTATAAAACTTGAAGTTCCAGAAATAGCAATTTATTCTTTTGCGACAACTATGATAATGTTTGCTTTTGTATTAATAATTACTGAAAGTGGTAATAATATGAAAGCAACTGATGAAGAATTATTACTTAGTTTGCCAATAAATAAACGAGACATTGTTATTTCTAAAATCCTATATTATCTATTATTTGATTTTCTACTTGTTTTAATTGTGCTATTTCCATCTTATATTTTATATTATGTAATGGTAAAAGGAACATCTTTCATTTTTGTATTAAGAGGCTTGTTACAATTAATAGCATTGACGCTTTTTGCAAGTGGCATATCAGGAATTCTTAGTTGTTTACTTATTCTAGCAACTAAAAAATTTAAGTATAGTAAAGTAATACAAACTGTTTTCAATATGGCTTTAATAGTCACTTTTGCGATTGTTTATTTAGGCTTTATGCTTGTATCACAAAATGTATCATATGCATCTAAAATATACGATTTGGCGATAATGCAATTTTTCAAAAACTTTATGCTTTATGGTGGAATAACTAATTATTTAATAATTTGTATTATACCAATTGCCTTATTTTCTATTTCAGTTATAATTAGATCAAAATCTTTAGGCAAAAATATTACAACATATCACAGTAAAAAAATAGAATGTAATTATACGCCATCTAAAGTATCAAAAGATTTGTTTGTAAAAGAATTAAACAATTATATGTCAATACCAATTTATGTAACTAATACCATAATGGGGCCAATTCTTACATTGATGTTGGCAATTGTTATTTTGATATCGGGTAAAAATAGCTTTATTTCAATGATTGAGGCAATAATTGCTTCAGGTTATGAAGGACCGATGCCAAGTGGTATAATGCCGGTGGTAATAAATAATTTTGATGTGACAATTATTTTTGTTATGTTTTTAATGCAAGTGCTTGCACCAACCACTGCGTCTTCAATTTCAATTGAAGGTAAAAAAATATGGATATTAAAGGCCCATCCAATTAGTTACAAAGATGTCTTTAAAGCAAAAATAAAAGTTAATTTTATGGTTAATTTGTTTCCAGCTGTGCTAACTTCAATATTCTTGAGTCTAGCATTAAAGAACTTTTGGTATATACCGCTATTATTAGCTATTTCGTTACTTTTAGTATTATTAAGTTCTATTATTGGATTAATCGCAAACCTATTGTTTCCCAAATTATCATGGGAAAGCGAAGTAGAACCAGTAAAACAAGGTATATCAGTATTATTAACAATGGGAATCGATTTTTGTTTAATCGCAATACCATTATTATTTTACTTTGTATTAAATATTACTAATACTTACTTGTTTTTCGGAATAATAATTTTAATTTATATTTTGTGTGTATTAATATTGTCAAAACTATTGTATACAAAAGGTGTAAAACTATAT
>ENA-USUJ01001251-USUJ01001251.1-human-gut-metagenome-genome-assembly--contig:-NODE-1251-length-22042-cov-37.337947_pt1 | contig 22042 bp, 18 predicted proteins | sample MGYA00250061_ERZ773398 | MGnify/ENA primary metagenome ERZ773398 (study PRJEB29103, sample SAMN06111992) | human gut metagenome | biome: human gut; feature: ankylosing spondylitis patient; material... | reverse complement strand
TACAAAGGAACGACTTTTTACTGAAATATCAAAGTAAATCTCTAATTGTTAACAAGTTAATTTATAGAACATCCCTGAACAAATACTAATATCTGCAAATGATTTAATGATTTTTTTTCAAAAACGTTGAAAAAAGCATTAATAACAATAACTATTGACAAAAAGAGCTGAAAATCCCGATAACAGCAAGGTTTCAGGGCATATGTCTATCTCTTGGTAAGAGATATACAACGAAAAATCCTTATACCTTATTAATTATATAAGGAAGCATATCCAACCTATTTTCTACATTGTTTTCATGCAGGCATATTATCATGTCTCAGCACGTCATGTAGCTATGGCTGCCGGTAAGGAATGCTGATGCTGAAAATTATGAAAAATATGCAAAAGTCTGAATATGATTTAAGGCTTAGAATCAGCAATCCGTACATGAAAATAATGCCGCAGCATCTGCCATGCAGGATTATATGTGCAGACTCGCCTGAAAAGTCTATTGTTTAAGGATAAAAAACGGCCCACTTTTGCACAAAAAGTGGCCCAGTTACGGAGCAAAAACGGGCCACTAACAGTCTGAAACAAAACAGATACAATTAGCTTAACAAAAAGCAGCGAAACAGACTATAATATCTGTGTCTGAAAGCAAAACAGGATAAAAATGTTACGATTTTCAGCGCGTTTTTATAAACTAAATTATTTCATGGCCTTACGAGTGGTATAAAAATGATTATATACCCCCTATCGGCCATCAACCACACATAGATTTATCTATTTTGTACATCCATGCGTTCAGCCCTTCTTTTTGTTTCTATTGGCACAAGGAGATAAGCGCTAACAAAGTTCAGCACAGTCTAATTAAACAGCGTTTCTCGATAATCATTGTAGGGACGCACCCCAAGTGCAGTGCTGTCCCTACATTGCACTACTTGGAGTCTCCAATAGCCTTGTTGTTTCTTGTCGCAAGCACTACGTTGGCATTTGACTCTAACTGCTTTAACTCCTTTAACCTCGGCATAGCCAATTATAAAAGTGCCTGCAATAAAGCGAACAAAATCCGACCGAATACTTATGACAAACAAAAAAAGGGGACCAACGTTTATGTCAGTCCCCCAAAAACTATTATTTAACTATAAAATCTTTTATCAAGGCTGCTTGCCGATGTAAGCAAGTATACCGCCGTCAACGTAAAGGATATGACCGTTTACGAAGTCTGAGGCGTCTGATGCAAGGAACACTGCCGGACCCATGAGGTCTTCAGGTGTGCCCCAGCGTGCAGCAGGAGTCTTTGAAACGATGAAGCTGTCGAACGGATGACGGCTGCCGTCGGCCTGACGCTCGCGCAGCGGTGCAGTCTGCGGTGTGGCGATGTAGCCCGGACCGATACCGTTGCACTGTATGTTGTGCTCGCCGAACTCTGAGCAGATGTTGCGTGTGAGCATCTTCAGTCCGCCCTTGGCTGCAGCATAGGCAGACACTGTCTCGCGGCCCAGCTCGCTCATCATTGAGCATACGTTGATAATCTTGCCGTGGCCTTTCTTTATCATGCCCGGAATAACGGCCTTAGACACGATGAAAGGCGCATTGAGGTCGATGTCGACAACCTGACGGAAGTCTTCAACCGACATTTCTGTCATAGGTATGCGCTTGATGATGCCGGCGTTGTTTACGAGGATGTCTATTGTGCCGAGTTCTTTCTCTATATCGGCCACCATCTGCTTAACCTCGTCTTCTTTTGTAACGTCGCAGATATATCCTTTGGCGTCGATGCCCTTAGCCTTATAGTCGGCCAAAGCCTGGTCCATGTGGTGCTGTGAGCGGCAGTTGAATGCAATCTTTGCGCCGGCCTGCGCATAAGCCTCAGCAATGGCGAAGCCTATTCCGTAAGCGGCTCCTGTAACCAGTGCCACTTTTCCTTCAAGTGAAAATCTCTTTGAAAATGTATCCATGGGTGTTTATTCTTTTATAGGGAGTTATAGTAGTTAAAGCAGTTACCGCTCACTGCCGTGAGCTTAGGAGTTAAAGTCAAATGTCTTGTTGCTTATTGTCATTCTGTCTGTGTTCAAACTAAACGGCCTATAAGTGCATTTGGCTTTAACTCCTTTAACTACTCTAACTTCTTTAACTACTGAAATATATTTACTTCAAATCCGTAATCTTTGAGAAGTCCTGATCGCCGTAGTCGAGGTTCTCGCCGCCCATACCCCAGATAAAGGTATAGTTGTGAGTGGCAGCGGCGCTGTGGATGCTCCATTCTGGAGACAGAACAGCCTGGTCGCCCTTCATCCAGATGTGGCGTGTCTCGTCTATCTCGCCCATGAAGTGGCATACGGCCTGATCCTCGGGCACCTCAAAGTAGAAGTAAGCCTCCATGCGGCGGCTGTGAACGTGAGCCGGCATAGTGTTCCATACGCTGCCTGTAGCAAGCTCTGTCATACCCATCTGCAGCTGGCATGTGGGCAGAACCTGAGAAACGAGCATCTTGTTGATGTCGCGCTCGTTGCTCATCTCGAGCGAACCCATGTGGGCAACAACGGCATCGGCCTTTGTAACCTTCTTGCAAGGATACTCCTTGTGGGCTGTTGTACTGTTAAAGTAGAACTTAGCCGGCTTCTGCGCGTCCTTGCTGCTGAAGAACACGTCGCGGTCGCCGCGGCCAATATACAGTGCCTCCTTGAATCCAAGAGTGAATGTCTCGTCGCCAACCTTAACGACGCCTTCGCCCTCGCCTACGTTGAAGATACCTATCTCACGGCGTGTTGTGAAGTAGTCGGCCTTCAGCGGGTCGATAGCCTCGAGCTTCAGTTCCTCGTTAACGGGCATTGCACCGCCTACAACCATGCGGTCGTACATTGAGTAAACCATATTTACCTCGTCAGCCGCAAACACTTTCTCGATAAGGAAGTCGCGACGGATTCTCTTGGTGTCATAGTTTTTTGCATCCTCCGGATGCGCTGCATAGCGGATTTCGTAATTTGTTTTCATAAATGTATTTGTTTTTAAACTAATTGTTTTTTGATGAAGACTGTATTCTATACAATGTGAAAGCTGCGCCGCACGCCGGCCTGAAGCTTTCACCACATAATCCGGCCCGCCCCGGCAGGCACTATTCTGAGTCCGACAAAAATGCCGGTGTGAATGAAGCATACGGGGGCTGCCCTTTAATTGCTTGCAAAGATAACAAAAAAATCGCACCCCTACGTTATGAAAGGTGCGATTATTATATGAATAATATTTAAAAATGTTGTCCAAAGCGGATTCGAACCACTACAAACAGAACCAAAACCTGTTGTGCTACCATTACACCATTGGACAATCACGGGTGCAAAGGTAGTGGTTTTTTACGCCACTACCAAATTTTTTCTTATTTTTTGAATGTAAAAGGCCGCAAGTTTTGCATTTTTATTACGCAAAAGCCCTGTCGGACAGCCTTTTGACATTTCAAGAACGCACTGCCGACAAATTATTTCACAGTTATGAGGAAATAGTTTTTCTTGCCGCGCTGAACGAGCAGATACTTGCCGTCGATGAGGTCGTCTGAAGTAATCTCACGGTCGAAAGCGGCGAGTTTCTCCTTGTTGAGCGACACGCCTCCGCCCTGAACGAGCTTGCGCATCTCGCCCTTGCTGGCAAACACGGCAGCCTCTGTGGTGAACAGCTCTACAGCCGGCAGACCTATCTTGTCCTTTGAAACCTCAAACTGGGGCACACCCTCAAAGATGTCGAGGAATGTCTGCTCGTCGAGTTTCAGCAGGCTGTCTTTTGTCGACTTGCCGAACAGTATGTTAGAAGCCTCAACGGCTGCGTCGTAGTCCTCGCGAGAGTGAACCATAACGGTTACTTCTTCTGCCAGGCGGCGCTGCAGAGTGCGGCGTCCCGGATCCTGACGGTGCTCCTCTACGAGGGCGTCGATGGTCTCCTTGTCAAGGCTGGTGAATATCTTGATGTAGCGCTCTGCGTCGTCATCGCTAACGTTGAGCCAGAACTGATAGAACTTGTAAGGCGATGTGCGCTTCGGGTCGAGCCAGATGTTTCCGCTCTCTGTCTTGCCGAACTTCTTGCCGTCGGCCTTGGTTATCAGCGGACATGTCAGCGCGTAAGCCTCAGCCTCGCTGCCGAGCGTGCGGCGTATAAGCTCGGTTCCGGTGGTCATGTTGCCCCACTGGTCGTTGCCGCCCATCTGCAGCTTGCAGCCCTTGTGCTGATAGAGATACAGGAAGTCGTAGCCCTGGAGCAGCTGATAGGTGAACTCGGTAAATGACAGGCCGTCGCGTGCCTCGCCGTTAAGGCGCTGCTGAACGCTCTCCTTTGCCATCATGTAGTTTACAGTGATGTGCTTGCCCACCTCACGCGCGAACTGCAGGAAGCCCATGTCCTTCATCCAGTCGTAGTTGTTTACAAGCTCTGCCCTGTTGGGAGCGTCGCTCTCAAAGTCAAGGAACTTGGCGAGCTGCTTCTTTATGCACTCCTGGTTGTGACGCAGGGTCTCCTCGTCGAGCAGATTGCGCTCAAGGCTCTTGCCTGAAGGGTCGCCTATCATACCAGTTGCACCGCCCACGAGTGCCAGCGGCTTATGTCCGCAGCGTTGCAGGTGACGCAGCATCATCACGCCGCAGAGGTGGCCTATGTGCAGCGAGTCGGCTGTCGGGTCAGTGCCCAGATAAGCAGTAACCTGCTCTTTCTGCAACAGTTCTTCCGTACCCGGCATTATCTGGCTCAGCATGCCACGCCATTTCAATTCTTCTACAAAGTTCTTATTCATCGTATTTTTCTTTATTTTTTGTTCGTTAAACATATAAAAGCCGCACAAGCTTCTTTCAGATGAGCTGCGGCTCAAAGCCTGATGCCGCACGGCACGGCCGCAGAATGCCCCTGCGCAATAATCTCCCGACAGCGGCAGCCTTAAGACTATGGCACGGGGTCGTAGCCGCTTCCGCCCCAAGGGTTGCATCTCAGTATGCGCCATATGGCAAGCGCCAGCCCCTTTATCGGTCCGTGCTTCTTCAAGGCCTGGCGTGCATATTCAGAGCACGTGGGCGTAAACCTGCACGAAGGCGGAGTGAAGGGAGAAATGCAACGCTGATAAAACACGATAGGCAATGACAGCAGCCACACCAATATTCTGGAAATATGGTTAAGAATGCTTCTCATTGCCTCTCTATTTTCTCCGACAGCCGGTGCATAAGGTTTACCACCTTCTTTTCAACCTCGGAGGTTGGCCACAGCTTGTCGTCTATCCAAATCAGAGCAATAAGCAGAGCCGTGCCTTCCTGCTGTTCAAGCTGCTCGTACAGAATGCTTTTGTTAAGCCTGAAAGCCTCGCGCAGCTGCCGCTTCACCCTGTTGCGCTTCACGGCACGCTTGAAGCATTTCTTCGACACGCTCACCAGCACTCTGACGTCAGGCACGCCTGCCTCGGCATCGGTTTTGAGATACACAAGCCTCACAGGGAACGCAGCCATAGAGCGGCTGCCTCCGCGATTGAAGAGCTTGTCTATCTCTGTCTTTCTGCATATCCGCTCTTCTTTCCTGAATGTCAGAACACCGGATGCCGACATAATATTTTATTTGTATCTTTATTTATTCTTCTCCAAAAAGTCTTTCAAGGCACTTGTCATTGAAGGATGCTCCTTTGTAGGTGCCTCGAATTCCACCTTCAGTCCTGCGTCGTGGGCAGCCTTAGCTGTGGCAGGGCCGAATGTGCCGACTATAACATTGTTGTTCTTGCTGTCCTGGAAGGTGCCCTTGAAGGCATTGATTCCCGACGGACTGAAGAAGATGCACATGTCGTAGTCGAATGTCTTTATCTCTTCCTCTGTGAAGTCGTTGCTTACGGTGCGGTACATCACACACTCCGTGTGGTTGAGCTTCTTCGAGTCGAGCAGAGTCTTCACGCTGTCGTCATGAACGTCGCTCATGGGGATGAGATACTTCTCTGTCTTGTGCTTTATCATCGTGGGCAGCAGGTCGTCTATCTTTCCGGTCTTTCCGAAGAACACCTTGCGCTTGCGATACTGCACATATTTCTGGATATACAGAGCTATAGTCTCAGTTACGCAGAAATACTTCATCGTCTCAGGTATTTCAAGCCTCATTTCCTTGGCAAGCTTGAAATAGTTGTCGATCGCATGACGCGACGTGAACACAACAGCCGTATAGTTGAGAATACTTATCTTCTGCTGGCGGAAGTCTTTTGAAGAAAGTCCTTCAACTTTTATGAAAGGACGGAACACCAACTCTACTCCGTATTCTTTTTCCATATCAAAATACGGTGACTTCTCGCTACTTGGTCTGGGCTGTGAGATCAATATCTTTCTTACCATCAGTAAATACCCTAAAAATTTATTTTTAAATAGTCTACAATCATTACCAGAACACCCCACAATGATAGCAAGGGCATAATTTCAAGGGCACAAAAGTACAAAATTATTTGCAAAAAAAAGGTTTTATGCCCGAAAAACACTACATAACTCTTGTAAAGCAGCAGTAATTTCACTAGAACTATAACAAAAGCGACATAAAAAACTGCGTTTTGTATAGACAAGTCGAAATAAGACTGAAGCATCACGAGAGGGAAAAGAGCCACGCCTTCAAACGACGTGATGAACAAAAACGACTTGAGCCATCTTGTGCTTTTTTTCTTGCCGAAGAACACGCTGTTGACAAACCAGTAGATCAGCATCTTGAGGGCATAATAGCCTACGAAGACGCCAAAGAAAATGGCCACGAGCTGATATTGCGACGAAAGGATGAACGTGTCGGCAACGCAGTCCTGTGTATAGAGGAACGACACTATCGCAAACAGCAAGCACGTCTGCAGCACGAGGAACGACTGGAAACGCAGTTCGTTGGTAGTCTCCGAAAATTCGGTGGTCAGCGTCCTGGGCTCATAAAAGAAATTCTTGGTCTGCCTGAAAAGAAACCTGCGCGACTTGGAAAATGCTATAAGAGCCAGCACAAAGCATCCCAGAAGCAAGGCAGTGATGGTGTTGTCGCCTCTTATGGTGTAGGGCACAGGGTCGCCGGCCACGCCGTAGCGTCCGCCGTCGAGCTCGGGATGATACATCGAGTCGTTTGAGAAGAAGTTCTGCTTGTAGTATTGCGGCAGGCTGATGTCCTTCGCGCTCTTGCCCTTGTCGTGTCCGGGCAGATGGAGTGTGTCGGGACGCGTGCTCAGATGAGTGTTCTCAACATGGAACACCGACTGTATGGCAGAGTCTTGCTGGGCCGGAGTGGCGTCAGCAGGCAACTGCTGCAACACCTCATACGGGTGTTTCACCTTGGCCGGTGTCTCCGCCTTCAGCGGCTCGGCCGGCACTACCTCTTCATGTACGTTCGTCGAATCAGCCTGAAGCTCTGTCATCTTTTGTTTTCTGCCCTACTTTGTTAGTTTATATATAACAAGAGGATGTGTCAAGACACGGCATGCGCATAGGCGCAACGCCTGTGTGTTCTGACACATCTTCCATGCATATGGACTTTACAGTCCGAATGCTTTCTTTATCTCGTCAACCTTGTCGAGCTTCTCCCATGTGAAGAGTTCCACCTCGATGGTCTTTGTCTCGTGGTAGTGGCTCTCAAAGGTTTTCATCACCTTTTCATACTTGCGGCCCATGTGTCCGTAAGCAGCTGTCTCGCTGTAGATAGGCTGACGCAGCTTGAGGTCGCGCTCGATGGCTCTCGGCCTCAGGTCGAACATCTTCTTGATAACCTCGGCTATCTCGCCGTCCGACTGGCCTACGTGGCTTCTGCCGTAAGTGTTTACATATATGCTGACAGGCTCTGCCTGACCTATGGCGTAGCTTATCTGCACGAGCATCTCGTCGGCAACGCCGGCAGCAACCATATTCTTGGCTATATAGCGTGCGGCATAGGCAGCCGAACGGTCAACCTTGCTCGAGTCTTTGCCCGAGAATGCGCCTCCGCCGTGTGCGCCCTTGCCGCCGTAGGTATCTACGATAATCTTGCGGCCCGTAAGACCAGTGTCGCCGTGAGGGCCTCCGATAACAAACTTTCCTGTCGGGTTGACAAGATACTTGATGTCGTCATCAAACAGCGCAAGCACCTTCTCGCTGTGAATCTGCTCCTTGACACGCGGCATGAGGATATTCTTCACGTCTTCCTTTATACGTGCCAGCATGGCATCATCGTCAGAGTCGAACTCGTCGTGCTGTGTAGAAACCACGATAGTGTCTATGCGGCGGGCCTCGCCGTTGTCGTCGTATTCAACCGTAACCTGGCTCTTTGAGTCAGGGCGCAGATATGTCATCAGCTTGCCTTCCTTGCGTATGTCGGCCAACGTGCGCATTATCATGTGCGCCAGGTCGAGCGACAGCGGCATGTAGTTTTCCGTTTCGTTGCAGGCATATCCGAACATCATGCCCTGGTCGCCGGCACCCTGCTCGCTTTCGTCCTGACGGTCAACGCCGCGCTTGATGTCCTCGCTCTGCTCATGTATGGCGTTGAGCACACCACAAGAATTCCAGTCGAACTGATATTCCGACTTTGTATATCCTATTCTCTTTATCGTCTTGCGGGCAATGGTCTGCAGGTCGATATACACATCGCTGCGCACCTCGCCGGCAATGACAACCTGTCCTGTGGTTACGAGCGTCTCAACAGCCACGCGGGCCTTGTCGTCGTAAGCCAGGAACTGGTCGAGTATTGCGTCTGAAATCTGATCGGCAACCTTGTCTGGATGCCCTTCTGATACTGATTCTGAAGTGAAGAAATATGCCATTTTATTTACCTTAATTATAAAAGAGTGTGCAAAGTTAAGGCAATTAGTTCTAAACGCAAAATAAAAACAGCCTTTTTAACTGATTTTCAGTGTAAAAGCCACTGCATCAGTATGGTTATGACATATTTTCATAAACAGCGGCCATGCCGTCTACCGACATGTAGCCGAAAGAGAGACGCCTGCCGCCGGCGTTTCAAAAAAAGGAAAAAGAAACAGCCGGCAGACAGGCGCCTATTGACATTATACACGGTCTGTGCCCCGGAAACGAGCCGGCGGAAAAGCCGGAACCGGGGGCACAGCCTGTAAGGATGATTTACTTCTTGACAAACTTTCTCACTTCTGACGATGTTCCGTGGTCAATTATCAGGATATAATAACCCGGTGCAACGCCTGAGGTGATGTTCTCGGGGGCGCCGACTCCGCGTGCAACCACCATGCCGCTCGTAGCCGAAACAAGTGTCAGCTTGTCTGCTGGATGAACGGAAGGCACTGTCTCAATGCCCGAAGAGATGTATTCATTGTAGCGCTCCTTAACCTTGTTGGAACTCATTGCACCTTTATATATAGTGAACTCGTCGATTGTGCCCTCAAGGAAGTTGTTAAGGCTCACGTTGACATTGCCCACGGTGAGCGGCTCGTCGTTGTCTGATATGTCGCCTGTGGCATCGGCAGCCTCGGCTATCAGCACTCCGTTGGCATACAGCTTCAGCGTCTTTGTATAGCTGTCGCGCACGCAAACGATGTGAGTCCACTCGCCGTTGAAGTAAGCTGTACCTGCGGCTGAAGCCTCGCTCTTGGTTACGTTGTCGTCAACGGCAAACTTCAGCAGTCCGTTCTTATACTCCAGGCCAACCCACTTGCCTGTTGCTCCGGCTGCAGCGTTGGCCGTTATGCTGCCTTTATGGAATATGTAAGCGGCATCGTCGACAGACTTCATCCAGAATTCCACGGTGAAGTCTTCCGTGCCGAGCTGTATCTGGCTGTATGCCATCTGCGTGAAGTAAGACGCTCCGTCGAGCTGTGCGGCGTTGCCCTTGATGCCCTGCACCGATACCGGCGCGCCAACGGCCTCTGCCATGCCTTCTACGGTGTTTGGAGTAGAGCCCGCACTGATCTCATCGAACGGATAGCATGCCAGCGGTGTCAGCACAATCTTGTCGCGCACGGTTATCGTTCCTTCTATAGTTGCAGTGGTCTCGCCGCCAGTGGTAGACACCTTATATTTATATGTACCTGTGGCCGAAGGCGTTCCGCTTATTGTAAACTGCCTTGAAGAGTTGTCCACCGACATGGTTACGCCGTCGGGCAGTCCCTCTGCAGCCACGCCCGTAGCGTTCTTCCACTCATAAACAATGGCCTCAATGGCCTCGCCCTGCTCCACGGTCTGGTTGAGCTGTCCGCTAACCGCACGCAGCGATGCATCGGTAGAGAATCTGTCGGGCAGATAATAGCCGAGGTGAGGCGGCTGGTTGTATGCCACATTCTGCCATGCTATGGCCATTCTATATATGTGGTCCTGCATGAGGCAGGGCACCTTGTATTTAGTTTCTTCCGTCGTGGTGAATATAAGCAGGTCAGAGCTTGTGCTTCCGTCCCACAGTATTACCTCCTCGCGCCAGTCGCCAAGGATGTCGGCCGAAAGACAAGGAGTCTTCTTCGACGTGTTGCACGACTGCGCGTTGCTGTATTGTCCGAGGCTCCATTTTGCGGCATCGCTCGTCAGCGTAGCGTTGCGCTTAACGATATCTGTGCCGTCGAGCAGCTCTTCATAGAGGTCGCCGTCCCAGTATATGCGGAAGTTGCACGACGGACGCTTGTCTGCTACCTTGTTACCCTTGCAATCGTATGTTGCCGTAGCCTTCGAGCCTGACGTGTAGTCGGCTATTGCCCAAGCCTCGCATCCGCGCCACTTCTCGCTCACGTCGGCCACTACGCCGCGGCCTATGTCATTGCCGCTCTGCTTCTGTCCCCAAAGAATCTCGCCCGTCTTGGCATCGCGAAACTCTGCGTCCCATGGATATGCCGACGATTTCTCCTCATGCACCATCCATATCTCAAGTCCGTCATGATCGGGATCGAAATCGCCAAGATGCAGAGCGTCGCCATGTCCGGCACCGGTACGGTAGAGCACAGAGCCGTCGTGGTCAACACAAGCTGCTCCATACACAATCTCGTCGCAGCCGTCGCCGTCAACATCGCCAACCGTAAGGGCATGAGCACCTTCGCCGTAGATGCCCTCGCCGGCAGTTTCCGACTTATGCAGCCAGCGCTGCGTAAGGTTCTTTCCGTCGAAGTCCCATGCACAGAGATACGATGCCGTATAATAGCCGCGGCACATCACTAGGCTCGGCTTCTGTCCGTCGAGATAAGCCACACACGCCAGATAGCGCTCAGAGCGGTTGCCGTAAGAGTCGCCCCACTGTGAGTTAGAGCGCACTGAGCGCAGCGGCACATAGCTAACAGTGGTTATCTCGGCGCCAGTCTGTCCGTTGAACACCGTGAGATACTCAGGACCCGACACTATTATGCCCTTGTTCGAGCCGCTGCTTACGCGATAGTCGTCGGTAACCTTGTCGTCGCCCATCAGTACGGCCTTGCCCTGTCCGTCTATTGTTCCGGGTGCAGTCTTGCATGCCACCTCGGCCTTTCCGTCGCCGTCGAGGTCGTAGACCATAAACTGCGTATAATGAGCGCCGGCGCGTATGTTGCGTCCGAGGTCTATGCGCCACAGCTTCGTGCCGTCAGTCTTGTATCCGTCGATATACACATTGCCCGTGTAGGCACCTTTCTCCGAGTTGTCCTTCGAGTTGCTCGGGTCCCATTTAACTATTATCTCATACTCTCCGTCGCCGTCAACATCGCCCACAGAGCAGTCGTTGGGGCTGTATGTGTAGGCCACGCCGTCGGGAGTGGTGCCGCCTGCAGGTCTGTCAAGGTGCACTTTCTTATACACTTCAGGCCACACGGCAGCCTCAGGCGTAGTCTCAACCACCTGTCCGCCGTCAACTGCCTTAACGACATACTTGCCATTGGCCGTTCCCGAAGCGTCAACATAGTTGGTGCTGCCGGTTATCGGCTCTGCGTTAACCTTCACTCCGTCACGATAGACGTCGTAGCCCTGACTGCTTTTGTCAGACGTTAGGCATCGCCACGACAGATAGACGCCTGCCTTTGTCTTTACGGCCACGAGTCCGCGTCCGAGCGTCTCGGCCTGCTGAGCCACAGAAGGGCACAAAGATGCGGCAAGCATCAAGCATGAAAAAAACAATTTTCTCATAAGATTTAAGTTATTGATTTATTTTAGCAAGAAAAGTTACAGACGCAAAGGTAATCATTATCGCTCAAATAACGAAATTTATCGGCAGGCAATACCGATTTTAGTATGCATAAGCGCGAAATGCGGACAGCCTCCGGCGACAAGCCGGCAACTGCCCGCAAATTTCATTGCCTGTTACTGACAAGGACTTAGTACAAGACTTCTCTATATACTAACTCTCACTAAACGAAGCATAAGCGGCATCTGCCTGCCACAACAAATCACCACTCTACGCCGCCCTCGGCCATCACGCCGTCTGAAAATGGAGTGTCGTCGGCACCGAAAGAATTGGCTTTATACTGGATGCATATAACAACCATGTCGTCCGCGCCCGCGTTGCGCAGCGCACGCATCCCGGCAGGAGCAACACGCACAACGCTGCCCTGAGCCACAGCGAAGGTCTTGCCGTCTACCTGAAACTCGCCCTCGCCGCTCACGATGATATACAGTTCCTCGTGTGTCTTGTGTGCATGAAGGAAGGTGCTGCCCTCGCCCGGAGCAAAGGTCTGTAACGAAATTTCAGAGCCTGTGGCGCCAAGGGCCGTGCCTGCAAATACCTTTCCTTTGAGAACCACACCGCCGCCAAAGTCGATTTCGTGCTCACGCAACTCGTTGAAACTGCCTGTTGTAACTGCGGTGAAATTATCGCCGCTACCTATAACCTCTAACTTTTTCATCTTATTATGCTTTTATTGTTCACGATGCAAAGTTAGTTTATATCTGCGTATGTATCAAGAGGTTACAAAATCTAAAGCCGGTTACGCGAAGGTTACTAATGCTGAAACCAAGCCATTTACGCCAATCACTTTTACACACTTTAACAACAGCACACACGCATAATGGCTTTCACCAAGACGCATGTGCACATAACATCTGGGGATGCACGCCGGAAGAAAGACATTTTTATTCAAAATAGAGCCCCGCAGATGCGGTTTATTTAAGAACATTGGTTACTTTTGTAAACCGTAATCAATGTTTTTATGATTAAGAACGAACTAAAAGACACATTATATCCCACCTGCCCCATACGCAACATATTGTCGCGCGTAGGCGACAAATGGTCGATGCTTGTGCTGATAACGCTCAACGGGCACGGCGTGATGAGGTTCAACGAACTGCGCCGCAACATTCCGGACATATCGCAGAAGATGCTGTCGGAGGTGCTGAAGGCTCTCGAGGCCGACGACCTCGTGTCGAGAAAGGTGTATGCCGAGGTGCCGCCGCGCGTTGAATACCGCCTGACAGAAAGGGCGCTGACGCTCATTCCGCTCATAGAAAGCCTTATAGACTGGGCTTTAAGCAATATGGACGACATAATGGAGAGCCGCAAACAGTATCTGCTGAAATAGCAGAACCATTAAGTTTCAGCAAACTTTGCGCATGGATGAATATGCCACTGTCTGCCGGCAGACAGCAGTCTGACGACAAAGATGCTATCTGTTGACGTATTTCACTGTCTTAACTTCGCCGCCGTCATACTTTATCTTCAATATCAGCATACCCGAGCCGAAGCTCAAGGCAGGAGTCATGGCCCTAAGCATGGCATAGGCAAGATTCTTAGAGCCCGCAACGGCGTCACGGCCTGCCCTACACACCATTGCGCATTGCTGTTGATGTGTATCACCGCGTCAGTTTCGGGCACATTGCCAAGCCCTTTACCTGCCAGCTTACGGCACAGCGCAAGCGGATGCATCACCTTATCTGCCGACGAAGGCAGCGCCGAATAATTCACTTCGGTCCTGATGTCAGCCCCCGGTATGTCGTCATAGTTCATCTGCAACTTCAGCGTATCTCCCGATGCCATATTTCAGTTATTTCGCCTCACGACAAGACCCGGCTTTCTGCATACTGAACGGCACCGCTTTCTAATATGCCGTCTTTTACATTCCAAAAGGGCACAAATTGCACGCTAAAAGGTGGTCTTTTGGAGGCTAAAACATGGCCTTTTGCAACGCATTAATTATCAGTACGTTACGAAGGCAGGCAAGACACGGCATGCCGGAGGCTGAAAACGGGCGCGCCAACGGCCGGACGAGGCACGCTGACGGCAAAACTGACAGCTGGCATGACACGTATAAGGGTACAAACGACACCTCGATATGACAATTTAGACGGTAAAAACATTATACACATTTTTATGTATTAAAAAAGATTAAATCTTTCAAAATAGATTCGCAAATTATACCTTATATTACTAATTTGGCAGTAACTTTGCAGGCATAAAACCGAGAACAAAAATACAACTCTTTTAAAAATAAGGTAATATGAAGATTGAAAAAGTTCATGCAAGAGAAATCCTCGACTCAAGAGGCAATCCTACAGTAGAAGTTGAAGTAACCCTCGAAAACGGCGTAATGGGCCGTGCAGCTGTTCCGTCTGGAGCATCTACAGGTGAGAACGAAGCACTCGAGCTTCGCGACGGCGACAAGAACCGCTACCTGGGCAAAGGCGTACTGAAGGCTGTTGAAAACGTTAACACAATAATAGCACCTGCATTGAAGGGCGACTGCGTATTCAATCAGCGTGCCATCGACTATAAGATGCTGGCTCTCGACGGAACTCCTACAAAGAGCAAGCTCGGCGCAAACGCAATTCTCGGTGTGTCTCTGGCTACAGCACAGGCTGCTGCCAAGGCTCTCAACCTGCCGCTCTACCGCTACATCGGCGGCTGCAACTCTTACACAATGCCGGTTCCTATGATGAACATCATCAACGGTGGTGCTCACTCTGACGCTCCTATCGCATTCCAGGAGTTCATGATCCGTCCGGTTGGCGCTCCTTCTATCAAAGAGTCTATCCGCATGGGTGCTGAGGTGTTCCACGCACTTGCTAAGCTGCTCAAGAAGCGCGGTCTCTCTACAGCAGTAGGTGATGAGGGTGGTTTCGCTCCCGCACTGAACGGCATCGAGGACGCTCTCGACAGCATCTGCCAGGCTATCAAGGACGCAGGCTACGAGCCGGGCAAGGACGTTAAGATCGCTATGGACTGCGCTGCCAGCGAGTTCGCAGTATGCGAGAACGGCGAGTGGTTCTACGACTATCGTCAGCTGAAGGACGGCAAGAAGAAGGATCCTAACGGAAAGAAGCTTACTGCCGAGGAGCAGATCAAGTATCTTGAAGAACTTATCACAAAATATCCTATCGACTCTATCGAGGACGGTCTCGACGAGAACGACTGGGAGAACTGGGTTAAACTTACAGCTGCCATCGGCGACCGCTGCCAGCTCGTTGGTGATGACCTGTTCGTAACTAACGTTAAGTTCCTCGAGAAGGGTATCAAGATGGGTGCTGCTAACTCTATCCTGATCAAGGTTAACCAGATCGGTTCTCTGACTGAGACTCTCGACGCTATCGAGATGGCTCACCGTCACGGCTACACAACAGTTACTTCTCACCGTTCAGGCGAGACAGAGGATACTACTATCGCTGACATCGCTGTTGCTACTAACTCTGGTCAGATAAAGACTGGTTCTATGAGCCGCACAGACCGTATGGCTAAGTACAACCAGCTCATCCGCATCGAGGAAGAGCTTGGCGAAACAGCTAAATATGGTTACACAAAGCTGAAATAATTTTCCATAAGCATATCAGCTGTAAAGGGGATGCATGAGCCACATGCATCTCCTTTCTTTTTATATGGCACACAAAACCGGACGAGGCATATTTATCTACGAATTATAACTTTTTAGCCCATATTTCTCAATAATTCACGTATTTTTCCGATAAAATCTTCGATTTATCAAAAAGTAATGAAAATATATTAATTTATTGCATTGCAGTATAAAATAAATTCATATATTTGCCAAAGAAGAACATTTCCTGCATTCAACGGGATAGTGGCGCTGCTGAATGTAGATCCGAAACAAGATAATTAACCTATTTATTACAAGTCGGAAGCTTATTAACATGCTGCTTTATTTTAAATCATCACAGCCCTATGAAAAAGAACATTTTACGCGCAATTGTACTTTTTTCAATTGCTTTTGGGTTTTCAGGGACGGAGAAAATCCATGCGCAAAACGGTCAGCCTCACAGTCTTAAGGCCGATGTTACCTTCTCTGACGTAACGCTAAGTTGGAAGAAGCCAACAGACAACATCATTCTGCAGTGGCACGATGACGAGGACTACAATGGCATGGACGGCGTACTGAAAGATCCTGAAGGGTCAATCGAGTTTTATGCCGCAAGTAAGTTCAGCGCATCTGAACTTGCAGCCTATGCCGGACAGACAATTACCGATGTACGTTACTGGGAATATCGCGAAGCGTACAAAGCCTCAGTGGTTATCTTCGAAGACGGTACGCCGGTGTATGAGCAGGCCGCCGACCTCGCAGGATTTGAGAAAAACTCATGGAGAAACGTAAAGTTTGACATGCCATACACCATCCCCGAGGGCAAGAAGTGCTGATATCAATCAAATATTCATACGGAAGAAACCTCGACATGGTTGCCATCTGCGACCGCGCTCCTACATACGGCAAGGGCAATCTCTACTCATACGACGGAGAAACATGGCACAGCGACGGCCCGGGCGACTTCCTCATAACTGCCGTTCTCGCAAACAATTCTACCGGAGAACCTAAGGGATACAACGTTTACCGCGACGGCGAGAAAGTCAACGGCGAGCTTATTGCCGATGCCACAAGCTACACCCTTAATGGCGAAACCGACGGACAACATGAATATCAGGTGTCTGCCGTGTATGACGCCGACGAGAAGATGTCTGCCAAGACACTGGTCAGCACCTTGTCAGTATACGGCTGCATGCCTCCGGTTCCGTGCATATCAGGCAAGGCAGACAACCTGTCGGGCACGATAACATGGGGCAGTCCGCTAAAGCGCGGTGCCGAAATGACATGGAGCGGCAAAGAAGTATCCAACGGAATAGGCGGCACCTCGAGCACATCGCCTAAAGTATGGATCAAGCATGAGTTCTCGGCTACAGACATGGCGGCATTCCCCGACCATCAGATTACAGCCATAAATGCATACGTCTTCAACGACGGCACGATCAATTCTGTAACCGCCTTCATAATGAAAGACGGCGTCATCGACTATTTCGAAGAGGTCAGCGCCGACATGGTTACAGCCATAAAGACCAACGAATGGAACAAGTTCGCGCTGCAAAAGCCTTACAAGATGGAGATAGGCCACGGCTATGCATTCGGTCTTTACTACACCCACACAGCCAAAGGACACCCCGTTGGCGTCGACAACACAGAGGCAATAGAGGTGAAGGGCAACAGCTTCTCAACCTCAAGTCCGTCTTCAAAGGGCTTTGCCGAGTCGAGTCCATACTGGAAGACATTGTCTGAAGGCAAAATACCGGGCAACTTCATGCTGTCAGCAGACGTAGAAGCGCTCAGCAGTCAGGCATCAGAGCCGCAGAACATCACGGGATATGACATTTACCGCAACGGCGAGTTAGTTGCCGAAAACGTGGCAGGCATGTCATACACCGACGTTGTTTCTGACCTCGGAACATACCAATATGCCGTTGTAACCAAAGGAGAAGGCGGAAAGAAATCAGACGCAGAGACTGCATATCTCACATACACGCTGCCTGAAGAATACAAGGCTCCGACCATCGTGAACAACAGTCAGGACGGAAAGAACATTAACATAGCATGGAGTTCAAATGCCTATGAGCTGAAGCACTACAGCAGAGCAACCTACATTGCAGGGTTTGCAGAGGAGATGCCGCTGCTTTACGGAGCAAGGTTTACGAAAGAAGAACTGGCTGAATATGCCGGATTCAAGTTCCATTCGCTCACATTCGGCCTCGGCGACAATCTCGACGAATTCAAGCTAAAGATTATTGCAGAGGGCGGAGAAGTGCTCTATGAGAAGCAGCTAACCAAGAACGACATAACTCCAGGCTATCTCTACACCCTTGACTTCGAGGGAGAAATAGACGTAAAGGTGCCCGAAGGAAAGGACATCTACCTCGCTTATGAGGCCACGTTGCCAGCCAACACCACACCGATACTGCTCGATGCAGGTCCGGAGGCTGAAGGCGGAGCCGTAGTCAACCTTGCGGGAGGCGCAGGCTCATGGCTCAACCTCAGCACGATAGCCTCTGACTATAAGGGCATGAACGTAGTTATCGGCGCGCTGATAATCGACGACAATTCTGCACAAAGCCCGTCGAAGGTCAAGGCTGCAAGGCTTAGCAGCGTCAAGCTCAACGGCAATGACATGGAGAGAGTAATCATAAAGACGAAGGCTACGGCTGATGCTGAGGGCATGGAGTTTGGCATCCGTACGGCAAAAGAGTCTGTCAAGGCCGCTGCCGCAAATGCAGACAAGCCCAAGGTGAAGAGCTACCGCATATACAGAAACGGCGACATGCTGCTCGAAACAACAGAGACGAGCTATGCCGAGACACTGACCGAATACGGCATTATCTACTACTACGTAACGTCTGTATACGAAAACGGATGGGAATCGCCTGCAAGCGACCTCATGACATTCAGAAACACCATTGCACAGCGCACCCAGGCACCTTACGACCTGCGCGGAGCTGTAGACGGCAAGAACCTTAACCTGACATGGAAGCCCGTAAGCGAGGCGCCCGTACTTACCTACGAAAACGGCAGCGGAAATTATATGGCATTCGGCATGACCGGCAGCAATGTCGTTGAAGGCTACATGGTGATAAAATTCCCGGCAGCAGAGATGGCCGACAAGGTGGGCCAGGAGATATCACACATTAACTTCAGACTGAACTCTACCGACCTGCAGACCGCGGCAGCTGTGGTTATGTATGGCGACAACGTTGTCTACATGCAGGACATCAACGTATCTACGCTCAATGTAGGAGCCAACACCGTGCGCCTGAACAAACCTGTAAAGGTCATTGAAGGCAAAGACATCGGCGTGGGCTATCACCTGTCTTACATGTCGGGAGTTAAGCCTCTCGTATGCGACGACGGCCCAACCGTGGCTGACTATTACAGCGACCTCATCTCGGCTTCAGGCACTCCGGGCTACTGGAAGTCGATGAACAAGGACTATAAGTTTAACTACAACTGGGCAATATCTGCCACAATAAAGGCTGCCGACCAGAAGATTGACACCGAGAAGGCAAGCGCTCCTGAGGCAGACGGAGTTACATATACGGTATACAGAGACGGCATGCCGATACAGACAGGCCTGACAGCCACATCGTTTGTCGTAGAGAATGCTGCCAACGGCATATATACAGTAACGGCAACAACAGGAGAAGACGAGTCGGCAGAATCGAACTCTGTTGAATACGGAGAGACTACGGGAATAACATCTCTCACCGACGACGGCAGCGACAGCCTGAAGAAAGGCGACATCTACACAGTAGACGGACAGATAGCAGCCCGCAACGGCGACACATCGAAGCTGAAGAAAGGCGTGTATATCATGAACGGAAAGAAGTTTGTCGTTAAATAACAAGACAACATAATGTGCCCGGACCGACACATGTCCGACGCAACATCAACCTATAACGAGGCACTCCGAATGGTCGGGATGCCTCGTTCCGTTTATCCAAAATCGGTTATTAGTATTCTGTCTGGATTTTTGCTTTATATTGAACGGATTTCGATTATATTTCTCGCAGGCATAGCGGACTATGTCAAGAAAAAGCTAACTAAAAGACACAGATAAAAACAAAAAGACAGACTGAAAGCATAAAGGCACAAAATTGATAAAGCTATGTGCGGTCTAATCCCAAATTTGGGATTATAGCCTACAACCGAGCGCAGCGCTGAACGACCTCGCCAACAGTCCCGAGCCGCACATTCATTCAGGCCAGCATACCCAAACCGCCAATAAATCACTGTCAGACGGAGAGCCGATGCCTGCCATACCGCCAGGCGGTCTGCATGCATACACTGCCCGTGGAGACACGGAGCGGTCAAAAAACTGCGGCTTACATTTGGCTCAGCTGCGGTCTTTACGTATCTTTGCATCATGCTTACAGAGTTTCATCCCATACACACCGATATACCGAAGCCGCAGAAGTTCACCTTCCCTTTCTGCTACGAGCCTCATCCGCTGTGCCTGCTTGCCGCCGGAGAGGTGCAGAGATATATAGCAGGAGTGGACAAATGGCGCGACGAACTGCAGCACGGCAAGATGTTCGGGGTGCTTGTCGCTGAGGACGAAGAAGGCCGACTGGGCTTCACGGCGGCATTCTCAGGACTGCTCGACGGCAGCAACGACCATCCTTATTTTGTGCCGCCGGTGTTCGATGCCACGCCGGTTGACGGATATTTCAAGACCAACGAGGCACGTATTTCGGCCATAAACCGCACGATTGACGGCATTGAGAAGGGCGAAAACTATCTTAACGCCCTGCATGAACTCGAGAGTTGCAAGACCGAAACTGCCGCTAAGGAGGAACAATACCGGCTGAAGATAAAGGAGGCAAAGGCGGCACGCGACGCAAGAAGACAGAACGGCACACCCGTAACGCCCGAAGAGGAGGAACGGATGCTGAACGAAAGCCGCTTTATGAAGGCTGAACTGCACCGCATGAAGAAGCGGAACAAAGAGCAGACGGCCGAATGTGAGGCACGGCTAAAGCCGTTTCAGGACGAGATAAGGCAACTTAAGGCCAAGCGTAAGGCAATGTCAGACAGTCTGCAACACTGGCTCTTTGAACAATACAACATGCTCAACGCACGCGGAGAGCGGCGCGGACTCTGCTCAATATTTGCCGACACGCCCCAGCACGTGCCGCCCGCAGGAGCCGGCGACTGCTGCGCTCCAAAGCTGCTTCAGCATGCCTATCTCAACCATCTGCACCCGGTGTGCATGGCGGAGTTTTGGTGGGGCGACTCGCCAAAGAGCGAAATACGCCACCATCTGCACTATTATCCTGCCTGCCGAGGCAAATGTCTGCCCATACTAACACACATGCTGCAGGGCCTCGACGTTGATCCCGACCCGCGACAGGCGCCCGAACAGCGGCAGCCCGAAATTGTTTATGAAGACGAATGGCTCATCGTGGCATGCAAACCTGCCGGAATGCTGTCTGTCAGGGGCAAGTCTGACCGCCAGTCGGCAGCATCGCTGATAGGCAAAAACTATGCCGAAGGCAGCGAGCCTGTGCCCGTTCACCGCCTCGACATGGACACATCGGGACTGATAATACTTGCCAAGACGCCCGAGGCATACAAGAACCTGCAGGAGCAGTTCTGCCAAAGAAGCATCAGCAAGCGCTATGTGGCACTGCTCGACGGCACGCCCAAGGCGCCAACAAGCGGAAGGATAAGTCTGCCACTCATCGCCGACCCGCTTAACCGCCCGTATCAGAAGGTTGACACCGACAACGGAAAGGCTGCCGTAACCGACTATAAGATTATCGGACAGACAGCAGGACGCACGCTGATAGAGCTGTTTCCGCACACCGGACGCACCCACCAGCTGCGCGTTCACTGTGCACACAGGCTCGGACTTGGCACACCGATAGCAGGCGACAGCCTCTACGGCCACCCTGCCGACCGTCTGTATCTGCACGCTGAGGCAATAACCTTCCGCCATCCTGCCACAGGCAAAGAAATGACATTTGAGCGCACTGCCGGATTCAGACGCATTATAATGCCGCAGGACTGATAAAGACGACATACAAACGGAACAAACCCAAACACAGGGAAAATAAAGACATAAAGGAGATACATTATGGAAGACAAAATGAAATGGAAGACGCTGAAAAGCGAATATCTTATACAAAGGCCGTGGCTGACGGCTCGCCGCGACACCGTGGAACTGCCCAACGGCGTCATCAACGATGAATACTACGTGCTGGAATATCCCACATGGATCAACGTGATAGCGCTGACAACCGACGGCAACATGGTGATGATAAGACAATATCGCCACGGAATAGACCAGACTTGCTTCGAGATTGTTGCCGGCGTGTGCGAGAAGGGCGAAGACCCTGAGTCCGCCGCGCGCCGCGAACTGCTCGAAGAAACGGGCTATGCCGGAGGAGAATGGCACGAACTGATGGC
>ENA-USUJ01001246-USUJ01001246.1-human-gut-metagenome-genome-assembly--contig:-NODE-1246-length-22075-cov-4.227839_pt1 | contig 22075 bp, 22 predicted proteins | sample MGYA00250061_ERZ773398 | MGnify/ENA primary metagenome ERZ773398 (study PRJEB29103, sample SAMN06111992) | human gut metagenome | biome: human gut; feature: ankylosing spondylitis patient; material... | reverse complement strand
CGGAAGAGCGTCGTGTAGGGAAAGAGTGTAGAGCTCGGTGGTCGCCGTATCATTAAAAAAATAGTCAGTCAGAGCGGAGGTGTAGCCGATCGCGCCGTAGGTGCTGCCGGTCACGCTGCCCTTGGCCGGACGCACGATGCCGACAATTTTGAGCTGTACGCCGACGGAATCGTTGTTGTAAAGCCGGCGCAGACCGTCGGTCGTCTGACTGATGTCCGTGTAGCCGGAGCCGCTGGCCACATAGCCCTCCGACGGGAGGATGAGCTTGAAGCTTCGTCCGCACAGATCCTCATAGCTCCAGCTGTTTTGCGTCGTGTCGATCTGCTTTTTGCTCATGGACTGCATCATGGCGTTGCTGATGTCGTCCATGCTCTCAAGCCCGAGGGCATAGAGCGTCAGGTCGGAGATCTCGTTGTTCTTATCCACAACGAGCACGACCTCGTTGTAATCCTGCGGCCAGGAGCCGTAGATCACGTCGTACTGATTCTGCGTCGAGGCGCTCACGAGCTCGCCGTCCTCGCCGGAGAGCAGCTCCTGCCAGACGTTGAACCCGGAGTAAAAGCCGCCCATGGAGTCAAAGTAGGCCGTGTAGTCGCCGCCGTACATGGACTTCATAACGTTTTGCAGCAGCTCTGTCGTGTCGGCCTTGATGACGGTGCCGTTGGGATCTTCGGTGTAGACGGCGAAGCCCATGTCATACGTGTACTGGATGCCGCTGATGTAGTCGTGGATCTTGTTGTCGGGGTTTTCGAGGTATTTCTTGAATTCCGGCAGGTTGTTCGACTGGCCGGTCGCGCTGCTGACCATGGAGTTGAGCATACTGTACATGACCGTGTTGGCGTAGACCTTGTCGAGGTCGTGCGCGTCTTTGCTGTCATCTTTTGCGCCTGACATGGCCGAGAGCATTCCCGACATATCCACGGGGTTTGCCTCGATCGTCAGCGGGTAGGATGAGAGCGTCTGCTCCTGTACGGTGTCAATGTACGACTGGAAGCCGTGCGAAAGCGACAAAATGAGCGCGATGCCGATGATGCCGATGGACCCTGCGAACGCGGTGAGCAGCGTGCGGGCCTTTTTCGTCATGAGGTTGTGCAGCGACAGGCTCATGGCCGTCGCAAAGCTCATGGATGTATGCTCCTTGACCTTGACCGTCACGGGTGCAGACGTCTCAGACTCCGTGCACGGGTTGTCGTCGCCGACGATCCTGCCGTCGAGCAGGCGCACGGTGCGCGTGGCGTATTTCGACGCCAGCTCCGGGTTGTGCGTGACCATGATGATGAGCTTATCTTTTGCAATCTCCTGCAGCAGATTCATGATCTGCACGCTCGTCTCGCTGTCGAGCGCGCCGGTCGGCTCGTCAGCCAGCAGGATATCGGGGTTGTTGACGATGGCGCGCGCGATGGCCACGCGCTGCATCTGGCCGCCGGACATCTGGTTCGGCGCCTTGTCCAGTTGGTCGCCCAGACCGACCTTTTCCAGCGCCTCGACGGCGCGCGCGCGCCGCTCCTCGCCGGAGACGCCGGAGAGCGTGAGCGCGAGCTCGACGTTTGCCAGCACGCTCTGGTGCGGGATGAGGTTATAGCTCTGAAAGACAAAGCCGATGGAGTGGTTGCGGTAGGTGTCCCAGTCGCGGTCGTCGTATTCCTTTGTGGAGCGGCCGTTGATGATGAGGTCGCCGGAGGTATAGCGGTCAAGCCCGCCGATGATGTTCAGCAGCGTGGTCTTACCGCAGCCGGACTGGCCGAGGATCGCAACAAACTCATTCTCGCGGAAGGCGATGTCGATGCCCTTGAGCGCCTCGACCTGTGTCGTTCCGGCCTCGTATACCTTGGTGATGTGTTTCAGTTCCAGCATGGATGGGATGCTCCTTTATACGGATGCCGCGTGTCGCAGCGGCCTTTCTACATAAGATATAAGTATAGGCTATTATGATAAGCGCAGCACCGGCGTTCGTCAAGCGGCAGCGTGTTGGTTTTTCAGATTTTTTACGCTTTATTCACAAACCAATCCCTTGGAAATTCACGTGTTCGCTGTTGAAACGCGGGGGAATATCTGCTATAATATTTCGACCCGTGGATCTGTGATCCGAACATGATAATTGGAGAGCGTAGACTATGAAAATTGTGATCGTGGGCGCTGGCCGCGTGGGGTATGCCATCGCGGAGCAGCTCCTGACAGAAGGGCATGACATCACTGTCGTCGAGGGCGACCCGGAGCGTGCCGCCTATATTTCCTCCACGCTGGATGTGATTGTGGTCGAGGGGCGTGCCAATGTCGACCAGCTGCGCATTGCAAATGTCGCGGATGCGGATCTGCTCATCGCCGCAACGACTTCGGATGAGACCAATCTCATCAGCTGCATGGTCGGGCGCAAGCTCGGCGCGACGCATACGATCGCGCGCGTGCGTGACGAGGAGTATTATCAGGACGTGGTGCTGCTGCAGGACGAGCTGGGGCTGAGCCTGTCCATCAACCCCGAGCGTACCTCCGCCAAGGAGATCTCGCGCACGCTGCGTTTTCCGGTCGCTACAAAAGTCGAGCCGTTTGCAAACGGGCTTGTGGAGCTTGTCGAGTTCAAGCTGCGCGAGGGCAGTAAGCTCGATGGCCTGCGCCTGAACGATTTTCGCAGCCGCTACAGCGAGGGCATCCTGATCTGTGCCGTGGAGCGTGAGGGCAGCGTGACGATTCCGAACGGCGATTTTGTGCTTGCCGCCGGGGACTATGTCACCGTGGTCGGCGCGCCGCATGAGCTGCATGAGCTTTTTCGCAAGATCGGCGAATTCCGCCATGAGGCCGAGAGCGTCATCATTGTCGGCGGCGGCCGTATCGCCGAGCGGCTGGCGCTGGAGCTGGCGAGGATGCGCATCCACTCGACGATCATTGAGCGCGACCCGGCGCGCTGCCGCGTCATGAAGACACTCCTGCCGGAGGCGACCATCATCTGCGCCGACGGTACAAAGCCGGATGTGCTGCGCGAGGAGGGACTCGCGTCGGCGGACGCACTCGTCACGGTCACGGAGTCGGACGAGACGAATCTCATCATCTCCTCGTTCGCCTACAACGAGAATGTGCCGAAGATCGTCACAAAGGTCGATGAGGACAACTTCATCCAGCTTGCCGAGTCGTATGGCCTCACGACGATCATCCAGCCGGCGGACGTCACGGCCGGCCGCATCGTGGAGTATGTCCGCTGGATGGAGAATTCCGCGCACAGCAGCGGCGTGGAGACGCTGCGCATGGTGGCTGACGGTCAGGCCGAGGCGCTGGAGTTCATCGTGCGCGCCGAGAGCCAGTTTCTCGACGTGCCGCTCAAGGCGCTCAAGCTCAAGGACTCCGTGCTCGTCGCCTCGATCATCCGCCGTGGCAAGTGCCGCGTCCCGTCCGGCAACGACGCTATCGAGCTCGGCGACCGCGTGGTCGTGGTCACGACCAACCACGGTATGCACGAGCTGAAGGATATTTTGAAATAACCCCACCCCAAATGGAGACCCGCCGTTTTCCGACCGGAGAACGGCGGGGTTTTTGCGCGCGTCTGCGCAGAAGTGTCCGCCCCTTGTCTCCGGGACGAAAATGTGTTAGAATCAGACGCTATGAATACTACTATGACTTTTGAACAACGGTATGTGCAGGCGCGCAGACGCTTCATCGAGGCGGACTTTGCGAACCTGAACGATATGCAGAGACAAGCGGTCCTGGCTACGGAAGGCCCACTGCTGCTGCTGGCGGGAGCCGGCAGCGGTAAAACCACGGTGCTCATCCACCGGATCGCAAATCTCATTCAGTACGGCCGCGGCGCGGACACGGACGAAGTGCCCAAATGGGCGACAGAGGAGGATCTCGCGCTGCTCGAGCGCACGGATCTGACGCCGGACGAGCGGCGGCGTGCGCGCGCGGCGGCGGCGGTCGATCCGGTCAAGCCGTGGGAAATTATCGCCATCACGTTCACGAACAAGGCGGCGGATGAGCTCAAGGGGCGTATTGAGCGGATGCTCGGTCCGGAGGCTGCGGCGAAAATCTGGGCCTCGACCTTCCACTCCGCGTGCGTGCGCATCCTGCGCAAGGACGCAGAGAAGCTCGGCTATCCCGACAGCTTCACGATCTATGACACGTCGGACAGTCTGGCGGTCGTCAAGCGCATCATCAAGGAGATGAACCTCGATGAAAAGGCGTTTCCGAACCGCGCCGTGCTCACGGAGATCAGCCGCGCCAAGGATGCCGGCATCACGCCCGAGCAGTACCTTGCGCGCGCACAGGCCACGCACAACCCGCGCAATATCCGCATCGGCGAGATATACCAGGCCTACTGGCAGCGCCTGTTTTCTGCCGGGGCGATGGACTTTGACGACCTGATCTACAACACCGTGCGCCTGCTCGATGAGCATGCGGACGTGCGCGAGCGCTGGAGTTCCAAATTTAAATATGTACTTATCGACGAGTATCAGGACACGAACAATCTCCAGTATCAGCTCGCGGCCCTGCTTGCCGATGGCTGGGGCAACATCTGCGTCGTCGGGGACGATGACCAGAGCATCTACAAGTTCCGCGGCGCGACGATCGAGAACATCCTCAATTTCGAAAAGCAGTACAAAAACGCGCGCACCATCCGCCTCGAGCAGAACTACCGCAGCACCGGCCGCATCCTGGATGCCGCCAACCACGTCATCGCCAACAACACCGGCCGCAAGGGCAAAACGCTCTGGACAAAGGCCGATGCCGGTGACCCGCTCACGCTCTACTGCGCCACGAATGAGAACGACGAGGCGCGCTACGTCGCCGCGAAGATCATGGACGATTTCGGGCAGGGGATCAACTTCCGCGACCACGCCGTGCTCTACCGCATGAACGCGCAGAGCAACCAGCTCGAATATGCCTTCAAGCGCAACGGCATCCCGTACCGCATCGTCGGCGGCACGCGCTTTTTTGACCGCGCCGAGGTCAAGGATATGCTGGCCTATCTGTGCGTCATCCAGACGCCGGACGACGACCTGCGCCTGACGCGCATCATCAACACGCCCGCCCGCGGCATCGGCGCGCGCACGATCGAGGCGGCCTTGCAGCTCGCGCGCGAGCAGCAGACGAGCCTCTTTTCGGTCATCCGCCACGCCGACGCCTATCCCGAGCTGCAGCGCAGCCAGATGCGTCTGCGCCAGTTCGCCATCCTGATCGAGGAGCTGCAGGAGCAGGCCAAGACCGTGCCGCCGGACGAGCTCTATGATCTGGTCGTGGAGCGCAGCGGCTATGTCCGCGCCCTTGAGGAGAAGAACACGGCCGAGGACGCTGCGCGCATTGAAAACGTGCAGGAGCTCAAGTCGAACATCATCGCCTTTGCCAAGGAGGCCGAAAACCCCACGCTCGCGGGCTTCCTCGATGAGGTCGCGCTCTATACGGATCTCGACAACTATGACCAGTCTGCCGACTGTGTCACGCTCATGACCATGCACGCGGCCAAGGGTCTGGAGTTTCCGACGGTGTTCATCATCGGCTGCGAGGAGGGTATCTTCCCGGGGCTGCGCTGCATCGGCGAGCCGGACGAAATGGAGGAGGAGCGCCGCCTGTGCTACGTCGCGCTCACCCGCGCGCGTGAGCACCTCATCCTCACGTGCGCCCGCCAGCGTATGCTCTTCGGCCGCACGACGGCCAACCGCGTCTCCCGCTTTGTCGAGGAGATCCCGGATGAGGACATCCGAAAGCTCAACGTCCCGCACGGCTATGGCTATTCCGAGCCCAGCCGCGACCAGCAGCAGTATCCGCCGCGCCGGAGCGAGCCGCGCGCTTACACGGTCTCCGCGCCGGAGCCGCGCCGCAAGCCGCCCATGCGCCCGGCGCCGCCTGCTGCAAAGCCTGCGGCGTCCGCTGCACCGTCGTTCGCCGTTGGCGACCGCGTCGCGCACAAGGCGTTTGGCGACGGTGTCGTCGCAGCGGTCAAGCCCATGGGCGGCGACGCGCTGCTTGAGGTGGACTTTGAGACCGCCGGCACCAAGCGTCTCATGATGCGTGCCGCCGGTCAGTTCATGAAAAAGAAGGACTGAGCGCGCAAGACGATATAAAAGAGCCACCGGCTGCTGGCCGGTGGCTCTTTTGTGCCTGTCAAAAAGTATTGCGTTTGCCCGCAGGCCGGTAGATGTTTTCGCTCAGTCGAGCAGTCTTGCAAGCTCGCCGGTGTCGGCTGCAAACTGCTGCGCGCCGGCATGCTCGAGCACATCGCGGTCACGAAAGCCCCACAGCACGCTGATGCACGGCAGACCGGCCGCGCGTGCCGTGGCAATGTCGACCTCCGAATCGCCGACATAGACCGTGCTCGCAGGGTCAGCGCCAAGCTGCGCCATGGCGGCCAGCAGCGTGTCCGGCGCGGGCTTGCGCCGGATGCCGGTTTTCTCGCCGACGGCGATCGAGATCGTGCCCGCAAAAAATTCTGCCCGCAGTGCGCGCACGGCCTCGTCCGGCTTGTTGGACACGATGGCAAGCTTGCGCCCCTGCGCGTGCAGCTGCCGCAGCAGCGCGTCAACGCCGGGGTAGGGGGCAGTCTCGATGCGGCAGTGGGCGGCATAGTCGGCGTTATACTCTGCCAGCAGCGTCTCAAAGAGTGCGCCGTCCGTTCCGGTGGGTACGGACAGCTCCATCAGCCGCCGCGCTCCATTGCCGAGCGCGGCGCGCATCTGCTGCCGCGTGCGCTCCGGCAGGCCGTGGCGGGTGAGCGTGCGGTTCATGGCGGCGGTCAGGTCGGCGAGCGTGTCGAGCAGCGTGCCGTCGAGGTCGAAAAGTATGGATGTATAGCGCATATCATGTCTCTCCTTTGCTCTGGCACACTTATAACGCATTTTGCGTACGGTGTCAACCAAAAAACAAGTTGACATCCGCTGCCGAATATGCTACTATAATGCAGCGCGCTGGCCGCGCGTCCATATGGAAAGTGGAATTCGGCTTGGAGAAGTACCCAAGTGGCCGAAGGGGCTCCCCTGCTAAGGGAGTAGGCTGTGATAAGCGGCGCGAGGGTTCAAATCCCTCCTTCTCCGCCAAAGACAAGACGCCGATTTCGGCGTCTTGTTTCTCTATCTGTATATCCGGAGAGTTACCGAAGCGGTCATAACGGGGCGGTCTTGAAAACCGTTAGGCGGCAACGCCACGGGGGTTCGAATCCCTCACTCTCCGCCAGAATAGTCAGCCAATTTTGATGACACTGCTCCAAACGCAGTGTCATCAAGGCTTTCCGGGCTCAAAAGGCTCGGGAATTTTTTTGCTTTTCCGTTGATGACAAACGCCGTTTTTAAGAAGCGTAAGGGATATGAACCGCTGTGGACGGAATATTGAGTGCAAGTTGCAATTTTGACCAGCAGAAACGGTCATTGAAACTGAATATCAGAAAAGAAAAAAGCGTCGGATTGTTGGTTTTATAGAATCAACAATCTGGCGCTTTTGCCATATCTGGAGGTGAAACATGAGCAAGTAGTTTGGATAGACAACAGAATATTAAATCGGCAAAGTCGGAACTTTTGAGAAGTCAAAGGTTCCGGCCTTTTTGCGTTTTGAGGAGGTGTCAAATTGAAGAATTACGAAATCAAACAGGCGTTCAAAAATCTGCCGGACGCTGGGCTGCCGGATAATGATACAGTAACATGCCATGAATACGAGCAATGTGATGGATGTAATTATCCAGCGCACGGTTTTATCTGTTGGCACGGCGACGGCAAATGCCTGAGAACTGAAATGCGGGAGGTGAAGAAATGATCATTCATACTGTGATGGGCAACAGATCGCATCCAGAATACGGCGTTGCAAGCATCCCGTTCCCTATTCCCACAGAAGATTACCCGCGCATTATAGAGATGCTAAAGGCTCTTGAGGTTGGAGATGTTAGGAAGTTGGATTGCCACATCGCAGAAATCGAGTCTCCGCTGCCAGTGCTCAAATGCTTGGAGGACACTGACGTCAACGTTGATGAACTGGACTATCTCGCCAAGCGGCTGGACAGCTTTTCAGATCATGAGCTCCAGCAGTTTCAGGCAATGGCAGCGAAGAACTGTTACTACAAACTTAAAGACCTCATCAACCTGACCTTCTCCTGCCAGCAGGTAACGGTCATTTCAGATTTCAGTGACCTTGAAGCTATCGGGAGACAGCATTTTTTGAACACACACTACGGTGTAACTTCGCCTGAACTTGCCCGGCAGAAGTTCCGTCTCATTGCGCTTGACTTGCTGCAGAACGATTTGTCCGCAAAGATAACCCCGTATGGAGTGGTGTACGAAAACGACTTCTGGCTCGATGAAGTCTATGACGGCAAAAGGTTTATTGGGTACGATGACCGGGACTGTATGATGGAACTGGACGTGATGCAGGGAAACAAAACCGCGGCGCTGTATCTGCCCGCATCTGAGGTTCAAATAGATCGTGCGCTGGAGCGCTGCGGTATTCAGTCAGATGAGTTCTATAATCTGCACATTGTTGGCAGCACCTTCGGCGTTGACCTTGAGGAATATCTGAATACGAAGTATGAAACGATTCAATCCCTCAATTCCATGTGCGAGGCAGCAGCGGGTATCAGCACGGAAAAGCTCGGAGCTATCATTCGCAGCACATCACCCGAAAGTACGGAGCATATCGTTGTCCTTGCCCAGGATGCCGATAGTTTCGACTTCTACCCCGGAATCAAAACTCCGGAGGATTATGGCAGGTACTTCATCCAAAGTTCTGATCGCTATGAGTACGACGACGAACTAGGCGAGTACTACGATTACGAACGTTTTGGCAAAGACCGTATTGCCCGCGAGCACGGAGTGTTTGATGAAGCTGGATACATCGCGTATAACGGTACACTGGGCTTTGATGAAATAATGGAGCAGGATAATAATATGGCTATGGAGGAAATCACGTGAAAAACGCACTTGTCGGCAGGGCAACATACATCAACGGCGATATGCAGGAGTTTACCGATGCGGAAGCCTTTCTCAAATGCATCCGGGAAGAACTGCCGTACTTCCCGACCACAGGCTTCCATTGTGAGGTGCTGACCGACGATCCTGCCGTCCGCAAACAAGTGGATGACATCTTCTATGACTTTTTCGGCGAGGATAATCCCCATCAGATAGAGGATTATCAGAATGAACCCGAACAGGACATGACTTTTGGAGGAGTGTGAATATGGACAGAAAAATGGTGAATTTTATCAAAGAGCAGTATCCGCCCGGCACCCGCATCCGGCTCAACTCAATGGAGGATCCCTATGCGCCTATTGCTCCCGGTACGGAGGGCGTGGTAGACTTTGTGGATGACATCGGTACCATCCACATGAAGTGGAATAACGGTAGGTCGCTTGGGATCGTCCCCGGTGAGGACAGCTTCTCGGTACTGCCGCCCAGACTGACTACGTTCAAGCTATATATGCCCCTGACTGCGGAACTCTATGAGAGGAGTGAGTACGGGGATTTGGAGGCGGAAAGCACCGAATTGGATGGCAGTGCATTGCGGAGCTATCAGGATCAGATCATGGCCGAGCTGGTCAAAAATCGTATGCCGGAGGAAACCGAGCGTGGCCTCATGTATTGGTATGCTAAAGCTGACAGCATAAATACCAAGGTTCACTCCGCAGTCTTTACCGTTGAGGAGCGTGACCGGCAGCTCTGGGGCGTCGCCGAATGCCGCGTTGCTGGTGAATTGAGTGCGGCAGAGCTGGATACCCTAAAAAAGTATATCACCGGTCAAGCTGCGGACGGCTGGGGCGAGCACTTTGAACAGTGTGAAATCCTTGTGGATGGCGGAAGTGAGCTGTATGTCCACCTCTGGAACTCCGACGATTGGAGTATCCAAACGGAGCAGGAATGTTTTACGCCGAAGCTGGCGGAGGGGCTGCCGGAGCTGTGCTTCTCCACTCTTCCCGGCACTGGTGCTCTCATCTGCATCAAACGCGGCGAGAGCGGTTACTATCCTAGTGACTGGTCTACTGATGATTCCGCGCATAACCGTGAAATAGCGGACTACAACAACGAACGCCTTGGCGTTACACCTGCACAGGAGAAGGCCATGAAAGTAGGTTCCATGTTTGGCTGGAGCGTTCCCGGTGCAGACCCAAGCTATTACGAACAGCCGCAAGGAGGGATGACCTTTGGATAAAAAGATATTCAGCGTCTATCTGGCAAAGCAGGATGCCCCAGACAGTGAAGCCAACGTTAGACTGAAATTGCCAGCTTCTCCGTGGGAGCTGCATGATGCAATGGACAAGGTGCAGCTTCAGGAAAATGAGGAGCTGTATCTGGAGGTGGACGATTATTACAGCTTTGAGTATCTTGCCCCGCATTTGGATGGATTAGACATCAGCCTGAATGAGTTGAACGATCTTGCCGGACAACTGGCAACGCTGGATGAGGTACAAGGAATTGCCTTTGAGGGACTGTTCTCAATGGAGGTGCAGAGGAAAATAAGCACCAATGGCGGCATCATCACGCTGCAAGAGCTGCGGGATCTGGCGGTCAGCGCAAAGACCGACTGTTATCATATAGTGGATGCCGCAGACGATGCTGCTCTTGGCCGGTTTTATGCAGAGAACGATTTTATTCCCGAATTGGACGGAATATCTGACAGCGTGTTTAAAATGCTGGACTTTGCCGGTATCGGAAGAATGATGCGCCAAGGTGAAAACGGTGTTTTCGTCGGAGGTTGTTATGTGCTGCAGGATGGCAAAATGACTACTGCACCACCCTGTTCCAGAGATTTTCCTAAAAAGCCCGACTATCTCTTCCGGGTTACCCTTGGTCTGCATCCCGACCTTGACGCTGACCAAACTGTCACGCTTACATTGCCTGCGTCTGCTGAAGAATTGAAAAAGGCGCAGAAGCAGCTCGACGCAGACGGCTGGGAAGGTGTTGTGGTTCTCGCCTATGATGGCATCATTCCACAGGCGGCAGAGTTTGCTGACCTGCCAGCGGAATTGGAGACATTCAACCATTTTGCAGAGGTCGTGGAGAATATGCCCTCCCGCGAGAAGCAACTCCCAAAGTTCAAAGCGGTACTCAGAATCTGTCAGTGCAGCAGCGTCGATCAGGCAATTTCGCTTGCGGAGAGACTGGAGCATTTTTATTTTGACGCGAGGATAAGGAACTATGCCGACCTCGTGTACGACGAGCTTGAAAATGTCATTGGCGACAGACAGGCAGAGGAACTGCGCCAGTGTCTGGATATTGAGAAGTACGGCAGAATACTCCAGCAGGGGTACAACGCCGAGTTCACCAAATACGGCATGGTAACACGCGACGACTTTCAGCCGATGGATGCTCCGTGGCAGGATGAGTCGGAGGTGATGGATATGCAGATCACCTAACAAGCCCCAATAATTTCACATAATCATAGCAGGGCCGTTTCCCGAAAAGAAGCGGCTCTGCTTTTCCATGCCCATTTCCGGGAAGCGACGCCCGGAAAGGAAATGCAATGAGAAAAGAACAGCTCTGCGTCTACCTATATAAAAATTGCAGAGGAAAGAAAAAGTGTGTAAGTGCTCGTACCATACAGGCAGACCTGCACATGAGCGAAAACGAGCTGCGCAAGCACGTCAACCGTCTTCGCCGTGAGTGCATCCCCATCGGCAGTAGTTCAAATGGCTATTACTTTGCCGAGACCGCTGCCGAAGTCTATGACACTATCAAGAATCTACGGCGCATACGCGACGGTATCGATGCCGCAATAACGGGGCTTGAGTGCTCGATGATCGGCTTCCGGGGCGGTGACGGCGTCTGAAAAGCTTCATCCCGTGGGTCGGCGGCAAGGGTAAGCTCCTGTGGATAATAGAGCGCCTTGCCCCGGCTAACTACTCGCGCTTCATAGATGTGTTCGGCGGCAGCGGAACGGTGCTCATGAACAGACCAATCAAGCGCGGCTGTATGGAGGTGTATAACGACTACAATTCCAACCTCACAAACTTGTTCTTCTGTGTTAAGGAGCGCCCGCTAGCGCTTATAACTGAGCTCGGCTTCTTGCCGCTCAACAGCCGTGACGACTTTGAGGCAATATACCGGCAGCTAAAGTGTGAGGAGTTCGATGATGAGTACCTCGCGATTGAGCTGGAGCTTGCGGACAAATACTTCTCGCCGCTCCATGCCAAGGCTATAAAAGCGCTGCTCCTCAAACGTGCCCAGCGCGGGAACGTGCGCAGGGCCGCGAACTATTACAAGCTCATCCGTTACAGCTTCAGCGGCGCGGGCAAGTCATTCGGCGGAAAGCCCTGCAATATACGGAACTTCTTCACAGATATATGGCGATGCTCCCGCAGACTTGAAAACGTGGTCATAGAGAACAAGGACTTTGAGAGTCTGCTGGCACAGTATGACCGCCCGGATGCGTTCTTCTACTGCGACCCGCCGTACTATAACGCCGAATGTTACGAGGTTGAATTCCCCAAAAGAGACCATCTCAGGCTGTGCAGTGCCATCAAGCGCTGCCGCGGCTTTGCGATGGTCTCTTACAATTTCTGCGCCGAGATCTTAGACATCTACAAAGACTTCTACATATTCCGCACCAAGCGCCCGAACTCAATGTCCCAGACCGCTGGCAGTGAGTATGAAGAAGTAATCATCACGAACTTTGATCCTCTGCTTTGCACCTCGCAGCTATCGATCTTCACAAGAAACTCAGACATGGGAGTCGAGCTTGTACACGAGCCGGAGCTGCCGTTTGGACTGACAGAGAACGGAAAGATTATTTTTACGGAGGATAGCCAATGAAATTTAAACTTATGAAAAATGAACACGGAGCCGTTATTACCCATGTTGCGCTTGCACTGAGCGGCATAGAGCGTGAAGATACCGCACGGCTCATAGTGTCTCCGCAGATGGCGCTCATCCTCAAGGACAAGATGAGCGTCAAAGAAATCATGACGGCAGTATCCAGCATGTTGATGACCGCAAGTGAGCTTGCACACAAACTTGTTGAAGCGTGTGAGCCGCAGTGTGAGGACTGCGACTATGACTGCATCTCAGAGCTGCTTAACAGCGCGGTGGATTCTGCCTGTATGGACATCGCAAAGCAGTACAGCTCCGGCAGCGAGCAGACTATGGATAATGCCTATGAAGCCGCAACGTCCGTGATCAATGGTTTCGTCATTGGCCACGGCTGTTTGAAAGAGCTGCTCAAGCAGTATATTGAGGAGGATGCCGGTGGCAAATAACGTTCCGCTTTACACCGGATCCCGCGAGTATGCCAGGGCGCACAATGAGATTCCGCTCTGGCGCGAGAGTTTAAACGAGAACATACGCTGCAAACAAGCCATCGAGGACGCTATCCGGCAGAGCTTCGACGGCTTGCACCTTAAACCGGATTGCGCCGAGAGCGTTATACAAGAGTTCAGCTTCGACCGAGTAGAGTACGTCCTCGGCAACACTTTGCAGCAGCTCAAATATGACGGCAGATTCAGCCGGTCAAATAAGGAATGGGGTGAAAACATTGAGATACCTGACGACCACCGCAATTGCGAATTCTGTGTCGGCTCTCATCCGGCAGTTCTGGACGGCTTCATCACCGAATACAGGAAGGCCGCAGAAGAGCAAAAGCAAGACTTCAAACTCGACCTGTAACGCAGATAAGGAATTGTGCTCTGAGTTGGAGAAACGCATAGACCGAGAATTTGCGGAGTATGAGAATGCTATGACTGAGCACAGCGCGGCTTACGTCTTTGCCAAGTGCGGCGAAATAAATGCCATGTGTACCTGCTATAACCTGCTCACCATAAAGCTCGTTCAGGCAGCAGACATGCCCTGCATCGAGTATCTTGCCCGCTTCCGTCAGCCGCTCAAGGTCGTCTGTGATGAGTGGATAAAACTTGACCGCAAGCATGAGGAGGCATTCGGTTCGATGCTTCAAGCTCTCATGGAATCCGGCTCGGCAGAAAGCCGCAGCGATTTTGACCCGGACTGGGTCTCAAAACACTGCTCTCAGGCTATGCACTGAGGACTATTTCATTTTCAGGAGGAGAAACCAATGCGCAGAAAAAAGATATATTCAGTACTCATCATGACGGCAGTGTTCGTCTCGCTGCTGTCCGTCCCCGCTTACGCCAGCGGGGATGTAGCCGGTGCGGTCGAAAGCACGTGGTCGACTGCATCTCAGCAGATAAAGACCGTTGTGGACAACGTCATCTTCCCCGCCATAGATCTGATCCTTGCGGTATTTTTCTTTGTCAAACTGGGGCTCGCGTATTTTGACTTTCGGAAAACCGGACAGTTTGAATGGACTGCACCGGCTATACTCTTCGCCTGTCTCGTCTTCACTCTCACCGCTCCCAATTACATCTGGGGCATCGTCGGGCTGTGAGAATTTGCAGCCGAGAGAGGCGGTGATGATCAATATTTATATGGGATTTTGTCTCGTCGAAGATACTGGATGAGATACTCGACTGGCTCTACTGTCAGATCGTAGGCTTCCTAGGAAACTTCTTCGCCGAGATGGGCAGCATGGGCGCGGAACTGTTTGAGATGAGCTGGGTGCAGGGCATCGTGCAGTTCTTCAATTACCTTGCGTGGACGCTGTACGTCATCGGTCTCATCGTCGCCTGTTTCGAGTGCGGCATAAACTACGCCGGAGGCAAAGGCGACATCCGTGCGGTGGCCCTCAATGCCATAAAGGGATTCATGGCGGCGAGCCTGTTCTCAGTTGTCCCGGTCAGACTGTACCAGCTCGCGATCCCCTTGCAGGCCGAGTTTACTTCAGGCATGACCGGCTACGGAACATCCATCGGAGAAGTCGCAGCAAACATCATTCAGGAGTACGAGGAGATCGAAACTGTCGCCGACCTTGTTGTGAAGCCCATCTCCGGCTTTGAAGCAGTAACAAGCCCCATCATGGTGATCGTCTGCATCATCATGATGGCGTATGCCGTAATAAAGGTGTTCTTCGCAAACCTCAAACGCGGTGGAATTCTCTTGATACAAATAGCAGTCGGCAGTCTGTATATGTTCAGCATCCCGCGCGGAGGTATAGACGCATTCGTCCAGTGGATGAAGCAGGTCATCGGCGTATGTCTCACAGCGTTTTTACAGGCGACGATACTCATTGCGGGACTGCTCGTGTTCAAGGAGCACGCACTGCTCGGCATTGGGCTTATGCTCTCGTCGAGTGAGATAACGCGCATCGCCGGAGCATTCGGTCTGGACACGAGCACGAGAGCGAACATCATGAGCGCAGTATATACGGCACAAACTGCTGTTCATACCGGCAAGGCCATAGTTCAGGCGGTGAGCAAGTGATGCTCACGCTTGGAAGTTTGTTCGACGGCATAGGCGGCTTTCCTCTTGCCGCCGTGAATAACGGAATCGTGCCCTTATGGGCAAGTGAGATCGAGCCGTTTCCCATTGCCGTAACGTCTACGCACTTTCCCCAGATGCTCCATTTGGGGGATATAACTAAGCTGAACGGAGCGGAGCTGCCGCCGGTAGATATAATAGCCGGAGGCAGCCCGTGTCAGGATCTTTCCATCGCCGGCGCAAGAGCAGGTTTGTCCGGGGCTCGCTCCGGACTCTTCATGGAGCAGATACGGATCACGAAGGAGATGAGAAATGCAGATATACTACGAGGACGATCAGGCGTGTCTGTTCGACCCAGAATCTTATGTTGGGAAAACGTGCCTGGAGCATTCTCCTCAGGTGAGCCGCACGGCGAGGACTTCAGGATCGTCCTTGAGGAGATTATTAAAATATGTGTACCCGACATATATGTTCCTCGACCTCACGCCGGGAAATTCCAATCTGCTGGGTGGATACGAGTGGGAGATACGCTCTCCGTGGGCTGGCGCGTCGCCGACGCTCAACACTGGGGCGTCCCGCAAAGAAGAGCCCGAATCTTCCTTGTCGCAGATTTTGGAGGACTCACCGCACCCAAAATATTATTTAAGCCCGAAAGCCTGCCTGGGTATACTGCGCCGAGCGAAGGTTCGTGGAAAACTGCTGCCGAAAAGATTGGAAGCTGCTTTGCTGGCGCAGGCGGGCTTGAGTGACAGTGAGGATATAGATACAGATATCCATGCTTACCATATAAACCAGAGGAACGAAGGGATAGACCTGTACGGCATCGCAGGGGCGCTGATGGCAACGCAGAATCTCCAGATGCAGACCTTCGCTGCGGGATTCAGTCCGGGTGCAGGCAGCTCAGCCGGGAGCGTCGGCTATACTGAAGATGTCGCACCGACGCTCAAAAGTGCCGATGGCGGCAACACTACTCCGGCAGTACTGAGACTGTACGAGAACCATGGGATAGACAGCCGGTACAAGGGGCCGTTCGATGTTGCTCCCACGCTCTCTGCCAGAGCCGGTACAGGCGGAAACAACCTGCCGCTCGTTGACGATACGCCGCTGTGCATTGCCGGAAACGTGATCGACCGTCAGCCGCAAAACGGCGGCAACGGTAACGGCGTCAGTGAGGACTTGTCGTATACGATCACCGCGACGGATAGGCACGCGGTCTTTGCCCGTCAGCGTGTGGATGTTTTTCAGGAAGATGATGTGGCAAGCACCCAAAGCGCCAGACAGTACAAGGATGCGACCGATCTTGTGTATGACAGCTCAAAGCCGTTCGCTTACCTCATCCGCAGACTCACGCCGCTGGAGTGCGAACGCCTGCAGGGTTTCCCTGACGGCTGGACAGATATCCCCGGCGCGTCGGACTCCGCGCGGTACAAGGCGCTCGGCAACAGTGTTGCCATCCCGTGCGCGGACTATATAATGCACGGTGTTGCTACAGCGCTGAATGGTGCATAGCTTGTTGTATCTGCTTTGTTTTGCCGGTGATCTTCATTGCTTATGATGAATAGCTTTGTGTCGGAGCTTCGGGTATACTTCGCTTGCGAAAGCGGAAAGGAGTAAAGCCCATGGACGAAAAGAAGAAAAATCTATGTGCCATGATCCCGGAGTCGCTGCACATCAAGGTGCGCGAGGAGCAGGAGCAACTGGCGCTGACACTGAGCGAGTACGTCGAGAAGATCATCAGAGAACATTTTGAGGGAGGCAAAACTATGGCAAACGGAACAAGGACACTGGCGCTGCAGATACCGGAGGAACTCTTCGTAAGGATCAAGGAGCATCTGAGCAAATATGGGCTGACACAGAAAGAGTTCATCATCGGGCTCATAGAAGCTGCACTCACCGACGCCGCAGATGCGGAGGAGGCAGAATAAAACTGCACACATCATCAAATCCGTCGTGGGAGACCACGGCGGCAATTTTATTTGGGAGGTAAACAATGTACATTTACCCGGACAACCTCGCAGCCAAGGCGACGCTCTGGCTGTGGGAACTCAAGGACCTTGCCATCATCGGCATCGGTTTTCTTATAGGCATATTCTCGCTCGTGCGCACAGGCGCGTTGCTGCCGCTGGCGCTTGTCGTCGCATACGGTTTTCTAAGCATCCGCTTCGACAACACCAGCATACTGGATTTCATCCGCTATGCTGCGGCGTACTTCTTCACGCGCCAGCAATACTTTGAATGGAGGGATCCCGCATGATCTTCAAAAAGAAAGAATCTACACAGGAGCTGCTCGGCATTGAGGCTATAACGGATTACGGTATATCTACAAAGCAGGGCGAGCTCGTTTTCTTTTCCGTTGCGCCCACCAACTTGAGTGTGCTCCCTGCCGACAGCATCGACGCAAGGATCAACGCTCTGCTCAACATCATCAAGGGCTACGATGGAATAGAGATGATCGCTACGGACTCGATGCAGTCGTTTGAATACAACAAGCGCTTTTACCGCGACAGGCTTGAGAAAGAGAGCTGTCCTGCCGTCAGGCGGCTGCTGGAGCAGGATATAGAACATCTTGACCGAATACAAGTAATGACGGCCTCATCGCGGCAGTTCTACATTGTCCTGCGCATACGCAGTGAGATCAAAGGCGACATCTATTCCCACCTCGGCAATGTCGAGAAATACATACACGAGCAGGGCTTCACCGTACACCGTGCCGACCGGCAGGAACTGAAAAAACTGCTTGCCGTGTACTACGGGCAGAGCATCAGCGTTGATCCGTACCCGGATTATGACGGCCAGCAGTGGGAATGAGGAGGAAAAATATATGGGAAAACATCTGAAACAAAAATCTGCTTCTGTACCCAAGAAGAGATACGAAAAGCAGAAAAAGAAGAATGTGGCTGCGAAGCCAGCTCCGCCGAGAAAAACGTTCTTAGATATGATCGCGCCGGGAGTTATGAAGTTCAACCCCGACGTATATATCCGAGATAACCTCTACTGCTGCGTCTGGGCACTGAAGGAGTACCCGGCTGCGACCGAGGATCAGGCTATACTCCGTCACCTCGGTGAGAAATGTGGAGTCAACATCCGCATATACACGCGCATCGTTGACGCGATGGAGGAGAACCGCATTATACAAAACGCAACCAACAAGAACAGACTCAGCCGTGCCAACACCAATGACACCAAGCAGATGATCACTGCCGAGGGCAACCTGCAGGATGTATTCGAGATGGTAAATGCCATGAGAAAAAGGCGCGAGCCTCTTATTCACTGCGCTGTGTTCATTGAGCTGTGCGCCCCGACGATGCAGGAGCTTGAGCGTCTGCAATCCGAGGTAATATCTGAGCTGCTGAGATCAAAGCTCAATGTGGATAGGCTTCGACTGCGCCAGCAAAAAGGCTACCTCTCCACCTGCCCGCAGGGTCATAACATCTTCGGCACTCAGTTTGAGCGTGTGCTCCCGGCGTCGAGCGTTGCAAACTTATACATATATAATTATTCCGGTAAGACGGATGCCCACGGCTTCTACATCGGCAAGGACAGATACGGCAGCAACATCCTCACGGACTTCGACCAGCGCGATGAGGACAAGACCTCGGCAAATGTTCTCATACTCGGCAACTCCGGTCAGGGCAAGTCTTATCTTATGAAGCTCCTGATGGTCAACTGCCGTGAGGCTGGCAAGAATATCATCTCGCTGGACGTTGAGCACGAGCAGGGCGAACTCTGCGCAGCTCTTGACGGCTGCTTCATCGACCTCGTGGGCGGGCAGTACATCATCAACGTGCTTGAGCCGAAGTGCTGGAGCACCGGCGAGGATGAGGACGATCCGTCAACGCCTGAGACGTTCAAAAAGAAAACCGTGCTGTCCCAGCACCTCTCGTTTCTGCGGGACTTCTTCCGCGCGTATAAGGACTTCACCGATCCGCAGATAGACACTATAGAGATACTGCTCTCGAAGCTGTATTCCAAGTTCCATATCTCGGACTACACAAATTTCTCGCAGCTCAAGCCGGAGAATTATCCGGTGCTCTCTGACCTGTACGACCTCATTGAGGACGAGTATAAGAACTACGATGAGTCGGCGCACAATCTCTACACCCCGCAGCTCCTGCAGGAGGTGCTGCTCGGTCTGAACTCAATATGCAAAGGCGCTGACTCGCAGTTCTTCAACGGGCACACGAATATAACCTCGTCGCGTTTCCTTGTGTTCGGCGTAAAGAGTCTCTTGATGGCTGGACGTAACATTCAGAACGCGATGCTCTTCAATATTCTCAGCTATATGTCCGATAGGCTTCTGACTGAGGGCAACACCGTCGCCACGCTCGACGAGCTGTATATATGGCTCAATAATCCTACGGCAATAGAGTACATCCGCAACTGCCTCAAGCGCGTGCGTGAGAAGGAGTCCGCTATGATTCTCGCCTCGCAGAACCTTGATGACTTCGACCAGCCGAACGTGCGCGAGATGACGAAGCCGCTGTTTTCCATTCCGCCGCACCAGTTTCTTTTTAATGCGGGGTCAATAGACAAGCGCTCATACATGGACATGCTCCAGCTTGAGGAGTCCGAGTATGACCTCATCCGCTATCCGCAGCGCGGTGTATGCCTCTACAAGTGCGGCAATGAGCGGTACCTGCTCGAAGTCCATGCCCCGCCGCACAAGGAAGCGCTGTTCGGCACGGCGGGTGGACGATAATGAACACTGTACTTGCAAAGCTCGCGCTCATGGTCGGCGGCAGCGATAAAGGCAGAAAGACGATAGCGTGGATACTTGCGGCGGTACTCTCTCCGCTCATCCTCATAACCGCAGTGCTCTGCTCCCTCGCAAGCGGCGGCGCGGAGCACAATAACACTACTGTGAAAGCGTGCTTCTACGGCCCAAATTATACGGAGAAAGTTCCGAGCGAGTTCAAGACGCACGTCTCCGAGATGCAGGAAGCTTTTTCTCTTCTGGATTCGGCGATAGCCGCCGCAAATTCAAGCGAGGACAGCACCGGAAGCCTTGACCCGACAATGGTCAAGGCTGTTTTCTTTGCTCTGTGCTTCGGTGAGGACGCACCGACAACAAGAGCAGCCGGTCGGTTTGTTGACTGCTTCTATTCCGAGCAGGAGCTGACACGCGAGGTCGAGCGTGTGGATGAGAACGGCGAGACGGTCACCGAGACAGAGACATACATTGCGATCACGCCGCTGTCGCTAAGCGACGCTTACACAAATCTCTCCGCCGAGCTCGGCAGAGAGATAAGCGATGAGGATAAAGATAATATCCGGTACATCTATACCATGATAGCCGGGCCGATGGGCGTTGAGAATTACACCGGCACGTATGAGATTGGAGGTCAAAGGAGTGTTGAGATAGATCTCAGTACATTCTCTGATCCGTCAACGAAGAACGCACACGACCTTGCGGCTTACGCCATTAACGCTTGGCAGTCCGGCTGGGGCTATGTCTGGGGAACCTACGGTCAGATCATGACCGAGGAGCTGTTTGCATCAAAGCTCCAGCAGTACCCGGAGGGAGTCGGCAGCTATGCGGATTTCATTCAGGCCAACTGGGTCGGCGGCAGGACTGCCGACTGCGTTGGACTCATCAAGGGCTACGGCTGGCTCGATGCGGAGACGCTGGAGCTGCGCTACGGTACAAACGGTATGCCCGACGTCGGTGCAAACCAGATGTACTATAACGCCACGGTCTCCGGCACGATAGATACCATCCCCGACACGCCGGGACTCGCGGTCTGGCACGACGGGCACATCGGCGTATACATAGGCAACGGCGAGGTGATCGAGGCGATGGGCACAAAGTACGGTGTGGTCAAGACGCAGCTCGAAGGCCGCGGCTGGACACACTGGCTTCAGGTGCCATATATTTCTTATGACTGAGGAGGTCAACAATGAAACAGATAAACATATCCGTCAGCTTCGATGATGAGAAGCTGCGGGCACTGAACAAGTATCTTAAGAAGAAGGAGCTGACGGCCGAAGATGAGCTCGCGGCGGCTCTGCTGCATCTTTATGAAAAGCATGTCCCGGCTGCCGTGCGTGAGTACATCGACGAGGACGATGTAGTTGTTCCGGCAAAGCCGAAGCGCACAGCGAAACTGGCAGCGCCGAAGAAAGCTGAAGCGCCGGTAGAAATTTCACCTGCAATTAACACTGCGCCAGTCATTACAGATGGAGGTGAAGAATCATTAGCATCGAAATATTTTGGGACGACCTGACCGAAGCAAAGCAGCGCGAGATCATGTCTGCCCTCGGCGACAACGGCAACTACGATGTTATTCCCATCGCAGTTATTGAAACCGAGCAGCTCCATAGCTTGACCGAGGACGATTTCAATTTCGTTGATGAGATTTTGGAATGTGATGACGAATTGAATTTCTACATGGAGCTGCACTGTGACGCCAGAAGTGTTTTCGGTTCGCTTGGCGGGATCGCTCTGGAGGATTATCTCAACGTCTACGCGAACTACATTGTCTCGGCGCGGCAGGTCGACGATACCCTTGACATTATGATCTGCCGCAGTGTCGGCTCTAACGAAGCGGCAGTGTACAAGCTCTCGGAGACCGAGAAAGAAATAGTTCTTGAGAAGATGGACGAGTATTGTCAGGAGCGTGAAGGCATGACACTCGACGAATACTGCGACGCGATGCAGACCGAGTGTCTAACACCGGAGCTGTAGCCCGTGTTTGCCCACGTGAGGCGCTGTGTGCGCTTTTACGGAGGCAGGTGGGGCGTAGATACCCCGGCAGGAGGACGCGCGGCGTTTGGGGACGTTTTCGCGGCATTTTCGTCCGGGTGCGCCCGTTCGAAAATGGCACTATGATAAAGGGAGGTACACCCAAGGGCGC
>ENA-USUJ01001236-USUJ01001236.1-human-gut-metagenome-genome-assembly--contig:-NODE-1236-length-22186-cov-31.957257_pt1 | contig 22186 bp, 22 predicted proteins | sample MGYA00250061_ERZ773398 | MGnify/ENA primary metagenome ERZ773398 (study PRJEB29103, sample SAMN06111992) | human gut metagenome | biome: human gut; feature: ankylosing spondylitis patient; material... | reverse complement strand
ACTGACCGTCGCACGTGTCGTTCCACGCTCCTTCGCAAGGCGCGCCACCTCGGGATCAGCCATAAAACAATGCGCCTCCCCACCGAATGTAGCCAGCGCCTTCTTGTTGATTCCGGCAAGCGCCATATTCGTGTCCGTCACAATGTCTGCCCCTTCACAGATGAGGTCCTGCGCGATGCGCACCGCATCCTTGGAATACATAAGCGTCTTGGTGTACTCAAAATCCGCACTCGTATGGATGACACGCTTCGTGATCATCTCCTGATCCTTCGGCAGTGTAATCCCACGAGCCGCAAGTTCCTCTCCGATGATCTCAAAACTTCTTTTTTCAATTTCCTGTGGCTGCAACTGCTTAATCTGCTTCAATGCATTCACCTATCGCTTTCACTAATTTATCATTCTCTTCCCGCGTTCTTACTGCGACACGGTAGTATCCTCTTCCTAATCCCGCAAAATTCGAACAGTCACGGATCAGAATCTTCTTACCTAGCAATCGATCATACAACGGAGCCTCGCTATAGATCAAAATATAATTGACTTCACTGTCGAAAACCTGAATTTCCATCTTTCTTAACTCACTCGTCAGTCGAATGCGTTCATCCCGGACATACGCTGCGCTTTCTCTGACATATGTTTCCTCGCCTGCCGCAGCAACCCCTGCCGCCTGTGCAAAAGTGGACAGATTCCATTCCGGAAGCTGCATCTGAATCTTGCCGCATAATTTTGAATTGCTACACAACAGATAACCAAGCCGCACCCCCGGAATCGCATAGGTTTTCGTAAAAGCCCGGACAATGACCAGATTATCGAACTCTTTCAGATATGGATAAAACGATTTCTCCTCTCCGGCAAATTCGATAAAACACTCATCGAGCACCACCGTAATTTGCTTCTCGCGGCATTGCTGCAATAGCTGCAGTCCCAATGTCTTGTCCATACAAAGCCCGGTCGGATTGTTCGGATTTGCAAGAAAAATGAGATCAATATCCTCCGTTAATTGATCAAGGAAATCATCCTGCAACCGAAAATCATTTTCTGCCTTTAAGCAATAACTTACCATCTCACTTTCCGCCGCTTCTGCCGCATGCTCATACCCATAAAAGGACGGCACCGGAAGAAGAATCTTCTTCGTACGAAGCGCATGGACAATTGCAAGGAAAAGTTCTGATGCACCATTTCCGAAGCATAGCCACTCTTTTGGAACGCATAGGCGCTTCTCTACTGCCAAATACAGTGCCGAGGCCTTCTGGTCCGGATATTCCGTTGCATGACGGATGGCACCTTGTAATGCATCCCGCACAGAATCAGGCATTCCAAGAGGATTCGTATTGACCGAGAAATCCATATTCACTTGATTCCGGTAAATATCTCCGCCATGTCTTTGTTCCACAGTCATGCTCCTTTATCCAATAATCGAACGTAAAACCTCTACAAAAGTAATTCTTAGTTTTCTATCGGGCGAATTCAATCCTATTCTTCCCGACGATCAACAATTGATCAACATCAATGAACCGCACAATTCAATACAAACAAAATCACAAGACAAAGCACTTCACTGATCGCAGCCGTCACATACATTAACCGGTTCACTCGCACAATATCTTCTCTTTCCACAGCACGATGTGCATCTCCAATATACGGTTTCTTAACGACTTTTCCAAAATAACTCGCATCACCCGCCAATTGGATACCAAGCGCACCTGCACATACCGATTCTGTCTGCGCCGAATTCGGGCTTGCATGGTTTCTTCGGTCGCGCTTGTAAATGCGATATGCCTGCTTTCCATCGAACGCCTTGCCTCCGATATATGCCGCTGTAATCATCAGATACGCGCTGATACGCGCCGGAATAAAATTGACCACGTCATCCAGCTTCGCCGCTGCGCGCCCGAAGTATAGATACTTGTCATTCTTATATCCCACCATAGAATCCATCGTATTGACCGCTTTATACACAAACCCGAGAACCGGTCCTCCCAACGCGGTATACAGCATCGGCGCGATCACGCCGTCCGACGTGTTCTCCGCAACCGTCTCCACTGCCGCCTTTACCACCCCGGTCTCATCGAGGACATTCGTATCTCGTCCAACAATCATGGATACCGCCAGACGTCCCGCCTCAAGTCCCTGTTCATTCAGACTCTGGTACACCTTCATGCTCTCATCCTTTAGGCATTTTGTCGCAAGAATCTGATACGTCATCACCGACTCAACCACAATTCCGGCAGCCGGATGCAGCCAATATGCCACAACCAGAACCAAAGCTGCAACCGCCCCAGTACTAAGCAGTACCAGCACAACAAGCAGAATTCCCTTATAAAATTCTTTTTTTTCATCTCGCATCTGCAGTTTCAAAAGCTTCTTTTCCAATCCTGCGATCAAAGTGCCAATCAGCCGGATTGGATGCGGCAGTGCATGCGGATCTCCGAATACCAGATCCAGCACAAAACCACACACAAATGCGATCATATGATGTGTTAAAATATGTTCCATTATAGTATGTTCCTTAGCAGTAAATTAGTTCCAATATATTAAATTGCATCATCTTTCTTCTTTAAGAAAGGTTTGCATCAATATACTGAAAATACGGCTTTTTATTTACTTCTGCTTCATGTTCATCATACCACTTAGCAGCTTCTTTCAGTCCAATATCTAACGGAATTGTTTCTGGATAAATCTTTTGTTGAAGTTCAACATCCAATTCATATTCATAGTTATAAAAACTGAAATAATTTCTTTGTTCAATATCCTCATACACGCATTGAAATTCCGGCTTTTTTCCATAACTAGCATAACACTTTGTAACCCAATCCCTAATCGATATTGATTCTGTATTTCCAACATTCAATACGTGTTCTGCAGGCTTATCATTAATAATTACTTCCATTAGTTTGCACAAATCTCTAACATGAAAGAATTGCAATTTCAAATCACCATTTTTGGGCAGATAAAATTTTCTATCCGCTTTTGCACAATCAAATACAAACGCTTCTCTATACACATTATTCATCGGACCATATAAATAAGGCGGACGCAAAATATATGCATCCCTTACCCGATCTAACAAAGCATTTTCTGCCTCAATCTTATCTGCGCCGTATTTTCCCCAAAACTTATTCTCCGCTTTTTGAGTCTTTTCCTTAAATGGTTGTAGCGCATACTCAGGATACACAGCACTTGAGCTAATCATAATATATTGTTCAAATTCGCCAAGTGCATCATACAAATCTATGATGTCGGATGCATTATACGCTGTGATATCAGCCACTACGTCAAAGCATTTGTCCTTTAACACATCCCCTAACCTGTGTCTATCCGCCTCTATTAATTGAACCCCTTGCACTTGTGGCTTGGAATTTCGATTAAGTACATATACTTCATAACCAGCCTCCACAAAATATTGTGCAGCATACTTACTTACAAATGTTGTTCCCCCTGTTATCAACACGCTCTTCACATCAATCCTCCTTAAATGTATTTTTCGTCTTACAAATAGGACACCAGCATCTATTCAACAAATGATCAGTTCGCCGACTCCTTTTCTCCTATAATTCTTATCCGTAAACATACTGGACAAGAGCCCCATCTTTCCACTCGGGCATCCGAAATATGGCGGTTTTTCTACAAATGACATACCACTTGTGCCAATAATTTTGCCGTCGTCTAATGCAATCCACGAAACAAATGTACTGTCTTCATCTCTATCTTTCGAATAGACTGGAAGCGAATCTCCTCTCCATCCAAATTTACATTACAAATATATCCCGCACCATTGGCAACCTGATAATCAAAATACTCTCCACCGCCAAAGGCGCTACATAAAGCCATAATCGTTCCACCATGCACAACAAGACCTATCGTATGCGAACCCTTTTCGGACTGCAGTAGTTCATTATCATTCCTGTTGGAATAAGCTTTGCTCTGTAAAAGCACCTCGCTCATTCCCTTGCAACATCGTTGTATAAACTCTTCCCGGCTCTCTCCATTCGGAAATACAAGCGTTCCACCGCTGTCGATCCACGCCTGATAACGTTGGTCTCCATTCAATTCTTCATAATTCTTTCCCTCGAATTCTCCAAAGTCCATCTCTCGAAGCAAATCCACCACAACTGGTTTCTGATCCGGATAGATAATTTCCGCGGTCTCTATGCAACGCTTCATCGGACTTGTAAACAACCGGTCAATCCTTGGATAACAATTTGTTTCCGCCGATAGTTTCTCTTTTGCTTCCGAGCTAAGTGGCTCATCCGTGCGACCAATATACCGGTGCTCTTTATTGCCTTCCGTCGCTCCATGCCGGATCAGCACCAGCTTCATTTGATTTTCTGCCCAATTCCGCATAGGACACGCACCACCTCATCTGCCTGTTCTGCCAGCTTTATCAGCATTCTTCCTGTCCGTTCACGATACTCACGCTCAAACGCATCAACCGGAACAATTCCGTTGCCGATCTCATCACTGATGATCACACAATTTATATCGGTTGCTCTTTCAAGAAATGCTTTCAGTTTTTCTTCCGGATTTCTGTTCTCTTTCAGCTCTTTGTTTACCCACTTATGAAAATGGTTGACAATCAACCATTCATTCTTCCTGGTCAGATTAAAAAGTTCTCCCTCATCGGGAAACACGCCATCATAGATCTGATAATTTTCATCCGTCATGTGTTGCAAAACATAATTCAATTTTCCCTGTGCTCTTCCACCGATTACAAGTTTCATTTCTTCATCCTCTTTATACGTTACATCAAAGATGTCCCGCAATTGCAGCTGCCACCACCATCGCCGTCTCACAGATTACAACAAAATATCCCGCCGTATCTCCGGTGATTCCGCCGAATTCCTTCTTGCTCCGGTACTCATAATAATAGTACGATACAAATGCAGCCACAACAACAGCGATTCCAATTTTCCATGAGATCCAAAGCATACCTGCCATGCAGATGACCCCTTGCACCAAGAGCGTACCTTTTACAATGCGCCCCTGTGCATGGCTTGCTGCTTCGAAAAGCATGCCATCCCCCCGCGCAGACGGAAGCGTCACCACCCCGATTCCGCTCAGGCACCGTGCTAATGCAAACCCGATACAGACGATCAAAAGTGCCTTCGTATCATAAATCTCGGAGAACGCACCCACATAGATCAAACCGCAGGCAGCCAGCATAATGACTGCAAAAGCACCAATATGCGAATCCTTTAAGATTTCCAGCTTCCGTTCCCTCGGCTGATACGAATGAAGCGCATCCATCGTGTCCATGAATCCGTCCACATGGAATCCTCCTGTGACAAGAATCGGAATCGCCACCGCAAACAGCACGTACGCAATCCGTCCAACCTGAAACGCCGCACAAAATCTATTCCATAAATACAGACACACGCCGATGACTGCTCCCACCCAGGGGAAAAAGCAAAGCATGTACTGCATATCTTCTTCTTTCCATTCAAACTGTGGCATCGGAATCTTCGAGTACATTGAAAATGCCACAATGCATGATTTTATAATTCGCATTCTTATATCTCTTTCTTCTTGTTTCGAATTTCAATCATTGAATAAATCATATCCGCCCAAAATTATCATTTGCGCATAATACATTATTTTTCATTTTATGATAACCGGAATCCCAACAACGACTTCCACAACATGATCCGCCATCTCAGCAAGTCTGGTATTGATCCTCCCAAGTGCCTCGATATAACGAAGTGTTGTCTCATCATATTCGATTCCATCCTCAAAGACATTGTTCGATACAATCACAAGATGTGACAACTGACTCGTAAGTGACGCGATGCCTTGTACGATTTCTTCTACCACCGTATCGACATCTGGCATCTGCTCACCGGAAAACATCTCATTCGCAACCAAGTTCGACATGCATTCCAGCAAGGCAACCGAATTTTTCCCCGTTTCTCCGTTGATACCACTCACAGCCTCCGCAATATCTGTCGGCTGCTCGATCGTTATAAATCCTTTGCCGGCACGCAGCTTCCGGTGCCGTTCTACCTTCCGCTGCCCTTCTGCATCGTAAATCTGCATCGTAGCAATATAGTATTTCGATGACTCCCCTGCCTGTGCAAGCGCATAATCTTCTGCATAGGCAGACTTGCCGCTTCCGCTGCCTCCCATGATCAAAGTAATCATATCAAAACCTCTCATACTGCGCGATACTGATATCTGCAAAGGTTGTTTCCTCTCGATAAATGCAAAGCGCCGTATCCAATAAAGAAAGCATCATGACGGCTCCGGTTCCCTCGCCCAAAGCAAGGTCCGCGTCGATTACCGGATGCAGATGCAATTCCTTCGTCAGTCGTTCAACCGCAGGCTCCCTCCCCTTGTGGGAAGCGATCACATAGTCTCTTACGCCCGGAATCATCCGCTCCGCAACAAGCGCCGCGACCATACTGATCACGCCATCCAACACAATTGGTATATGACAGATGGCTCCGCCAATACACATGCCGACAAGTCCAGCGATATCAAATCCCCCAACCGTCATAAGAATGGTAAATGCATCCTGATGATACAGATCATATTTTTCAATTGCCAGATCAACAACCTCACGTTTTCTCGCAAGTCCCCTGTCGCTAAGTCCGGCACCTCTGCCAACTACAAGCGCACTCTCGCAGCCAAGTAATGCTGCCGCAACCGCGCTGCTGGTCGTTGTATTTCCGATTCCCATCTCTCCGGTAGCAAGGATCCGGTAGCCGTCTGCTTTGCATTTTGCAACGAGATCAATACCTGTTTCGATTGCATGAAGTGTTTCCGTCTCGCTCATCGCAGGTTGCAGTAAGAAGTCATGCGTTCCCCTCGCAATCTTGCGATCCAGCACTCCGTCGATATGTGCATCGCTATTGATCCCGATATCAACCGGAATCGTGTCTGCACCGATGCATGACGCCATCCGTCCGACGGAAGAATTTTTCTTTGCCATCGACTGTGCGACCGCAAACGTCACTTCCTGCCCCGACTGACTGACGCCTTCTGCAACAATTCCATTGTCCGCGCAGAAGATCAGTACCGCTTTCCGGCTCAGATCCAGCGCCTCGTCCCCTGTGACCGCACCAATCTGCGCCGTAATCTCCTCGAATCTTCCCATGCCATCCAATGGCTTAGCGATCGCATCCCAGCGCGCTTTTACAGCCTTGTACTTCGCCTCATCGGGCAGACCGATTCCAAGCTTATGGAGTATCCCTTTTGTTAAATTAGTCCAGATCTGCTTCCCGTAGCATTCCATAGATTTCCTCCATATTCAGATACGCTCTCAGCGTATCCGCCAGTTTATCGTACTCTTTCTCCTTGAACACCTGATAATCCAGCATCCCGCCCTCTTCGAGCGCGACGCCCTTCTTCTTTGCCAAGGCGTGAAGTATTGCATCTGCTATCTTTGCCTGATCAAAGATGCCGTGCACGTAGGAGCCATAGACATTCTCATAAATGTCGGATTGAATAACATTCTTTCGCACTCGCGACCGACTTTCAGCATCCTTTGATACGATTTCCGTTTTTTGATCTTGCGAATCCCTAAGCCCAATTTCCGTTTTATCTTCCGAACAACGCTTAGCATACCTCGTCTCACCCATGTGAATCTCATATCCCTGAAACTCGCATCCGCTGATTCCATGAAAAATGCCCTCTACCTTATCAACCAATCCCTCAGTTTGGCAGCGCATCTTGCTTTTTTGCAAGATGGTCTCCACCGGCAGCAGTTCCATTCCGCGGATTGCTCCGCCTTCTTCCACATTGTCCGGATCCGCAATCGACATACCAAGCATCTGATAGCCGCCACAGATTCCAAACACAGGAGTCGTCTCCGCCGCCTTCTTGATTGCAGCCTCAAACCCATTCTGCCGCATCCATTTGAGATCGCCCATCGTATTCTTGCTTCCCGGCAGGCAGATCATATCGGGATGGTGCAGCTCAGCGACCGAAGTCACGTAGCGCACCGTCACCTCCGGCATCTGCTCAAACACATTGAAATCCGTGAAATTCGAGATGCGCGGATAACGGATGACCGCAATATCAATAAGTCCTTCCGTCTTCTTGTCGAAGCGCTCCGTCAACGAATCCTCATCTTCCAAGGAAAGCTGCCTATACGGAACCACACCCACAACCGGCACGCCGCCTCGTTCCTCCAGCATCGCAATCCCCGGATCAAGGATCGTCTTATCACCACGAAACTTATTAATAATCAGTCCCTTCACACGCGCCTTTTCCTCATCGGTCAGAAGCATCAGAGTCCCGAGAAGCTGCGCAAACACGCCGCCCCGGTCAATGTCTCCGACCAAAAGCACCGGTGCGTTGACCATCTGTGCCATCCCCATGTTGACGATGTCATTTTCCTTCAGATTGATCTCAGCAGGACTGCCCGCACCTTCGATCACGATGATGTCTGCGTATTCCTCCAGCTTGCGAAACGCCCGCTTGATATCCGGAATCAGCTTCTTCTTGTATGCAAAATAGTCACGCGCACTCATGTTACCGAGCACTTCACCGTTCACGATCACCTGCGATCCAACATTGTTGGTCGGCTTAAGGAGGATTGGATTCATGCAGACCATCGGTGTAATACCAGCCGCCTCCGCCTGCATCACCTGCGCTCTTCCCATCTCAAGCCCTTCACTTGTAATATAGGAATTGAGAGCCATATTCTGTGATTTAAAAGGGGCCACGCGATAACCGTCCTGTTTAAAAATTCTGCACAGACCTGCGACCAGAAAACTCTTGCCTGCATTCGACATCGTGCCTTGCACCATGATTACTTTTGCCATATTGATATCCTCTGTTTTTCCATTGTGTTGGTTCCGCGATTTTATGCCATTCTTTGGCACAAATTTTCTCTTATCGCCGTTTTATGCCCAATCCCCGGGCACAAATTTCATCATTCACGATTTCATGCCCAATTTATGCGTCTGCTTAGCGTATTCAGCCATTTTTGCGTTCAGCTGCTCCAGACTTCCGAATGAATCTCTGCAACAGATCACGCTCTCACATCCATCCATCACTTTTTTTGCCTGCTCGAACAACTCCTCCGTCATCGGCTCAAACGCTTTCTCTACGATCACGTTCTGCGCCAGCGCTGCCGCCACCGGATAATCCAGATCATTTTCATAAAGGATTCCGGTCGCAAAAGGGATTCCTTCTCTCTGCAATCTCCGGTACACACTTCGTCCTCTTCCGCCACCTGCAATCACAAACACCTTCGCTGTGCCAGCCGGTGCAGGCAATTCCAGATTTCCATTTACCTCATCGAAGCTTCCCGCCTTGATACCAAACAGACCAGACAGATAGCCGGACTTAAAAATCTCATCCGGACTTCCGTACCGATCCACCCTTGTCCCATTCAGACAGAGGATCTTGTCCGCGATACGCTGGGCAAGTTCCAGTTCATGTAGCGAGAGAATAACCGTTAATGCCTTCTTGCGGCTCATCTCCTGCAGAACTGACAGAAATTCCAGCTTATATTTGACATCCAGATACGATGTCGGCTCGTCCAGCACAATGATATCCGGTTCCTGGCACAAAGCGCGCGCAAGCATCACACGCTGCCTTTGCCCGTCGCTGATACAGCGGAAGTCTCGGTCACGGATCTCCGTCACATGAACAAGCTCCATCGCCTCTTCCACAACCTTGTTATCCCCCGGTGTCAGGATTCCAAACCTTCCGGTATACGGATAGCGCCCAGTCGCAACCACTTCCTCGCAGCTCATCAGTTCCGTCTGTAGCCGCTCCGTCAGCACAACTGCCATCTTCTGCGACAGATCCGCGCCGGACAACACATTCATGTCATCCTTTCCGAGGTACACCGTTCCGCCGAGAAGCGCAAGCTGCTTTGTAATACTTTTGAGCACCGTCGACTTGCCCGCGCCATTCGGTCCGATCAGCGCAAGGATCTCGCCTTTTTTCAGTTCAATCTGTATTTCTTCGATCAGCGGCTTATGGTCGTAGCCGACCGTCATCTTCTCCGCACGAAAGTAAAACTCATAGTCCATATCGCTCATCTCCAAATTGTGCCAACCGTCCATTATAAAACAAATTTCGAGGTCACAAATTTGACTTCTTCCGCCGCATCATCACAATGATCACAACCGGAGCTCCAAACACCGCAGTCACGGTGCTGATGCTCAGTTCCGTCGGGGCAAAAAGCATTCTTGCCAGCAAGTCGCAAAACAGGCAGAACACACTACCGCCCAAGAAGCAGGCCGGTATCATAAGGATCGGCTTCGTTGTCCGCAGCAGGCTTTTCACGAGATGCGGCACTGCCACGCCCACAAAAGAGATGGGTCCGGCAAATGCAACAATACATGCCGATAATATACTGGATAAGATCACCAGCAAGACGCGAAACGCCGGAATGTTGACGCCCATATTCTGTGCATACACTTCGCCGAGCTGATACGCGCTAAGTGGCTTTGCAATCCATGTAACAAAAAGATAAGTGATCAGCACAACCCCTGTAATCACCTTCACATTGTCCCATGTCATACCGGAGAAGCTTCCGCGCGACCAGTTATGAAGATTGACAATATCCGAATCACTTGCAAATGTTACGACCAGCTCCGTGATTGCGGAACAGATATATCCGATCATCACACCGCTGACCACAAGCATCGCCATATGATTCACTTTGCGTGATACCGCAAGCACAAATCCCATCGAAAGTAACGCTCCGACGAAAGCCGCCACGACCAAAGCTGCCGAACTCACATGAAGCGCATTGCCCATCAGAAATACCATCACAAGTGCTACCATCATCTTCGCCCCGGAAGAGATACCGAGCACGAACGGGCCGGCGATCGGGTTATGAAAGAACGTCTGCAACAGGTATCCGGCAAGTCCGAGTGCCCCGCCAAGCAGAAGCGCCACAAAAGTTCGTGGCATACGGATGTCCCAGAGAATCCGCTCGTTATCGACGCTTTTTCCGGCAATGGATTGCAGAATATCCCTAAACGGGATTTCTACCGTTCCGATACAAATATTCAAGATTACAAGCACCACGGTACCGATTCCCAATACCAGGAAAGCCAATATATACCGCATTTTCCGGTTATCCTGCATCGCGTTACTCCTTTTATTTCAGCCTTCGCAATCAATTGTCTCATGTTCATCCAATCTACAGCATAAAGCTAACGCACTTCCTATCATTCAACATGAAACAGATACGTCATCTCATCCTGATCCTTCCCTTGCAGCATCGCATGCATGTCATGGATCAGATACCCGATCGACATGGACTGCTGGTACATATCGTTTGTCGTGCACCAGACATTTTTCTCTTTGACCGCCTTAAAATCCTTTAAGACCGCGCATTTGTCCAAAAGCTCCTGCACGGACCCTATCCCTCCGTCGATGGAACTGTTATATATAATGAAATCCGCATCCTTCGCCTGATCGTAGAAATCCTCGATCTGCATACTGACCGTGGACCGCTTCGAATCCGGATCTCCGATATTCGTAGGAATATAATTTCCGCCCGCAAGATTGATCATCTTCGGAACGTAATCCGAGCTTGACCGCACCTGGATCAGCCCGTTCGATGTCACATAGAAGAAAGCAACTGTCTTATCCGTTTTCTCCACTGAAGTCACTTCCTCGACAAGACGCACTTCCTCATCAAACAGTTTCTGCGCCAGTTCATCCTTGCCGATCAATGCTCCAAAAAATTTCACCCACTCCACGCGTCCGAGCGGATGGCTCTCGTAGCTCGAATACTCGATCATCGTCGGGATATCAAAATCCGCAAGCATCTCGCTTACCTCCGGCGAATGCGTGATCATCGTATTCTCGATTGCAAGCGAACAATTCTCCGACACAATCAGCTCATAGTCGGGTTTGCTGTATTTTCCGGCATAGAGGATATCGCCTCTTGCCATCGCATTCTTCGCATCCTGCACGTACCAGTCCTCTTCCTTCTGACTGGAAAGCCGGATCGTGTCCATCGCATCCAGCTTACTGAAGATATCCATGATCGATGAAGAGACCACATAGAGATTCTTCACCGGCTGCTTTACCACAACAACATCCTTGCTGATGCCATCCGGCACTTCTTTGTCTTCTGGCACCACAAGGATCTGTGTGCCATCCATTGTCTTCAAAATCTTGTATCCGCCCTCATAATCATCGACGGAAAAATTCTTTGCATATTGCAGCTCCATGCTGCTCTCATACGTAAGACCACCGGGCACATCTGCCGCATGATCCGCTTCCGTTCCTACACGTTCCGTAGAATCGGAAGAAGGACTGCCGCAGCCGCAAAGCCCCGCCAGTCCTATCATTAACAAACAGCCTAAAATTACAATCTGTTTTCTTCCTATCATAAAATGTTCCCTATTATTCCGCATTTTTTAACGTATCCGACAAAAACGTCAGTGTGTATTCGATTTCATGCGGCTTGCTCATCGCAACCGTATCTCCGATCACTGTGATCGGCGTATCGAATGCAGAAACCGGAATCTCAAATACCGAATTTCCATCTGTATTAACCGGAAAAAGCTTCTCGCCGTCCACGATCATATAATCATAATTCGGACTGCTCCACTCCACCGTTGCCGTCATCTTACCGTCTGCTCCAACCGTAAGCGTCACCGGTGACTGAATAGATGCTCTGCCGCTTCCACCCTCGAACTTGATCTCATCGGTGTATGTTCCCTCATCCGGGATTCCCTCAAAGGCAACATTACCATCAGCCTCAGTGCCGTCGACTCCGACATTCTCTGCGCCAGCACCCTGCTCCTCGTAGCCCTCTACCGGGTTTGTTACACTGACTTTGTGGTCATACCACTTCCCTTTCGTTCCAAGAAGTGCAAGATCAAATTCCTCGTCGAGCGCTGGAACCGGAACATCGAATCCATATACTTCTTCCGTTGTTCCGTCACTGTAGGTCACGGTATCCGTTGTCGGCTGCAGCAATTCTGCGCCATCTTTGGCAGCATCCTCTGCAAGACCTACATAGAGATTCACGATATGTGTGGAAGCCAGTGAGATGTGAATTGTCATCTGACCGTTTTCAACTGTCAGCTTGCCTTTTCCATCACAAGCTTCGTTGACGTGGAACATTGAGCTGTCCGTATGAAATTCTGCTGTATATACGCCATCTGCAAGTTCAGCCTGCTTCGTAGTCTCTTCCTGTGTGTCTATCATTGTGCTCGCCTGCTCATTGTTCGTATTGCTGCCACATCCGACAAGGGACATTGCGAGCATAAGTGTGATAGCTACTATATACGTTCTTAATTTGTTCATGATTATTTTGTTTCCTTTTATTTATTACTTTGTATCGTAGCTATTCAGACCCCCACCTCACAGATTTTCTTATTTCAAGGGAGGCTGAATAGTTACTTTATGTTTTAGATTACTGTGCAAGTACCGCTGCAGTATGTGCAACATAAAGCTGCTGGATTCCTTCGATCTCACCGAGTCCTGCAATCTGTGACTCTACACCATCGAAATTGCCTGATGCGATAAACTGGCTCTGCCAAGAATCCTCATCATCTCCTGCCATATCGTTGTTTGCATGATCACCGGCAACAACCATAAGCGGGCGAAGAACAACCTTCTTGAATCCAGCGTTCTTAACAGCTTCGATTACATTCTCGCAGGAAGTCTCTTCCGGCTCACCCTCAACGGTTCCGATAAATACATTGTCATATCCAAGGTCATTCATCTGAGCCTGCATCTGGCTGTATGAAACCTTAGCAGTGTGGGAAGTACCATGGCCCATAAATACGAAAGCAGTACCATCTTCCTTCGCTGCATCTAAGCTGTCAAAGCCTGCTGTCTTAACAGCCTCAGCAGTAATAAGTTCAGCAACTGCCTTCTTATCCTCGTTCACAACGCTTGCGTCATCTCCAACTTCGCCGAGAAGCGGCTCCGCAATCTTAACAGACTCAAATTTGTCACTGTAGTTGTTGACAGCTTCTACTAGCTCATCATACTCTGCACCGTGCATCAGATGTGTCGGCTGAACGACTAGATTCTTAACACCGTTTGCTACTGCACGCTCCAAAGCCTGATCCATGTTGTCGATCTTCTCTCCATCACGTGCCTGCACGTGGTTAATGATGATCTGTGCTGTAAATGCACGACGTACGGACCAGCTAGGATTTGCCTCCTGAATTGCATCCTCAATGCCCTTGATATCTGCTACACGGCTGTCATTGAAAGATGTACCGAAGCTTACAACAAGAATCTCATTCTCTCCGATATCATCCTGATTACGAGGATCATCCTTAGATGCATCACCGGTATCTCTTCCGAAATAATCCGGATCTGCATTCTCGCCCTCGACCAAAGCCTTCTGTGTGTCGGTCAGCTTGTCCCATGCTGCCTTTGCAGCCTCACACTGCGCATCCGTCTCGTCTGTTCTCTCCTGCACATAGATTGCATCGATTAAATCAGCAACTTCATCTGCCATCTTCTGATCCTCATCTACACTTTCTGTCTGTGTATCCTGTGTGTTTGCATCCACCTTGTTATCTGCTGCATTCTGATTTCCATTACCACATCCGGTTGCGCACATAACTGTGAGCACGGATGCCATCAGCAGTGTTACGATTTTCTTTTTCATTGTCTCCTCTTTTCTGCAGTATTTCTGCTTTTTATTCCGAATATGTACTACAAAAACGGGCAGACCATGTCAAAATGTACACAAAAGAAAAACTCTTTTCCTAAAAATAGGTAAAGAGTCGCACTAAGTCAAAACAAACGTACAACCTTTTTACTCGTGGTCTGAAACTCATCGTTTTTTACTGTTCACACTTCGTGTGACCAGTAACCATCGTTTCTGTACAGCGCTCAGGCAGGTCTCCCGGCTTATAGATCATCGCATCCACTTATCTTCCCAGTCTCCCAGTGATATATCAGCTTCGCTCCCCAATTACGGTGACGAGTTCGTACAGGAATCGCACCTGTTTCCCTTTTCACCGGAGCCAGACGCTTGTGCGCCTGCTCCGACACCTGATTGCTACATATTCAGTTCTTATCAACGATAGCACACTTTGTGGGAAAGCACAACATTTTTCTGATAGCAAGAAACAGGACTTGCCGAATTTACAAATGTCCGAAACAGTTTCATACTATCGACATCTGTTTCAAATGCAAACTCTGGATGCCACTGCAGTGCCCAGACACAGGCACATGATAAGGCGGAGTCTGATGATGATTGATATCACTTGGATGCTCTGTCGGAAGATCCTGGTAAAGTGAGCCTCCAAGATATACATTCAGGAACTGAATGCCTCTACAGATTCCAAGAATGGACTTATTCTCTTCCAACGCTCGTTTCATAAACGCACCTTCCATCTCATCACGCTTTTTGCAACAAATAACATTGGGGTACTTACGCGAAGCACCGTATAACTCAGGCGACACATCATGTCCACCAGTAAACAGAAATCCATCACACATCTGTATTGCCTGTTCGATAACGGATGAATCCCTACATTAGCAAGAAACAACACATCATTCTACATCCTCTTATTCAGCACTCTCCACGCAATCGAATACACCGCCACAAACAGGCAGATCAGACATGCCATCACTTTACTTAAGAAGGAATCATACAAACCGCCCAGCAGAAATACCAGATACATTGCAACAAGCAGTACCATTGCTGCAATCCGCTGCGCATGTATACCGATCTCCACATTCCGCTCATCGGTCTGTTCTAATCTTGCTTTCTTTAATTTTGCCTCATCCTTAAGCAAACGCTTGTTGCGAATCAACAATGCCACACCGGCACCAACCAGACCGACTCCAATGCCACAATACACACCGAGCATATAATCATCAACGTTCATCTTTCCGAAAAATTCACAATAATAAGCGACCGCTGCGGAAAAGATTCCAAGAACGATAAAAAGCCACATAAACTTATTTTTCGCCTTCAATTGTCTTCGAAATTCTTCATTATTGGTCGCCTTGGATCCACCAAATAAGCAAAAACCTTTCATAAATTTTCTTCCTCCTCATCAAAAATAAAGATGTCCTCAATCGTCACTCCAAAAAACTGAGCCAGCTTATGTGCCAGTACAAGGGAAGCCTTATATCTGCCTCCCTCAAGGGATATGATCGTCTGTCTCGTCACATCCACCGCATCTGCCAGTTCACTCTGCGTGACACCACGCTCCTTGCGCAGCTCCTGAATCTTTGTTTTCATTATTTGTCCTCTCCGTTTTTTCCTTCGGATTCCTGTCTGCGAATCTGTGCAAAGAGAGCTGCCGAAGCAAGAAATCCACACGCTGCCGGTGCATATGCATCCGTGTGTCCACTCACTGCCCATACTGCAAACCCGATTGCTGCAACCAATAAAACAACTGCTAATACTTTCATTCCTGACATTTTCATTTTCCTATTCTCCTCATGTATGATATTTTGTTAAGTATCCTTTACATTTCGAAGTATAGTGTACTTTACATGTGATGTCAAGTATATTTTACATTTTCTTATAACATCTTCTCCAGCTTCGCCTTCGCATCCTCATAACTTTCAAACACGATGCCGCGCATACCAAGCTTCTCTCCACCTTCAATATTCTCTGGTCTGTCATCGAGAAAAACGCATTCCTCCGGTTTCAAGTTGTAAGTAGTGAACAGACACTGATAGATATCTGCATCCGGCTTTACCATCTTGACCATACCGGAGATAATCTTGCCATCCACGATTGATGCAAAATCAAGCTGGTTGTGCGTATGCAGTTCAAAATAATTTTCCGGATAGTTGGAAAGCAGATAAACCTTATAATCTCTGCTCTGCAGCTCCTTGATCCAGTCGGTCGCATAATCGAACGCTTTCACAACCTTATCTTTTCCGTCTCGGAAGAAAAGGCGAATCTCTTCCTCATATTCCGGTGCAACCTTCACCATCTCATCGATGACCTCAGATTCCTGCATTACGCCGCGATCGAGTTCTCCCCAAATCGGATTTAAATAGGTTGCCTGCGCCATCTTCGGGATCTTGACTTCATCAATTCCAAGATCCCGCATCGCCTGATCCGGCTGAAATTTTACCAATACATTTCCTATATCGAATATAATATTTTTAATCATGCTCTAAGCTCCTTACTGTCCAAGTTCTGCGAACTTCTTTGCGCCAACCTTCTTTAACCAGAAGTACAGCAGTACATCGAGTACCACAAGTACCGCTCCGACAATCAGCAGATATCCCGCCGCCCCAATCTGATAACCAACCATCAGATACGGTGCAACCATGACAATTGTAAATGCCCATCCGCCAAGCATTGCGATCATCACATTCAGACTCTGTTTGATCGGTGCAAGTTCATTGGTCCACGTCAGATTCGGGCGCACAATGCCAAGCATCAATCCGAACATATCCATAAAAAACAGAAACAGTACCGGTACGATCACAGCAAGGATCATCTGCGCCGGATTCTTCCTAATAATGATCAGCATACAGATATCATAGATACAAAGCGGCACTGCCGTAACGCTCAGCTGCACACCAAGCTTTGCCTTGATCACATTCCATGCATCCACCGGAACGCTCTGCAGAATCCACAAACTCTTGCCCTCTAACGAGACAGACGGCACGACCATGTCGTTCATGGAAATCGTCGCACACGCTGCAACAACTAACAAAATGCAGATCATAGATCCCGATTCTGCGCCGAAAAGTTCTGTCATTGCAGGAAGGATCGCGCCACGTTTTATGAGCAGCAGTACACCGATGACCACGAAGAACAGTGAACCCAGTCCACAATTTAGCATATAGTTTGCGCTGGATGTAAACCGGCTGAATTCTTTCCCCAAAAGTGCTGCAAATTCGCCACGCTGCTTCGCCTTTTTCTCCTTATACGCAATATGCACGGACGGTCCGCTTGATGTCACGATTCCAATAAAGCTTCGTGCCAGAATATAGCAGGTAAGCACACATACGGCTCCGATACCGATTGCAAAAGAAAGCATCGCAAGTGGATCCCCCTCTCCGATTCTTCCGAAGAGATAGAATACGTATGCACTATCCTTCACCTTGTTACCATAAGCGATCGCATTTTCCATCAGATCATTGATCACGGTCTGTGCCTTGAAATAGATCCAATAGTACGCAGCCAGAAACAAAAGCGACGCAATCACAGTTGTAAAATTCTTATGTTTCAGCTTCAGGCTGATCTTCGCAACACACCATCCCAACGCACAGGAAAGGATCAAAACGATCAGAGAGATCAGCAGAACCAGAAGTAAGCCTCCGATCACATTTAGCACCGTTGCTCCTGCAAAGATCCAATACACGATTACCGCCGGAACAATCACGATTGCCGAATACATCAGCCCCATCAGATATACCGTGATCAGCCTTGCCGCCAGAATACTGCTCACCGGAATCGGCATCGACAGGAGCAGATCGTTGTCCTTCGACAGATACAAGCCCGAGTACGTGTTAAAAATACTTCCAAATGCGCCAATCGCGATCGCGATCAATGCCATGATCAGGAAGAAAAGCCATCCCATATCAACTGCAACGAAGCCTGCGCACAGGCTGATGGACAGATAGGTAAAGATGCCGCCTAAAACGCCTGCCATAAGTCCAACAAACAGCAGAATAAAGAGAACGGTTGACACTACGGATCGTGCCTTATTCTTCTTCGAGTCGTAGAAGTATCCACGGAAGATTTCATATAATTGTTTCTTAATTAAGACTTTTATCATACTTCAGCCTCCAGTTCCAGGAATACATCCTCAAGGCTGTCATCTCCCTTAACCTCTTCCATCGTTCCGCAGCGGATCAGCTTACCGCCTTTGATGATTGCAACTTTATCACACAATTTCTCTGCCACTTCCAGAACATGCGTTGAAAAAAAGATAGCTCCGCCTTCGTCGCAGAGTTCGCGCATCATGCCTTTTAATATGTGGGCAGCCTTCGGATCCAGTCCCACAAAAGGCTCATCCATAATGATCAGCTTCGGATCGTGTAGCCACGCAGAAATGATGGCAAGCTTCTGCTTCATCCCATGCGAATACGCAGCGATCGGCTGCGCAAGATCTGCGGTAATCTCAAACAGATCCGCATACTTCCGAATCTTCTCCTGTCGCTGGTTGGCTCCGACTCCATACACATCTGCGATAAAATTCAAATACTTGATACCACTCATAAATTCATACAGATCCGGATTATCCGGAATATAGGCGATCTTCTTCTTACACACAAGCGGCGCCGCCTGCACAGATTCTCCATCAATGTAAATCTCACCGGCATCAAACTTTAAGATGCCGACCACCGATTTCAGCGTCGTCGTCTTTCCGGCTCCGTTGTGACCGATGAAACCGTAGATCTCTCCGGATTCAATTTCAAGCGACAGATCATCGACCGCCTTCTTTTCACCATATTCTTTTGTCAGGTGCTCAATCTTCAACATTTTCATAACATTCTCCTCTGATCTTTTTTGTCAAGCTTGCTTTACGCCAAAAAGTATAGTGCACTTTACATTTCATGTCAAGTATTTGATATCATGTCGCAAACCGTAAGCTTGATGACTACGCATGCATCCACTATCTTCATGATATCTTCAAGGTTCTCAGGTAAACCTTCACATCCGATGAAATCCGTCTGCTCTCGATTGCCTTCTGGATCGATTTATTATGTGTCCAGGGTTCTAACACTTTGTTTTGTATATAAGGAATCGTCGCATCATACTGCTTCACGAGCGCAATACTGAAATACCACGCCACCGCCATCTTCACATAATATTCATCCGATTTCACGTCTGCCACAAGCTGCAGCATCTCCGGCCGGAAAGCCTCATCCAGATAAAAGCCAAGCAATGTCACAATACCAAACCTCACCGTATACACCAGTTCACTTTGCAGCCATGTCTTCACTTTCTCATAGACATAAGGCAGGTGTTTCTTAAAGATTTTCGGTGATAACATATCACAGGTTGCCCAATTGTCAACATACGGCAAGAACCGCTCCAGTTCCTCCAGAAACCGGTCAATATTCTTCGGATAAAGCAGCGATAATAATGCGCCATGTAAATTGTTTTCCTCATAATAAGTATGTGGAAGTTCCCAAAGAAATGCTTCTGCCTCCGGCAGCTTCGCCACTTCCTTCGCATACTTTCGTAACACAGGTGTCCGGACACCAATAATTTTCTCAATCGGAATATTCGGTATCAGCTTCGCGTGGAACGCCCGGTAATCTTCATCTTTTAATTCTAATAATCCTTCCGTAATAATGCCAGCCATATGTTTTATCCTCGTCCTTTGTTCTCTTTCACTTATATATGATTTTGAATAATCTGTCTACCATTTGTCAAGTGAAATGCATAAATTGGCATGTAAGATGAAAATAAATACAAAAAACAAAAAAGTCAGCCCCACAAACGTGGGACTGACTTTTAAATTTGCAAATAATTCTGTTTGAAAAATTATTTAGCTGCCTTCTCAGCGATTGCTGCCTGTGCTGCTGCAAGACGAGCGATCGGTACACGGAATGGAGAACATGAAACGTAATCCAGTCCAATCTTGTGGCAGAACTCAACAGATGAAGGATCTCCACCGTGCTCACCACAGATACCAACGTGAAGGTTAGGGTTAACTGGCTTACCAAGCTTAATAGCTGTCTCCATTAACTTACCAACACCTGTCTGGTCAAGCTTAGCGAATGGATCATTCTCGAAGATCTTGTTGTCATAGTAAGCATTTAAGAACTTACCAGCATCATCACGAGAGAATCCAAATGTCATCTGTGTTAAATCGTTAGTACCGAAGCAGAAGAAATCAGCCTCTGTAGCGATCTCATCAGCAGTAAGAGCTGCACGAGGGATCTCGATCATAGTACCTACATGATACTTAAGATCTACACCAGCAGCAGCGATCTCAGCGTCAGCTGTCTCGACAACTGTCTTCTTAACGAACTTAAGCTCCTTAACTTCGCATACTAATGGGATCATGATTTCTGGCTCAACAGCCCAATCTGGATGAGCCTTCTTTGTATTGATAGCTGCACGGATAACAGCCTTTGTCTGCATCTTAGCGATCTCTGGATAAGTTACAGCAAGACGGCATCCTCTGTGTCCCATCATTGGGTTGAACTCATGGAGGCTATCAATGATTGCCTTAATGTCTTCAACAGGCTTGCCCTGAGCCTTTGCAAGCTTCTCGATATCAGCTTCCTCTGTAGGAACGAACTCATGAAGAGGTGGATCCAGGAAACGGATTGTTACTGGGCATCCCTCAAGAGCTTCGTATAACTTCTCGAAGTCTCCCTGCTGGTATGGAAGAATCTTGTCAAGAGCAGCTTCTCTCTCTTCTACTGTATCGGAGCAGATCATCTCACGGAAAGCAGCAATTCTGTCTTCCTCGAAGAACATATGCTCTGTACGGCAAAGTCCGATACCTTCTGCACCAAGCTCACGAGCCTTCTTAGCATCAGCTGGGGTATCAGCGTTTGTACGAACCTTAAGTGTTCTGAACTCATCAGCCCAAGCCATAACACGTCCGAACTCACCAGCAATTGAAGCATCAACTGTTGGGATAAGTCCAGCGTAGATGTTACCTGTTGTACCATCGATAGAGATCTCAGATCCCTCTGTAAATGTCTGTCCAGCGAGTGTGAACTTCTTGTTCTCCTCGTCCATGTTGATGTCACCACATCCAGATACACAGCATGTACCCATTCCACGAGCAACTACGGCAGCGTGAGATGTCATACCACCACGTACTGTAAGGATACCCTGAGCAGCCTTCATACCTGTGATATCTTCTGGAGATGTCTCAAGACGTACAAGTACGACCTTCTCTCCTCTTTCAGCCCAGCTTTCAGCATCGTCAGCTGTAAATACAACCTTACCACAAGCAGCTCCTGGAGAAGCTCCAAGACCCTTTCCAAGTGGAGTTGCAGCCTTAAGTGCAGCAGCGTCGAACTGTGGATGTAATAATGTATCAAGGTTACGAGGATCGATCATAGCAACTGCCTCTTCAGGAGTCTTATGTCCCTCGTCTACTAAATCGCAAGCGATCTTAAGTGCAGCTGGAGCTGTTCTCTTACCGTTACGGCACTGAAGCATGTATAACTTCTTGTTCTCAACAGTAAACTCCATATCCTGCATATCATGGTAGTGATTCTCAAGAGTCTCACAAACCTTAAGGAATTCAGCGTATGCTTCTGGGAACTCCTGCTCCATCTGAGCGATTGGCATTGGAGTACGAACACCGGCAACTACGTCCTCACCCTGTGCATT
>ENA-USUJ01001235-USUJ01001235.1-human-gut-metagenome-genome-assembly--contig:-NODE-1235-length-22189-cov-4.870613_pt1 | contig 22189 bp, 11 predicted proteins | sample MGYA00250061_ERZ773398 | MGnify/ENA primary metagenome ERZ773398 (study PRJEB29103, sample SAMN06111992) | human gut metagenome | biome: human gut; feature: ankylosing spondylitis patient; material... | reverse complement strand
TAAACCTTATTTGACCATAAAATCCTAATCCAATCCACTGCAATACTATTATTAACACAAAGACTAATAATGCCCAATACTTTTTTTCATGATTTTCCTCCTTTAATTTCAAGTGCATCGACACTCGGTCGCTTATTTTTATACTCTTGATTATACTCAATACATTGGGCATCATCAATAAATCACATACATAATACAGCATAAAAATGGTACAATGGTATAAAAATGGTATTTTCTTCTTCCTCATCTTCCCTCTGTATGACAACAAAAAAAGTAATATCTTTCTTTTTCTTAGTTGATTTTTTTTCTGTTCTAGCATATAATGAGCATAGCTAAGGAATGCGGTAAATTCCCATAGGCAAGACGAAAACCCTCAGAGTTGCAGCTCTGAGGGTTTTCTTGTTCGTCACGGTGAACTACTCCGTTTAGGCTGTAGCTGCCTATTTATCCCTATCCAGCCATTTGCATATGTAGTGGCTAACTACACCTACTATGACAGAGATAAGAAATGCGGTAAATACTTCTCCCATAGGAATTCACCTCCTTTCTGCTGGAGGTTCGGCAGCTTAGGTATTATATCACATATCTTCACTTTACAGAATAATTTTTTTATGTTTTATTTATCCGATGGAATGACCTTTGAAGTTCTTCAGTCGTTGTTTCTGCAGGCACATTTTTATATCCACCGGAGTTTTTGCCCCCAGCTGGATTCTTCCAATATACACCCGCTGATAGTTCTCAATGCTGACGCTCTTTCCTTCGCTTCTCAGCTTTTCATAAGAACGGAAACGAACATCACGATACTCTGGTGTTTCTTTTACCTGATATACTGCACACTGACTTGTTCTCATTCCTCGTCCTCCTCTTCCAATTCCGTTTTATAATCTTCCAGATCCATAAGAAAAATCTCATAGCCTTCATCACTCATGCAGAACAGCTTTCTTATGGTATTGCAGACCAGCCCGATCATATCCGCATCCCCTTTCAGAAATGGAATGATATTGTCGATGGCTTCCATCGTATCATTTCTGTTACCTTTATCAAACATTGCGGCCACTAAACATTCGTCTGTATCAAAGTTCATTGCCAGATCCATCATAATTCTACATCCCCCTTCTTATGTGCTTTGGTTTTTTCTGCTTCTTTATTTTTCTGTTCCTGTGCTTTTGCCCTTGCCTGAAACTCTTTTAACGACTGCAGCACAGATTTTTTCAGTTCCCCTTTTTCACCCTTTGCAAGCTCTTTATTTTGTTCCCGGTTCGGTTCCACTGATATGGATTCTTTCTTGACTGGTGTTTCTGAAACTTCCTGTTTTACTTCCACGGTCTGTTCTGCTTCCTGCACCTTTCCATGTTTCTCATTCAGATATTTTTCCATATCGTTGATTGCTTTCTGTACCAATGGACTCTCCTTATAATGTGGAATCATATCAATCAGATCCCTGTCTATCCTGTCTCCACTCATGAGTCCATATTCCCCAGAATAATCTTCATCGCCATCTTGCAGATCAAATCCGATTCCTTTGATTCCATGCAACCGTTCTGACGGGATGCTCTCATATATTTTAATGGCTTCTTCTAAAGTAAGGTGGTTATGGTACTCTCCCATGACCGGAAACTCCATGCACTCTGCGACATAAAAACTGATCGTAGCTTCTGGCTGTTCCTGCTCCGGCTGTTTGTCAAAGATAGAAAATCGCTCTGTATCTTCCAGACGGGAAAGTAAAGAACGGGCAGTTATAACATCGCTGTCTATATCGGATTCCTCAGATACCTCAAGCAGCCAGTCTTTGATAGCTTCTGTTTTCTTATTCAAAATATCCTCCGTAAGTTTTTCCACCTGTTCTTCTCTATTTTCAATCGTATCGTTATACTCATAGGTATCAACGTCATAACTAAAATTATCCAAATCCGTAGCGAGCTTTTTAATCTCCTGCTGGTCAAGATATTTTTCAGATTCTTTTATATACTCTGCCAGAGTGATTCGCTCCTCTGCAATCGGATTAATATCCACCTTAATTCCTGCCATTGCTATACCGGATTCATTTAAAGCATTGAAAAAGCTATCTTCTCGAATATCACCTTTATAGGAAAGAACCACATCAAGGTCAGAATCTTCCCGGTAAAGGTCTTGTCTGCTTCTGGAACCATACACTCTTGCAGCAAGCAGCTCTACCTCCTGTTCCATTCCCATATCTTCTAATACTGCCTGTGCATGATACAGAACCCCTCTTTCTACTTCTGCTCTGCTCAGGCTATTTAATGCCAGTTCATTTCTTCCAATCTCAGAAGTCGCACGAAGTTCCCCCTCCTGCAATAAATCTTTAGAGTGCTGGATCGTCATTTCTTCAAATTCTTTATAATCCACTTTGACACATTCCATATCATCCATTCTTTCACTTTTAAGGATTTCATAAGCAGCTTCCTGAATGGATGCGTCTGGATTATCGTAATCACCACTCTGGATTTCATGCAGATCAGAGTCATAAAAAATAAACGAATATCCTTCTTCTGTTGCCTGTATGGTCAGATACCCTTTACTCCTGGTAAACTGCATTGCGATTCCTTCATAGGTTTGCATTGCTTCTTCCCTGCGAAATCCTTCAAAAATACTTGCCGGGCAGTTCTTTTCTAATTGTATCCGCTGCATCTGTTCTTCCTGAACTTCTTCCACATCTGCCATCAGTTCTTCATAATCCACTACTTTTGCATCTTCCAGTGAGTACCCTTTATCTTCTAAAATATCACTGGCAGCTTCATCTACATAGATTGTCGGATTGTCATAGATTCCTCCATCATCCTCCTGATAATCTTCATTGTAAAACGTATAGTCATAGCCATCTTCTGCGGTCTGGATTGTAAAGTATTGTTTTCCAATCTGATATGCAATCTGTACCTCATTCCAGTCCAGCATGTTTTCCATTTTATTTACCGCTTCATATATTTCTGGATTCAGCCACCCTCCGATCTGTTCATACGCATGGGTCAGCCGATCTATCCCGTTTTCACATCGGATAAAATCCATGCTTTCCTGCATCGTTTCCGTATTCTGGATACCAAGCACTTTTTTCTGATGATTTGGCAGACGTAAATATTCCTGCATCGCTTCATCCAGTGATTCATACCGGTTTACTTTTACTACACCCTCTGCATTTACATCTTCCATCACATAAAAATTATCAACGTAATGAATCTCTGGCATTTTTAACTTTATGCCTTCCGGCAGCTGCACCTCACTGACTGCATGAAAATTAAACCGGACATCTGTTCCCGATTCATTTTTTCCTGCCATCGTTTCTTCCCATATGTCTTTCTGTACTGCCTGTATTTCTTCGATTGTAAGTGTCTGTCCACTCCGCAGGGTTACAACAGAATCTTTCGGGAATTCCGTCAAGTCATAAAGTGTTGTTCCATTTTCCTGCAAATATTCCGATACAGCTTCTAACGCTCCTGCATCAAACCCATTCCATAAGTCCTCCGCTACAAGCTGTCCATTTTCTGCTACGATAATGCCTGCCACATCGGAGCCAAATTCATCATGTTCCATTAAGAAAAACTTCTCCCCGGCATATTCCTTTTCATCAACCGTATGCCATGTCCCGTTATGTCCTTCTGCTTCATACCCTCTTGTCTCTGCCGTGATCGTCACTTCGTTTTCTCCTATCGCCTGTTCTATCCTCTGCATCCGGATCTCAGCTCTTGCCATGTCGATAAACCCATCTAAAACTGCCGGGTGGCTTTCGATCACATAATCCAGGTTCAGATTTCTGCCCCGGCTGATATTTTCCGGGACTTCGATATGCTCCGCCCAGTCTTTGTTCTGTCTGGAAAATCTTCCATCATGGGAAAGTTCACGGATGGTATTTGCCATAACAAAATTCATACGTTCTTCCCCGAAGCGTTCCACGACTTCTTTTGCCGCATCCTGCTTTAAGTGCAGCCCGTCAAAATTCTCCCGGATGGCTTCTTCGATTGCTTTCTTACAGTCCAGGTTTAACTTTCTGGAATCCAGATAAGCATCCACATCCCGTTCTCCCATTGCCTGTTCCAATGTTCCTTTATAAACTGGCGGATATGCCCTGACGGAATTATGTTCCAGCATGTTCATTCTCTGCTGGACAAACTCCGGAAGTTCCTGAAATCCAAAAGAATCTACATAATAGGCTGTAATCTCTGCACCCCTGTTTATCACGATCACATCACTTACCGATAAGGAATGACCACGGAAATCTTCCGGTCGGTCAATGTTAAAGCGTTCAAATATATTGTCTAACGTGATCGTTGGCATCCACGGTGCTGCATAAACCATCCGGTAATCCTTTCCGTCAATGGTATAGCCCAGACTCTTTGCGGATTCTATTCCCATAAACTGATAAGTATGCTCATCTCCACTATCCATCTGATAAATGGCAAACCTTCTGCTTTCTCCATGCAGAAGAAGTGTCTCATCAATCTTTTCCGCACTGTCCTGTTCCAGTTTTTCCTGTCTGGCGGCAGCTGCTTCTCTTTCTTTATGTACTTCCCATTCTGCTTCCGTGATACCAAAAATACCGTCATGTCCCAGGATTGCATTTTCTGTTTCTGCAAGAATCTGTCCTGCCTGCTCTGGATTGTCTGGATTTCCATGTAAGAGAAAAACTTCCGCACCCTCACGATACAATTCTACTGCCCTGTTTTTTTCAAGAGGATACATGTGTTCCAGTCGGATTCCTGCTTCGTGCATTTCTGTAAAACCGATCATGCCATCTGGGAAATTGTCAATCTGTGCCTGTGTTTCATTCATAAGGCTTCTCGTATATTCACTTCCCGGTCTGCGGATTGCAGTCATCATACGGTTCACCAGTCCAAGCACTTCGTCTTTGTCATCCATCTTATATGCAAAATTCACAATAAGATTTCTCTGGGAATCTGTGAAATCTCCCGTATTGGCAGCTTCTGCTGTTTCAATCAGACGGTGGGCATACTGCATGGCTGTTTCTTCTGCAATTTCCGGCTCTTTCGCTGGGAAGTTCGCCCTTGCTGCCTGGATCACTTCATACACCAGCTTTGAACCGGCTTCATCGTAAGATTCCCTCATATCCCATACCAGGTCATTCAGTCTTTCCACCTGTCCGGGGAAGGTTTCTGCATATTCATTTACAAATGCCTTTTCTTCTTCTGAAAAAATATTTCTTGGAAACTCTGCTTTTTGCACCAACATCTCTGCCTGATCTTTCGGAGAAAGGTCAGAAAAAGAAGTAACGCCTGTGTCCGCATCATATTCCACATCATAAAAATCAATCGGATAGTTCTCTCCGTGCCCACTGCTGTCATAGAGTGGTGTGACGGCAGCACCTTTTTCTTCCAGAAAACTTTCCAGTGGTTTCTCATTTTCCTCTATCTCACCACTTTCCAGAAGGCGGACGTATTCCCCCACATTCTGCTCTAACTGTTCCCTGCTCATGTTTTCGATCAGATCATAAGTAAACTCGGAACCCATACTGCCTGAAAGATGCAGAATTAAATCTTCCTTATGAAAAGTATCCCGAACTGGTCTTTCCATTTCCAGCTCGTGCATCTGTGTCTCGATATTCTCAATGACTTCCGCAGACGTTTTCCGGATGGTATCCATAGATGCCCGGAGTGCTTTCATATCCTTGCTTTCACACCAGCTGGCAATATAGGTAAAAGAGTATTCGGAAGTATCCAGACCAAAGTGGTTGCAGACAATATAGGCAATACTTTCAGCCTCCACTTCTTTGGTTGTCCGGTCTTTTAAAATCCCTTCCGCATCCATTACCTCCCGGTCATGCAGCAATGCGTGGCTCACCTCATGGACTCCGGTTTTCATGGTCTGGAGATTGCTCATATCTTCCTGAATTGCGATATACTTTTCTGTCTGATGATAATACCCCTTTGCTTCCCCTTCTATTTCCATCATGCGGATTGGCACAGGGGAAATGTTCTGCAATGCTTCCATGAACGTGTCATAAAACTGTACGCTCCCGGTAAGTTCCGGTACTTCCAGTTCTGCAATCGGATCTCCCTCTGTCTGGCTGACATCAAATACTGTTGTCACACGAAACCTTGGAATGACCATCTCCACAATCTCTGTTTCCGGCTGACCGTCATCCCCGATCACTGGCTCTTTTGTTACAGGGTCAATCTTTTCAATCTCCTGTTTCTCACGGATGGGTGCCGGTGCGATGATCTGGATTCCTTTTTCCCCTCTCTTTACATGGCGGTTAAACTTCTTCTGCCACGCCTGATACCCTGCCACCAGAGTAGCCTCCGGTTTCTGCATGGTGATCAGAAGGGTGTTATTAAAACTGTAATTATGGAACTTGGACATGGTATTCAGATATTCTGTATATCTCTCCGAAGTAAAGATTTCTTTTACTCCCTGCTCCAGCCGTTCCGATATTTCTTTTAACTGTTTTTCTATATTATTTGCCATAAACAAACCCTCCATTTTATGTCCCCGCCAGAGAAAACTCTGACGGGAAATCTTTTATAACTCCTGTTCGTGTTTTTTCTTTGCAGTTTTCTGTACAGGTGGCTGTTCCGCTGTATTCTGCTGTGCCTTCTCCTGCTTTAAGCGTTCCAGAATAGATGGCTTATGGATTCTGTCTGCTGTTTCCGGAAGTTCTTTTTCTTCTACAGCATCCCTGCTATCTGTGCTACTTCCTTCTCTGCCAATATCCTCATCTGCCATAATCGTCTCATTGCCCTTTTCATCCATGTTCAGCAACGCATTTAACTCGGATAACCGTTCCATCTTTTCATTCAGCTCTGCTTCTTTCGGGAATGGTTTCTTTACCTCTTCCTGTGCAGTAGCAAGCTGCTGTTGTACGGTTTCCAATTTCTGCTCACTTTCCGTCAGCTTCCTGTCAATGGAAGAAAGGGTGTTATGGATACGCTGCATATTTCCTACCGGGTCTTTTCCGATCTCCAGCTTATAAGAACATTTCCCTTTGACCGTCAGTTCAAATGCATTGGAGAACATATTGTAGGAAGCAGATAACGTAAACCCATGATATTCCCCGACCTTTCCGCCGGTGCTGACGGTTTTTAACCCTGCACAGGCAGCGATCAACGCTTCGCCTGCTTCTTTCTTATCTTCATAAAGGACATTCCCTACCGTCATGGCAAACGTGTCATTATCCTGTAAATCCACGCTTTTTACTACCTGCGAATCCACCTGCATCCCGGCAATCCGCTCTTTCAATGCACTGATCTGTACCGGGAAATTCTTTGCAATATCGGATTCCAGACGGTAAATCTGACTGGTATGGTTTGCCTTTAAGAGTTTCAGCTTACTCACCTGCACATCCAGATCCATTTTTTCCTTAATGTACGGATTGCCTGTAGCAAGTGCCTTGATCTCTGCATAGGACAGTGCCGTATCATCCACATCTTCACAAGCCCTGACCGGGGATTTACTGGTCATGATCTGGCTGATGAACTTCTGCTTATTCTCCAAAATCTGCCACATATACGCATCAAAAGTGTTCTCCGTCACATACCGGAATATCTTTACTTTGTCATTCTGGTTTCCCTGTCTTAAAATACGTCCTTCCTGCTGTTCCAGATCAGACGGCTTCCATGGACAGTCAAGGTGATGGAGAGCAATGAGCCTGTCCTGTACGTTGGTACCAGCACCGAGTTTTGGAGTGGAACCCATGAGGATTCTCACCTGCCCAGCCCGTACCTTTGCAAACAGTTCCGCTTTCTTTGCCTCCGTGTTGTATTCATGGATAAAAGCAATCTCTTCTTTCGGGATTCCTTTTTCTGTCAGTTTGTTCCGGACATCATCATATACGTTGAAAGTCCCATCTCCTTTGGGTGTGGACAGGTCACAGAAGATCAGCTGGGTTGTCCGGTCTGCTTTTCCTTCTTCCCATACCTGAAAAGCATTTTCCACACAGGTATTGACCTTGCTTTTTTCGGCATCCGGAAGGAGTTCATTCAAAAGCCTTTGGTCTAACGCACACTTCCTTCCATCGTTGGTAATCTTGAGCATATTATCTTCTGTCGGATTCACAAGACCGCCTCTTACACTTTCGGCACGTTCTGAAAAAGCACTGACCATTTCCTGCTGTTCTTCACTTGGCTTCAAGACTTCATTGATAAACTCTGCTTCCGGTACAGGAAGATTCAGCATATCCGATGTCTGAATATCCGCAGCTTCCTTAAAAATGGAGATCAGCTCTGGAAGATTAAAAAAACGGGCAAACCGTGTTTTCGCACGATAGCCCGTTCCTTCCGGTGATAATTCGATTGCGGTTACTGTCTCCCCGAACGTTGCAGCCCAAGAATCAAAGTGTCCCATGCCCATACGCATGAGTGTGTCATACTGGAGATAACGCATGATAGTGTAAAGCTCGGTCATACTGTTCGATACGGGAGTACCCGTAGCAAAGGTAATTCCCCTGCCGCCTGTCAGTTCATCCATGTACCGGCATTTCATAAACATATCCGAACTTTTCTGTGCATCCGTCTGTGAGATACCCGCCACATTCCGCATTTTTGTATACAAAAAAAGGTTCTTAAAACTATGGCTCTCATCCACAAACAGCCGGTCTACACCCAACTGCTCAAAAGTTACTACATCATCCTTTCTGGTCTGGTCATTAAGTTTCTTCATCCTCGTCTGCAGACTCTTTTTTGTTTTTTCCAACTGCTTGATGGTATAATTCTGCCCTGCCTGATGTGCTGCTTCTTCAATGGAAAACGTAATATCTGCGATCTGATCTTCCAGCATGGCAATCTGCCGTTCTTTTGAAAGAGGGATTTTCTCAAACTGCGTATGTCCGATGATCACGGCATCATAATCCCCTGTCGCAATACGGGAACAGAACCGTTTTCTGTTTGCCGGCTCAAAGTCTTTCTTCGTTGCCACCAGGATATTTGCTCCCGGATAGAGACGTAGGAAATCACTGCCCCACTGCTCGGTCAGATGGTTTGGCACAACATAAAGATTCTTCTGTGAGAGTCCCAGCCGTTTTGATTCCATACCGGCTGCGATCATCTGGAACGTCTTTCCTGCTCCTACGCAATGAGCCAGTAACGTATTATTTCCATACAGCACATGAGCCACTGCGTTTTTCTGATGCGGCATCAGGGTGATCTCCGGGTTCATGCCGACAAACTGAATATGGCTTCCATCATATTCCCGTGGACGGATGCTGTTAAATCGTTCATTATAGATCTTACAGAGATCTTCCCGTCGGTGCAGGTCTTTAAATATCCACTCCTTAAATTCCTCTTTGATCAGCTCCTGCTTCTGCTGTGCCAGCATCGTTTCCTTCCGATTTAATTCCCGGTGTTCCCCATCGGCATCCTGTACCGTGTCATAAATCTTGGTATCTCTAAGGTTTAAGGCATCTTCCAAAAGGCGGTAGGCATTGGCTCTCTGTGTTCCATATGTGGAAGTAACAAGGGCATTTCCGTAGCTGTCCACATTTTTTCCCATAACATTCCACTGTCCGGTCACTTCGGCATACTGGACTTTGACCTTGCTCCCTACATAATATCTTGGTGTATGGAATGTTTCTGCCATGAACCGTGTAATGTAATCCTCGGAGATCCAGGTTGCCCCAAGTCTTGCTTCAATCTCTGATGCATCCAGATCTTTTGGCTGTACCTGCTCCAAATACTGCACATTCACCTGATATTCCGGGTGATCTTCTGCAAACTGTTTGGCGATCTGCAGTTTCTCCCTCACATTTCCAGAAAGATATTCGTCCGACGGCTCCCATTTTTCACCGATCGGATTCTTAAAGATCACCCCTGCCAGTTCTTCTGTAAGCTCCTCTTCTGTTTTCCCTGAAAGCTGTGCCATATAGGAAAGGTCAACGCCTGCCCTCTCACCAATGGAAACCGCAAGGGCTTCACTGGCAGTATCCACGGAAGTTACCGTTTCTGCCCTGCGGATTGTCCTTTTGGTAAAAATATCCGCTTTCCGTTTCAGTTCTCCCTTATCATCCAGAAATTCCAGAGAAGTCAAAAGACAATAGCTGCTGTCCTGGCTAAATGCCCGCTTATTGGCATTACTGCTAAGCAGACCATATTTTGCTGTAAAGGTATCGTATTCTTCATTGAGTTTTCCCTGCAGCTTTGTGATCTGTTCATCGCTTTCCTCTTCCATCTGGCACTGGATCAGTTCATTCGTAACATCACGGATCTTCACCATCCCTTTGACACGTTCCGCTGTCATTGCCGGAAGCTCCATGCGGTTCATCACAGAATTTTCCCGGTAATAGACTTCCTCATTCACTACGGTAAAACTGAAATTCTTTACATCCGGATTTGCCGGGATAGAAACTACCTCTTCTTCCAGCTCTGTATCAGAAAGCTCCAGTTCCGTGATCGTGCCATGGATATTCCTAATCGCTTCTTTTAACTGTTCTTCTAAGGTAATGCCTTCTTTTGGTTTTACGGTCACTTCCTGCTTTCCGTACTGGGTACTTTCTGTAGTAAAATCACCAAGCACCATTTCCGGATGCTCTGCAAAATAAGCATTAACCGAATAGCCTTCCGGTGTTTCCTTTAAATTTAACCATTCCGGTTCCTCAATGGATGCCCTGTCCCTTTTCTGGAAAAACAAAATATCAGAAACAACGCTGGTATTGGCATTTCTCTGGAACGCATTATTCGGTAATCGGATGGCTCCAAGCAGTTCTGCCCGGTTTGCGATATACTGTCTCACTGCCGGGTTCTGCTTATCCATCGTTCCACTGGAAGTTACCACTGCAACTACACCGCCCGGACGGACCAGATCAAGGGATTTTGCAATAAAATAATCATGGATCATAAAATGATGCCGGTCATACCTACGGTCACTGACCTGATACGCTCCAAACGGAACATTGCCTATCACACAGTCGAAAAAGCTATCCGGATAACTGGTTTCCTCAAATCCCTGCACGGCAATCTTATTTTTCTGGTAAAGCTGTTTTGCGATCCTGCCCGAAACCGGGTCGAGTTCCACACCGTACATATTGGCTTTGCCCATACTCTCCGGGATCAGTCCCATAAAGTTACCGACACCACAGGACGGTTCCAGAATATTTCCCTGTTTCAGTCCCATATTTTCCAGTGCTTCATACATACTTCGGATCACGGTCGGGGATGTATAAAAAGCATTTAAGGTCGATGCCCTTGCTGCACTGTATTCTTCTGGTGATAAGGTATTCTTTAACTCCAGATACTCATTCGCCCAGCTGCTGTTATTTTCCTCAAATGCCTGTGGGATACCGCCCCAGCCAACATAACGGGATAAGATTTCCTGTTCTTCGGGTGTTGCCAGACGTTCTTCTTTCTCCAAAGTCTGTAACAAATGGATGGCTTCCATATTTGCCTTATACTTTGCCTTGGGACCGCCTGCCCCAAGGTCATTATCCTGAATCCGAAAATTATGCGGTTCTGTTACAATCTTTTCTACTTCCGGTTTTAAATATGGCTGGAATTCTCCCTCATATCCAAACAGTTCATTTTCTCCGGGAATATAATTGCGTCCGGTTTCCAGGCACCGGAACACATCGGCAGTTGGTGCATTGCTGACTGCATAAAACTCATCATACGAATATTTAGGGAAATCTTCTGTATGATAGGTCGACAGATGAAGTTCTGTATTGGAACGGGTCTGTGCAACCAGATCTTTTCCCTCTAGTCCTTCCGGCAATACCCCTACTGCTTCAAAGTGATACCCCTGATACTCAAAAACACCCTCATCCCAGGACTCTGCCAGTTCTTCTGCGGTTTTAGCTGTTGTCTCTTCTTCTGGTTCAGTTGGTTCCTGTCCCTCAGAATCTTTCGTTGTTTCCTGTTCCTGACTTTCCAGAATAGATTCTTCGGCAGTAACCTCTTCCTCTTCTATTTCCTCCACATCTGACATATCTACTACGGTCGGTTCTGCCACTGCCTTCGTATCCAAGAAATCAAACATGGTCATCTGGTGCCCTGACGATTCTGTAAAGAATGGTTCTGCTTCTGGTGTCGGGAATATCGTATAGGTTCCTTCTGCATACTGGTGGAGTTCTGAAAGAAGTTCTGTTTTCTGCTGATAGTTTGTCCCATACGCTTCAAAATCCAATGGAAGAGCTGCCAATGCTGCATCCATATTCTGTAACAGTTCTTCTGTCTGCTCTGGATTCTCTAAAACTGACACCATTTCTTTTCCTGGTTTTTCCCAGAAGAAATCATCCGTAAATGGTCTGTCTATCTCTTCCGGAAGACGGTCATAAAAGCGGAGTACCTTGTTTGCCATCTGTTCCCGTTCATATTCCGGCATACGAGCATAATCTTCTGCCTGCAGGAACTGGTCATTCTTTATCAGATAAGCTACTCTATTTGCAACTTTATTCCAGGATAATAAAATTGACGTATATGGATTCCCATAAGCACCTCTTGCAAGAAACAATCCTTTTCCATCATAGTTTGCGTGTGAATCATCGGCACCAGACAGTGCATGACTGCTTCCACCGATCCCATACTGTTCCTTGATAAAACCTGTCCTCGATCTTTCATCTTCATGCAGCAGATAAAAGGAATACGTCCTAAGCCTGCCCTGCGAATACGCTCCACCTCCTGCAAGATAAGCATCAATCTCATCCTGTGTAATGAACATCGGATGTTCTTTCCAGGCAAAGCCATCCCTAGCCTGATAAGGAATCACCTCATCCGCAAACTTCTGAAACTGCTTTGAGATATTTATAGGATTATAATGATGGAAACGCATAATAGAATGATTTTCTTCATAGGCTTCTGCCAGTGCATCCAGTCTTTCATTCAGTTCCGAAAGCCACTGTGGATCTTCCAGCTTTTCTTCCAGATAATCCGTGATCTCCGGATAGATACTGTGAAGATGTGGTAAATCCTCCTCATCAAAAACAATCTCGGCTACCCCTTCTGCCATATCCCCTTTCATATAGGCAAGAGCCTGGGCGTGTTCTTTTACTGCATTACTTCTTGCCGCATCCAATACAGACTGTGGTGCATATTCACCCTGGTCTAAAAGCTGATGGATACGTCCGCTGACATCCTCCCATGATAAAAATGCCTTATCTAAGATATGATCTGTAACCGTATGCCCCACTGCGATCTGCATCCCGGTTTCATCAAACCAGACTGAATATTCCTTTCCATCAATCTGAAAGCCTTTTCCACCTTTACGGTATTCACGCTTTACAAACTCCGTATATTCCTCCGGTGTCTGTTCGCTCATGAAATTATAGATGATCCGGAGCTGGCTTGCTTTCCGGTTTCCTCCTGTCCGTAAGATCTCATCAACAACTTCCTCTGGAATCGGGATTTCTCCAGCATAAATGCTGCTGTCGGTGCTCTACTACGTGGCCTACCGCTACAAACGCAGGAACCACCTCGTCAAATAAACCCCTTGCTGATATGAATTACACCCAGACACTCGAATTCCTCTTTCAGTCGCTTCCCGTCTTCGAAACCCAGGGCGCGACGGCTTACAAACCGGGATTGGAGCGCATCACCGCATTCTGCCGCCACATCGGAAACCCCCAGCGCAACTTCTTCACGATCCACGTCGCCGGAACCAACGGCAAAGGCTCCGTGGCGCACATCATCGCCTCGGTGCTCCAGCAGGCCGGATACCGCACGGGACTGTTCACCTCGCCCCACCTGCAGGATTTCCGCGAACGCATCCGTGTCGACGGCGAGATGATCCCCAAGCAGAAGGTGGTGAACTTCGTGGACAAGCACCACGACAAGATGGTCGAACTGGAACTGTCGTTCTTCGAGATGACCGCCGCAATGGCCTTCGACTACTTCGCCCAGAGCGACGTCGAGGTGGCGGTGATCGAAACGGGACTCGGGGGACGGCTCGACGCCACGAACATCATCGTGCCGATATTGAGCGTCATCACCAACATCGGACTGGAACACACCTCCCTGCTGGGCGACACGCTGCCGAAGATCGCCGCGGAAAAGGCCGGAATCATCAAAAAAAGCATCCCGGTGATCATCGGCGAGGCCGACGCGCGTTACAACGGGGTTATCGAACAGGCCGCCGCGGCCAACAAGTCGCGGGTGATCTACGCCGAACAGGAATTCTCGTGCGAGGAACACCACATGAAGGGCACGGGCCAGAGTTTCCGCCTCCACCGCTCGCGCGACGGAAGGGCGTTCGACGTGTCGCTCGACCTGCAGGGCAACTACCAGAGCCGCAACATCGTGACCGCCTCGGCGGCGGTCGACTTCCTGCACGAGGAGACGCCGCTCACCATTTCGCGCCGCGCCTATCTCGAAGGCATGCGCTGCGCCGCGGCCAACACGGCCCTGATGGGACGCTGGCAGACGCTGGCTGAATCGCCGCTCACGGTCTGCGACACGGGCCACAACGCCCACGGCATCGCCTACGTCGCCGACCAGCTGAAAGCCACGCCCCACCGGGAACTCTACTGCGTGATCGGCTTCGTACGCGACAAGGATCTGGCGCACATCCTGCCCCTGCTGCCGCGCGACGCCCACTACATCTTCACGCAGGCCCACTCCGAGCGCGCCCTCCCGGCCGCTGAACTGACCGCGAAAGCCGCAATCTACGGACTCCGCGGCGAGGCGGTGGAAGAGGTGACGGCCGCCGTGGCCCGGGCCAAAGAGCTGGCCGCCCCCGAGGACATGATCTTTATCGGCGGCAGCACCTACGTCGTCGCCGAAGCGCTGTAAAGTCCCGTTCATAAAAAAAGCCCGCTGCGTGAGCAGCGGGCTTTTTCGTCATCGGAGCGCCCGGACGGCCACCCGCCCCAGCCGCAGCACGAAGGGCTGGCGGAAATCGGCCGTGACGACCCCGCCGGCCGAGTCGTCGGCCGGATTCTCGGGAATCGTGGCCATGACGGCCGAAGCGGGCGTCAACCGCACGGTGAGCCGTTTGTGCCCGAGCAGCGAAACCGGAAGCGGCACGCTGTACTCGGTGAATCCCAACGCGGCGTCGTACGAAAGGCGGCGCAGGCCGAGGTCTTTGATCACGGCGTCGTTGTAAACGACCGGCCGCAGTACGAAAATACGTCCGGCATCTATGAACGGCAGCCCGTCGACCGAATATTCGACCTTCCACTCCACGGGATAACCCCACGAACGGTTGATGTCGTGGTTGCCCGCAAGGAACGAGAAATCGAACGAGAGGCCGCGCCCCTCGACGCCTTCGGTCGAAGTCTCGACGACGATGGCTTCCGCACCGCTCATGCGGCCGCGGTTGTCGAACCGGAACCAGTCGCGGGTGTCGGAATCGAGCCGCAGGGCGGCGTTGACGCGCATGGCCTTGCCGTCGCCGTCCTGCGCATAGCGCGTGTCGTACTCCGTATCGAGCCGCATCCTGGCCCCGGAGGTCGTCGAGAGAAACCCCTCGCCCGCGTCGGGAAGGACACGGTCGCCCGCGACGCCCGACTTCGGGGAGCGGGGCGTGTAGCCCTGCTTCTCGAAGCGGATGGCGCCGTCGTAATTGCGGTCCCAGTTCCACTCGGCTACCACGACATAGGAGGAGGCCGTATCGCGCGGAATGGCGATGTCGCGCTCGTCGAGCGGACGGATCGCATAACGTCCCATGTCGCCTCCGTAACGACGCATCGGAGTATGGACCAAGACGCCCGAGACGGCTCCGACGCCGTGCGGAACGCCGCGGCCGTCGCGCCGCCACGCGCATTTGGTATTGACGAGCATGTAAATCGAACCGTTGTCGGCATCCTTGAGCAGCGACGCCCACCCGTCGGTGCGGCGCGACGGCTGATCGAAAGCGTTGAGCCGCGACCGCTGGACGCACGATTCGAATACGTTCGCATAGCATCCCTGCTTGCTCAAAAACTCCGTTCCGGCAAGCGTCACATAGGTATAGAGGTCCTCGTCCTTCAGGTCGGCGATGCGCCGCTCCTTCGCGGGCAGTGCGACGCCGCGTTCGAGCACCTCGACGTTCGCGGTGCACAGACCGTCGACCGTGTAGCGTTCGGGGTCCGTCTCCCCGGTCAGCGAACAGCCGCCCAGGTCGAGCCGCACGCGGTCGCCCCGTTCGAGGCGGTTTTCGTAGATGCCGGCGAAACGCAGCCTGAAGCCGTAACGGCCGTCCGGGCTTTCGACATAGGCCGTGCGGAGATTCTCGCCGAGATCCACCTTGTCCCAGGAGACATTGGGGTTGAGCTCCATGTTCTGCGAGCGGTAGTCGCTGACGACAAGGGCTTCGAGCTGCGTACCGGGAGCCAGCCGCACCGTGCGGCCCGCAGCCTCGGCCCGCAGCGCCGCGAAATCGTCGGCCCGCACGCCCGCGACGGCGGCAAGGCAGAGCAGGGCGGACATTGCCGTTCGAATCGTATGTTTCATAATCGGTAGGTTTTAGTTGTCGAACAAATCGTTGAGGACGCGCGCCAGCCGGTAGGCCCCGCGCAGGGCCTGGTCGACGGGCAGGGCGCCGTGTTCCCGCAGAAAACCCTCGTCGATGTCGTCGCCGGGCTTGGCCCAGTCGTAAACCACGCGGCAGCTGCGGGCGCACTCCAGCGCCCAGTCCGCAGGTGTGCCCTCGCCCACGGCACGCTGCTTTTCGGCGGGCCACTTGTCCAGTTCGCGGCGGAAATCCTCCTCGGTCCAGTCGGGATACTGGCGCGAAACCGAACCGTCCCAAACCCAGTGGTAGGTCACCTCCTTACCCTTGTATTTCAGGAGAAAGAAGTCGTAGTGCCGCGGGGCGTCCATGCCGCCCGGCAGATCGGCGAAATAGATGTGCCCCGGGCAGTGCATCTCGCCCACGAGGTGGATGACGTACTTGAGATTGACGTTGACCGTCGAATCGGAGAGTTCACGGTAGCTGCGCAGCCGTTCGATGGCGCGCGTGAGCTGGCGCACGGCGTCGCCGTCGCCGTTGGGACGCAGGGGTTCGGGCGGCACGCTGCCGTCCTTGTCGATGGTGACCATGTGCCAGTAGGTCGTGATCTCGTAACCGGAGGCCGTGCGGTAGCGGTCCATCCAGGTCGAATACTCGACGATCGACTGATCGAGGTAACGATCGAGCACCTGCCGGGTGCGGGGCGTGAGGTGCGCTTCGGCGATATAGGCGATCAGGCGGTGTTCACGCCCGCCCCACGCGAAGGCCGCCGTGCCCGCACAGAGCATCAGCAGCAGACAAATCAGTTTTTTCATGGCGTTCATTTTCGGTTGGCGTACTCCCGGAAGGCGGGATACAGGTAAGTGTCGTAGTTATGCGCAATGGTCCACGGAGCCGAAACGTTGTCGCTGCGCTCCTCCCCCGCGACCGTGCCGAACGTGCGGGTGGAAATCTCGTAGGTGAAGGGACCCCGGTAGCGGCATTCGGCAAGCAGCGTATGGTAGAACTCGCCCCACAGCCCCGCCCGCCCGATGGCGTCGGCATAGCCCAGCCGCCCGGCGTAGCCCGGCATCAGGTGGTCGTCGTTGATCCGTCCGTTCCAGCCGCGGTTGCCGTGAATGTGCAGCTGGCCGATGCGCGCACCGGCGGTACGGAGCCAGTCGACGACGGTCTTTCCGGGCTGTTCGCGCGTGAGATAGAGGTTGGCGTGGCCCGTGTCGAAAGCGATGCGGACTTCGTACCGGTGGCTGCCCAGTGCATTGGCCTCGTCGACGGCCGCGGCGAGCACCGCGGCATCGGCGCCCACGCCGTAGGACATGTTCTCGACACAGACGTGCGCCCCGATCTCGTCGGCGACCGTCTGCAACTCGTGCAGCGACAGCGCGAGGCTCGCGGCCGAACTGCCGTCGCCGAAGGCGAGGGTCTGGTTGCAGTGAACCAGCACGTTTTTCGGCTTCAGGGGTGCGACGGCGCGGATCGCCCGCGTGAAGAAGGCCACCGAGGCGGCACGGTCGGCGCCCGCGGCGCAGAGATCGCGGTTGCGTGCGGCGGTCGTCGATCCGTAGGGCAGGTGGATGCACCACACCTTGCAGCCGTTGGCGGCGAGCTGCTTTTCGGCGAAGGCGATGTCCCGCGTCCAGACCGACTCGTCGGACGAGAGGCTGGGGCAGATCCACGTCATGCCGTAACCCGGCGTGACGGTGTAGGTCGTCTCGTTGGCCATCGAGAGCACGGCGCTCGGACGCAGACGCAGGCGCGAGACATCTTCACCCGCGGCGGCGAGTTCGGTCGTGGGTTCGACCGTGACGCAATCGCCCGCATGGGCGTAGCGGCCCGTGCGGCGAACCTCCACGTCGTCGATCCAGAAGCAGTTTTTGACGTCGCGGATCACCGTGGGCATGAAGCGGAACGCACTTCCGGCAGCCACGGCCCCGAACGACATCCGCACCTGGTGCCACACGCCGGACGTCAGCTTCGCGGCGCGCAGCAGGACGGCCGTACGGGTGACGCCCTGCACCGACTGCGAAATGTCGGTCCCCGTCGCGACATCGACATCGACCGGCATGCCGTCGACCTCGCACCCCAGCAACACGCCCGACTCGGCCATGCAGGCCACATCGCTCTCCATGCCGCGTTCGAGGCAGATGCGGAACGACAGTTCGGCGCAGCACGGTTCGCCGGCGGCGGCCATGCGGGGCGTCATCAGGATGCCCCGGTTGCCGTAACCGCCGACGTCGCCGCCGCACAGGCAGCCGCGATATTCCGCGGCGTAGAAGAGCCGCTGCCAGTCGTAAAGTCCGCGGTTGCGCAGGTAGTCGCGGCGCACGGCGAGCGTCGCGCTTGCGGCAGGCGCGGAATTATAGTCCGAGGTCTCGAAAAGCGCGCTGCCGGGCGTTCCGGCCCCTTTGGCGACATAGGCCGCCTCGGTCCCCGCCGATGTGGCCGGCGACGGCACGGAACTGCCGGCCCCGACACCGTAACCGCCCGTTTCCGCAGCGTAGTCGCATCCCCAGACGCAGTTGTCGAAATGCTCGGCGAAGAGCAGGTCTTCGCCGGGAGCGTAATTCAGCGGCGCAAGGGTCTTCACCCCGCCCGCCGCGACGGCGCACGGACCGGGAATGTCCCAGGTCGCCGAGCGGTGGGCGCAGTCGGTGACGCGGACGGAGAGGCCCGACGCGTAATCGCCTGCGGGAACCGCCACGCAGAACTCCGTTCCGGAGGCCGCGGGCCGAACCCCGCCGCCCGTCCCGGCACAGTCGAGCACCACCCACGGCAGGTTCCCGGAATTGCCGTTCCGGACAATCTCCGGCGTCGCCGGATCGAACGGAAACAGGCCCGAAACGGCCCCTCCGGAGCGATCCTCGACGCGAACCGAAGCAATGTGCGCATCGCCCGCGAGCGGAATCCGCACGACGCCGCACAGCGGCGAGAGCGTCACGTCGGCCGCATCGCCCGTGGTCCGGACCGTGCCGTACATCGGGCATGCGGCGGCCTGCAGGCTGCCGCCCGAAACCGGAAACTGCGCGGGAGGCAGCACGAAGGCCCGCTTCGCGCGGCTGTAAGCATCGGCCGGGAAATGAACTGTATAAAGACCGTCCGCAGAGACATCGGCCCCCACGACCGGCACGCCGTCGGCGTCGAAGCCCACCGTGCGAGCCACGCCGTTGACCAATGCACGCGGCTCCCCGGACCAGTCCCAACGCATTCCGGACTCCCCGGCAGCCACCTTCAGCCGCAGGATCACCCCGCCGCCCGCAGGCGGACGGGGTTTGTCCCCGTCGTCCGCACCGTCCCCGCCGCAGCCCCCGAGGAGCAGCGGAAGGACGAGCAGGACACATACCGTATGACGGATCGCAAGCATGACGCTACCGGTAACGCAGGGTGATGACGCCCCACCGCAATTGGTTGTCGTAGGTCGTGGCGGCGCTGATCTCGGCGGTTTCCGTGTCGCCGTTCCAGACGAGCGGCAGCACGGTCATCACCTTGTCGTAGGGGCGTATGCGGACCATCACCCGCTCCCGGCCGAAGACCTCCGCGGGGAGGCGGAAGAGATGGTCGGTCAGTCCGATACCCGCCGAGGAACAGGTGTTGTAGCGGTTTCCGGCCAGCGAAGCGTCCCACCACGGCAGCGAACGCAGGTGCACGTAGTCGACGCCCGTGGCGGCGCTCGGGCAGAGCGTATAGCTCTGTCCCCCGTCGACGGAATACTCCACGCACCAGTGCGCCGGATAGGTTTTCGAGGTGGTGGCCGAAATGGTCCCCGCGGCGAACGAGAAGCCGAGGAGCATGTGCGAGCCGTTGAGCGAGGCGGTCGAAAACTCCATGCGCAGGCCGTTGTAACCCACCACTTCGTTCCCTTCCCAGCGATACCAGCCCTTCACGCCGGCCTTGACGAAATAAGCTTTGCAGGTGAGCGACGTTCCGAGCGAGCCGACCTCCGGATTGTTGTAATTGCCCGTTCCTGCAATGGGCCAGGCTTCGGCAGCAGTGGTTTCGACGTGGTTTTCGCAGAACAGTTCGGCATTCGGCACGGTCTTGCCCGACGAGATGTCGTCCGACGGCGTGATCGACTCCAGCCGGTTATAGGCATACCGGCTGTTGAACTTGGCATAGGTCCCGAACGAGTATTTGTGAGGGTTGCCGTCCCATTCGGCAAACTCCGTATAGGCCGACTCCCCGGCCCATTCCATGCCGAAGCCCGACTCGTCGAGCACGCGGATCTGGTAGCGCCCCACGTTGCCGTAGCGCGGCAATTCGTTGTGCACCACGATGCCGTGGGTCGTGCCCGTCCCCTGCGGGACGCCCTGACCCGAACGCCGCCAGAGGCAGAGCATGTTGACCGGTGCGTAGATCGAATTTCCCGCGTCGTCCATCAGCAGCGACGCCCAGCCGTCCATGCGGTTGTTGTTGCCCGTCTGCGAGGCGTTGACATCGGACGAAAGGCTGTAATTTTCGTAAACGTTGGCATAGCTGCCCTCCTTGAACAGGAATTCGGTGTTTTCGAGCGAGACGAAGGTGTAGACGTCGTCGTCGGTCAGTTCCGAAATCCGACGCTGCTTGACGGGAATCGCCTCTCCGGCAGCGCTTTCGACCATGTTTTCGCCGACCAGGCTGCTGATCGTGTAGCGCTCGGGATTCTCCTCGCGCGTGAGGACCGTGCCGCTGAGCGAGAGCGAGAGGCGCGTGCCGCGCGCCAGCACGTTGTCCTCCGGCGTGTCGAAGCGCAGGCGGAAGCCGTAGCGGCCGTCGGGGCTTTCGAGGTAGGCCGTGCAGTCGTTGACCGTCACGTCGACCTTGTCGTACGAAACGCTGGGGTTGGCCTCCATGTTCTTGCTGTGGAAGTCGCTGACGACGATGCCTTCGATCAGAATATCCTCGTCGACGGCCGTGCCTTCGGCCGTCGCCAGCGCCCGCACGTCGGCGAACGACACCTCGCGGCCGAACTCGTCGTCCTTGTCGGCCTGCGTGATGTAGAGGTTGGCCGAGAAGGTCTCCTCCCAGCCGTCGACGTAGCTCAGGTTGACGACCGCCTTGCAGACGTCGTCGCCCGGGTTGGGTTTCGTGTCGACGACCAGCATGCCCTGCTCGGGCTGCACGCTGCGAATCCAGTCTCTGGTCGGACCGACGTAGGCAGTCGCGACAGCGAAGTCCCCGAGCGGGATGTTGGTGTCGATCTCGAACTGGGTGAAGGTCTCGACGCTGCCGCGGATCGCCTTGTAGGGAGCCGGACATTCGAGCGACGGAACCACGCCGTACTGCTTGATGCAGACCGTGTCGGCCCGTGTGCCGCCGTCGAGCACGAAGCGCAGCTTGGCCATGCGGCGGAACGAATCGTTCTCCGTAAAGGTGACCGAAACCATCCGGTCGCCGTCGAATTCCGACCGGTCGACCGAAGCCCAGCCTCCGATGTCGTTGAGCGCCTCGACCCGGACCCGGCCGTTGGAATAAAGCTGTATCTGGGCGGTTCCGCCCGACGCCGGAACGAAAAGTTCGTGCTCGGCGGCCGTGAGTTCGCGCACGCGGATGGTTTCGGCGTCATCGACCGAGCAGCCGACGGCCGCCAGGGCCGCCAGGCCGCACACCGCGCCGTAGCGTAATATCTTGCAGGATTTCATGTTCAGGTTCTGTTTTGGGGTTATTTGTAATCGACCGTGATCGTGCCGAAGCGGATGACGGTGGTTTGTTTGCTGTTTTTACGGACCACCGAGGTCGGGATCAGCACGTCGGCGGAGGGATTGCCGCGAATCTGCGACAACAGGCCCGAGGCGGGCGAGAGGCGCACGACGACCTCTTCACGGGTCAAGCCCGCGGGACTCCTCGGCAAGTATGTGCCGGAGAAAGTGTGAGGTGGCAACTATGGCAAAGCTGACAACGA
>ENA-USUJ01001229-USUJ01001229.1-human-gut-metagenome-genome-assembly--contig:-NODE-1229-length-22212-cov-4.880913_pt1 | contig 22212 bp, 27 predicted proteins | sample MGYA00250061_ERZ773398 | MGnify/ENA primary metagenome ERZ773398 (study PRJEB29103, sample SAMN06111992) | human gut metagenome | biome: human gut; feature: ankylosing spondylitis patient; material... | reverse complement strand
GACGTGTGCTCTTCCGATCTATCGCTTTTGCAGTGGCCTCCTCTCTGGAATCCCGGATCATTCTGGACACCACCGGCGCGGAAAAGCTGGTTGGTAAGGGCGATATGCTTTACGCCCCGCTGGGTGAGGGAAAGCCCACCCGTGTTCAGGGCTGCTTCATCTCTCCGGAGGAGATCGAGGACGTGGTGTCCTATGTGAAGGAGACCGGCGAGGCCAACTACTCTCAGGAGGTCATTGCCCAGATCGAGCAGTCCGTCCAGGAGAAGGAGAACAAGGGCAGCAAGGGCACGTCCGCTGCCGCCGATACGGAAAGCAGCGGCGAGGACGAGCTGCTGCCCGCCGCTGTGGATGTGGTGCTGGAAACGGGACAGGCCTCTGTGTCTATGTTACAGCGCCGGCTGAAGCTGGGGTATTCCCGGGCGGCCCGTTTGGTGGACCAGATGGAAGAACGGGGGATCGTGGGGCCCTTTGAAGGCTCCAAGCCCAGACAACTGCTCATCACCCGCGCACAGTGGGACGAAATGCAGATGGGGGGCGCTCCGGCAGTTGAGGATGCGCCGCCGTTTGACACAGGCGATGAATAACAAAGGCTGCGGGAATTCCCGCAGCCTTTTGTTTGAAAATTAACAGGCTTTTTCCACTTGACAAATGTCAGAAAGTGTCTATAATGAATTTCAAATCGACAAAAGCCATGACAAAGTCAGCCGTTTCAGACCGACCTTCAGCGAGGGGGGACAGTGCAAGCCCCCGGTCAGGAGAGATGGTACGCCGCTTTGGAGCAGCCCGCGAGGAGCGGGACGACCCATCCCCGTTACAGGATGACATGAGATACCCGCGCAGCGCGCGTGCGGGTAAATCAGGGTGGTACCGTGAAGTTTTTTCGCCCCTGACAGGAGTCAGGGGCGATTTTTATTTTCCATTTTGGAGGAGGATGTCCCATGAAGTTTTCCAGTAAGATCTTGAAGTGCCAGTTATCTCCGGTTCGTAAGTTCAACCCCTGCGCAGATCAGGCAGTTGCCGCAGGCCGGACCATTTACCATCTGAATATCGGCCAGCCGGATGTAAAGACCCCGGAGTCCTTCTATCAGGCGGTCCGGGAATTCCGGGAGCCGACGCTGGAATACGCACCTGCCTCCGGCCTGCCCGCCTATATCGACGCTGTGCGGGGATATTACGCCAAACTGGGCGTGAAGCTGGAGCGGGAGGACATTCTGGCCACCTCCGGCGGCGGTGAGGCCCTGGAATTCATCATGGCCTGTATCCTGGACGATGGCGATGAGCTGCTGGTGCCGGAGCCTTTCTACGCCAACTACAATACCTTTACGTTTATGAGCGGCGGCGTGATCCATCCCATTCCCACCTCCGCTGACAACGGCTACCGCTTTGCGGACCGGAAGCTGATCGAATCCCAGATCAACGAGCGCACTCGGGCAATTCTGGTCACCAACCCCGGCAACCCCACCGGTCTGGTGCTGACCCACGAGGAGATGCGGGTCATCGCGGACGTGGTCAAGGAGCATGACCTGTTCCTGGTGGCGGACGAGGTGTATCGGGAATTTATCTACGATGACGAGCCTATGGGTACCTTCTGCGAGATGGAGGACATCAAGGATCATGTGATCGTGGTGGATTCCATTTCTAAGCGGTTCTCCGCCTGTGGCGCCCGCATTGGTTCCATCATTTCCCGGAACCGGGAATTTATGGCCGAGGCCATGAAGCTGTGCCAGGGCCGTCTGTGCACTGCCACCCTCGATCAGACGGGCGCTGCCGCCATGTACGAGCATGTGCAGCCTTCCTACTTCAAGGAGGTCCGGGACGAGTACAAGAAGCGGCGGGACGCTGTGGTAGAGGAGCTGAACAAGATCCCCGGCACCAAGTTCCATACGCCGGACGGCGCCTTCTACATGATGGTAACGCTGCCGGTGGACGATGCGGAAAAGCTTCAGTATTTCCTGCTGGAGGAATTTGAGGACAACGGCGACACGGTGATGTATGCCCCCGGCAGCGGCTTCTATGCCGATCCCGCCGATGGCCGCAGCGAAATCCGGATCGCCTATGTCCACAACTACGACTATTTGCGCCGGGCCATTCAGCTTTTGGGCAAGGGCATTGCCGCCTATAACGCAAAGCGAGGCGCCTGATGCTGCGGCACATCGTGATGTGGAAATTCCGCCCCGGCACGGAGACGGAGCGGGACCTTTTCCTCACTGGCTTGCAGGGGCTTTACGGGGCCATCCCGGAGCTGAAAAGTTGTCAGGTCCTCCGGGGCATGGAGGGCAGCGACTATGACGCTGTGCTGATCTCGGAATTCGCGGATCAGGCGGCGCTGGAAGCCTACAAGAACGATCCCCGGCACAAGGCGGTCTCCGCTCTGTGCAAATCCATCCGGACGGACCGGGCGGCGGTGGACTGTCTGCTGCCGGATCCGGAGGAATAAGCAAAAAACGTCGGCGGTTTCCTTCAAGGTCGCTGAACAGACGGCGGAACACAAGCTGAAAACAGGGAGGATACGGCAATGGCCGTTTATACGGAGACAAAGACCTACCACACCAAGGCCCACATGGGCATGATCGACGTCACAGAGGATTTCCATCATGCGGTGGAGGAGGCCGCCCGGCAGAAGAATATCCGGAACGGCACGATCACCGGTTTTACCACCGGCGGCGTGGCGGCGCTGACCACGCTGGAATTTGAGCCGGGACTGGTGGGCCATGACCTGAAGGCTGCACTGGATGTGTTTTCCCCTTACCGGGACGAAAAAGGCCGGGTGATCCACTATCAGCACCATGACACCTGGCATGATGACAACGGTTCCTCCCACATCAAGGCACTGCTGCTGTCCCCCTTCATCACGGTGCCCATTGTGGCGGGACGAATGACGCTGGGCCCTTGGCAGAACCTGACCTTGGTGGAGTGCGACACCCGGGATCGGGTGCGGGACATCGTGTTTCAGGTCATGGGAGAGTAAGCAAAAAGCGGAACGGATCAGAACGCATCAGCAAGAAAGTCTCGGCTTGCCGGGGCTTTCTTTTTTGGGAAAAGCAGGTATAATAACAGAGAAAGGATGTGGTTTCATGCTGCAATCCACCCTGTGCTATCTGGAGCGGGGGGACGCATACCTGATGCTCCATCGGGTGAAAAAGGAACATGACGCCAACCGGGATAAATGGATCGGCATTGGCGGCAAGTTTGAGGACAAGGAAAGCCCGGAGGACTGTCTGCTGCGGGAATGCCGGGAGGAAACGGGCCTGACCCTGACGGACTACCGCTACCGGGGACTGGTGACCTTTGTGAATACGGAGTGGCCCACGGAGTATATGCACCTGTTCACCGCTACCGGTTGGACCGGAGAACCTCACGTCTGCGATGAGGGGGATCTGGCGTGGATCAAAAAGGCGGAGCTGCTGACCCTGCCCATGTGGGAGGGAGATAAAATCTTTCTGCGGCTGCTGGATTCCGACGAACCGTTTTTCTCCCTGAAATTGTGTTACGCTGGGGATCGGCTGGAAAGTGCGGTCCTGAACGGGAAGCAGGTAGAACTGTGAAAAAGGTATTGCTGTTTGGGTTTGAAACGCTGCCGGAGATCTTAACGGTGGCGGGTATCGTTCAGCAGTTCGGCGGAGAGGCCGTGCCGGTGACGAAGGAGAACTGTGGTTTAACGCTGGAAGCCTTAGCCCAGGGAAAGACTGGCAGAGAGAGTGGTGTGCCCATCGGAGGGAAGATGCTGGTATTCTGCGGTTTGGAGCGGGAGTTGGACGGCCTGTTGGCGGCGCTGCGTCAGGCCGGGGTCGTGTGCCTGAAGGCGGTGCTGACGCCGGACAACCGAAGCTGGACGCCGGGACGGCTTTACCGGGAGCTTCAGCGGGAACACCGGGTTATGGGGAGGGGATAGAATGAAAATTCTGATCTCAGCGTGTCTGCTGGGCCTTCCCTGCCGGTATGACGGCGCATCCAAGCCACAACTCTGGGTGGAGGAACTGGCGCGGCGCCACGAGTTGATCCCGATGTGCCCGGAGCAGATGGGCGGTCTGCCCACCCCGCGAAATCCGTCGGAACGGCGGGGAGACCGGGTGGTGATGCGCACCGGGGAGGACGTGACGGAGCAGTACCGCCGGGGGGCGGCGTGTGCCTTGCGGCTATATCAGCTGCTGGGCTGTAAGGCGGCGGTGCTGAAGGAGCGAAGCCCTTCTTGCGGCTGCGGAGCCGTTTATGACGGCACATTTACCGGCACCCTCACCGCCGGGGACGGCGTAACGGCGGCACTGCTGCAGGCACACGGAATCCGTGTGCTGGGAGAGAGTCAGGTTTTGGAGTTGTTGGCGCCAGACGGGGAAAAACCGTAAAAGACAGGTAAAATGATTCCAAAATGTATAATCATGCCGGAATATGACGAAGCGGAGATGGGAAAAGCCATCTCCGCTTCGATTTTAGAAAATTCAAGGGGTGTCGATGTGGGCGCGGATGCGCTGCATGATCATCTCCAGAGCCACCAGATTGCGGCCACCCTCCAAGACGATGATGTCGGCAAATTTGCGGCTTGGCTCCACATACTGCTCGTGCATGGGCTTTACCGTGGTGAGGTATTGGGTGACAACAGATTGGAGCGTCCGGCCCCGTTCCTCCACATCCCGCAAAGCACGGCGGAGGATGCGGACGTCGGCATCCGTCTCCACAAAGATCTTAATGTCAAACATATCCCGGAGAGTGGGGTTCTGGAAAATCAGGATGCCCTCTACGATGATAACCTTGGTGGGGAGGATTTCCCGGGTCTCCTCCGTGCGGTTGTGCTCCACATAAGAGTAGACCGGGCAGCGGATGGGGCGGCCCTCTTTCAACTCCTTCAGATGCTCGATGAGCAGCTCTGTATCAAAGGCGGCGGGGTGGTCATAATTTACCTTGGCCCGTTCTTCCAGAGTCTTGCCGTCCTGACGCTTATAGTAATTGTCATGGCCGATGACGGTGACTTCCGGGCCGAAAGCCGGGTGAGGGTGGTTTTGCCGGAGCCGGTACCGCCGGCGATACCGATCAGGATGGTACTCATGAGGAACCTCCCATTTCATATAAAGTAGCGGGCACGTGGGGTGCGTATTGGTGATGGCAGGCGTATTTTTCACGTTTGGTTGACAGTATATAATTTTATTATAGGTGTCCGATAACATGAAAGCAAGAAAAAGTATGAAATTCCTGTGAAATCGACCCGGCTCTACTTGACTGAATGCACAAAAATCGGTATTATGTAAAGTATAAATTTACGAGAGTCTGATACTGTCGAGTGCGGATACAAGGAGGACCACTATGGCGATGAAGCGCTGCCCCGACTGCGGGGAGAAATACTCCGATACCTATAAGTATTGCCCCTTCTGCGAAGAGGAAGAGGTTTTGCGAAAGGGCAAGGACCGGGGAGGCCGGCGGGCCCGGCAGAACCGTCATTTCAGCGTGCTGACGCCGATACTGGTGGTGCTGATCCTGATCATGGCGGGGATTTTGCTTTTCCTGCTGCGGGATGACAAAAGTCCTACCGGCCCCAAGGACCCGGTGACGCCTCAGCCTGGCGTGGTGACGCCGGTGCAGCCGGATGACAGCACGGAGAAGAATCCCTCGGAACCGGGCGAGACGGAGGAGCCTGAGGACAATACGGATCCCGGCGTGATGCCGGATGAACCGGATACCACCACGCCCATTACACCCACAACACCTACCACGCCGGGCACAACGACCGGCAGTACCGCCACTGTGGTGAACGCCGCTACCGGCGTTAATGTCCGACCGGACCCCAGCACCAGCGGTACGCCCATTGCTTCCCTGAAAAACGGCGACGAGGTGAAGGTGGTGAAGGACGCCGGGAACGGCTGGTATGAGATCACGTTCTCCGGCCCCGGCGGCCGGGATACCACCGGTTATATGAAGGGTGAATTCCTGTCAACCACAGCGGGGACCACTTCCACAGGTGCATCCGGCACCACCACGGGCACAACAGGTACAACCACGGGTACTACCACAGGTACGGCCGGCAGCACCACAACCACGTCCGGGGCCCTGAAAACCGGCAGCGGTAAGGTAATCAATGCCGGCGGCGGTGTGTTCGTCCGTTCCGGTCCCGGCAAGAGCTACGATTCCATTGCATCCCTGACAAACGGCAGCGATGTGAAAATCGTATCCAGCGCCGGTGACGGCTGGTATCAGATCACCTTCTCCGGCAACGGCGGGAAAACCACCACCGGCTACATGAAGGGCGATTATCTGGCCAACAGCTGAACATACGCTTTTCCGACAGCTCCCCGGACGCAGCGCGTTCGGGGGGCTGTTTACCCATTGCCAAGGTGGGAAAATCATGGTATGATGCAGCTATCGGTCCGCCGGAGGCGGACAGCAGCCGGAAAAAGCGGCTGTACTCTGTGAGAGGAGCTTTGAATTTTTCATGACCACCAAGGAATTTCAGGAGCGGTCCGATCTGCGGATCTTTCTGTCTTATTTCAAACCCCATAAGAAGCTGTTTGTGCTGGATATGGTCTGCGCCCTTACCATTGCGCTGATCGATCTGGCCTTTCCGTACCTGTCCCGCTGGTGCATGTACGAGCTGCTTCCGCAGAACGCATACCGCACCTTTTTCACGGTGATGGCAGTGGCCGCGGCGGCTTTTGCGGTGCGGGGGGTGTTGACCTATATCATCGGCTACTACGGGCACACCTTTGGTATTCTGGTAGAGGCGGACATCCGCCGGGATCTGTTCCGCCACATGCAGGAACTGGATTTCGGCTACTATGACCGCAATCGGACCGGCGCTTTGATGAGCCGCCTGACCAGCGAACTGTTTGAGATCACAGAGCTGGCCCATCACGGCCCGGAGGATATTTTCATCTCCGGCGTGACCGTCATCGGCGCGCTTGTCATCATGTTTACGATCCAGTGGCGGCTGGCGCTGGTGATCGCCGCCATTCTGCCGGTGTTTTTGATCGTGGTGTGGACCTGCCGCCGGTCGATGAGTCAGGCGTCCCGCCATGTGAAGCAGAAAACCGCCGCCATTAACGCGGGGATCGAGTCCGGTATCTCCGGCATCCGCACGGCAAAGGCCTTCGCCAACGAGGCGGAGGAACTGGAGAAGTTCAATGTCTCCAATGACGTTTATAAAACCTCCAAGAAGGAATTTCATAAGGCGATGGGCCGATTCAACGGCGTGATGGAATTCTTCCTGTCCATTCTCTCCGTGGCGGTGATCGCCGCCGGCGGCGTCCTCATTATGCGGGGCGAGCTGAACACCGTGGACCTGATCACCTTCAGTCTGTATATCACAACCTTTGTGAATCCCGTTCGGAAGCTGGCCAACTTTTCCGAGCTGCTGGCCAACGGCACTGCCGGTTTTTCCCGCTTTCTGGAGCTGATGCGGACGGAGCCGGCCATGAAGGACGTGCCGGACGCCGTGGAGCTGACCGACGTAAAGGGACAGGTGGATGTGGACCACGTCAGCTTTGCCTATGAGGGAGATCTGGATGTGCTTCACGATGTGGATCTGCATATCAAGGCGGGAGAGACGCTGGCGGTGGTGGGCCCCTCCGGCGGCGGAAAGTCTACCCTGTGCAAGCTGATCCCAAGATTTTACGATGTGACGGACGGTGATATCCGCATCGATGGACAGGATGTGCGCCACGTGACACAGCGCTCTCTGCGGCAGCAGGTGGGCGTGGTACAGCAGGACGTATTTCTGTTTGCTGACAGTATTCTGAACAACATCCGCTGCGGCAAGCCGGAGGCAACCGAGGAGGAGGTCATCCGGGCAGCGCAGCTGGCAGAGATCTATGACGATATTCAGGCCATGCCTGACGGTTTGGAGACCTATGTGGGCGAGCGGGGGACGCTGCTCTCCGGCGGACAGAAGCAGCGGATCTCCATTGCCCGGATCTTTTTGAAAAATCCGCCGGTGCTGATTTTGGACGAGGCCACCTCGGCGCTGGACAGCGTGACGGAGGCAAAATTGCAGGAGACCTTTGAACGGCTTTCCCAGGGGCGGACTACCATCATCATTGCCCACCGACTGTCCACCGTGCGGAACGCGGACCGCATCGCGGTGATCGAGGACGGCCGGGTGGCGGAGCTGGGGCGGCACGATGAGCTGATGGCGAAAAACGGCGCCTACGCCCGACTGGTGCGGACACAGGAGCTGCGCCATGGATAAGAGCAAGCTGCTGGACCAGTGCGGCGCTCTGGGAGAGGACCGGACGCTGCTGGCCCGGGTACTGGATCGGGCCAAGCAGGCATCAGAGCGGAATATCCCGGCGGCAACGGACTTTTTAAGCCCCGCCCAGCAGGCGCAGGCCGCCGATCTGCTTCATGCGGCGGGAATTCCGGAAACAGCATATATCCGCTGGGGCGGCTATGACGGCGCGGAACGGGCGGTGCTCCTGTTCCTGCCGGATTGGATGGACCCTTCGGACGCCGGAACGTACAGCCCCATCCGGTGTCTGCGGGCGGCCTTCCGGAAGGAAGAGAATCTGACCCACCGGGATTTTTTGGGCAGTCTCATGGGCATGGGGATCGTCCGGGAGAAAATCGGAGATATTTTAGTAGGGCCGAACAGCGCCGATGTGCTGGTGCTGGACACCGTGGCGGAATTTCTGGCGCAAAGCTGGGAGTCCGCCGGACGGGTGAAACTGCGGGTGGCGGAGATTGACCCCGGCTGCGTCCACATCCCGGAGATCCGACGGGAGGAACGGCGGGATACGGTGTCCTCCCTGCGGCTGGACGCCGTGTGCTCCACCGGCTTCCGCATGGCCCGGGGCAAGGCGGCGGCGCTCATCGAAAGCGGCCGGGTGCAGCTGAACTGGCGGGAGTGCACGAAGCCGGATCGGACGGTTTCCGAGGGCGATACGGTCTCTGCAAGGGGCTTTGGGAAATTTGAGCTGACGGAGGTGGGAGCCTTGACGAAAAAGGGCCGCATCCCCATCACCGTGCAGTGCTACAAGTGAGAGGTGGTTTCTGTGCTGGAATATGAATTTGAACGGGTGGACTGCACCGGCTCCGGCGGGTACAGCTTTTTGGGCGGCGTTGGACTGGCAACAGTGGGCCATCAGGAGATCATCCGGAAATGGGCTGCCGACGGATGGCGGTTTGCGGGCTGGATCCCGGCCACCCAACGGGCAGGCGGCTTTATAGAAACGATAGACCTCGTTTTTGAACGGGAAACCGCGGAAAAGGAGTAAATATGGAACAAAAGCAAATAGACCGGATCAACGAATTGGCGAAGAAGGCAAAAAGCCCCGAAGGGTTGACCGAGTGGGAGGAGATGGAGCGCGCCGCCCTGCGGCGGGAATACATTGATTCCGTGCTGGGCAATTTGAAAGGGCAGCTGGACAATACCTATATCGTGGATGAAAAGGGCAACAAAATAAAATTACAGAAAAAGGGAGAGAAGTAATATGGGAATCCTGTCAAATCTGGAACCGAAGCGGGTATTTGAAATTTTTGAGGAGATGTGCGCCATTCCCCACGGCTCCACCAATACAAAGGCCATCAGCGACTGGTGCGTGGCATTCGGCGAAAAGCTGGGTCTGGAACATTATCAGGACGAGGCCAACAACGTGATCCTGATCGCCCCGGCCACGCCGGGCTATGAGGACGCCCCGGCGGTGATCCTGCAGGGCCATGTGGACATGGTATGCGAAAAGGAGGCGGGCTGCGCCAAGGATATGGACAAGGAGGGCTTGGACCTCTTTGTGGACGGCGATCTGGTAGGCGCCAAGGGAACAACTCTGGGCGGCGATGACGGCATCGCCGTAGCCATGGCACTGGCGGCGCTGGAGGACACCACCGTGCAGCATCCCCGGCTGGAGGTCGTGCTGACCACCGACGAGGAGATCGGTATGTTGGGCGCCGCCGTGCTGGATGTGACACCTCTGCAAGGCCGGACCATGCTGAATATCGACTCCGAGGAGGAGGGGATCTTCACCGTGGGCTGTGCCGGTGGCAGCAGCGTGTTCTGCCATCTGCCGCTGGTCCGGGAGAACTTCTCTGGGGAGACGCTGGCGGTGCGGGTGTCCGGTCTGGTGGGCGGACACTCCGGCGTGGAGATCAACAAGGGCCGGGCCAACGCCGATGTGCTGCTGGGGCGGCTGCTGCGGGCCATGGCCGCCGTGACGGAGCTGCGTCTGGTGTCCGCCGAGGGCGGCAGCAAGGACAACGCCATTCCCACAGCAGCGACGGCGGTGATCACCGTGGCTGACGGCGGCGCGGCCCGGAAGGCTGCGGAGACGCTGGCTGCGGAGATGAAGAAGGAATACCGGATCGCGGATCCCGGTCTGACGGTAGCTGTGGAAACGGTGGAGACCAAGAGCCTGCCGATGGACGAAGTGACCACCGGCAAGGCGCTTTGCATGCTGACCTGCCTGCCTAACGGGGTGCAGGCCATGAGCATGGATATTCCCGGTCTGGTGCAGACTTCCTTGAATATAGGCATTCTGAAATGCGGCGACGATGAAATGACGGCGGTGTGCTCCGTCCGCAGCAGCGTAGCCAGCCAGAAGCAGATGGTCCGGGACCGCCTGCGGTGCCTGACGGAGCAGCTGGGGGGCCGTGTGGACGTGGTCGGCGACTATCCCGCTTGGGAATATCTGCCGGATTCTCCCCTCCGGGAGCGGATGATCGAGGTCTACCGGGAGCAGTACGGCAAGGAGCCGGTGGTGGAGACCGTTCACGCCGGTCTGGAGTGCGGATTGCTGGGCGAAAAGTTGCCGGGACTGGACTGCGTGTCCTTCGGCCCGGATCTGACGGACATCCACACCCCCAGAGAGCGGATGCACATCGCGTCCGTCCAGCGGACGTGGAAGCTGTTGTGCGAGGTTCTGAAGCGCAGCAAGTAAACAGGAAAACAGAGGCAACCCCGACGGATAGTCGGGGTTGCTTTTTGAGGGCGGATGTGATATCTTATTTGAAAATGATTCTCAAATTGTAAGGAGACCACTGTGAAAAAACTGTTGATTTGTATGCTGGCACTGGCGCTGCTGGCAGGATGCGCACCGGCATCCGTGCAGGAACCGGAGGATGGAAAGCTGCACATTGTAGCGACTGTATTTCCGGCGTATGACTTTGCCCGGGCCGCCGCCGGAGACTTAGCGGATGTGGAATTACTGCTGCCGCCGGGGACGGAGAGCCATTCCTATGAACCCACTCCGGCGGATATTTTGAAGGTGCAGAGTTGTGACCTCTTTTTGTATCTGGGAGGGGACTCCGACCAGTGGGTAGAGACGATTTTAGAGGCGGCGGAGCCAACGGGCCGGACACTGGCACTGATCGACTGCGTGGAGACTCTGGAGGAGGAGCACGTAGAGGGGATGCAGGAGGAAGTGGGGCATCACCACGATGAGGACGAGGATGATCATGACCACGACCACGACCACTTAGGGACCGTGACGGAGATCGATGAGCATGTTTGGACCGCCCCGGCCAACGCCGCGGCCATCACCCGGCAGTTTGGGGAGGTGCTGGCGGAGTTGGACAGTGCGAATGGGGAGCAGTATCGGGCCAACGCAGAGAAATATGCGGAGGAGATCGACACTCTGGACGGCGAATTTCATGCGTTTTTCGACAGCTTGCCGGACCGGACCATAGTGTTTGGAGATCGGTTCCCACTGCGGTATTTCGCAGAAGAATTTGATCTGCGGTACTACGCGGCATTTCCGGGATGCTCCACCCAGACGGAACCGTCCGCCGCGACCATTGCCTTTCTGACGAACAAGGTACGGGAGGAAGGGATTTCGACGGTCTGGTATATTGAGTTTTCCAATCATCTGGTGGCGGACGCCATCGCCGAGGCTGCGGGGGCGGAAACTGCCATGTTCCACACCTGCCACAACGTGTCCCCGAATGAGTTGGCAGGGGTAGAGACGTATGTGACGCTCATGCGGGGGAATCTGGAACGTCTGCGGGCGCATTTGAACGAAAGGTGAGAAAATCTGCATAAGGAAAACGCAAAAGCTCGGATTTGCCGTGCTTTTTTTGCGTGAATTTGCACATGTCCGGGGCCAAACAGGAGCCGCACGGTGAGGGCAGCGGTGAGAAAGCCAGTGAGGTCTGCCGCCAGCGCCGCCGGGACGGTGTGGCGGGTGCGGACGATGCCGGCGGAGCCGAAGTAGACGGCGATGGTGTAAAAGGTGGTTTCTGTGCTGCCCAGCATGACGGCGGCCACCCGGCCGATGTAGCTGTCGGGCCCGTGGGCGGCCATCAGATCACTGGCAACGGCCAGTGCGCCGCTGCCGGATACGGGGCGGACCAGCATCAGCGGCACGGTCTCCGCCGGGATGCCCAGAAGGTTCAAAACCGGGGCGCACAGCCGGGCCAGCGCATCCATGGCACCGGAGGCCCGGAACATACTGACGGCGGTGAGTAAGCCCACCAGAGCGGGGATTACGTGGAGCAGGACGGTGAGACCGTCCTCCGCGCCGCGGGTTAGGGCGGCGTAGACGTTGACCCGGCGCCCGGTGCCGCAGGCGGCGGCTCCCGCCAGCAGCAGGGGGATGATGAGGTCAGAGGGGTTCATGCAGGGCCTCCTTTCCGGCGGGAGAGAAGGCGGGCGGTGAGCAGGCCCACCGTGACAGAGGCGAGAGAACTGATCCAGACGGCGGGCAGAATGTCGAAGGGGGCGGCACTGCCGAAGGCAGCCCGGACGGAGGCCACGGTGGTGGGCAGAAGCTGGATGGAGGCGGTGTTGAGCACCACCAGCAGGCACAGCTCGTCACTGGCGGCGCCGCCGCAGTTTCGGGCCATCCGCCGGGCGGCTTGGATGCCCAGCGGCGTGGCGGCGTTGCCAAGGCCCAGAAGGTTCGCGGAGACATTGGCGGAGACTGCCGCCAGCGTTTCCTCGTCCCGGCTGGCGTTGGGCAGCAGGCGGCGTAGCAGCGGACGGAACAGTGCGGCGATGCGGCGGGACAGACCGCAGACATTCAGAATCTCCATGACGCCGCTCCAAAGGCAGAGGATGCCGGCCATAGAAAGGCTCAGCTCCAGAGCGGACTGGGCACCGTCCAGCGCGGCGGCGGCCACGGCGCTGAGGTTCCCGTGAAAAAAGCCCCAAAGGAAGGAGAGGATCACCAGACCGGACCAGATATAAGACATTGCCATCGTTCGACACTCCCAAGCATTGATTTTGAGAAATGGGTGCACTGCAACTGTATGCGGGAGCGGGGACGGTCATTCTGAAAAATACAAATTGGGGGGCGATCTCGCGGGGCATCTTCAAAATGCGGGGCACTCCGAGAGAAATGACTGACCAGGAGCGGAAAAGAACGGGAATAAAAGGGACAAATGGATCGCAAAACAGAACAGCTCCTCCGCTGCATGGCGGAGGAGCTGTTTATGTACGTCAGTTTTCGGATTCTGCCATGCGGTAGCCCACGCCCACTTCGGTGAAAAGGTATTCCGGTTCGGCAGGATTTTTTTCAATCTTCCGGCGGATGTTGGCCATGTTGACCCGAAGGATCTGGTTATCGCCGCTGGCCCGGGGCCCCCACAGCTCCTTGATGATGGAATCATAGGTCATCACACGGCCAGCGTGCTTGCCTAACAGAGCGACGATCCGGAATTCGCTGAGGGTCAGCTTGGCGTTTTCACCCCGGACGAGAACCTGATGCTTGTTGTAGTCGATGGTGAGGTCGCCTACGGTGTAGGTGCCCTGCTGGGCGATCTCACTGTTGCCGGTGGCGGTGCGGGTGTGGCGGATGGCCGTCCGCACACGGGCCAGCAGCTCGTCGGTGCCGAAGGGCTTGGTGAGGTAGTCATCGGCCCCCAAATCCAGAGCGGAGACCTTGTCCTGCTCGTGGGAGCGGGCGGAGACCACCACCACAGGTAGGGTGGACCAGCTGCGGAGCTGGCGCAGAATGTCCAGACCGTCCATATCCGGCAGGCCCAGATCCAGAATCACCAGATCCGGGCAGTGGGAGGAGATCATGGACATGGCCTCGGCTCCGCTGGCGGCCCGCATGGCCTCGTAGCCATTGGCGGTGAGAATGGTGGAGATAAAGCGGGCGATGCTCTTTTCGTCCTCAATGACCAAAATCTTTTCACGGATGTTCATAGGGTTTCCTCCTCGGATAAATCAGTGGAAATAGCGGGATCGGCGGGGGGCATGGGCAGGCAGAAGATAAATTCCGCGCCATCCGGGTGGTTATGGGCGGTGAGACGCCCGCCGTGGGCCTTGACCACGGCGCTGCACACCGAAAGCCCCAGGCCCATGTTCCGCTTGCCATCTCCCGAGGGGGGAGAGGCATGGCGGATAGAATAATCGAATAAGTGGGGCAGGAGGGCCGGGGAGATGCCCTGACCGTTGTCCCGAACGGAGAAGGCGGCGAAGCCGTCCTCCGTTTTTTCCGCCCGGAGATGGATGGCGGTGGTGGTTTGGCCGTGGATGACAGCGTTTTCAATCAGGTTGGAGAGGACCTGCTCGATGAGGATGGGGTCCATAGGGACCATGAGCAGCTCCGCCGGGACCTCCACAGAGAATTTGATGTCAGGAAGCCGCTTGCGGGCCTTTTGAACGGCTTCCGCCAAAACCTCCTCTACCGGCTCTAATTGCTTATTCAGCTCTGTCCGGTCACTGCCGATGCGGGTGATGGAAAGGAGATTTTCCACGGTGCGGATCAGCCACTGGGCCTCCTGCTTCACATCCTCCAACAGGGAACGGCGGTCCTCTTGAGAGAGGTCGGGATTGTCCAGCACAGCGGAGGTGGAGCCGATGATGGAGGTCAGGGGGGTGCGGATATCATGGGATACGGAGCGGAGCAGGTCGGCCCGCATCCGGATCTTTTCATTTTCCATTCGAAGCTTGTCCAACTGGCGGGTTTTAGTGGTCAGAGCGGAGGTGATGACAGAAACGCTGAGAAAGGTCAGGAAGGACAGGGGGTAGCCGGTGATGGTCAGGTTGAAGGCCCAATAGGGAAAGGTGAAGAAAAAGTTGACGGCGATGACGCCCAGCACCGCAGAGAAAAGACCCCAGAAATAGCCGGTGGTCAGGCGGGAGGTCAGCAGCACAGTCAGCACAAAAACCGGCGTGGCGAAGCCAGCGCTGGGGTCCAGCCTCTGCAGTAGGATACAGAAGGCCACGGCCACAAAGAGGATCAGCGCGGTGACAATGAGGTCCCGCATGGAGAAGGGGAATAGGGTGGCCAGGCTGGTCTTGGATTTGGAATTGGGATGAGACATAGGAAGCCTCCTTGCTGGTTTCAGTATAGCAGACGGATCGTTAAATTGTTGCTAAAAAAATAAATGGTAAGAAAGAGAAAACGTGCAGAGCTTCGGCTGCGTCTTGAAAAGACGTTGCACAGAGAGATGCACTTTTTCTGAAAATCTGCCGGAGGGATGGAATGGGGGGACGGCTTTGGAGAAGAAACAGGAGGATGGCCGCTTTTGCAGGGCCTATCTGCGGACCATGGATCCGGAGCAGGCTGCCGCAGAAATCGGCAGACGGGACGGCTACGCCATGCTGGGGCAGAAAGGGACCCAGCAGAAACTGGAACGGATGCGCTGCGACGCGGCGGCGCAGCTGAAGCGGGAGGATGTGCTGCGGCAGCTGGCACGGCTGGCCTTTGGCCGGGTGGATGATGCGGTGACGCTGGCGCTGCGCCGGGGAGAGACGGAGCCGGAGGGCTTGGAGCTGTCGGCTGTGTCTGAACTAAGGGTAACAGAAAAGGGCGTAGAGGTCAAGCTGGTGGACCGGGTCCGGGCGTTAGAGACGCTGTGGAAGCTGCTGGAGGCCAGCGAACCCCAGCAGGCGGATCCGCTGCTTCAGGCGCTGACGGCGCTGCCGGGGGGAACGGGAGACTGGAATGAGAAATGATATGATCCGGTTTTCCCGCAAGCAAAGGCAGGTGCTGACCTGGTGGAGGCAGAACCGTTGGCAGGCCATCATCTGCGATGGGGCAGTCCGCAGCGGAAAGACGTTTTGCATGGGACTGTCCTTTTTTCTGTGGGCCCAGAGTTGTTTTGACGGACGGCAGTTTGCCTTGTGCGGCAAGACGGTGGGAGCACTGCGGCGGAATCTGCTGACGGAACTGGTCCCCTGCCTGCGGCGGATCGGTATGATCGTGCGTGAAAACAGGAGCGCCAATTCCCTGACGGTGGAGTTTGGCGGGCAACGGAATCAATTTCTGCTGTTTGGCGGGAAAGACGAGTCCAGCGCGGCGCTGATCCAGGGGAGCACATTGGCGGGACTGCTGCTGGACGAGGCGGCGCTGATGCCACGGTCCTTCGTGGAACAGGCGGTGGCCCGGTGCAGCGTCTGGGGCAGCAAGCTGTGGTTCAATTGCAATCCGGAGGGGCCGGAGCACTGGTTCTACAAGGAGTGGATCGAGAAGGCGGAGAGCCGGGGGGCGCTGCGGCTGCACTTTACGATGGCGGATAATCCTGGCCTGTCGCCGGAGATCCGGCAGCGGTATGAGCGGCTGTATACGGGCGTGTTTTACCGACGGTTTGTGCAGGGAGAATGGGCGGCGGCTCAGGGCTTGGTATATGACTTTTTCGACCCGCCCAGAGACGCGGCACCGGTGCCGGAGGGAGCCTTCAGCCGGTGGCGGGTATCCGTGGATTACGGGACGGTGAATCCGCTGTCCATGGGACTTTGGGGGGAACGGGACGGCGTTTGGTACCGGGTAGAGGAGGTCTATTACGATTCCCGCCGGGAGGGACAGCAGAAAACCGACGCGGAGTACGCGGATATGCTGGAGCGGCTGGCGGCGGGGCGGGAGATCCAGCGGGTGATCGTGGACCCGTCGGCGGCCAGCTTCATCGAGACCCTGCGGCAGCGGGGCTGGCGGGTAAAGAAGGCCAACAACGATGTGGCTGACGGCATCCGGGTGACGGCGGATCTGCTACGGCAGAGGCGGATCGTGCTGTGTAATACCTGCCGGGACTGTCTGCGGGAGATGGCGCTGTACTGCTGGGACGAGCGGACCGGAAGAGACGCCCCCCGCAAGGAACACGATCATGCTATGGATGAGATGCGGTATTTTGCCATGGATCTGATGGGGGAGCGGAGCGGGGGGTTCGCTGTGACCAGCGTGAGACGGCAGGCATGATCGTGTTCCGATTTTAATACACGGCATGCCATGGACAGCGCCGAAGCGCCGCCGGGGGCGGAAGAAGCGAGGCGGTGTCGAGGCAGGGCCCCGGCTGGCAGACACGAAGTGGCTGGGAGCCGGTTGGCCCAACGGTGGAGATGCGGTACTTTGCCATGGATCTGTCAGGCGGGGAAAAGGGTGGATTTGCGGCAGTCAGCGTGGCGAGAGGCGGATATCGTTAGGAAATATATAAAATGTTGTACGGGACTGTACACCAAAAGCGGGTGTGGACGGGAGAGTAGGAGACCGATTTCCGAAGGGAGGAGAGGTTCGTTTGAATTTTTGGAAAAGGAGAGGCGATGAAGCGGCAACGGCCCAGACTATGCAGCTGCGGGACCGGGAGCGGCATCCCTATGCGGGGCTGCGGAGCTTTATGCCTCAGCGCGGCGGAGAGCTGCGGCTGTATCAGGCGGTGCGGGAGGCTGTACCGGTGGTGGACGCCGCCGTGTGCAAGCTGATCCGCCTCAGCGGCGGTGCGCTGGTGTTCTGTGAGGATCCGGAGACAGAAAAGCGGCTGCGGGACTTTTTAGAGCGGGTCCCGGCGGGGCGGGGACAGTACGGTATCAACGCCTTTTTGGAGCAGTACCTGGAATCGCTGCTGATCTGCGGCGGCGCCGTAGGCGAGATGGTGCCTGCGGCGGGAAACCGGGATCTGGCGGCGCTGCTGTGCGGACGGATGGACCGGATCGAGCTGAGAGAGGGAGAAAGCCCGCTGGACTTTCAGATCTACGGGCCGGATGAGCGGGGGCGGATGGCAGCGCTGCCGTATCAGGAGCTGCTGCTGTTCACTCCGCTGCATCCGGAAGCCGAGCACCCCTACGGCGTGTCGCTGCTGCGGGGATTGCCGTTTATGGCGGATATTCTGATGAAGATCTACAACACGGTGGGGGTCAACTGGGAACGGTGCGGCAATATGCGGTTTGCCGTGACCTGCCGGGACGGCGACGGCAATGCCGCGGAACGGGGGCAGCTTCTTGCCAGCGAGTGGAGCCGGGCTATGCAGGATACCAGAAGCGGCAGTGTCCGGGACTTCGTGGCGGTGGGAGATGTGGATATCAAGGTCATCGGCGGCGACGCGCCCATTCTGGACAGTCAGGTGCCGGTGCGGCAGGTGTTGGAGCAGATCGTGGCGAAGACCTCCATTCCGCCCTTTATGCTGGGGCTGAACTGGAACTCCACGGAGCGGATGAGCGCCCAGCAGGCGGACATGCTCACCACGGAAATCACTGCTATTCGACGGACGCTGACACCGGTGGTGGAGCAGATCTGCCGGATGTGGCTGCGGATGCAGGGAGAGACGGCGGCGTTCCGGGTGGACTGGGAGGATATCAACTTGCAGGATGAGGTAGAGGAAGCCAAGGCGGAACTGTACCGGGAGCAGGCGAGGAAGCTGCGAATCGAGAATGACGCGGCGGAAGGTAAAATTGAGGACAGGGCGGCAGGGGCCGCGAAAAAAGCGTGACAGGAGGAAACGGATGCTGACAAAGGAAGAACTGGATCAGATCAACCGGTTCAGCAAGGCGGAGCTGACGGCGGATCAGGTGTATACATTCAGCGTGCGGCTGTGCGACAACGAGGTGGACCGGGACTTTGAGCGGTTCGGGACGGAGGATCTGGACCGACTGGGAGAATTGTTTTTAGGCAAGAGCGGAATCTTTGATCACCAGTGGTCCGCTAAGGGCCAGACGGCCCGTATTTACCGGACGGAGGTGGTGCGGGAACCGGGCACCGTGACGGCGGCGGGGGATGCGTACCGTTGGCTGAAGGGCTGGGCCTACCTCATGCGGACGGAAAAGAATCAGGAGCTTATCACGGAGATCGAGGGTGGTATCAAGAAAGAGGTCAGCGTGGGATGCAGCATGGGACGGAGCGTGTGCTCCGTGTGCGGCGCGGAAAACGGCGCCTGCGGCCATGTGAAGGGTCAGATGTACGGCGAAAAGCTGTGCTTTATGGAACTGAAGGACCCTAAGGACGCCTATGAGTGGTCCTTTGTGGCGGTGCCTGCCCAGCCCAGGGCCGGGGTGGTGAAGCGGTTCGGCTCCGAGGGGACAGAGCTGCGGACGCTGCGCAAGCAGGCAGAGCTGGGTCAGCGGTATCTGACTGGGCTGCGCCGGGAGGTGGTGCGTCTTGCTATGCTGGCGGACGGGCATCTGGATGGAAAAATCTTCACCAAGGCCGTTGGGAGACTGGATGAGGCGGAATTGCTGGAGTTAAAGAGGGCCTATGAGGCCCAGATCGCGAAGAAATTTCCCGTGGCTCCGCAGCTGCGGCAGCAGGCGGAGACCAAGCGGGAGGATGAAGCGGTGTTCCTTGTCTGATGGGACAAACACAATATGAGGGAGGAAATTGCATGAACGTTTCTTATGAGGGCATCGGCCAGTGGGCCGCCACCTTTGCCTGCGACGGTGTGTCCGCGGGGCAGGTGGTGAAGGTCAGCGGCAGCGGAACAGTTGCCAAATGCGCGGACAATGACGGCTTTGAGGGTGTGGTGTTGTCCGTGGCCAGAGACGGCAAAGCCTGCTCTGTGGCTATGGGGGGCATGGTGACGGTAAGCTACACCGGGGCTTCCGCGCCTGCTGCTGGTTGGAACTCTTTGGCAGCGGACGGCAGCGGCGGCGTGAAGGTCGTTTCTGCCGGCGGCAAGAGCTATCTTGCCGTAGAGGTGGATACCACTGCTAAAACCGTGACCATTGTGCTGTAAGGAGGGGGAGAGAATATGGCTTATCATTATGAAAATCTGAAACTGGAAAAGGGTATGTACAGTCAGAGTGGCCGCAGCTTTGCACAGACGCTGGAAGCTCTGGACCCCAGCGAGAACTACAAGGGCACCTCTCTGGAGGGACTGGACGCCTTCCAACGTCAGCTCAAGCGCTTTGACATCAAGGTGAAGGGCGCGGGCAGTGATAGAGTGGAGAAGTTCTTCTGGTCTACGGAGTCCGCTGTGCTGTTCCCGGAATTCGTGTCCCGTGTGGTGCGTCAGGGTATGGAGGAGGAGAGCATCCTGCCGGATATCACCGCCACCGTCACCAATTTTGACGGTATGGATTACCGTTCTATCGCGTCCACTCCTACGGAGGAGGAAAAGAAGCTCAAACGTGTGGAGGAGGGCGCGCAGATCCCCCAGACCACCATTCATACCCAGGAGAATCTGGTGCGGCTTCATAAGCGGGGCCGTATGTTGGTGGCTCCCTATGAGGCCATCCGCTTTCAGAGACTGGACCTGTTTGCCGTGACGCTGCGGCAGATCGGCGCGTACATGGGCCGGATGCATCTGGAGGACGCCGTGAAGGTACTGAAGGACGGCGATGGCAACAACAATGCCGCCAAGGTCTATGAGGTGGGCAGCAATCCCATCGGCGGCAGCAAGGGCACTCTGAGCTATGACGCACTGCTGGACTTCTGGGCGCAGTTCGATCCCTATACTATGAACACCATGCTGGTGAGCAATGACATGATGCTGGCCATGCTGAAGCTCAGCGAGTTCCAGAATCCCAATACCGGGCTGAATTTCCAGGCCACCGGTAAGCTGACCACTCCTCTGGGGGCCAAGCTGCTGCGTTCCAGCGCCGTGCCTGCCGGGACCATCATCGGCCTGGACAAGAACTACGCCTTGGAGCAGATCTGCGGCAGCGAAGTGGTGGTGGAGTATGACAAGCTCATTGACCGCCAGCTGGAGCGGGCAGCCATTACCTCGGTTTCCGGCTTTGCCAAGCTGTTTACCGACGCGGCCAAGGTGCTGAAGGTCTGAGTTTGTCCACCGCACCGGGATTCCCGGTGCGGTGGAGCGGAAACGGAAGGGGAGTGACCTATGGAGATAACGGCGGCCGCATTAGCGGCGGAGCTGTGCGGCGCCTCTCAGGAGGACCCGCTGCTGGCGGTGCTGTGTGAAGCGGCGGAGGCGGCTTGGGAGAGCCGTCTGGACCCCGGCGTGACGAAGGAGGACTGTGGCGGCGCGCTGCGGTGCGCGGCGGCGTTCATGGCGGCGGCGGACTATCTGGGAAAACAGTGCAGGGCAGAGTCCTTTACTGTGGGCGAGGTGACGGTACGGCAGAGCGGCGGCCGATCCACAGCTGTGATGGCGGAGACCTTGCGGCAGACGGCGGAGCGGCTGATGCGTCCCTATGCCGCCTCCGGGGAGTTTTGCTTCAGGGGGGTGCGGGGATGACCGGCGTGATGGGGGAGATCCTGGAACATTACGGTCAGACCGTAACGCTGCGGAGCAGAGACGGCGAAAAGTCCGTCCGGGCCTTTATCCAGCCTGCCGCTGCTCGGGATGAGACAGTGCCGGGAGAGCAGACACCCATCGGCTGGATAGACGAACGGCTGTGGAGGTATACCGGGCTGGAGGAGGTCCAGCCGGGGGATACCGTTATTTGGAGAGGACGGAGCTTTCGGGTGCGAAGCAGCCGGGAACACGCCCTGTCGGACGAGATCAATCACTGGTGGGCCTTGCTGGAACCGGAGCGGAGGGCAGCGGAATGAAGGAATTGTCACAGATCCGCATGGCGGTGCTGGACGCCCTGCGCGGGGCCGGGATTCAGGCTATGGAGGTGTTCCCTGGGAAGCAGGCCATGGCGTACAGCGGCGTGGTTGCGGCGGTGGGTGTCGGCGCGGCCAGCGGAAAAACGGCGGGCTTCTGCCATTATTTAGGAGAGATGAAGGACCCGGAGACTCAGGCGGTCCGGGAACGCTACGGCAAGGAGCTGTTCGGGCAGATCACCGTGGAACTGCGGGCGAATCGGGCGGCGGACTGCGAACGCGGCTGCGAAACGGCCACCGAGGTGCTGCTGGGCGGGCTTCCGGAGGGAGTCCGCACCGGGGAACTTACCTGGGAGGCCATTTGCTGGGAGAAGACCACGGGGATGTTCCTGCGGCGGGGCGTTCTGGAATGCAGGGCCCTGTTTCTGGCGGAGAGCGCCGTGGAGTCCGGAGAATTTCTGGACTTCCGACTGAAAGGAGTTATGAGCGAGTGAGTGAGATGAGACATGAGCGGCCGGGGGTCTACTCGGTGTATGACGCGTCCAGCGTGACATCCGCGGGACGGGCGGTGTGTACAAGGCCCGGGAACGTATTCACCGCGCCATGGCTGATGCGCGATTACTAGCGAATCCAGCTT
>ENA-USUJ01001223-USUJ01001223.1-human-gut-metagenome-genome-assembly--contig:-NODE-1223-length-22272-cov-5.112187_pt1 | contig 22272 bp, 17 predicted proteins | sample MGYA00250061_ERZ773398 | MGnify/ENA primary metagenome ERZ773398 (study PRJEB29103, sample SAMN06111992) | human gut metagenome | biome: human gut; feature: ankylosing spondylitis patient; material... | reverse complement strand
CCCAATTGTAAAAAAGCTGTTTGAGGAATATGCTACCGGTTGCCATTCTTTAAGAAGTATTTGGAAATTGGCTCAGGAAATGAATTTATTACAACGAACCGGAAAACTTCAAGCAGGGCGCCCGCAGCCTGCCGCTGCTGCGCGAGGTCTTCAAATGGGGGCGCGAGGCGAACCCCTCGCAGCCGCTCTCGTCGCCGCTCTGGATATGCCCCGGAGCACACGGCACGCGCAGCAATTTCCCGATCATCTCGTTCCTCGGGGAGAACTGCGACATCATGACGTACCACTGCTATTACGGTCCGGAAGAGATGGAGACTTTCATCTCCCTGATGAAGCAGTTCGGGCGGCCCGTGGTCTGCCAGGAGTACATGGGGCGTCCGCGCTCGACCTTCGAGGAGATCATGCCCATACTCAAACGCGAGCGGGTCGGGGCCATCAGCTGGGGGCTCACCGCCGGAAAGTGCAACTTCCATCTCCAGTGGTCGAGCAAGGCCGGCGATCCCGAACCCGAGGTCTGGTTCCACGACATCTTCCGCCTCGACGGCACCCCGTACAGCCAGCAAGAGGTAGACTTCATCCGCTCCATGACGCAAGACAAAAACATGAACTAACCGCTAATTCCACCGAATATGAATCTTCGACACAACATATCCAGCCTCCTGCTGCTGGCGCTGGCCCTCTCGACGGCCGCCTGCTCCAAGCCGTCGGCTGACGAGAACCCCAATCCCAAACCGGGTACGGGCGGCAGCGATCCCGTGCCCGTCGATACGGAGATCACCTCGATCCACGACCTGAACGCGACGCAGGGATACCTCAATTCGCACGCCCCGGAGTGGCAGAGCAGTTCGCTCGAAATGGATTTCCGCTCTTTCATGAAGCTGGAAAAGCCCCTGCTTTCGGCCGTGAACGCCCGCTACCCCCGCATCAAGAAGCTCAAAGACAACACTTTCCTGCTTATCTACCAGCAGGGACCCTCGGCCCACGATGTCTATTACGCCCTCAGCAGGAATTTCATCACGTGGCAGAACGCCGACGAACAGCTCTTCGCCAAGACGGACATGAAGCAGTACGAAAGCGATGTCGATGACCGTGTGCTTTTCACGTCGGCCGATGCCATAGTGCTCGACAACGGAGACATTCTTGCTTTCGCCTCGTTCCGCCTCAACAAGGGATACCGGCTCAACCCGCTGAACAACGGCATCATGATGCGCCGTTCGGCCGATAACGGAAAAACCTGGAGCGCAACTCAAATCATCTACCGCGGCACTACCTGGGAGCCGTCGGCCCTCCAGCTTTCGAGCGGAGAGGTACACGTCTATTTCACGGATGCGAACACCACGACGGGCAATTCGGGCACGTCGCTGCTCCGTTCGACGGACCGCGGAGCGACCTGGACCACCGTCGGCAAAATCATCCGCCAAAAGGCCGGAACAGCGACCGACGGTTCGGGAACGGTGATTTTCACCGACCAGATGCCCGTAGCCATCCAGCTCAACGGCTCGGAGCGGATCGCCGTGGCGTTCGAATCGCGGTTCGGACGCACGGGAACCTCCGAGGACAAATACCATCTGGGACTGGCCTACTCGAACGACAACTGGGCCGCAGGCCCCCCGGCAGGCGACGAGGACGGCCCCGCCGAACGGCAGAACAACCTCTTCCTAAATCAGGCGGCACCCTATCTCCGGCAGTTCCGGTCGGGAGAAACCATCCTTTCGTGCAACATCAGCAGTCTGTTCAACATGCGCATCGGCGACACGAAAGCCTGGACGTTCGGCGAACCGATGCAGGGATTCCCGGGCAAGGGTTCGTGGGGTTCGATCGAAATAATCGACGACCACACGCTCGCCGGCGTCTTCCCGGAGGCTTTCACGCAGACGATCGACGGACAGGAAACCGCCAGCGCCCGCATCCAGCTGGCGAAATTCGTCCTGAACCACCGCATCAACGCCACGCAGTTCACCCCCGCCCTCGTCGGCAGCAGCGCCCATTGGAAAGATGTGCAGGACGCCCTGTTCATCGGCAGCGTCTCGCAGGCCCAGGCCGTTTTCCGCTTCGCCTACGACGACGACAACCTCTATTGCCTCGTGGAGCGGCTCGACAACGGGCTCGCCGCGGCGGACGGCATCGACCTGATGTTCCAGAGCGGAAACGCCACCGGAGACCCGCTGATCCTGAAAATCACCCCCGATGCGGCCAAGGGCACGCTCGCATGCGACAATACGGCGGTGACGTGCGCCGCGACCGTGCTCGGCACCTTCGACGAGACGGACAACGACCGGGGCTACGTGGTCGAACTCGCCATCCCGCGCGAGCGGATCAACGTGGCCGCAGACCGCATACTTTTCAATGCCGTGCTGCACGACGCCGCCGGCGACGACACCTTCACGGGGCTGGCCGCCGGCAACTACGACAAATGGCTGCCCGTCGAACTGAAGCTGCCGGCAGAGCCCGTCACCGAACCCGAACCGGGAGCCGACGACGACAACGGCCGCGGTCCCGGATGGAGCAACGGCGAAGAAGTCAACCCCTGGAAATAACCGTTAACAACCGAAAACCATGAAAACACACCATATCATCGTCATTGCGGCCACCATATGCGCATCGTTCGGATGTTCGCGCCACGAGGAGGAAGACGGCCTGCGGCCGCAGCAGCCGGACACGGATCTGTCCGTCCGGTCGGTCGTCGCAGCGCCCATCGCAGAGACCCGCACGGCGCTCGACAACCAGCGCAACGTCGTCTGGAAATCGGGCGACCGGATTCAGGTGTTCAGCGCCGGAAACCCCTCCGGAGCGCCCTATGTCACCGTTTCGGACAACACCCGCACCGGTATTTTCAATCCGGTCGAAAGCTCGAAAACCGTCACCGACGCGCAGCGCTATGCCGTCTATCCGGCCGAAGCCCTGACGAAAGGGCTCTCGGGCGACACGTTCGAAATCGACCTGTCGGCGCTGGCCGGACAATCCTACGCATCGGCCCTCGGCGCAGGGTCCGACATCGCGGCGCTGCCGATGGTGGCCGCGACCAATGACAATACGTTCGAATTCAAGAACGTCTGCGGCGGCCTGCTGCTGCGCGTCAACGACTATCAGGCGCTGGGCATCAAGATCGCACGCATCGAAGCGACGGCCCGCGGCGGGGAGCAGATCGCCGGAAAGATCACGGTGGAGGCCGCGACGGGAACCCCGCAACTGAATCAGGGGACGACGGGAACCTCGGTCACGGTGGACTGCGGGAGCGGAGCCAACATCTCCTCGAACGGCGACCTCTCGAAACCGGACGGATTCCTCATCTTCCTGCCCGCCGGAACCTATGCGCAGGGATTCTCGTTCAGGATCACCGACACCGACGGCTGCCGCTACGAAATAGAGACGGCACAGGCCGTGACGGTGACGGCCGGCGTCGTAACGCCGCTGCAAAGCCTGCCGCTGACGCGCTATTACGGCACGGCGAACTGTTACCGGGCGGACGCCTCGGCCCAGACCCTCTCCATCGACGCCACGCCGTACTACACGTTCAGCCGGAACTACGTGCACGAGGGAATCCGCTGCACGGACGCTTCCGGAGCGCCGGCGGGCGTCCCGGCCAAAGCCCAGATCGTCTGGCAGCAGCCTGAGAACGGGGCTTCGGGCAGCGTGATCGACGCCCCGGCGATGGAGGGCGCAACGCTGAAAGTGCCCGTCACCGGCACGAAGGGCAACGCCGTAGTGGCCGTATGCAAAGCGGACGGGACCATCCTCTGGTCGTACCATATCTGGGTTAGCGAGGCGCAGGACATAGCGTGCCGTTTCGAAGAGGCCGGAGCCTACACGATGCTCGACCGCAATCTGGGAGCCACATCGACGACCCCCAAGGACCGCAATGCCTACGGCCTGTTCTACCAGTGGGGCCGCAAGGACCCGTTCGCCCGCAACCTGACCGCGACGCGCCCGGGCGGCAAGCCCTATGAGAGCGCTTCGAGCGACCTGATGAAGACCGAAGCCGCCACGGAGGCCACCGGAACCATCGCCTATGCGACGCGCAACCCGCAGACCCGTCTGCTGGCAGCCAAGGAGTGGTATGTCGGAGCGGGCGGCAACGACCTGCTGTGGGGCGGTGCGAAAGAGGGCTCCGTCAAAACGGTGTACGACCCCTGCCCGGCGGGGTACCGCGTCCCCGATGCGCGCCATTTCGCCGAGATGAAATCCACATCGTCAGCCGAATGCAACGCGAACTACGGAATGCTGCTCGCCGTCAACGGCGAAGACACGAAATCGTACTTCCCCACCTCCGGCTATCTGGAAGCGAACAAGCATGTCACGATGTATCTGGAATACCGCGGATACATGTGGCTCAACGCCGGCGGTGCCACGGCAGAGAACCGCTTTTATTTCAACAACGCAGGCGTGAACATCAAAAACGAGCCGCATGCGAAAGGCATGTCCGTGCGCTGCGTGAAGACCGAGCAATAACCGAACTCAAATATTCAACAAAGAACGAACAGCATGAAAAAAACGAAATTCGCACTCGGCGTTCTCGCGGTGCTGCTCTGCGGCAGCGCCGGCGCCCGGAACGGCGAGGTGAAAATGCGCGAAGGGACCATCACGCTGCCCGCCTACCGGGTGAACGCGCCGGAAAAGGCTCCGCTTTTCGAACGCGACTTCGCCTACCAGCGGGCCAAACGCGGCGTCTATCCCTATGCCATGAACGACAATCCGACCGACGAAAAGATCGACACCACCTACCGGGCCCTGTTTCTGGAGAACGATTATCTGGAGGTGTGCGTGCTCCCGGACATCGGCGGACGCCTTTTCTACGCCACGGACAAAACCAACGGATACGAGATTTTCTACCGCCAGCACGTGATCAAACCCGCCAACGTCGGCATGCTCGGCGCATGGATCTCGGGCGGCGTCGAATGGAACGTCTTCCACCACCACCGCGCGACCAGCCAGTATCCGATCGACTACAAGCTGGTGGACAACGGCGACGGATCGAAGACGATCTGGGTCGGTGAGGTCGAGAAGCGCCACCGCATGTCGTGGGCCATCGGCATGACGCTCTATCCCGACCGCTCCTACATCGAGGTGAAAGGCCGCTTCTTCAACAACAGCCCCGACCGGAACTCCATGCTGCACTGGAACAACGTCGCCACCCACGCCAACGAGAACTACCAGATCGTATTCCCGGAGAACACCGAATTCGGAACGTTCCACCACAAGAACAGCTTCATGCGCTGGCCCGTTCCCGATGCGCCCTACTGCGGCAATCCGGACTACATCGGCAAGGATGTCAGCTACTGGCGCAACCTCCCGGCCCTGATGGGCGGATCGGTGTTCGTCTACGACTTGCAGGACGACTTCATCGGCGGATACGACTACGGCAAGAACGCCGGCACGATGCTGGCCGGAAACCGCCACATCAACAAAGGCGGCAAATTCTGGACCTGGGGCCACATGAACTACGGCCACGAGTGGGACTGCAAGACCCTCACCGACGAGGACGGGGCCTACGTCGAACTGATGACGGCCGCCTACTCGGACAACCAGCCCGACTACTGCTGGCTCAATCCCTACGAGACGAAGGAGTTCACGGCCTACTGGTACGGCATCCGCGACCTGAAACACGTCAACCGGGGCAACGAACACGCGACGGTCAACATGGAGGTCGGCGCCGACGGACGGCTGCATCTGGCCGCCAACGTGACCCGCATCCGGCCCGACGCCCGCATCGTCGTGCGGCGCGGCGGCAAGACGCTCTACGAGACGACCGCCCTGATCGCCCCGGACAAACCCTTCGCCGCCGACACGAAAGTCCCGGCCGAAGAGGTCGCCGAACCGTCGGAGGTGACCATGTACCTCTACGACTCGGAGGGCAACGAGCTGATCAGCTACCACCCCTACAAGCTGGACCGCACCAAGCCCATGCCCGATCCCGTCGTGCCGCTGAACCCCGATCCGAAAAGCGTGGAGAACACCGAGGAGGTCTATTACCTCGGCATGCGGAATCTCCAGTTCCACAACGCCCACGTCGATCCGAACGACTACTTCTTCGAGGTCGTCCGCCGCGACCCGGGAGACGTGCGCGCCAACACGCAGCTCGGCATCCACTACCGGAAGCAGGGCGATTTCGCCCGGGCCAAGAAGCACCTGCGTACCGCCCTCAAACGGCAGACCGCCAACCAGACCCGCGTCAGCGACGGAGAGTCGATGTACAACCTCGGTCTGATCCTGAAAGCGGAGGGCAGATACGCCGATGCCGTCGATACGCTGTACCGCGCGGCCTGGGACTACGAGTACGCCTCGGCGGCCTATTTCCAGCTGGCGCAGATTTCGTCGCTCACGGGCGACAGCGGCCGGGCGCTTCAGGAGGCGCAGATGGCCGTCGCCTACAACGGCATGAACCTCGACGCGCGCAACCTGCTGACGACCCTGCTGCGCCGCTCCGGCCGGCAGGAGGAGGCCGTCCGGATCGCCGCCGATGTCTTGGCGTTCGATCCGCTCAACTACTACGCGACCTACGAACTGGTCCGCATGGGAAAACTCCCCGAGGAGACCTTCGCACGGCTGCTGCGCGGCGTGAGCGAATCCTATCTGGAACTGGCGCTCTACTACATGAACAACGGTTTCGGCGACGAGACGGACGACATCCTCGCCCGGAGCGAGTCGATCGCCCCCTATCCGACCGTGGAGTACTATCAGGCGTGGCGGGCCGACGCCCGGGGCGACCGGGCCGCCGCCGGGAAGCTCTTCGCCAAGGCCGAGGCCGGGAGCACGGATTACGTCTACCCGTTCCGGCTGGAGACGGTCGCCGTCTACGAAAAAGCCCTGGAATACATGCCCGGAAGCGCCAACACCTGGTATTATCTGGGCAACCTCTACTTCCAAAAGCAGCCCGCACGCGCCATGAAGTGCTGGAAAAAGGCCGTCGAACTCCGTCCCGACTTCGCCATGACCCTGCGCAACCTCGGCTGGGGCAGCTTCTTCTTCGCCGGGGACTGTCCGGCCGCGGCCGAATGGTACCGCAAGGCGATCGAAGCGGACCGGGAGGGCAACGCCATCTTCCTGGCCGAGTGCGACGAGATTCTGGAACGCATGAACGCGCCGCTGCAAACCCGCTACGAACTCTTCGCCGGCCGGGAGGCGCTCTATGAAAAGCGCTACGACTCGGAGACGAAGGCCATCAAGCAGCGCATTCTCCACGGCGAATACGAGGAGGTGCTCCGGCCGCTGCTCACGCGCTTTTACAGCCGCCGCGAACACATCGAAGACCTGCACGACATCTATGTCGATGCCTGCCTGCTCTCGGGTCTCAAGGCCCGGAAGAACGGCGACGACCGCAAGGCGCTCGAATACATGCTGATGATGAACGAGTATCCCGAGAACCACGGATACGCCCATCTGGAGTACTACGCCCGCGACGCACAGGTTTACTACAACATCGGACTGGCCTACGAACGTGTCGGCGACCGGCGCAACGCCCGGAAATATTTCAAAATGGCGTCGCAGGTCGAAGTCCGGGACGCAGACGGCATCTACAACTACGAGAAAGCGCTCGCAATGAGGAAAATCGACCCCAAAGCCCCGGTCGGCGACATGCTCCGCAAGATCGTCGAGACCGGAGAGGCCGGCGTGACGGACTATGTTCAGCGCTTCTTCGAGAGCTTCGGCTACGGAGAGTATCCCGAGGATGTGAACGCGCGCGCCTACTACATGCAGGGCATCGGCCACAAGGCGCTGGGCGACGAAAGCCGGGCGGCGGAGTGCTTCCGGAAAGCCCTGGAACAGCGCAACGACCACCTCTGGGCCAACTACTACCTCGGAATGATCCGATGAAATCCTATCGTCCATGTTCAACCGCGGGGGCCGGCAGGCCCGGCCCCCTCTTTACCCTTCCGACCCCATGAATCCACGTATCCTTTCCCTGCTCGCCGCCTGCATCCTGACGATCGGTCCGGCCGCCTCGCAAGCCGAAGAGAGACCGGTGCGCCTGCACACGCTCGACGAGATGAACACGGCCGCCGCGCCGCTGAACTCCCACGCCGGAGCGGAGCGGTACAGCGTGCTCGAATCGGTCCGCGCCTACCGGCAGCTGCTCCCGGCCGCGAAGCTGAAAACCGACCGGACGGCCATCTATCCGCGCATCAAACGCATGGCCGACGGACGCTACATTCTCTTCGTGCAGGGAGGGCAGATCGCCTCCCGCATCTACTACTGCACGAGCGACGATCTCCTGCACTGGAGCGACACACGAATCCTGTTCGAACCCTACGCCGTCACGACCTCCGAGGGCAGCGACACGCGCTGCTTCTCGACCGTCGATGCCGTCGTGCTGGCCGACGGCGACCTGCTCGCCGCCTGCTCGTTCCGCGCCGCGAAGGGCTACAAACACAACGTCGGCTGCGGAATCATGCTCCGCAGAAGCCGCGACAACGGAGCCACCTGGTCCGACGAAGAGGTCATCTTCGAAGGCACCAACTGGGAACCCTATCTGCTCCAGCTGCCCGACGGACGCATTCAGTGCTACTTCACCGACTGCCTGCCCGCCACCCGCAATTCGGGGACCTCGGTGATCACCTCCACGGACAACGGCCGCACCTGGCACGGACACATGCGCGTCTGCCGGCAATACAAGTACGACGACAAGGGCGTGCGGATCTTCACCGACCAGATGCCCTGCTTCCGCCTGCTCAACGACGGAGAGACGCTTTTCGGGTTCCTCGAAGCGCGCCTCGAACCCGACGGCCCGCAGGGCAGCAGCATCTACACGATGTCGGTCGTCCGCAACCGGGGATTCGACTGGCAGCCGCTCGGCGAGAACACGGCCGGCCCCGCGGACCGCGAAACGAATCTCTTCAAGGGGTGCGCCGGATACGTATCGACCTTCCCGTCGGGAGAGATCGTCGTTTCGTGCAACATCGACCGGCTGTTCAGCCTGAAAATCGGCGACCACCGGGGCCGCGTCTTCAACGGACGGTCGTGGGACGAAGACTGGTACCGGCCCTTCGACGGCAAAGGCTTCTGGGGCAGTCTGGAACCGATGGACGCCCACCGCGTCATCGGTACGATGCACTGCGACGAAGGCATACAGATCGGCGTCTTCTACCTCAACCACCGGATCGACGCCCCGAAAGCCCGCATCCGCCCCGACGGCGACGGCCGGGAGTGGCGCAACGACCAGGCGCTCTTCATCGGCAGCGACTCCCCGGCCGAAACGATCTTCCGGGCCTGTCACGACGGCAAACGGCTCTACCTGTTGGCCGAACAGCTCGATCCGGCGTCGGCCGGAGGAGCGGAGATCGGGCTCTCCGTCGGGTACGGCGGGCGGCGCGTCGATCTGACCGTCGCTTCCGACGGTTCGGTCACCAGCCCGATCCCCGGCATCCGCGGCGCCAGCCGTGCGGGCCTCACCCCTGCGGGCGTTCCGGGCCGCGCCACGGAGATCGCCGTGCCGCTCGCCGCATTGCAGGCCCGGCCGGGCGACACGCTGCGGTTCAATGCGACGGTTCGCAGCGGAACGGTCGAAGACGGATTCACCGCCGCGACGGACGACCCCGAAACATGGATGCGCATCGAACTGAAATAACCGCAAAACGAAACAACCCATGAAACGCGAACTTTTCTATCTGTCGCTGGCCGCGGCCGGGTTCACCCATCCATCCGCGATATCCGCCGGGGAGAAGCCGAAGCAGAAACCCAACGTCATCATCGTCTTCGCCGACGATCTGGGGTGGGCCGAACTGGGGTGCTACGGCAACACGTTCAACGAAACGCCCGCACTCGACAGTCTGGCGCGGTGCGGCGTGCGATTCACCGACGCCTATGCCTCGGCGCCGATCTCCTCGCCGTCGCGCGCAGGACTGATTTCGGGCCGCTATCCGCTGCGCGACGGAATCACCGACTACATCAAACCGAACTCCCCGATCCATCTCGATCCGTCCCGCGCCGCGCTCCCCGAGGCATTGCGCCGCAACGGCTACCGCACGGGAATCATCGGCAAATGGCACCTCTCGGGATACAGGGCCAACGGAGCCCCCGTCGAACGGCATCCCGACGAATACGGATTCGAGGAGGTGATCCTTTCGGCCGAGGAGAGCATCGGCAACGGCTCCTATTTCTATCCGTGGCACCACCTGAAATCGGTGACCGAAGCCGAAGAACACGAATTCATCGTCGAACGCATGAACCGCGAGGCGCTCGGCTTCATCGAGCGGAACAGCGACCGGCCCTTTTTCCTCTATCTGAGCCACTACGCCGTGCACACGATGGTGCACGGCCAGCCCGAACTGGTGGATTATTTCCGCAGCAAGCCCGGATGCAGCCACAGCGCGCCCTCCAAGAACAACCCCGAAAACGATCCCTACAAGAAATGGCCGGCGGATTATCTGGCCAAACCGCACAATCCGCACCTCGCCGCCCAGCTCAAAGTGATCGACGACGGGGTCGGGATGATCGTCGAAAAACTGAAAGAGCTGGGGATCGCCGACAATACGATCGTGATCTTCACGAGCGACAACGGCGGTTCTCCCCAGGTGACCGACAACGGACCGCTGCGCGGCGGCAAGGGAACCCTTTACGAAGGCGGCACGCGCGAACCGATGATCGTCTGGCAGCCGGGGCGGATTTGCGGCGGAAGGGTCTCGGAACTGCCGACCAACAATTACGACTTCTATCCGACGCTCTGCCAGCTGACCGGAACGCCGCTGCCCGAGGGATTCGAACCGGACGGGGCGAGCATCGCCGACGAACTGCTCGGCACCGGAAAGTGCGACGCCGAACGTCCGCTCTACTGGTATTTCAAGATACAGGGCCGGAAGAACGGCGGCCGCTGGTGCAGCTCGGTGCGGGCGGGCGACTGGAAACTGATCGAATTCCACGACACGGGGGAAAAGGAGCTTTACAACCTGCGCGAAGATCCCGGCGAAACCCGCAACCGGATCGGCGACGCCCCCGAACGGGCGGAACGCCTCGCAGAACAACTCGCCGACTGGCGCCGGGAAGCGGAAAAATAAAGTGCCGCAACCCTGATTTCTTCATAAAAAAACATTCGTCATGTATATCAAACAATTCAAACAATTTCAATGGCTCTTTTGGGTCGCCGCAGCCTCCATCGCCGTCTCGTGCGCCAAGTCGTCGGCCCCGGAAGAGGAGAATCCGGTGCCCCCGGCCCCGGTCCTCCGGTCTTTCGATCTCGGAAGGGTCGATTCGCTCAACAAGGTGTGCAATTATGCGTCGAGCGTCGTTTCCGGCGAAGACGGGTCTATGAAAATACTCCTCCTGAGAGACGACGAATCCATAGACATAACCCCGGAGGATCTGAAATCCGGCCTGAAAGTCGAGGACAAGGGACGCTACTTCCTGTTTTCCAGGCCGGGGAGGGGTGAACCCGACGCGGTTCTCGGCAGCGACATCCCGATGCCCTACAATCCGCCCCTGCGCAGGATGGAAGAGGGCCGGACGCTCAATATTCTCTGTATCGGCAACAGCCTCACGGCCGACGCCGTGGAACATCTTCCGAGAATCCTGAAAGACATGGGAATCGGCAATGTCAATATCGACGTAATCTATCACGGAGGATGGTCGCTCCTGAACCACTGGAACAACTTCCGGGACACGAAATGCTCCCGCTACATCTACGAGGCGGGCAAGGACGACTGGACGGAGTTCGATCCGAATCTGCTGGATGACTGCGCGGCGGACGTTCTCGCGCTGCGGGAATACGACATCGTGACTTTGCAGGACGACACGAGAACCAATTGCAGCGGATGGTCCGAGGAGGGCCGGGCGGCTTTTCTCGAACTGGTCGATCACATACAGCATGCGCAGCCGACGCACCGTCCGAGTATCGTCTACTTCGCCCCTCATTGTCCCGCCGCCAAGCTCTACGGCACCCATAACACCATTCTGTGGGAGCTCTTCGACGGAGACCAGGACAAATGCTACGCAGCGTTTCTCGCCCAAATGCGGGAAGCGACCTCCCGGACCCCCGTCGATCTGTTCTTCTCGAACGCGACCGCCGTGCAGAATCTCCGCACCTCGGAACTCAACGAGAACCACCCGCTCGACCTCAGCCGCGACGGGACCCATTCCGACTATGGAGTCACGCGCTTCTGCGAATCAGCCCTGTTCTTCCAGTCCATTCTGAAACCCGCTCTCGGGGCGGACATATCGGAGAGCCGCTATCTCTTCGGCAAAAGCGACGAAACCCCGGGCAAATGCTCGACCCCGGTCGATGACCGGACCCGGCCGATAGCGGTCGAAGCGGCCCTGAACGCCCTTAAAACGCCCTTCGAGATCACGAGAATGTCCGAAGAGAAGCCCCCCGTCGAGGGTTCGGTGAATTACGTCCTGAAACTTTGCGATTATCCGATCACGCTGGAAAATGCGCCCGAAGACATCTGCACGATAAAAAAGGCCGGCGCTCCCCTCGGGCTCGACTGGGAAATTTCGGGAGAGGCCCATGACAAGTTCGTGATCACCAACGGCGCAGCCAACGGACGCTATAAGATCGGGGCCAACGCCGACTACGTGGACCCGTTCATCCTGAAAACGAACGGACTCGCGGGAAAGAAAATCTCGAAAGTCTCCGTCTGGATGTCGAGCGGAGTGAAGGACAAGCTCTCTCGCGTGTCCGTCAGCGTAGGGGACCGGGAGTATCTTCCCCTTACGGAGGCGGCCGTCAGCGTGACGGCCGTGAAGAACACGGGCTTCGAGTATTCGGCCGACTGCGGCGCGTCCACGGAAGGCGAGGTCAAGATAACGATCCGTTCGACCGCCGCATTCTACATCTACAAAATCTATATCGACTACGAGCAGGAGTAGCTTCCGCCCGCACGTCGAGAGACGAATCGAACGAAAAAAGGTTCCTGCCGCACGGCAGGAACCTTTTCCGCATATCATTCCGAAGCATCAGCCCAGCTTCATCACGTCGTCGATGCCCATATCCTTATAGGTGGATTCGAGCTCCTCGCCGCGGTCCGAAATGACCAGCAGCTTGTCGCCCAGGTGCAGTTCCGTCTTGCCCTGCGGCACGAAGTACTCCCCCTTGCGGCAGACCATCATCACCAGCGTGTTCTCGGGCAGGGTGATCTCTTTGAGCGTGTGCCCGCTGTCGAGCATCGACTCGTTGACCTCGACCTCCGTGAGCACCGACTTCATATCCTCGTGCATGTTTACGTCGAACGCCGACTCCCGCTCCTCGTAGGCCAGCCCCAGCAGGTTGGCCATGCCGCTCACGGTCGTTCCCTGCACCACGAGCGAAATGATCGTCGAGAGGAACACCACGTTGAACAGCAGCCCGGCCTGCTCGACATCCGCCATCATCGGATAGATGGCGAAGAGGATCGGCACGGCACCGCGCAATCCTACCCACGAGATGTAGAGCCGCGCCTTGGTGGTGAAGCGCCGGAAAGGCAGCAGGCACGCGAAGACCGTGACGGGACGCGCCACGAGGATCATGAACGCGCCGACGGCGCAACCCAGGATCAGCACCTCGGAACGGAACAGCTCGTCGCTGTTGACGAACAGTCCCAGCGTGAGGAACATCACGATCTGCATCAGCCAGGTGAAACCGTCGAAAAAGACCGTCAGCGACCGTTTCTGCGTCAGTTTGTGATTGCCCACGACCAGACCCGCCAGATAGACAGCCAGATAGCCGTTGCCCCTGACGAGGTCGGTGAAGGCGAAGGCGAAGAAGATGAAAGCCAGCAGAAGCACCGAATAGAGCGAGTGGTTGGCGAGGTTGATCTTGTTGATCGTCCACACCGCCAGCCGGCCGATCAGGTAGCCCGACAGGGCGCCGACGATCATCTGGATCACGAAATAGACGATGCTCATGCCCATACCGACGCCGCCCGAGGTGTTCGTCACGATGCTGATCAGCAGAATCGTCATCATGTAGGCCATCGGGTCGTTCGAACCGCTCTCCAGCTCCAGCAGCGGGCGCAGGTGCTGTTTGAGTCCCTGTTTCTTGCTTCGCAGGATGGAGAACACCGACGCCGAGTCGGTCGAAGACATCGTGGAGGCGAGCAACAGGGCCAGCGGGAAGGAGATCTGCAATCCGATCCACGGCGCGATGAGCCACACGAAGCCCGCCAGCACCACGGCCGTCATCACCACCCCCACCGTGGCCAGCACGACGCCGGGCCCGATGATGGGCTTGATCTCCTGGAAAGAGGTATCCATACCGCCCGTGAAGAGGATGATGCAGAGGGCGATCATGCCCACGAACTGCGTCATATCGACCGAACGGTACGAGATGAAGTCCAGACCGAACAACATGCCCACTCCCAGAAAGAGCAGCAGCGCCGGGGCGCCGAAACGATAGGCGACCTTACCGGCCATCACCGCCACGAAGAGCAGCAAGGCTCCGACCAACACTACATTTTCACCACTGATGTCTATCATTCCGTATCTTTAATTTTTAACTGTTTGCATCTCGCGCCCGTCGGCAATGCGCAGTTCGGTCAGCGGCCTGTACTCCAGGTCGGCGTACTCGAACGCCTGCATGGCCGCGAAGCGGTTGTCGGGCGTCCGGTAAACGGCCACGGCCACGGCGGGCACCTGCGCGTGAGGCAGGGCGAAAAGCCGCTCCGCATCTCCCTGTGCGACGCACTCCCTGACCTCTGCGGCCAATCCGCGCTCGAAATAGAGCTCGTCGTAGCGCAGGTAACAACGCCCCGCACGATAATAGGGCGCCCCTTCGGCGCTGAAAAACCGCGCCGCGAGGGTGATCATCCCCGCCAGCGCCAGCGATCCGCCGAGGAAGACCAGCGCCGAACGCATGTTGTTCGACAACTCTGCGCCGTAAACATGATTCAGAACCAACAAAACCACCCCCGCAACGAACAGTGCGGCAGGCAGCACGAGGGATTTGCGGCGTCGCACCACAACCTCCCCGGGCAAGGCGTACATCGCCTCGCATATTCTAATTTTATCCATATCTCTTTCATTATTTGACGTTTGCAACTCCGTTTTCCGGAACGGACGGAACCGTTCGGGGCATCCGGAACGCTAAATAATGAGCCGGCGCAGGCGGTAGACGTAATAGTCCACGGCATGCGGACCGACGGAGAGATCGTTGGATCGGTAGGTTGAAATAAGTTTGGCAACTCCCGTGCCGCCGCACGATGCGACGCAACGCAATGCAGCGCGTGCCGCCGTATGGAGACCTCCGCGCTGGAACATGGGTGCGGCCGGGGAGGCTTCCGCCTCCCGGAGAACACGGGGCTGGTTCAGGTCCGAATTGCAGATGCGTTCGCACAGCCATTGGTCGGCGGACGCATTGCCGCCCGAAAGCTCCGCCACGGGGGCCGTTCGGACGGTGCGCAAGCTCTCCCGGCTCTCCGAGAAGAGCAGGCAGCCCGCGAGGGCCAGCAATATGAAGAGCAGTTTGCGCATAGTTATTACGGAGAATCCGGTCTGATGCAAAGTTACGTTTTTTTCGGAAATGTCCGCGCCCCTGAGCGGAAAAGTTCACAAAAGGGACAAAATTATCCCGGCTAAGAGCCGGGTTTCAGGGTGCGGACAGTCGTTCAACCGCTCTCCAACCGATTCTGCGCCTGCCCGGCTAAGAACTGGAATTAAGGGGCGGCAACAGGTCATTCCGAGCGAACGAACGTGAGCATGGGAATCCGATAGCAGTGTTGTAAGGCCACAACGTCCACTCAGATTGCCACGGCATCTGTGATGCCTCGCAATGACGGCAAAAGCGCGGAACCGGACGAAGAGTGTTCTGAAACAACCGTCGCCCCCTGAAACCCGCTTCTTAAGCGGGTGATGCCTCGCAATGACGGCAAAAGCGCGGAACATAGACAGCCCGGTTTCTTTCTGCACCCGCTTTTGATTTCAGCTGCCATTTCCCGGTTTGCGATTATCCCCTCAGTCTCTTTGGCCAAGCTGATTATACGTCGTATTTCAACAGTTTCAGCAGGTCATCAACAGAAACATCCATCCTTTTGGAAACTTCTTCTAAAGTCATTCCGTTAGAGATGAATCTCTCTATGACCATTTTCATTTCTTCGCCGACTTCTATGAGATGTCCGTCCAAATCGTAAAAGCGGATTACACGTTGGCCCCAATCATGTTCGATGACTCCACCTAAGAATGCGATTGCCGGATTGCCATTCAGTTTTTGCAGAAAGCCGTCAAAATCAAGCTCTTCAAAGGCGATTTCAACATTGTGAGGCTTTTTACAGACTTGTTCTTCGGGAATGCCAATGAGCCAATCGAAATCCTGCTGCAAAGCCAGACCGCAAGAGAACAAGACATTTCGTCCATAATCCTGGCAGACTTCCAACCCGAACAGGTCTTCGTAGAAACTTCGGGCTTTGTTTATATCCGACACGGATAAAACCGTACAACAATATCTCATAGTTTGTTTTTCCTGCGTTTGAGATCGGGATAAAATCGGCGCATCATCTCTTTCGTCTGTTCTACGGTCATATTTTGTCCCGGCCACTTGTTTATTTCATCGGTGAACTGGCGCAGGGGTCGATCATCTGCTCCATAGTCACGTCCTGCGCGAACCGGCCGTCCTTGCAGCAATAGATGCAATAATCCTCATTGGGGCTACCATCAGCATTCTGGTAATTTTATAATTACCAAATCAAAAACTATTGGGGAATGAAGATGTAGGTGATCGTTCCGGTCTGCTTGGCGGGAGCCGTCTCGTCGATGTTGAACAGCGAAGACCGCGCCGCCCGCAACGCCGATTCGCGCATACATTCGTCGCCGCCCTCGACCACGCGCGCACCGACGACCTTGCCGGCACGGTTCACCGTGACCGAGACCACCACGTCGCCGCCGCCTTCGCACAGGTAGGCCGGGACCTCCAGCCAGCGCGACGTGCGGACGGGATTCGTCAGCGAAAAGGAGACCGTCACGCGTCCTTTAACCTTGCGGTCCTGATGCTCCGAACCGTCCTCCCTGCCGCGGCGCTCGCGGATGGCGCGCTCCTCGGCCAGCCCCTGCTCGTAAGCCTCGCGGTTGGCCTGCATCCGCGCCTCGGCCTCGGCCGCCGCCTGGTTCAGCGCCGCGGCGTTGGTTCCGCGGTCGTCCCGGAGCTTTTCGTTGAGGGCGTTCTCGTTCGACGCCTGGTTGCGGATGCTCCGCCAGTCGATCTCCTCCTGAGCCCGGCGCTCGCGCACCTCGCGTTCGAGACGCGCCTTCTCCTGCTCCAGCTCGGCGAGCGACTGCAAATCGACGTACATTCCCTGCTGGTGGGAGCGGGCCCCGACGACGATCTTCGACGACACGAAGACGATCATCAGCGCCAGATAGGCTATCAGCGTCACGCACAACCCGATACGATGGTCGTAAGCCCACGTTCCGGCATCTTCCCTGCGGTTGTCGAAAGGAAGCCGGAGCCGGGGCCGGCGGGGAGCCTGGGGTTTGCTGTCACGCGGATTTTCGGTCATTGCTGTCGTTCGGAATTTCGAGCAAAAATAAGGCTTTTTACCGAAATTTTTAATATATTTGCGCGAAATATACAAGAAATTCCGCTTATGTCTACCAAACAACAAACGCTGAAAGCCCCGATCTCGTTCACGGGCAAGGGCCTTCATTCGGGCGTGAAAGTAACCATGACCATCAATCCCGCCGAAGCCGGCACCGGCATCGTGTTCCGCCGCACCGACATCGAAGGGCACCCCGTAATCCCCGCCCTGTGCGACCATGTCGTCGATACCTCGCGCGGCACGACCATCGAAGCCGGCGGACACCGCGTCTCGACCATCGAGCACGTCATGTCGGCGCTCTGGACGCTGGGCGTGGACAACGCCGTCATAGATATCGACGCCCCCGAAACCCCGATCCTCGACGGATCGGCCCGCGAATACGCCCGGGCCATCGCCGAAACGGGACTGACGGACCAGGACGCCGAACGCACGTTCTACCACGTGACCGAAAAGATGGTCTACACGATCCCCGAAAAGGGCGTGGCGATCATCCTTTACCCCGACGACGAATTCTCCGTCTCGGTGCACGTGGACTACAACTCGAAGGTCATCGGCAACCAGTACGCCACCTTCAACCCCGGCGACGACTTCACGAACAAGATCGCACCCTGCCGCACGTTCGTCTTCCTGCACGAACTGGAGCCGCTGATGAAGATGAACCTCATCAAGGGCGGCGACCTCGACAACGCCATCGTAGTGGTCGAGAACCCCGTGCCCGACGAACAGCTGGAGCACCTCAAGAAGCTCTTCGACAAACCCGACATCGAGATCAAGTCGGGCTATCTGAACAACCTCGAACTGCGCTGCAACAACGAGCTGGCGCGCCACAAGCTGCTCGACCTGCTGGGCGACTTCGCCCTGCTGGGCGTGCGGATCAAGGGCCGCGTGTGGGCCACCCGCCCGGGCCACTTCGCCAACACGGAGTTCATGAAGCAGCTCAAACACGCCATCCGCAAGGCCGGCGAAAAACCCCGCTTCACCTACGACTGCCGCAAACCGGCACTGTACGACATCAACGACATCCGCCGCATGCTGCCCCACCGTCCGCCGTTCCTGCTGGTGGACCGCATCTTCCACCGCGACGAGACCGACGTGGCGGGCATCAAGAACGTGACGATGAACGAACCCTTCTTCGTGGGCCACTTCCCCGAGGAGCCGGTGATGCCGGGCGTGCTGATCGTCGAGGCTATGGCGCAGTGCAGCGGCATTCTGGTGCTGGGCGGCGTGGAGGACCCCGAGAACTACTCGACCTACTTCATGAAGATCGACGGCGTGAAATTCAAACGCAAGGTCGTGCCGGGCGACACGCTGCAATTCGAAATCCACCTGCTGGAACCCATCCGCCGGGGCGTCGCCCTCGTGGAGGCCAAGGCTTTCGTCGGCGAGACGCTCGCCTGCGAGGCCGTGATGATGGCGCAGGTTGTCAAAAACAGAAAGTAAGAGATGATAAGCAACCTTGCCTACGTCCACCCCGACGCGAAGATCGGGGCGAACGCCACGGTGGAGCCTTTCGCCTATATCGCCGGCGATGTCGTGATCGGCGACGACTGCTGGATCGGCCCCGGAGCCGTGATCCACGACGGCGCACGCATCGGCAACCGGTGCCGCATCCACACCGCCGCGTCGGTTTCGTGTCTGCCGCAGGACCTGAAATTCGCCGGTGAGATCACGACCTGCGAGATCGGCGACGACAACGACATCCGCGAGTACGTCACGATCAGCCGCGGCACCGCCTCGACGGGAACCACGCGCATCGGTTCGAACAACCTGCTGATGGCCTACGTGCACGTGGGACACGATGTCGTCATCGGCAGCAACTGCGTGATCGCCAACCGCGTATCGCTCGCGGGCGAGGTTCACGTCGGCGACTGGGTGGTGATCGGAGGACACGCCGCCGTACACCAGTGGACCCACATCGGGGCGCACTCGATGATTCAGGGCGGCACCCTGCTGGGGCAGGACCTTCCGCCCTACGTCATCGTGCGCAACGACACGCTGCGCTTCGCGGGCATCAACAAGATCGGGCTTTCGCGCCGCGGCTTCACGCCCGAGCGCATCGCCGAGATCCACGACGCCTGCCGCATCCTCTTCCAGAGCGGCCTGAACTACCTGAACGGCTGCGACGAGGTCGAGAAGCAGATTCCGCAGAGCCCCGAACGCGACGCGCTGATCGAATTCATCCGCACCTCGAAACGCGGGATCATCAAACCCTACGAATCGAAATCGAAAGAGGAGTAAATTTTGCCTTTGAATATTGGTATATAGATTTTTTTTCGTATATTTGCGCTGTCGAAAGACAGAAGCAGGAGGTAAGGGGACGGTCAGTCCCCTTCTTTCATACTTAGGCACGAACAATTATTATGACGGATACGAAAAAAATAATCGAAGCGGCGGAACGCCACCTGGAAGGCACGGACCTGTTCGTGGTGGAGTGCACCTCGACGCCGGGCAACGACATCGAACTGACGATCGACAGCGACACGTCGGTCGGCATCGACGCCTGCGCGGAACTGAGCCGCGCCATCGAGGCGGAACTCGACCGCGAGGAGGAGGATTTCTCGCTGACGGTCATGTCGGCCGGCATCGGCTCGGAACTCCGCAGCCTGCGCCAGTACCGCAAACTCGTCGGCCGGCCGGCGGAGGTGCTGCTCACGAACGGCGTCAAAATCCTGGCCAAGCTGGACGAGGCGACGGAGGAGGGCATCACCCTCTCCTACGAGGAGAAGCAGGCCGTCGAGGGCAAGAAGAAGAAACAACTGGTGACGGTCACCCGCACCTACCCTTTCTCCGAGGTCAAATGGACGAAGGAGTGGCTGGATTTCAAATAGTACGAAACTGAAAACAAGATAACGACACAATGGACAATCTCAATCTCATCAGCAACTTTGCCGAGTTCAAAGAGCTGAAGAACATCGACAAATCGACGATGATCGGCGTATTGGAGGACGTTTTCCGCCATGCGTTGCAGAAACAGTATGAAACGGACGAGAATTTCGATGTCATCATCAACCCCGAGAAGGGCGACCTCGAAATCTGGCGCAACCGCACGGTCGTCGAAGACGGCGCCGTCGAGAACCCCAACACGCAGATCGCCGTGTCGGAGGTGAAGGCCATCGACCCGACCTACGAAATCGGCGACGACTATGCCGATGAGATCAAATTGCAGTCGTTCGGACGCCGCGCCGTGCTGTCGCTGCGTCAGAACCTCGCATCGCGCATCCTCGATCTGGAAAAGGCCAGCCTCTACGAGAAATATTCGGAGAAGGTCGGCGAGATCGTCACGGGCGAGGTTTATCAGGTTTGGAAGAAAGAGGTGCTGATCCTCGACGACGAGGAAAACGAGCTGATCCTCCCCAAGGCCGAGCAGATCCCCAACGACTTCTACCGCAAGGGCGACACCATCAAGGCGATCGTCAAGTCGGTGGAGATGAACAACAACCAGCCGCGCATCATCCTGTCGCGCACGGCCAACCAGTTCCTCGAACGGCTGTTCGAACAGGAGGTTCCCGAGATTTTCGACGGGCTGATCACCATCAAGAAGATCGTCCGCATCCCGGGCGAGCGCGCCAAGGTCGCCGTGGAGTCCTACGACGAACGCATCGACCCGGTGGGAGCCTGCGTCGGCATGAAGGGTTCGCGCATCTATTCGATCGTCAAGGAGCTGCGCAACGAAAACATCGACGTTGTGAACTACACGGCCAACCCGTCGCTGATGATCCAGCGCTCGCTCAACCCCGCCAAGGTCTCCTCGATCACCATCGACGAGGAGAAGATGACCGCTTCGGTCTACCTCAAGCCCGACCAGGTGTCGCTGGCCATCGGCAAGGGAGGTCTCAACATCCGCCTCTCGAAAATGCTCACCGGCTATGACATCGACGTTTACCGCGAGGTCGAGGAGGAGGACGTGGCCCTCACGGAGTTCGCCGACGAAATCGACGGATGGGTGATCGACGCCCTGAAAGCCGCCGGATGCGACACCGCCAAGAGCGTGCTGGAACTCCCCGTCGAGGAGATCGCCGCCCGCGCCGACCTCGAACTGGAGCAGGCGCAGAAGGTCGTGGAGATCCTGAAGGCCGAATTCGAATAATCAAAGCAAGACAAGAAAGGAAAAGAGACAAGATATGGGTAATGAAAGAAAATTAAGGCTCATTCAGGTTGCAAAGGAGTTCAAGGTGGGACTGAATACCATCACGGACTTCCTGCAGAAGAAGGGCATCAAGAGCGACGGATCGCCCAACACGCTGGTCGATGCCGAGACTTACGCCGTTCTGGAGAAGGAGTTCGGGGCGAACCGCAGCGCCGCCAGCGCACGTGATTCGATCCGCGAACGCATCTCCCTGAAGCAGACGACCGTAACCCTCGAAGAAGCCAGGAAGCAGGAGCGCGAGGAAGAGAAGGAGGTTGTCATCAAAAGCAACGTCATCAGCGTCAAGGACGAGATTCAGCAGCCGAAGTTCCTCGGCAAGATCGACCTCTCGCCCAAGCCCAAGCCCAAGGCGGCTCCGGCTCCCCAGCCCAAGCCCGCACCCGAGGCCGAGGCCGTGAAACCCGCACCCCAGCCGGCGGCTCCCGCCGCGAAAGCGGAGGAGGCCCCGAAAGCTCCGGAGGCCGTGAAACCGGCTCCCGCACCCGCTCCGGCTCCCCAGCCGAAGCCGGCCGAAACGCCGAAACCCGCAGCGGCCGCAACGCCGGCCCCCGCGAAGGCCGCAGCCCCCGTGCAGGAGGCCCCGAAGAGGGAAACGCCCGCCCCGGCTTCGCAGCCCAAAGCCGCAGAGACTCCCGCACCCAAACCCGCTCCGGCTCCGCAGGCAGCGCCCGCGGCACAAGCGGCTCCGGCCCC
>ENA-USUJ01001221-USUJ01001221.1-human-gut-metagenome-genome-assembly--contig:-NODE-1221-length-22280-cov-9.071297_pt1 | contig 22280 bp, 23 predicted proteins | sample MGYA00250061_ERZ773398 | MGnify/ENA primary metagenome ERZ773398 (study PRJEB29103, sample SAMN06111992) | human gut metagenome | biome: human gut; feature: ankylosing spondylitis patient; material... | reverse complement strand
AGATACTTGCAGAAAGGATAAAATTTACTTTTAGACCTTTTGGGATAGCCCTTATTAATACTTCAGATAAAATTCCTTAGGTTATATTTTCAATCCTTTGGACCGGGTTTCCTCCTTGGCATACAGTCCCGGACGCCCGATTATGACATGGTTGGCAACGATACTATCCGCCGGACTGCGTATCTGCGGCGGTGCATTTTCGGGATATTGCGCCTGCCTGTTCCTCACATCTTCCGCTTCCGGCTTGAGCTGTTGCCCTTCATTCTCCTTTTCTGCGACTTCGGGCGTGGGTGGCGCAAGCTCCAGCTGAATTTTTCGGTCAAGGGCGGCAAGTTCGGACTTCAACTGCTTCAGCTCGTCCTCCTTCTTCCACACCTTACCCGCTATCTCCTGTAACTGCGGTATCTCCATCTCCAGCACCTCGTTCTTCGCCTTGTACTGGTCGATGATGGAGGGTATCCTCTCCATCGCGTTGAGGAAGTTGCGGGCGGCGGCCAACGGGTCAGCCATCGCCAGATGCCCGTTGTTGTAGGTGTACTTGTAGTTCCCCTCGACCACGAAGCGGTTGTCGTATATGCGGCGGCAAGGTCCAGCTCCCGCGTTTCCCAACGGGGCAGGAAAGCCAGCTCCGGCCGCTGGCTCTGCTCTGAATAAGCGGTCTGGAACAGTTTGTCCAGTGTCAGACCGCACAGTGCCTGCAGAAAGGCCAGCTCGCTGTCCAGCGCACTCTGCAAAACGGGGGAGAGCTGTCCGGCAGCCGCCTGCCGCACGCAGATGGTCTCCGATTCCAGAACGGCGTTGGAAAGATAATCGCTCCAGTTGGGGGTGTGCTCAAACAGGGCAGCCTCAAAGGCGGCCACGGCGTCGCACACCAGGCCCATGCCGGAGGCCCCGGCGGCCATCCGGTCCGTTAAATCGACGAGTTTTGCCACCACCGGGTCCTCCAGCAGGGCACGAAATACCACAAGCCCGTGCAGGCGGGCGTTCCATTCACGTAACGTCATCGTTGTTCCCTCTCTTTTCTTTTTCAAATTATATCGCTACTTTTGGCACCGCGCAAGATGGTGTTCAATTATCTTCATCTTTGCGGTGACTCACGTTACAAATCGTCGCTGGACAACGGCCCGATTTATAGTATAATTGACCCAACGTTCAAAAAAGCCGAGAGATAGGAAAAAATGACGTGTAAAAGCACTTTCTTTGGAAGTGTATGTCATGAGGGAACAGGAAACAGGAGAAACACACCATGCAGTTGAATGGTTCACAGATTTTTGTAGAGGTCCTTTGTGAGCAGGGCGTGGATACCATCTTTGGCTATCCCGGCGGCGCGGTGCTCAACCTTTACGATGAACTGTATAAGAACGCCGACCGGATCACCCATGTGCTGACAGCCCACGAGCAGGGCGCGGCCCATGCAGCGGATGGCTACGCCCGCGCAACGGGCCGCACCGGTGTGGTGCTGGCCACCAGCGGCCCGGGTGCTACCAATCTGGTCACCGGCATTGCCACGGCCTACATGGATTCCGTACCCATGGTGGCCTTTACGGGCAACGTTGTCACCAGCGGTCTGGGCAAGGACGGCTTCCAGGAAGCTTACATTGAGGGCATTACGATGCCCATTACCAAGCACAATTTCACGGTGCGCCGGGTGGAAGACCTGGCCGACACCATGCGGGCCGCGTTCCGCATTGCACAGAGCGGCCGCAAGGGTCCCGTGCTGGTGGATATCCCCAAGGACGTGACCGCGGCGGTCTGTGAGTTTACCTCCAAAAAGCCGGAGCCCATCCGCACGGTGACCACTTTTAATGCAGAGCAGGTCAAGTGGGCGGCGGACCTCATCAACGCGGCACAGCGGCCGCTGGTCTACTTTGGCGGCGGTGTCCGCTCGGCGGCCTCCTGCCAGCCCCTGCGCGACCTCATCCACAAGGCGGAGATCCCCGCTACCTACACCCTGATGGCGGCAGGCGTCGTGCCCTATGGCGACCCCATGAACATCGGTATGGTGGGAATGCACGGCTGCTACACCTCCAACCGGGCCGTGGCGGATTGTGATGTCCTCATCGCGGTGGGCACTCGCTTCTCGGACCGTGTGGCTCTGAACCCCAAGACCTTTGCAAAGAACGCAACGATCATTCAGATCGACATTGACCCCAGCGAGCTGGGCAAGAACGTGGATGTGGACCTTTCCATCACCGGCGATGCCGCCTACGTCCTCAACGCCATGCTCCCCCAGATCGAGGAAAAGAAGCACCCCGACTGGATGGCCATGATCCGCGAGTGGCAGGCACAGGATTACCACCCGGTGTCCGACCCCACCCGCCTGATGCCCCATCAGGTCATCGGCGAAGTGTGTAACCAGTGCGGCCCCGAGGCCGTGTATGTCACGGACGTGGGCCAGCACCAGATGTGGGCGGCGCAGTACCTGCGCCACGCCAAGAGCCGCGGCTTTATCACCAGCGGCGGCCTGGGCACCATGGGCTTTGGCTACGGCGCGGCCATTGGCGCGCAGATGGCGCTGGGCCGTGACCAGCGGGTAGTCATGTTCACGGGCGATGGCTCGTTCCACATGAACCTCAACGAGGCCTGCACGGCCGTCAGTTATGAGCTGCCCATCATCACGGTCATCTTCAACAATCAGGTGCTGGGCATGGTCCGCCAGTGGCAGACCACGTTCTATGGAAAGCGCTTCTCCCAGACCGACCCCCACCGCAAGACGGATTTCGTCAAGCTGGCCGAGGGCTTTGGCCTGAAAGGCTACCGCTGCACCAATCTCCCGGAGTTCCAGGCCGCGTTTGCCGACGCCCTCAAGCAGAAAGGCCCCACCTGGATCGAGTGCATGATCGACAAGGACGAGAAAGTCCTGCCCATGATCCCCGGCGGCGGCGATATCAACGATATCATCATGAAATAAGGAGGGTGCGGAAATGGAAACCAGAAAGCGCAGGGTTATCAGCCTGCTTGTGGACAACCAGAGCGGTGTTCTGGCCCGGGTGTCCAGCCTGTTCTGCCGCCGCGGCTTCAATATTGACAGCCTGACGGTGTCCGCCACCAACGACCCGACCGTCAGCCGCATCACCGTCACGGTGTCCGGCTCCGATAAAGAGCTCCAGCAGCTCATCCTGCAGACCGAGCGCCTTGAAGTCACGCGGCAGGTCTTTGTGCTGGATCACGACAAAGCCCTGGAGCGGGAGCTGTTGCTGCTGAAAGTAGAGGCCGACGTCCACAACCGCGCGGAGCTGCGGGAGGTCGGCAGCATCTACAAAGCCAAGATCATTGATCTTTCCCCGGACAGCATGGTGTTTGAGCTCATCGGCAAGCCGGAAAAGATCGATGCGTTCCTCAAGATGTTTGAGGACTATAAAATTCTGGAGCTGTGCCGCACCGGCGTGACCGCGCTGGAGCGGGGCGGGATGCACCAGCACATGCAGAAGCCCTCGCAGGAAGTGCGGGAAGCACAGTTCCCGCTGCCGGGCACAAAATGCCCCACCCGATAAGCTTTTATTTAAAAAACGATCATAGAAAAACGATCCGAAAAGAAAAAAGGAGAACATTCTTATGGCAATCAAGAAATACTACGATTCCGACTGCAACCTCGGCGTGCTGGACGGCAAGACCGTCGCCGTCATCGGTTTCGGCAGCCAGGGCCATGCCCACTCTGAGAACCTGGCCGAGAGCGGCGTCAATGTCGTGGTCGGCCTGCGCAAGGGCTCTGCCCACTGGGAAAAGGCTTCCGAGTTCGCAGCTACTCACCCCAACTTCAAGGTCATGGAAGTGGAAGAGGCTGCCAAGGCTGGCGACGTTGTCATGATGCTGGTGCCCGATGAGCTGTGCGCCGATATCTACAACAAGCAGGTGGCTCCTTACATGACCGAGGGCAAGGCTCTGGCTTTTGCACACGGCTTCAACATCCACTTCAAAACCATCACCGCTCCCAAGAACGTGGACGTCATCATGATCGCTCCCAAGGGCCCCGGCCACATCGTCCGCCGCCTGTACACCGAGGGCGAGGGCTGCCCCTCTCTGATCTGCGTGGAGCAGGACTACACCGGTAAGGCCAAGGACATCGCTCTGGCTTATGCTTCCGGCATCGGCGCCGGCCGTGCAGGCATCCTGCAGACCACCTTCAAGGAGGAGACCGAGACCGACCTGTTCGGCGAGCAGGCAGTGCTGTGCGGCGGTGTTTCCGAGCTGATCCACGCCGGCTTCGACACGCTGGTGGAAGCTGGCTACGAGCCCGAGATGGCATACTTTGAGACCTGCCACGAGATGAAGCTGATCGTTGACCTGATCAACGAGGGCGGCTTCTCCAAGATGCGCTACTCCATCTCCAACACTGCGGAGTACGGCGATTACCGCACCGGCAAGCGCCTCATCACCGCTGAGACCCGTAAGGAGATGAAGAAAGTGCTGACCGAGATCCAGGATGGCACCTTTGCTTCCGAGTTCCTGACCGAGATGAGCCCCAACGGCGGCCGCAAGGTCCACTTCCTGGCTGAGCGCCGGATGCAGGCAGAGCATCCCATCGAGAAAGTCGGTGCAGAGCTCCGCAGCATGATGAGCTGGCTGAAGAAGTAATGAACTCCCCCAGTCGCCTGCGGCGACAGCCCCCTCAAAGAGGGAGCCGTTTGTCTGACCGCAGCATGAAGCCTCCCTCCGTGAGGGAGGTGGCATCGCGCAAGCGATGACGGAAGGAGTTCAGCCAAAAGCTGCTTTTAAAACTAAGAAAGGCTCCCTCCTTTGGGAGGGGGTCTTTTGTTATAAGGAAAAGAGGAACAAACCATGAGAAGCGACAACGTGACCAAGGGTGCGGAGCGCGCGCCCAACCGCAGCCTGTTCTATGCACTGGGCTACACCCCGGAAGAGCTGGAGCGTCCCCTCATCGGCGTGGTGAGCGCCTACAGTGAGATCGTGCCCGGCCACATGAACCTGGATAAGGTGGCCGACGCCGTTAAGGCAGGCGTGGAGATGGCAGGCGGCACCCCCATCCTGATCCCGGCCATCGGCGTGTGCGACGGCATCGCCATGGGCCATGTGGGCATGAAATATTCGCTGGCTTCCCGCGAGCTCATCTGCGACAGCGTGGAGACCATGACCATGGCCCACCAGCTGGACGGCCTTGTGCTGGTGCCCAACTGTGATAAGATCGTGCCCGGCATGGTCATGGCAGCCGTCCGCATGGATGTGCCTGCGGTGGTCTGCTCCGGCGGCCCCATGCTGGCCGGTACCTACGGCGGCGAGGAGGTCAGCCTCTCCAAGATGTTCGAGGCGGTGGGTGCCTATAAAGCAGGCCTCATCAACGACGAACAGCTGGAAGACTGCACCTGCAACTGCTGTCCCAGCTGCGGCTCCTGCTCTGGTATGTACACTGCCAACAGCATGAACTGCCTGTGCGAGGCCATCGGCATTGCGCTGCCCGGCAACGGCACCATCCCGGCCGTCTACTCCAAGCGCCTGCAGCTGGCCAAGCACTCCGGCATGGCCATTATGGAGATGGTCAAAAAGGGCATCACGGCCCGCCAGATCATCAACGAGCGCTCCATCCGCAACGCACTGACCTGCGATATGGCTCTGGGCTGCTCCACCAACACCGTCCTCCACCTGCTGGCCATTGCCTATGAGGCAGGCGTGCCTGTGGACCTGAAGCTCTTCAATGAGATCAGCGCCCGCACCCCGAACCTCTGCCATCTGGCTCCTGCAGGCCCCACCCACATGCCGGACCTGTATGCCGCCGGCGGCATCGCCGCGGTGCAGGCAGAGTTGGCCAAGAAGAACCTGCTGGATCTCGATGTGCCCACCGTGACCGGCAAGACGCTGGGGGAGAACATCCAGGGAGCCCACATCCTCAACGAAAAGGCCATCCGTCCCATCGACGACCCCTACAGCCCCACCGGCGGTCTCCAGATCCTCTGGGGCAACATCGCGCCGGACGGCTGTGTGGTCAAGCGGAGCGCCGTGGCTCCCGAGATGCAGGAGCACTCTGGCCCGGCTCGCGTCTTCAACAGCGAGGAGACCGCCATTGCGGCCATCTACGCAGGCCAGATCGTCCCGGGCGACGTGGTGGTCATCCGCTACGAGGGCCCCAAGGGCGGCCCCGGTATGCGGGAGATGCTCAACCCAACCTCTGCCCTGGCCGGCATGAAGCTGGATAAGACCGTGGCCCTCATCACCGATGGCCGCTTCTCCGGCGCAAGCCGCGGCGCTTCCATCGGTCACGTCAGCCCCGAAGCTGCTTCCGGCGGCCCCATTGGCCTCGTGGAGGAAGGGGACATCATCCACATCGACATCCCCAACGCCAGCATCACGCTGGAAGTCTCCGATGAGGTCCTGGCCGAGCGAAAGGCCAAGTATGTTGCCCCGGAGCCCAACATCAAAACGGGCTGGCTGAGCCGCTATGCCCGCAACGTCGCCAGTGCAAACCTCGGCGCTGTGATGAAGTAAAAGAAAAAGAAAGCAAATGAAAACAGGAGCTGTGCCCGCCAAACGGGTGCAGCTCCTGTTTTTGTGCGCTTTGAAAATTTACTTTTGCAGGCTGTAGCGGAATGTATGCCCATCCTCGCCGTAGTGCTCGTTGCCCACCCAGAGGACCGTTTTGTCCGTCAGGTTGTAGACCGCGCTGTGGACGGTGAGGCTGTTGCTGTCATCGTTGTTCCAGGTGCGGCGGCCTACCTCGGCCAGCAGGGCCATGGCGGCGTCCTCGTCGGCTACGATGCCGTTTGTCTCACGCAGACGGTCAGCCAGATGCTCGTAGCGGTCCAGACCGTGCATCTGGTCGGGGGAGGTGTAGTAGTCCGGTGTTTTGATGAAGTTGGTCACCACCTGCCAGTCTGCGGAGTCCGAAAGGCTGTCGGTGTCGTTCCAGAGGACATTCAGGCGGCGCTGGGAGCCGTCGCTGTCGTGGTCGGCATCCGAGCCCACCCACTCCAGAATGGCGCTGCGGCCCGTGGAATCGGCCACCATGTAGTGGAACACACAGTTGGTGGAGTCGTGGAGATCGTATTGCTCCACCAGCGCTACGGCATCCTCCACCGAGTCGGCGTAATCCAGGATGAGCCGGAGCAGGGTGGTAGAGGTCAGGTCGGGTTTGTCGGTGTCGATGTCCGTGGAAGTGCCCTTGCCATCGCCCTGATAGGACATGAAGATGCCGCAGGCCACACCGGCGTCGTTGATGCCGTCCAGCGGGGCATAGGGAGCGGCCAGTGTCAGGAGCTTATGCCCCAGGCCCTCCACGTCTTTGTCCGGGTCCAGGCTGAGGAAGTGCAGGTCCACGGTGGAGTAGGAAGCATGGCGCCCCTTGCCGGGGTTGGTGTAGACGATGGCCGTATTGGTGGAAGAAAAATCATAGTTGCGGCCAAACACCCGGTCGCCCTCTGCCGTGTCCGCCGTAAAAGCGGAGCAGGAGATATCCGTGGTTTTGAGCTGCAGCGGAATGAGGCCCTTGGTGATGCTCTTCGTGACGAACGAGATGAGCTCAGAGTCATTAGACGCACCGCCCTGAGCGAGAAAATCATCGAAATAGTAGTCGCCGGAGACGGTCAGCTCGTAGACGGCACCGTCATGGTGGGCAGTGTCCCGGTCGGACAGCTTGCGGAACGAGCCCAGTGTGGCAAACTCGTTGTGCCACAGCGCGAACACGGTGCCTGCCAGCACCAGAATCAGTGCCACGACAGCCAGCGCGGCCGCCCGCAGACATTTCCGGATGCGGTTCTGTTTCATGAAAAACCTCCAAAGTTTGAGTAAATAAAATGCGATAAAGCACAGTTTACCACGACTTTGGTTGCTTTACAAGACGAATTGCACCGATCCGTTGGATCAATGATACAAAAGGAAAGTGCGGCTGTCCTTTTGTCGAAAGCTATGTTATAATACAATTGCTGCCCTTTCCACTCAATTTTATTGAGATGGGAGGTGATTCGTTTGAATAGCATTTTCTCATTCCTTTTGTCCGTCGCAGCGAGTGTAATTGCAAATTACATCAGCAAGTGGCTTGACGGCTCAAATAAGGACAGCAAGCACTAACAAATGGAAGACCCCCTTGGAGCGGCAACTCCGAGGGGGTCTTTCCTTTTTGAGGTGATTCAGTTGAATAACCTCTTTCTCATTCCTACTTTTATTATATGCGATTCCGGAAAAAAGTCAAGCAGAGCGCAAAAACTTTACACTTGACGCAAGCTCACCCAAACAGCTTTTTGGTATTGTGCATATAAACGCTCAGTACTAACCCAACACAAATATACAGCATCAGGACCGAGGAACCGCCCGCCGAGTAGAACGGCAGGGTGACACCGATGACGGGGAGGACGCGGAGGTTCATGCCCACATTGACGGCGATCTGCGCCATGAGGGCACCGCCGATGCCGGCACAGATGAAGCTGCCCAGCATATCCTCACTGCGGGCGCCGGTGGCAAAGGTCTTGCAGACCAGCGCAAACAGGATGCCCAGCACCACACAGCAGCCAACAAAGCCGGTGGCGTTGCCGATCCAGCTGAAGACGAAATCGTTGTGGGCGTTGGGGACGCTGTAATAGCTGCCGCCGAAAATACCGTTGCCGAAGATGCCGCCGGAACCCAGCGCGATCTCCCCCCGCTGCTGCTGGTAGATGATGTTCTTCCAGACAGTTTCGCTGGGGGCCCAGCCCGTTTTGTTTTCAGGGTCGATGACGGCGAGGATGCGGTACCACTGGTAGCCTTTGCCGATCTTATCGCTGAAAAAGCCGAACGCCACGGCCACGGCAACGGCCGCCGCCGAGATGGCCCCGATGATATATTTCCAGCTCAAGCCAGCGGAGAACATCATGCAGCAGGCGATGATGCCGTAGATGATGGCCGTGCCGTCGTCACCCTGGATGTGGATGATGAGGATGGGGACCAGCATGTGCAGCAGCAGCTTGCCCAGCTCCTTGGGCTCGTTGATCTTACCACGGACATTGTTCAGGTGCATGGCAAAGGTCAGGATAAAGCTGATCTTTGCCAGCTCGGTGGGCTGGAGGGTGAAGCCGCCCAGCTTGTACCAGGAGTAGTTGTCGGTGTCGCCTGCATTGTAGCCAATGGTCAGCGGGCCGACGGTCACATTGCGGATGAACAGGGTGGGGAGCACCATGCCCCAGGTGACGGCAACGTGGACTGGCCACACCTTGACGAGGCTCCGGTAATCGATGTTTGAGAGCAGAACTGCAATACACAGCCCAATGGCGGCCGCGCCTGCCTGCACCACGGCACGGCGGTAATCGCCTACGCCCACGATCTGCCCGGTAACATCGTCCAGAGCAAAGCCGCTGCCCTGCTTGGCGGCCCAGGAGGAGAGGGCCAGCACCGCAAAGCTGCTGCTCAGGATGCACAGAAGCAGGTAAGTTTTATCGGTACGCTTCCAATATCGTTGAATGCTTTCCAAAAAAGCACCGCCTTTCTTACAAAATGGCTTCCGCGGACTGCTTTCGGGGAGCAAACTGCAAAAACCAGATACACAACTATTATACAGCAGGGGGCATTTCTGTGCAAGATGGCGCGGATTTTTCACACTCTGTGACAGCTTTGCAAAATCGGCGCGGAATGCTTGACAAAGCTTCCGGGACTCTCTAAAATGAGCATAGGGAAACGCGTCAAAAGGGCGGCAAACATTGGCGAAAGCGGATCGTGATGCCGTTCTCCGGGCGCGAAAGAGAGTACCGCCGCCCGGCGGCGCTCTCCTGGAGGATACAGAAAAGATGAAGCAGAAACATCATCGCATGTTGTGCGCGTTCTGCGCACTGGTGATACTGGTCAGCACGGTGTTCCCGACGGCTGCATTTGCGGAGCAGCCCGTGGACGCGGCAGCGGCAGAGCAGACGCTCACCCGGGCGGATGCAGCCGGGATGCAGCAGGCAGATGCCGCTGTTACGGCTCTGACCGAGAGTGAACAATATCAGGAAATGGACACCGACGCCCGGAAAGACGCGGCGCTGGCCCGGCTGGACACGCTGGCGGCCAAGGGCCTTGTGGAAAAGGACTCCATTTATACCGACGAAGAAAACGGGATGGTCAGTTTCCGGTACCCCTGCGGCGTGCTGGGCGGCATCCTGCTCACGGAACCCGAGGATGAGACGCTGGACGAGGAAAACGCCGAGACAGAGACTGCCTCTAATGCCCTCTCGCTCCGGCTCCCGCCGGATCTGGGGGCTGAAATGCAGACGAGCCGGGCGGCCCTGCTCCGCCGCACCGAAAATCAGGCGGTGGAAAAGTTCGGCACGGCAGTGATTTACTACGCTTTTGACAACACCATCAACAGTTCCCGCTTCCCGTATTATGCCTATATGCAGGGCTTCTGGTCGGCGCTGGGGCTGGAGACCAAGATCAACATTCATGTCACCGTGGCCGACCTCAAGAAGATGGGCAGCTATAATGTCAGCGTTCTGAGCGCCCATGGCTCCTACTACACTTACAGCTATGGCAAGTTCCTCAAACGCACCCGCACGGAGCCCATTATGCTGCTGACGGAAGAGTCCACCTTTGGCAAAGACCTCCGCTACGGCTTCGATCTGCTGGCCCACCGGGTCATCAAGGTCAACGGGATGTACTGCGTTACCTCGGATTTCTTCCGCAATGCTTATAAAGGCGGCAAGCTTTCCAACACCATCGTCTACTCCGAGACCTGTGAGTTCCTCGGCGTGGATGGCAGCGAGGACAACGCCATGGCGGATGCCCTCCTCTCCGGCGGGGCACGGGCGGTCATCGGCTACGTCAACAACGTCTACACCGTTTACTCCCGCAGTATGCTTTGGGATACCATCAATCACCTCATCATGGGGCAGAATGTCGGGCAGGCGCTGGAGCACGCCAAGGCGACTTATGGTGAGGATGACCTCATCTGGTACCATGCGCAGGGCGGCCGACGTCCCCATGCAGCGGCTTCCTATGCAGTGCTCTACGGCAACAGCCAGGCGGCGCTCAATGTACCGGAGAGCAACCGCAGCATGTTCAGCGCGGACCTTGCGGCCTGAGCGTTGCACTTTTTGCAAAAATATACTATACTAGGGGATGGCAGAAACCTGCCGTCCCCTTTTGTATGAGGTGTTATTTATGTCTGAATTCATTACCCACTCCCGGGCCGAGACCGTGGCCCTGGGCAGGCGGATGGCCGGAGTGCTCCAGCCGGGAGCGCTCATTGCCTATACGGGCGGTCTCGGTGCGGGCAAGACCGCGTTCACCGAGGGCCTGGCCGAGGGCCTTGGCTGCACCGACCCGGTCAGCAGCCCGACTTTTGCCATTGTGAACTACTACCGTGGGCCGCGCCCGCTGGCCCACTTTGACCTGTACCGCATCTCCACCGAGAACGATCTGTGCGCGGCAGGCTTTTACGATTATCTGGATCAGGGGGCCATCGTGGCGGCTGAGTGGAGCGAAAATTTCGCGGATCTGCTGGCCCCGGAAAACCCCATCCGGGTGGACATCCAGCGAGTGGATGAGAACACCCGCCGCATCACCATAGAGGGGGTAACGCTATGAACATTCTGGCCGTGGATACCGCGGGCAAGACCGCGGGGGTGGCCCTGCTGCAGGATGACCGCCTGCTGTACGAGTGCTATCTCGACGCGGGCATGACCCACAGCGAGACGATCCTGCCTCTGATCGACAATTGTCTCAAATTCTGCCATCTGACCTGCGCGGATATCGACGTCTACGGCGTCAATGCAGGCCCCGGCAGCTTTACCGGGCTGCGCATCGGTCTGGCCGCCGTCAAAGGGCTGGCGTTCCCTCGGGAGACGCTCTGCGCGCCGGTCTCGACCCTGGAAGCACTGGCGGCTGCTCACACTGGTGAGGGCACTGTGCTCTGTGCGCTGGATGCCCGCCGTGCCCAGGTGTACAGCGCCGCCTTTGACCTGGCGACCCATGAGCGGCTGATGGACGATGATGCCCGTGCCGTGGCTGACCTGGCCCAATTTGTAGAAAATTGCAAAAAGCCCCTGTTTTTTGTTGGTGATGGGGCTGCTCTGTGCTATAATAAGTACGGCGAAATTCCCGGTGTGCTGGCCGTGCCGCCCGCTTTGCGGGGAGACCGTGCCGCCGCCGTGGCACTGGTGGCAAAGCAGATGGCCCGGCACGGGGAGACCGTGCTGCCCGAGGCTCTGCTGCCGGATTATCACCGCCTGAGCCAGGCCGAGCGCGAGCGCGCCGAGCGTCTGGCTGCAGAGGCGGAAGCATCCAAGACCGAAGAAGCAAAAAAGTGAGCAACAAAGGGAAAGGATTGATACCAATGGCAAAACCCATCGCACTGGCCGCCGACCACGGCGGATTTGAACTGAAAGAGGCCGTCAAAGTCCATCTGGAAGAGCTGGGGCTGGAGTATATCGACTACGGCACCCACAGCACCGCCAGCGTGGATTACCCGGATATGGCTCTGCCTGCCTGTGACGCTGTTGTCAAGGGTGAGTGCAGCAAGGCGCTGCTCTTCTGCGGCACCGGCGTGGGCATCAGCATGGCCGCCAACAAGGTCAAGGGCATCCGTGCCTGCTGCTGCTCCGACAGCTTCAGCGCTGAGTACACCCGCCGCCACAACGACGCCAACGCCCTGTGCATGGGCGGCCGTGTAGTGGGCCCCGGCCTTGCCTGCCAGCTGGTGGATATCTTCCTCAACACCGAGTTTGAGGGCGGCCGCCATGAGAAGCGGATCGCCAAGCTGATGGCCATTGAAAATCGCTGATTCCACGCCCTCTCAGTCACTTGCGGTGACAGCTCCCCCAGAGGGCGAACAAAACAAGGATCCCATAACCTAATATAAAATAATAAGGAGCGTGTTGTTATGACCCCCATGATCGTTGAGCACCCCCTGCTGCAGCACAAGCTGAGCATTCTGCGCAACAAGCAGACCGGTACCAAGGAGTTCCGTGATCTGGTAGGCGAGATCGCCACCCTGCTGTGCTACGAGGCTACCCGTGACCTGCCTCTGGAAGAGGTGGAGATCGAGACCCCCATCACCATGGCAAAGACCAAGGTGCTGGCAGGCCGCAAGCTGGCTCTGGTGCCCATCCTCCGCGCTGGTATGGGTATGCTGGACGGTATGCTCACCCTGCTGCCCGCCGCCAAGGTCGGTTTTATTGGCCTGTACCGCGACGAGCAGACCCTGCAGCCTGTGGAGTATTTCTGCAAACTGCCTCAGGATATCGCGGAGCGTGACGTGCTGGTGCTGGACCCCATGCTGGCTACCGGCGGCAGCGCCATTGACGCCATCACCCAGATCAAGAAGCACGGCGCAAAGCGGATCAAGTTCATCGGCCTGATCGCCGCTCCGGAAGGCATCGAGGCCCTGCACAAGGCTCACCCCGATGTGGATATCTACCTGGGCGCCAAGGACGACCACCTGAACGAGAACGGCTACATCGTCCCCGGCCTGGGCGACGCTGGTGACCGTATCTACGGCACCAAGTAATTTCGCTTGCATGAAAAAACTCCTGCACCTCTGTGCAGGAGTTTTTTTATGCTTATTTAACGCCCGCGTCCACCGCCGCCGCCATGGAAGCTGCCGCCTCCGGCGTGGAACGAACCGCCGCCGCCAAAGCTGCCGCCCGAGCGGCCGCCGCCCATACCGCCGAAGCTTCCGCCGCCCATTCCAGGGCCGCCGAATCCACCGCCCCGCGGAGGCCGGGGGCCTCTGGGGCCACGGGGGCCACGGGGACCATAGAAACCACCCGGACCGGGGCCGAAATCATCATACGGCGGGCGGCGGGGACCACGGCGGTGCCGCCAGCCAAACCAGCCGAACGGGCCCCAGTACCAGCCTGCAGAGTGGCCGAAAGGAACCACGAACATGAAGAACAGGGCAATGATGACGATGCCGTAGGCCAGGATGGTGAACAGGCCGTCCACGGCTGTCTCCCAGAAAGCGGGCTTTGCCACCGGGGCTTCGTGGTAATTGTCGGTATCATTGTAATTTCCACCAGCTACATTACTGGTCGTAGAACCGCTGAGGCTCACACCATAGATGTCCGCAATGGTGTTGGCCACATTCCGGGCGCAGGTGGTCACGGCGCCATCGTAGTTCTGGGAGGCAAAGTCATCCTCCATGGTCTGTGCGATGGCACTGGCCTGGCTGGCCAGCGTTGTGTTGCGGAAGCCGTCGCCGTAGGTCAGGTAGTAGTCGCCGTCGGCGTACTCGGGGCTCTGCATCACCAGCAGGATGAGAACACCGTTGTTCTCAGAGCTGCTGCCCAGGCCCCAGGTGTTGGCGGCCTCCACGGCGTAATCCTCCGTGGAGACGCTGCCCGTGTAATCCACGGTCAGCACGCCGATCTGAGCACCCTTGCAGCTGGCATCCAGCTGGGTGTTCAAATCCTGAATGGTCTGCACGGTGCTGCTGCTCAGGACATTGGCATCGTCCACAACGCATTGGTTTTTGGGCAGGTCCGGCAGGCTGGCCGGTGCCGCAAAGGCGGCCGGCACAAGGGCTGTCAGCCCTACAGTGGCCACCAGCACCAGAGCGCTGACGCGCCGGGCGAGGAATTTCATCGTTTTCATGCGAAAGGCTCTACCTCCTTGATCCCGAACAGGCCTTTCAGCAGAGTTGCCGGAAAGCCGCTGGTATCATTCTGATAGGCCGTAACGGCCTGATTGTAATTGAGATTGCTGAGGATGGTCTGGGCGCTGTTGAACTGGCCGTACTGGCCCTGCACCGCGCCCATCTTCATGGGGTCCGCAGCCTGCTCCTGGAGTTTTGCATAGAGCTGGTCGATGGCAGCACCGAGTGCCTCGTTGGCCTGATAGAGGGCGTGCATCGTGCTGCCCTGATAGTAGGGCAGGGAGGTCAGATCCTGCTTGCTACCATCGGCTTGCACCGCGTCCAGGCAGGCGGAGAAATCGTCCAGTGCCGTCTGCGCGGCCTGCACCTCGGTGCTGTCGGCCCCGAGAGTGCTGGTGCCCGTCGTGATGACATTGGCGGCGGTGTTCAGCCGGGTGAGCAGCTCCTCGTTGAGGGTATAGCCGTTGTCGGCGGCGACACCGTAGGGAAACCACTGACTGGCGCTGTTGTATTTTGCCTTGAGTTTGGCCCCGCCCAATCCGAAGAACGCGGCCAGCATCACGACGATGCTCAGCGCCAGTGCCGCGCCGCGATTGCGCAGGGCCGCGGGGAGCCTGTTCTCCAGCACTGCCAGCTTCTGCTGGGCAGGGGTCAGGTGCAGGGCATCCTCGTCCGCACGCTTTGCCTCACGGTAGCTGCCGCTGTCAAAGCCGCGCGGGCCCTGGGTGCTGCTCTGCTTGGAAAAATCTGCGTTTGCCATTTCTGTTTAGCTCCGAATTTCCATCATCTTGGCGCGGAGCTCATCCTCAATGCGGGTCAGCTCCTGCTCGGCGGCGGCACGCTTTGCGCGGCCCTCGGTCTGGATCTTGTTCAGCTCGTCCAGCGTCTCGATAAGGCTCTTGTTGGTCTGCTGCAGGGTCTCGATGTCCACCACACCGCGCTGAGACTCTTTTGCCGTCTCAATGGTGCCCATCTTGAGGGCGTCAGCGTTCTTCTTGAGCAGCTCGTTGGTCATGTCGGTGACGGCGCGCTCGGCCTGCATGGCCTGCTGGCTGTGGGCCAGGCCCAGGGCCAGCACCATCTGGTTCTTCCACAGGGGGATGGTGTTGACGATGGTGGACTGGATCTTTTCCGCCATCATGGAGTTGTTGTTCTGCAGCAGGCGGATCTGGGGGCCCATCTGCAGGCTGATGTTCCGGGTCAGTTCCAGGTCGTAGAGCTTTTTCTCAAACCGCTCGCACTGGTCGGCCAGGTCGCGGGCGGCCTGGGCATCCTCCGGCAGGCCGGAAGCTTTGGCCTTGTCCATGGCCTGCTGCAGTTCCTTGGCACGCACGTCCGCCAGCTTCTTTTTGCCGGCCAGGATATACATGCTCAGCTCCTTGAAGTAGGCCATATTCAGCTCATACATCTTATCCAGCATGGCGATGTCCTTGAGCAGCTGCACCTGATGGCCTTCCAGCATGGACTGGATGTTCTCCACATTCGTCTCGGCCTTGTTGTACTTGGTCTTCAGGTTGTCGATCTGGTCGCCTTTTTTCTTGAAGAAACCCAGGATGCCTTTCTGCTGCTCCTCGTTGGCGTCAAAGCTCTTCAGCTCGCCAATGAGGTCGGTGATCATATTGCCCACTTCGCCCAGGTCCTTGGTGGACACCTTGGCGAGAGCGGCCTCCGAGAAATCGCCGATCTTCTTCTGGCAGGCAGAGCCGTACTGCAGCACCTGCTGGCTGTTGGTAATGTCGATCTTCTGCGCAAAGGCGTCCACCATGGCCTTTTCCTCAGCGGTCAGCTTGACCTCCTCCGGGGCCGGGGCGGGCTCGGGCTTCTTTTCCTCAGCAGGAGCGGCTTCTTCCACCGGGTCCAGTGTCAGGGTGGGGGTAGCGGGTGCGTCCAGATCAAAATTGAAAGTGTTGTTCTCAGCCATGGGGATTCCTTCCTTTCCAAATCTACGCGTTAAAGGCCTTGTCCCTTTAACATGTTTTGCAAAACCGTCAGGTCTGCCGAGAGGTCCATGCTCTCAGCGGCATACAGGGCGTCCAGCTGGTTTTCAAAGGCCGTGGCAATGGATGCCGCGTTGTGTTCCACTTCGGTACGGATGGCGGCGGCGTTCTCGCCCTTGACGCCCTGCCGCGCCAGCGTGGCGTACTGCTGCAGAATGTTCACCGCATCGGGCAGATAGTAGTTGGCAAAGCGCCGCACCTGTTTGGCTTTGGCGGGGTTGGCTTCGACCGCTTCCACAATGGAGCGGCCTGCCTTTTCCATCCGGTCCATGGCGGCGGAGAGCGCCGGGTCCGGCAGGGAAGCATTGAGGCCGTGCAGGGTATCGAGCTTTTGCTGGATATCGGTCAGCATGGCGTCCACATCGTCCTGCCCGGTGTGGAACGGCACCTCGTGTTCCACCACATGGGGCGGGCAGAATTTCTGCCCCAGGCCAAACGCCGCGGCAGCGCCGCCCAGCGCCACCAGCAGTGCCCAGAGTTTGTACACCGGGAGCACCGCGCAGAGCACCACGAACACCAGAGCGCCTGCGTAAAACGGCAGGACACTGGGTTTCCGGGTGCGGATGATCTTGCTCATGAAGCGTCTCCTTTTCCGGGGCATTCAAGAAATTTAGCCCCTTTCCTCTCCATCATAAAGCTTTTTGGCAAAAACGCAAGCGTTTCATGAATAATTTACAGGTTTGCCATTATACGTTAATCAACCAATCGGCTAAGGCAGTGCCCCATACTTCCCGAAGCTTCTCCGGGCGGCAGGCTGCGTTGGCGGGGCTGGTGCTGGGCAGCTTGACGGCGGCAATGCCACTGATGGGTTGTAAATATTTGCAGTAAATTTTGTATGCCGTGGCCCCGTTGCAGAACACCGCCTCAATGGGAGCCTTAGCCAGCATGGCGGCAATATCGTTGGGCACCACATCTTTGATGGAAGCATCCGAGGCACCCGTGATGGTGCAGCTCTCCAATGTATCCCAGAGGGCCAGCCCGTGCCGCAGGATGAGCTGCTTTTTGGCGTCAATATCTTCCCGGGCGGGTATGGGCTCCCCGGTCAGGGCTGCCAGCATGGGCCAGAAGCGGTTCTGCGGGTGGCCGTAGTAAAAAGCCATCTCCCGGCTCTTGGGGCTGGGCCAGGTGCCTAAAATCAAGGCCCGGCTGCGGGGCCCGTATACAGGCGCGAAGCTCATTTCTGCTCCTCCATGGCCTCCCACGGGGAACCGAGCGTCTTACCCGATGGCTCGGCCTTGGGGCCGTCGAACCACAGCTCCTCGATGAGGGCGGCCAGGCCGTCCTCCCGCACATCCCCGATGACCCGCTTGGCGGCAGCTTTGGCCTCCGGGGTGCCGTTGGCCATGCAGCAGGAGAGGCCCGCTGCTTTCAGCATCCCGATGTCGTTGGCAGAGTCGCCTGCCGCCACGGCATCGTCCAGCGTGAGGCCCATCCGGGCGCACAGGTCGGCCAGGCCTACGCCCTTGTCGATGCCGCCCCGCACGATGTCAAACGAGTACCAGCCGCCGGGCATCCCGCCGCCCACCTGCATCCAGTGCAGGTTCAGGTGGCCGTACTTTTTGTTGAATTCCTCCAGCGCGGCCGGGGGCAGCACGGCAAAGGCGGCGTGGGGCATATCAATGAGGTGGCGGTCCTGATCTTCGCCGTCGATGCACTCCAGCCCCGGGGCGTTCATGTGGTCGTAGCAGGCCTTGAGGTAATCGTACTCGCAGTAGGCGTAGTAGGCGTCCTTGAAATCGAACTGCAAAGGATAGTTGTAATCCTCGCAGAAATCCACCAGCGCGTACATCTCCTCGTTGGTCAGGGGGTGCTCCGCAATGATGCGGCCCTCCCGGTCCAGCACGCAGGCACCGTTGCAGGTGATGGCGTAATCAAACCGGATGCCGCCCAGCTGGCCCTTGCGGTTCACGGCCGACCAGGCCCGCCCCGTGCTGAGGACGAACTTGCCGCCCGCCGCCTGCATCTTCTTGACGGCCTTGACCACCGCCGGGCGGGGAAAGTGTTCCCCAAAGGGGACAAGGGTATTATCGTAATCGCTGGCTAAAAGCTTGTATTGCATGGCTGTCTTCTCCTGGAAATTCATTCTTTCTCCCAGTATAACACAAAACGCCGCTCCGGGATATCCCGAAACGGCGGTAAGACTAAATTTTACGCGGCATCAGCCCACCAGCGCGACCACCACCTGCATGGCAACGCCAAGGAACGCGCCGCAGACCCAGGTGAGGCCGGTGATGAAAAGGTTCTGCTTCCAGGAGGGGTTGGCCCGCCAGAGCACGGCCAGGCCCACGCCTGCACCGGTGCACAGGCCGGCCACCAGGCTGGAGAACCGCAGGGCACCCTCGACATAGAGCTGGGTGAGCAGGACACTGGCGGCGCAGTTGGGAATGAGGCCCACCAGCGCGGCTACCACGGGCTGGAAAAAGCCCATCCGGCCCAGCACGTCGGCAAAGACATCCTCGCCCACGCCCTCCACGATGAGGCCGAACACGAGGCTGAACGCGAAAATGAAGACGAAGATCTCCAGCGTGTGGCGGAGGGCTGCTTTCCAGATGGGCTGGTGGTGGCCCTCCGCATCGTCGTGTTCCTCGTGGCAGTCCACCTCATCGGCACGGCCGGTGTAGCCGCCCCGCAGCCCCTTGGGCAGGGCCTTACGGAGGACAAAATCCAGCCCAAAGCCCACGGCGATGGCGTACAGCACTTTGAGCACCATCAGCAAAACCAGCTTGTCCCAGTAAGCGGGCATGGACACCAGCAGGGGGATGGCTTCGTCGCTGGTGGCAAGGAAAACCGCCATCAACGTGCCCAGCGTCACCACCCGGGAGGCGTAAAAGTTGGAGGCAATGGCGGAGAAGCCGCACTGGGGCACACAGCCCAGCAGGGCTCCCGGTACAAAACCCCAGCGCCCGCCGCCGGCCAGCAGCGCTTCGATCCGCTCGCCGTGGCGGGTCTCCACATATTCAATAAACAGGTAAGCCAAGAACAAAAACGGCAGCATCTTGGCGGTATCAACCAGGCTCTCGGCCAGAACATCCAGAAACAGCTCCATGGGTACTCCTCAGAAAAATCACTTTCATCTTGTAAATTGCAAATTGGTTGCATTTTGGGTGCGGAGTACAGTATACACGCATTCGGCGCGGATTGCAATACCAAATTGCAATCTTTTTGCATTTTTGCCCTGGAAAATTTTCCGGACAGAAAAACAGCCCCCTTTTTACAGGGAGCTGCGGGATCTTCAGGCAATGCTGCGGGTGATGAACGGGATCACGTCTGTCTCGGCGGAGAGCTGGGCGGCGGCATCCTGGGTGAGCTTGTGGCAGTCCACCATCCGCTGCAGTACCACCCGGGCTCGCTTGTGGGCCAGCGCCGGGCTGGAGGCATATACCGAGGGGGCCTGCGGCAGGCCCGCCAGCACCACGGCCTGAGCATCGGTCAGAGAGGCGGCGTCTGTCTTAAAATACCCCTCGGCGGCCTCGGCCACGCCATAGCAGCCGTTGCCGAAGTAGATGGTGTTGACGTACATCTCAAAAATTTCCTGTTTGGAGTAATGCTTCTCGATGTCCAGCGCGGCAAACATCTCCGCCGCCTTGCGGGCCATCCGCTTTTCCTGGGTGAAATAGACGTTTTTGGCCAGCTGCTGGGTGATGGTGCTGCCGCCCTCGGCCAGGGTGCCGGAACGCAGGTCGGCCCAGAGTGCCCGGGCGATGGCGAGCGGGTCCACGCCGTGGTGGTGGACAAAACGGCTGTCCTCCACTGAGAGGACGGCGTCAATGTAGGTCTGGGGCAGCTGGTCATAGGGCACAAAGCTGGGCCGGGCCGTGATGCTTTGGTAGAGCGTTTCCAGCGGGGTGGCCTGCACGGCGCTCTGGTAGAGCTTGTACCCCTGCCAGCCAAAGGTGGCCGCGGCGGCGATCAGTGCCACCAGCAGCACCCCCAGCAGATAGCCGACCAGCCGCCGGAGGATACGGAAGAGAAATTTCATAGCACAAATCCTTTCGGGTCTGAGGTTTAGGCGTGTTACGGGATCAGTATACCGCAGCCGGATGACATTTCCGTGAACAAGCCCAAGATAAGCGCCGCGTTTTAATTGGTACGGCGCTTCCAGCTTGATCCTGCCTTGAATTTTTTCCCTGCCCATAACGCCCCCGGAAAACTGACCCCCAATTTTTTGAAAAAATTGGACTTAACCTATTGACAATGTGGGTAAATGGGGATATACTACAGACACACCAGACCACTAACCAAGTGGGAATAAGAAAAATGGTGAGACGACGGAAAGGAGGGCAAGCAAAATGACGCTGATCTGGAACGAACTGCTCCATGCAAACTTCCGTTGTGGGCGAATGTACAGCGCCCGGGCTGAACGAATCTGTCTGACCCAAAGCTGTGCACTGCCCTCCGCCGCCCGAATGTGACGGCCAACGGAAACGGCAGCCCTGCCCAAAGGGAACGACAACTGGATTTCAGGCCCGGGTACTGAGCAAACATCAGTTCCCGGGCTTTTTTGTAAGCAAAAGTAATACTAAAAGTATAAATAGAGGAGAAAAATACTATGTCTAACTATAAATTTGAGACCCTTCAGCTGCATGTTGGCCAGGAGCAGGCCGATCCCGCTACCGATTCCCGCGCGGTGCCCATTTACCAGACCACTTCCTATGTCTTCCGCAACAGCCAGCATGCTGCTGACCGCTTCGGCCTGGCAGACGCCGGCAATATCTATGGCCGCCTGACCAACTCCACCCAGGACGTTTTTGAGAAGCGCATCGCAGCCCTGGAAGGCGGCGTGGCGGCTCTGGCCACCGCTTCCGGTGCCGCTGCCATCACCTACACCATCGAGGCTCTGGCACAGGCCGGTGATCACATCGTGGCCCAGAAGACCATCTACGGCGGCAGCTACAACCTGCTGGAGCACACCCTGACCCAGTTTGGCGTCACCACCACCTTTGTCAACGCCCATGACCTGGCTGAGGTGGAGAACGCCATCCAGCCCAACACCAAGGCCGTTTACCTCGAGACCCTGGGCAACCCCAACAGTGATATCCCCGATATCGATGCCATCGCCGCCATCGCTCACAAGCACGGCCTGCCGCTGGTCATTGATAACACCTTTGGCACCCCGTACCTGATCCGTCCCATTGAGCACGGCGCAGACATCGTGGTCCACTCTGCCACCAAGTTCATCGGCGGCCACGGCACCACCCTGGGCGGTATCATCGTGGACAGTGGCAAGTTTGACTGGAAAGCCAGCGGCAAGTATGCGAACATTGCGGCACCCAACCCCAGCTACCACGGCGTTTCCTTTGCTGAGGCAGCCGGCCCCGCTGCATTTGTGACTTATATCCGCGCCATCCTTCTGCGCGATACCGGCGCTACCATCTCTCCGTTCAACGCGTTCCTGCTGCTGCAGGGCACCGAGACCCTGAGCCTGCGCATTGAGCGCCATGTGGAGAACACCAAGAAAGTCGTGGAGTTCCTGGCAAATCATCCGCAGGTCGAGAAAGTCAACCACCCCTCTCTGCCCGATCACCCGGATCACGCCCTGTATGAGAAGTATTTCCCCAACGGCGGCGCTTCCATTTTCACCTTTAATATCAAGGGCGGCCGCGAGGAAGCATTCAAGTTCATCGACAACTTGAAAGTCTTCTCCCTGCTGGCCAACGTTGCCGACAAAAAGTAGAATTATTTGTCGGTGTAATAATTCTTTTAGGTGGTTTACTAACTTATGGTTTAGGAGTACATCAACTATTACCTGTACCTCGTCCAGATTTGGTTGTCTATGGTACAACGCTTATTGGAATAAT
>ENA-USUJ01001220-USUJ01001220.1-human-gut-metagenome-genome-assembly--contig:-NODE-1220-length-22303-cov-5.287591_pt1 | contig 22303 bp, 18 predicted proteins | sample MGYA00250061_ERZ773398 | MGnify/ENA primary metagenome ERZ773398 (study PRJEB29103, sample SAMN06111992) | human gut metagenome | biome: human gut; feature: ankylosing spondylitis patient; material... | reverse complement strand
CATACTTAGGCCCGTCCGGTTCCCAGATCGGAAAAAAAGAGAGTATTGCTGATACGGCAAGAGTGCTTGGAAGAATGTTTGACGGAATCGAGTATCGTGGTTTTGGACAGGACATCGTAGAAGAACTTGCAGAATATGCAGGTGTACCGGTCTGGAACGGACTGACAAACGAATTTCATCCGACACAGATGTTAGCAGACATGCTGACGATCCGTGAGCATTTAGGAAAATTAAAAGGTGTAAAATTAGTCTATATGGGAGATGCACGTTATAACATGGGAAATTCCCTGATGGTAACCTGCGCAAAACTGGGAATGCATTTTGTAGCATGTACTTCTAAGAACTACTTCCCGGAAAAAGAATTAGTGGATTATTGTGAGGAAGTTGCAAAGCAGACAGGCGGCAGCGTAACACTGACCGAGGATGTAGCAGCAGGAACAAAAGATGCAGACGTTATCTATACCGATGTCTGGGTATCTATGGGTGAGCCGGACGAAGTCTGGGAAGAGCGTATCCGTGAACTGATGCCATATCAGGTCAATGCAAAGGCAATGGCAAATGCAAAAGACAGCGCGATATTCATGCATTGTCTCCCGGCATTCCACGACCTTAAGACAAAGATCGGAAAAGAAATTTATGAAAAATTCGGCATCAGTGAAATGGAAGTAACGGATGAAGTATTTGAAAGTCCACAGTCCGTAGTATTTGATGAAGCAGAGAACCGTATGCATACGATCAAGGCAGTCATGCTTGCGACATTAGGAGAGTAACCGTGAAATCAGAGATATTATCGGCACTGAGAAGTGCTGACGGCTATGTTTCCGGACAGGAACTGTGTGAAAAATTTGGCGTGTCAAGAACAGCCATCTGGAAAGCCATCAATCAGCTCAAACAGGCGGGATATGAAATAGAAGCTGTCCAGAATAAAGGATATCACATCCTTTCCTCCCCGGATATTTTGAGTAAAACTGAATTAGAGAGCAACCGGAAAACCGCATGGGTCGGAGAAGAAATCTACTATTTTGACAGTACGGATTCTACCAACACCAGAGCAAAGCGGTTGGCGGAAGATGGTTCTGTCCACGGAACCTTAGTGGTTGCAGATGAGCAGACAGGTGGACGCGGCAGAAGAGGAAGGGCATGGGACTCCAAAAAGGGAGTATCCATTTACATGTCCCTCGTTTTAAAACCGGAGATAGATCCAAACAATGCCTCCATGCTGACCTTGATCACTGCCATGGCAGTAGCAGGAGGAATCGAAAAGACGACCGGTTTAGAGTGTAAGATCAAATGGCCGAACGATATTGTTGTCCATGGAAAAAAAGTCTGCGGGATCTTAACAGAGATGAGTACCCAGATGGATTACATTAATTATATCGTTATCGGGATTGGCATCAATGTGCAAAATGAATCTTTCCCGGAGGAAATCGGAGAGGTTGCAACCTCACTTTGGATCGAGAGCGGAAAAAAACAGAAGCGCGCGGCGATCATAGAAGCTGTCTGGGAAGAATTTGAAAAATATTATGATATTTATTTAAAAACAGAGGACATGCAGGGACTGGTCGGTGAGTACGATCAAAAACTGGCAAACATGAACAAACAGGTGCGGGTATTAGACCCGAAAGACCCATATGAGGGAACCGCAAGAGGAATTACGCCAAAAGGAGAGCTGATCGTGGACACATGGGAAGCGAGAAAGCTCGTTTCTTCAGGCGAGGTATCTGTGCGTGGACTCTATGGTTATGTGTAAGGAGAACCTATTATGTATCAGGAAGAAGTCGTACTTTGCGGGGCAAGTGCGTATAATAAAAAATTTTATCTGAGCGAAGATTTTGAGGGACTGCCACAGGGCATCCAGGATGAACTGAAGATCCTTTGTGTACTCTACACGGAAGATGTGGGAGGAACCTTAGAGCTGGTATTTGACGAAGAGGGAAACCTGCATTTTCGTACCGATGCCGATGAAGGAGATCTGTTATATGACGAGATAGGAAGTATTCTCAAGATCAAGCAGATACAGAAGGAAAAAAGAGAATTACTCGAATCGTTAGAAATGTATTTTAAGGTATTTTTCTTAGGGGAAGATTTTAAGGAGGACTAACATGTTATTAGCGATTGATGTAGGAAATACAAATATCACAGTGGGAGTGTTTAAAGGCAAGGAGATTGTAAATACCTTCCGCCTGACCACCAAGCAGTCAAGAACATCAGATGAATATGCGATTCATCTTTCCGGCATGCTGTTACAGAACGGAATCCGTTTTCAGGACATCAAAGATGTCATTATCTCTTCCGTTGTACCGAACGTTATGCATTCCTTAGGAAGTGCGATCATCAAATATTTTAATCTGGTACCGATCGTGGTGGAAGCAGGCATCAAAACCGGTATTAAGGTCGTAACGGAGAATCCAAGACAGATCGGAGCCGATCGTATCGTGGATGCGGCAGGAGCCTGTGGAATTTATGGTGGACCGGTAATTGTAATTGACTTCGGTACAGCCACAACCTATGATCTGATCGACAAAGACGGAGCATTTTTAGCGGGGATCACGGCACCGGGAATCCGTATCTCAGCAAAAGCGTTATGGGAGGATGCCGCAAAACTTCCGGAAATCGAAATTAAGAAGCCGGAAAGCATTCTTGCAAAAGAGACGATCAGCAGTATGCAGGCAGGACTGGTATACGGACAGATCGGTCAGACCGAGTATATCATCCGGAAAATCAAAGAAGAAGCAAACATGGATGAGCCGATCAAAGTAGTTGCAACCGGAGGACTCGGCAGCATTATCGCACCGGAAACAGATGCGATCGATGTCTATGATCCGAATCTGACACTGTCAGGAATGAGACTGATCTACGAAAAACAGAACCGGAAGTAGCAGAATTTTGTAAGAAAGTACAGGAATTGGGAGAGCATGAATATGCCCGAATTACAGATAGGAAATGTAAAATTAGAGAATGATCTGATCTTAGGACCGATGGCAGGAGTAACCGACCTGCCATTTCGTCTGCTTTGCAAAGAGCAGGGAGCAGGGCTGCTCTGCATGGAGATGGTCAGTGCGAAGGGAATTATGTATAACAACAAAAATACGAAATTCCTTCTGACGATCGATGAGCGCGAAAGACCGGTGTCCCTGCAATTATTTGGTTCGGATGCGGATATCATCAGTGAGCAGGCAAAACGGATCGAGGAGCTGCCGTTTGATATTTTAGATATTAATATGGGGTGTCCGGTCCCTAAAATCGTAAACAACGGTGACGGTTCAGCTCTGATGAAAAATCCACTCTTAGCAGGAGAGATCATTGAAAAAACAGCCCGTGCCATCCAAAAACCGGTAACGGTCAAAATCCGAAAGGGATTTGATGAGGAACATATCAATGCAGTGGAAATGGCACACATCGCACAGGAGTCGGGGGCAGCAGCCATTGCCGTTCACGGGCGGACCAGAGAACAGTATTATTCCGGCAAGGCAGATTGGGAGATCATCCGAAAGGTGAAAGAAGCCGTTAAGATCCCGGTTATAGGAAACGGTGACGTATGGACACCGCAGGATGCAATCGATATGAGAAAACAGACAGGCTGTGATGGTGTAATGATCGGGCGCGGCGCACAGGGAAATCCGTGGATTTTTAAACAGATACTCCACTATGAACAGACCGGAGAGCTGTTAGAAAAGCCATCTCCGCAAGAAGTTACGGAAATGATTCTGCGCCATGCAAAAATGCAGATGGAATTCAAGGGTGAGTACACCGGCATGCGTGAAATCCGAAAACATGCCGCATGGTATACTGCCGGTTATAAAAATTCTGCAAAGCTGCGTGGAAAAATCAACGAAACGGAAACCTATGAAGAGTTGAAAGAACTGTTAAGCCATCTCGGAAACGCTTGAAAACCTTGACACAGGGCATGTTTCACGAGTATAATACTATGAATGTAAATAGGTGAAGGCAAAACGGACAGCTCAGGTCCGTTTTACTATGATAAATCATAAAGAAGGGTAGAAATCATGGACAAAAAGAATCTATTAACTTACGAAGGATTACAGAAGTTAGAGAGCGAATTACACAATTTAAAAGTCGTAAAACGTAAAGAAGTTGCACAGAAGATCAAAGAGGCAAGAGAACAGGGAGACTTATCCGAGAATGCAGAGTATGATGCAGCAAAGGACGAGCAGCGTGATATCGAGGCCCGTATCGATGAGATTGAAAAAATCTTAAAAAATGCGGAAGTCGTAGTAGAAGAAGAAGTAGACTTAGACAAGATCAGCGTTGGCTGCCGTGTGAAGATATTAGATATGGAATATGACGAAGAGTTAGACTATAAAATTGTCGGTTCCACCGAGGCAAACAGCCTGAAAGGTAAAATTTCTAACGAATCACCGGTCGGAAAAGCACTTTTAGGAGCAAAAGTCGGTGAGGTTGTAACCGTTGAAACACAGGCAGGAGACCTGAATTACAAAGTATTAGAGATCCAGAGATCAAATTAAAGGAGAGTATAATGGCGGAACAAAAGAACGTACAGGAACAGGACATTAACCAATTACTCAAGGTACGCCGTGAAAAGCTTGCAGATCTGCAGGAAAATGGCAAAGACCCTTTTGTAATCACAAAATTTGATGTGACAAACCACAGCACAGATATAAAAGAAAACTATGAGCAGATGGAAGGACAGACCGTTACCGTTGCAGGACGTATGATGCAGAAACGTGTCATGGGTAAGGCTTCTTTCTGCAATGTGCAGGACTTAAAAGGCAACATCCAGTCTTATGTTGCAAGAGATGAGATCGGCGAAGATTCCTATAAGGATTTCAAAAAAATGGATGTCGGCGATCTGATCGGAATTACCGGATTTGTATTTAAGACAAAGACAGGCGAAATTTCCATCCACGCAAAGGAAGTAACTTTACTTTCTAAGAGTCTGCAGATTTTACCGGAAAAATTCCACGGACTGACCAACACAGATATCCGTTACAGACAGCGTTATGTAGACCTGATCATGAACCAGGAAGTAAAGGATACTTTTGTAAAACGTTCTAAGATCATCAGCAGCATCCGTCATTATTTAGACGGTGAAGGTTTCATGGAGGTTGAGACACCGATGTTGGTATCAAATGCCGGTGGAGCTGCTGCAAGACCGTTTGAAACGCATTTTAATGCATTATCCGAGGACTTAAAACTCAGAATTTCCTTGGAATTATATCTGAAACGTCTGATCGTCGGCGGTTTAGAAAGAGTATACGAAATCGGACGTGTATTCAGAAATGAAGGTTTAGACACCCGTCACAACCCGGAGTTTACCCTGATGGAGCTGTATCAGGCATACACCGATTACCACGGCATGATGGACTTAACCGAGAATCTCTACCGTCATGTGGCACAGGAGGTTACCGGAGGACTTCAGCTTCCTTACGGTGAGCATGTCATTGACTTATCGGATGCCGAGCTTGCGGACGAGGTTGCGGCGGTGGGAGATGACCGTCGTCAGGGCGACGTCGAGCCGTTGGGCGATCTGCTTGTTGAGCAGCCCCGCCACGACGAGCCGCAATACGTCGATTTCGCGCTGCGTGAGGGATGGCTGCACCGTCTCGTCCGTCGTGCGGCCGTGCGGGTCGCAGGCAGATCGTGCGGAGGGATGCGTCGGGTGCGTGGCCGGATATGCGGCGGCCGTCCCGTCGGGATAGCCCTCGCGGTGGGCGTGCTGGTGCAGCCGCAGGATGTCGCGCACGAGCCCCTCCTCGCTCTGGGCGATGTCGAGGCAATGCAGTTCGCGCAGCGTGGACTGCGGCGCGCCGTCGGTCAGCAGGATGCTCTTGTGCCGCCGTTCGAGGAAGAAGGCGTTGTGTTCGACGAAGGTCTGCGAGGCGACGAAGTAGTGGAAAAAGCGGTCGGGGCGGTCGGCTGCGAAACGCTCGAAACGGTCGTAGACCTCCACCTCGGCCATCGGGATGATGCGGCGCAGGATGCTTTCCAGCCCCAGACCCGTGAGGATCGAGGGGGTGACGACGGCGATGGCGGGACGGTGGGGCTGCATGGGTTATTCGTGGTGATAGGGTTCGTGGTTGAGGATCGCGAAGGCGCGGTAGATCTGCTCGGCGAAGATCGCCCGCACGATCTGGTGCGAGAAGGTCATGCGCGAAAGCGACAGCCGGCCGTCGGCGCGGGCGTAGACCGCATCCGAGAAGCCGTAGGGTCCGCCGATGACCAGCACGAGCCGCCGCACGCCGCCCAGCATCCGTTTTTGGAGCCAGTATGCGAACTCCACCGAACGCATCTCGTCGCCGCGCTCGTCGAGCAGGACGACATGGTCGCCGGCGGCCAGCTGCCGCAGGATCGCTTCGCCCTCGGCCGTGCGCTGCTGGTTCTGCGTGAGCGAGCGCGTGTTGCGCACGTCGGGCAGCGCCGTGACGGCGAACCGGCAGTAGCGGTTCACGCGGCGCGCGTAGAGTTCCACGAGCGCTTCGACCTCCTTCGAGTCGGTTTTTCCGACGACCAGCAGTTCGATGTTCATTGCACTCGGAACGGAATGGCGTCGCTGTTCCACTCCCCGTCGGCGCCGACGTAGAAGACGGGTTTCGACGGTTCGACCGATTTGAGCCACTGGTAGGCCTTATACATATTGTATCCGTTGCCCGAATCGCGTCCCAGCGCGAAGCCGATGATCGAGGTGTGGTTGCGCGAACGGTGGTACATCGCCTTCACGCGGCCGAGATACTCGTCTGTCAGACGCGGGTCGTTCGACGGAGTGCCGCCTACCGAGCGGTCGTCGCGCGCGTCGGGGGCATAAATCGCCGCGCAGTCGACCACGTAGAACCCCGTGCGGTCGGCCAGCGTGTAGAACCAGTAGGGCTGCGGATAATCGGGCAGCAGGGTATTGATGCCCCGGGCTTTGAGCGCCTTCATCTCGGCGGCGGTCGTCTTCTCGTCGGCTGCGGCGTTGTAGCGTTGGGGCCGCAGCGAAAGTTCCTTGTCGAAACGGTAGAAGCGGCCGTCGCGGTATTCGCTCTCTCCGAAGCCGACGTAGAGGGGGATATACTCCCACAACATGCTGTTGCGCTTGGTGTAGAGCGTCACCTTGTAGAGCGGCTGCCGCTTGTCGTCCCACTGATTGGCGTAGGCGTGGTAGATGAGCCGCTCGATGTGCACCGTGTCGCGCGAGCGGCCCTCCACCATGATCTCGCGCGAACCGTAGTCGAGCAACTTGCCCTTCGGATCGTAGATGTCGTAGCCGGCGGTGATCGGCTCTTCGCCGTTGTAGGAGTTCTCGACCACGATGTCGAGTTTCAGCACGCCGTATTTGCGCGTCGAGTCGGGAACGAGCGCCACCGAATAGTCGTCGATGTGGAGCCGGTGCTGGAAGACGAGGTAGCTGTTGGCGTAGGCCAGCCGCGGCGCCGGCGCGTCGGCCTGCAACTGCGGAGTCTTCGAGGGGCGCAGGTCGAGCATCACGGCGTTGCGTCCGGGGCGGATGTAGGGAGAGATGAGGAATTCGCGCGGCGTGCGGTCGTCCTCGACGTCGGCTACGCGGGCGTCGTTGACCAGAAGCGTGTAGGCCGAGCCGACGTTCTCCAAATGGAGGTAGATGTCGCGGTCGGTCAGCAGCAGCGGTACTTCGACGACCTGTCCCACCGTGGTGGTGTCGGCCTGCTGCACGACGATCTGCGGGGAGAACGTTTCGTAATGGGCGATGTTGCCCCGACGCAGCAGCGCGGCGTCGTCGCGCGTGTCGAAGGGGACGAATTCCGAACGGAATACCTCGGCGGTTTGCGCTCCCGCGCCCGCAAGGGCGAAAAGAGCCGCCCAGAGTGTAATGAATCGTTTCATCTCGATATTCTTAAATTACCGGCCGCAATGTCGCAGGCCGGCGAGAACGGAGCGAGTCCGATCGTACCGCAGTGCCCGCCGCCTCTTCATGCCGGAGGTCGAGGACAAAGATACGATTAAGCCAAGCGCCATGCAAATTTATTTTATTTGCATGGCTGAGGCGAAGTATCTAAGACGAAGTCAAAGATACGAATAAACGAGGGCAATGCAAATTTATTTGCTTTTTGCCGAGCGCAAAAGTGATGCCTTGCAATTGAAAATTCTGATTTATCGTCCTAAGGGCACAGTCTGCAAAGGCTTTCGTCGTAAGGATCGGCGGTTTTCGTATTTGCAAGGCGAAATCTGCGGAGGACGCGTACTGCGGGCCTCCGCAGGCGAAGGCTCGGCCCGCACGGCGCCGTGGCGCCGCAGTGTCGCAGCGGGAGTTGCGGGTTTTGACAGGCCGGCAGGCCGGTCCGGTCGCATTGCGAAAATAGCGGATGAAGTGTCGGCGGCAGTGCGGAGTCGTAATAAATCGTCGTCGGATACGATCGATTGTATGCGTTTTTTTTGTACTTTTGTAACTCGGGGAGAAGACGATGCGGATCGACCGCGGAATCGGGGCCGTTCCGTTTCCGCCCGTGCGGTCGTCTGCGCCGGAATTCTGCAAAATGCTAAAATAGATAAAACGTTATGAAAACACTACGAATCGTAGAATTGATCAAGTCGGATGCGGTCGATTGCGATGTGACCGTCAAGGGGTGGGTGCGTACCAAGCGCGGCAACAAGAACGTCGCCTTCATCGCCCTGAACGACGGTTCGTGCGTGGCGAGCATTCAGGTGGTCGTCGAGCTGGCGAAGTTCGACGACGAGACGATGCGTCAGATCGCCACGGGCGCCTGCATCCGTGTCGACGGCCGGCTCGTGAAGTCGCCCGGCGAGGGCCAGGGCGTCGAGGTGCAGGCCTCTTCGATCGAGATTTACGGCACGGCCGACCCTGCGACCTATCCGTTGCAGAAAAAGGGCCATTCGCTCGAATTCCTGCGCGACATCGCCTACCTGCGTCCGCGTACCAATACGTTCGGCGCGGTGCTGCGCATCCGTCACGCCATGGCCTTCGCCATCCACAAGTTCTTCAACGACCGCGGCTTCTACTACTGGAACTCGCCGCTCATCACGGCCTCCGACTGCGAGGGTGCGGGCGCCATGTTCCAGGTGACGACGCTCGATCTGAACAATCCGCCCCGCACCGAGGACGGGCGGATCGACTATTCGCAGGATTTTTTCGGCAAACCCTGCAACCTGACCGTATCGGGACAGCTCGAAGGCGAGCTGGGCGCGTTGTCGCTGGGGCGCATCTACACCTTCGGCCCCACGTTCCGTGCCGAGAATTCCAACACGCCGCGCCACCTCTCGGAGTTCTGGATGATCGAGCCGGAGATGGCCTTCTACGAGTTGGAGGACAACATGGAGCTGGCCGAGGAGTTCCTCAAATACCTGATCGGCTATGCGTTGGAGAACTGCCGCGAGGATCTGGAATTCATGTGCAAGATGTGGGACAAGGAGCTGATCGAACGGCTGGAATTCGTGCTGCACAACGATTTCAAGCGGCTCGACTACACCGAGGGCATCGAGATTCTGAAAGCTTCGGGCCGCAAGTTCGAGTTCCCGTGCGACTGGGGATGCGACCTGCAATCGGAGCACGAGCGCTACCTGGTGGAGGAGCACTTCAAGCGTCCGGTGATCCTCGTCAACTACCCCAAGGAGATCAAGGCCTTCTACATGAAGCAGAACGACGACGGGCGGACGGTACGCGCAATGGACGTATTATTCCCCAAAATCGGCGAAATCATCGGCGGATCGGAACGCGAAGCCGATTATGGCAAGCTTTGTGCCCGTATCAAGGAGTTGAACATGAACGAACGCGAGTTGTGGTGGTACCTCGACACCCGCCGCTGGGGATCGGCTCCCCACTCCGGTTTCGGACTCGGTTTCGAGCGTCTGCTCCTCTTCGTTACGGGCATGGGCAATATCCGTGACGTGATACCTTTCCCCCGCACCCCGCAGCACGCCGAATTTTAGGCGCAGCGGCCCGCCGACCGAAAATCGGGCATACGGGGTGTGCGGAGGGTGTGCGGCGGCTCCCTTCCTCGTGTGCATTGATTTTAACTTTATCGACCCATGGCTATTCATCAGAAACAGGTGATGACGCTTCAGCAGAAGCTTTCCCCGCAGCAGATCCAAATGATTAAATTGCTCGAACTGCCTACCGTGCAGCTCGAACAGCGCATCAAGCAGGAGATCGAGGAGAACATCGTGCTCGAAGAGGCCGAACAGCAGAACGAGGAGGAGGAACCCCAGCAAATATCGGTCGACGAATACCTGCGCGAAGACGACACGCCGGCCTACAAGATGCGGGCCAACAACTATTCGAAAGACGACAAGCCCCGTCAGATTCCCCTGTCGGGCGGCCGTTCGTTGCAGGAGTACCTGATCGAACAGCTCGGCTACCGCAACCTCTCGGAAGAGGAGATGCGGCTGGCGGTCTATCTGGTGGGAAGCATCGACGAAGACGGCTATCTGCGCCGCGATCTGGAATCGGTGGCCGACGACATCGCCTTTACGCTGGGCGAAGAGGTCTCGCCCGAACGGCTGGAAGCGATCTTGAAGGTCATCCACGACCTCGAACCCGCGGGTATCGGTGCGCGCAACCTGCGCGAATGTCTGCTGCTGCAACTCTCGCAACTGCCTATGACGACCCGTTCGCGGCGGCTGGCGCGCAAGATACTGACCTCCTATTTCGACGAATTCGCAAAAAAACACTACGAGAAGCTGATCTCGCGGTTGCAGGTCACCGAGGACGAGTTCCGCGCTGCCATCGCCGAGATCCGCCACCTCTCGCCCAAGCCCGCCAACGGCTACTCCGACGGCGGGTCGGACGCCGCGCCCTACGTGGTGCCCGATTTCATCCTGGACTATCACGACGGCCGTTTCGAACTGTCGCTCAACTCCTACAATGTTCCCGACGTGCGGATCAACCGCCGTTACGTGGAGATGATGCGCGACATGGTGTCGTCCGACGGCCGCGTGCAGGAGAAGAACCGCGAGGCGGTGCAGTTCGTCAAGAACAAGATCGATTCGGCCAAGTGGTTCATCTCGGCGATCAAGCAGCGGCGCGACACGCTGATGCGCACCATGCAGGAGATACTGGATTTCCAGCAGGAGTATTTCAAGACGGGCGACCAGTCGAAGCTCCGCCCGATGATCCTCAAGGATATCGCCGACCGCACGGGACTGGACGTTTCGACCATTTCGCGCGTGGTGAACAGCAAGTACGTGCAGACGCAGTTCGGGATCATCCTCCTGAAATCGCTCTTTTCGGAGGCGATGCAGACCGCATCGGGCGGGGAGGTTTCGAGTTACGAGATCAAGAACATCCTGCGTAGCTGCATCGACGACGAAGACAAGCGCCGTCCGCTGACGGACGAGACGCTGATGGATATACTCAACGACAAAGGTTACTGCATCGCGCGCCGCACGGTGGCCAAATACCGCGAAATGCTGGGCATTCCGGTGGCGCGTCTGCGAAAACAGATCTGATGGACGAATCCCGAATTGCCGATCCCTCTTCCGCACTGCGCCGTAGCGACCGCAGCCTGCCCACGCGCCTGTCCAGAGCGGTGTCGGTGGTGCTGCATCCGCTGGTGATGCCGCTCTACGTCATCTTGCTGCTGGTGGCGGGACCGACCCAGCTCTCCTATTTCCCCGCGTCGGTCAAGTTCTACCTGCTGTGGGTGACCGTGCTCTACACGGCCGTCATTCCGTTGCTCTCGGTGGGGCTGCTCCGCTCGGTGGGGCGTATTTCGTCGCTTGCGATCGACGACCGGCGCGAGCGGATTCTGCCGCTGGCGATCGGTATCGTCTGCTACCTGCTCTGCGCCGCTACGGTGGCGCGGATTCCTTCGGCGATGATCGTGCGCAAATTCATGCTGGCGGGCGCCTGTTGCGAACTGTTCTGTCTGGCGGTGACCTTCTACTGGAAAATAAGTCTTCATCTGGCTGCGCAGGGAGCCGCCGCGGCATTGCTCGTGTTGCTGACCTTCGGCAACGCAGGGAACCTGACCGGTGCGCTGGCCGTGGCCGTGCTGGCGGCGGGTGCGCTCGCCTCGGCACGTCTGTGGCTGGGATGCCACACGATCCGCCAGGTCGCCGCGGGTTATGTCGGCGGGTTCATCGTCGCGACGCTCGCCGTGCTGCTGTTGTAGGTGTGCGGCGAAAGGATTCTCTTCCGCTCGTTCCGCCGCTCGATCTTTTGCCGCTTTTGGCGCGATCCCGAAGCAGCGAAGGTTGGCCGTTGATTTCCGCACGGCGCGTACTGAATTTCGGCTGGCGGCAGTTCGATAAAAAAACAGCGAGGTAAACTGCCTCGCTGTTTTCTATTCCGGAATCGGGATCGGGTTCTCAACGTGCTGCGATACGGCAGTAACGGTCGTAGCGTTTCAGAACGTCGCGGACGTAGGCCCTCGTCTGGCTGCCGCCGGTGAACCGGCCGCAGCGTACCTCCTGCTGCTCGTAGTATTCGGGCAGCGCTTTGAGCGCCAGATAACGGGCCACGGTCTCCCATGAATCGGGATTCTCGCCATGGCTGCGCGCCAGCCGGCGTGCGTCGTTGACGTGGCCGATGCCGCCGTTGTATGCGGCCAGGATGATGCTCATCCGGTCGTCGTCCGGCGTGCCGGGCGCGAAATGCAGTCCGGCGTCGATCTTCGAGAGCACCTGTGCCGCCAGCCGGACGTTGGTCTCCGGATCGAGGAGCCGGTCGCCCGTCACGTTGAACTGGCGCGCCACGGCGGGCATGATCTGCATCAGTCCGGCGGCGCCCCGTTTCGAAACGATGTCGGGCGAGAAACGCGATTCGTGGTAGGCGATGGCGCTCATCAGACGCCAGTCGTAACCCTCCTCTTCGCTGACCGAACGGATCAGTTCGTCGTAAACCGAGATGGTGTGGGCGATCTCCGTCCTTTCGGCACTGCCGATGAAGCTGCCTGCCGTGCGGTTGCCGTAGGGGCCGAAATTGGCGTTCAGACCGTAGAAGGTAGTCAGCAATGTTAAGAACACGAACGTTAAAAATGTCTTTTTTAACATAAAGTTTTACGTTGCGGGCAGCTCTCTGCGTGCCGTACAGTACACCGATCGATCAGTCGTAGAATCCCCACGAAATACCCATCTTGAACATGCCGGGGTTGAGCGGGTAGCGGGCCACGGAAAAGTAGTCGCCGTTGCCGAACAGCCCCCTGTTGACATGCTGATATTTCAGAAAGATGCGCATTCGTTTCCACTTGCCCATGACGAAAACGTCGGTGTAGGGATAGTTCCCCACCTCGGTTTCGCGCTGGTTGTAGAACGCCGACAGGGCCGGATTGTAGCCCGGGGCGTAATACTTCGTGTTGTAGCGGCCGTCGAGACCGATTTGCAGCCTCAACACGTCGCGCACCACCCAGAACTCGTAATAGTACGAGAGGAAGGCGCTCACGAGCGGAACGGGTATGACCTCCTGATTTGTACTCCACTGCAACAATACCCTGTTGTCCAGATGGAGTCCGCCGATGCGGAAATCCTTGCGGGCATACAAACTCGTCAGGCTGACGTTGCCGTCGTGTTGCAGGACGCCTACGTTGGAGTCGCCGGGACCGACGGGGCCGTAATAGATCTTGTTCTTTACGACACCCTGCCATGCGGCGAGTTCCAGCGCGTAGTCCGGCACGCGGAACGAAGCCTCGATACGGGTTTCATTCTCCTTGGCCAAGGAGTTGGACCACACGTAGTGGTTCGAGAAGAGATTCTCCTGCCAGTAACCCGGCGAACGCTTCTCGTTCGAGAAACGTCCTTCGAGAATCAGGGCGTGACCGCGGAGATAGCCTTTGAGCGCGAGGTGTGCGCCCAGCGACATGTCTCCGCCTCTGTACCCCGACGGGTAGACCTTCATGTTGGCGTCCCAGTCGACGTATTTCTTGATTTTGCCGGCGATCGACCCGTAGGCGAAATAGCTGGTCTTTCGCGTGCGGCGGTATTTGCCGGTGATGTAGTCGCCGAGCGCGAACTGCGAGTAGGTGTGTATGTCGAACCCCACGCCGCCGTCGATGGTGCCGATCACGCCGTTGCGGTCCCACGGCTGCGCCTGTACGAACAGGCGGTTCGAAAGCCTCCGTTCGCAGAGCGTGTCGCGCGAGGCGTCGGGGTGGATGAACCAGTTGTCGTAATACTCGTGGCCCTCGGTGGCGACGAAGTTGCCGTTCTCGTCTTTCGACCCGCGTTCGTCGGTGTAGGTGCCGAAGATGTCGGTGTAGGTCTTGCTCCAAATGTCGTACTCGATCGAGTGGCCGATGAATACGGCCGAGAGGTCGGCCAGCGAAAAATCGTTTTCGGTGACGCGTTGCAGCGGAATGGCGTAGGACTGCGTGAGGAAGAAGGCGTGGTTGCGGTAGATGTTTTCGGCCTTGGCGTTCGTCAGCCGCATCGGTACGCCCGACGGCATCTCGAAGACCGTGTCGCGGATCGCCCATTCGCCCACCACGCCGCCGTTCTCCTGCGTCTCGATGTGGTTGTTGACGTAACCGGCATGTACGGAGTAGCGCTTGCCCGTGTGGGCGACCGTCACGGCGATGTTCTGATTCTTGGTACGCGACCATTCGTAGAGTCCCCGCGTGCCGCGCGACTTGTAGTCGATGCTGAAACTGGTCGAGGGAGAGATGTTCTGTGCGTGGCGGATCTCGAAATTGGTCTCGCGGTAGCGTTTCTGTCCCGATTCGATGTAGGTCATTTGCAGGAAGGGACGTTTACCGTTGTAGAACGGCGCGTTCCGCATGTCGTAAATATAGGAGTGGAACGGGGAGGCGAAACTGAAATCCTGCCACTGGGGCCGCTCGAAATAGTTGAGCGGAACCGATCCCTGGCCGAGCGCGCCGATCGGCGCATCACCCACGCCGTTGCGGTAGAAGGGGTAGTCGATTCGCCACGCCGTGAGCGTGGTGTCGAGCGGTTCGATCCGCACGCGGTTGTAATCCTGGGAGACGTTCCATTTGAAGTTGGGCAGCGCCCGGATCGAGTCGCTGAAAAAGTAGGATTCGAGCGGTTTTTTGATGCGCTTCTCCTTGGTCGAGTCGACGGGCTGCTGCGCCTGCCCCTCCTCGTCTTCGGGCGCGGGGTTCGGTACTCCGTAGAGGTTGGTGTTTTCGCCGCGTTGCTGGGCGCGCATGAGCGAACGGGCGTCGAGCTGGGCACAGACACGCCCCGGCAGCAGCGCCGCCAAGAGCAGCACTGCCGGGAGCAGATATGTTCCGAGCCGTTTCGACATGCGTTTTCTTTCTTAGGCTTCGGTCGCCCTGCGTCCTTGCAGGAGCCACCGGACGAGCGAGACTACGACATAGAGAACGAAAATCGCGGGAATTGCGTATGCGCCGAGCGTAAGAATAAGTACGACGCACGCCCCCAGAAAGAGATAGCGCAGCCGGTTGCCCGTCCAGCCGAAGCCGTGGAATTTGAGTGCGAACATGCGGATCGGGCTGATCATGAGCCAAGCCGTCGCCGCCGCGGCGAGCAGTACGGCTTCATAGGGCAGCGAGAGCATTCCTTCGGCGTGGAGCAGACCCAGCGAGGCGCAGAAGAGGCCCGCCGCGGGCGAAGGCAGTCCGCAGAACTCGGTACGCTGCGTGTCGTCGATGTTGAATTTCGCCAGCCGCAGCGCCGTCCCGACGGCCAGCAGCAGTACGATCCAGCTCCAAGGGCCTCCCGTATCGGCCGCCCACCACGAACTGCCGGCCTGCCATGCCAGCGTGAGCATGACGGCCGTCGGTGCGACGCCCGACGAAACCATGTCGGCCAGCGAATCGAGCTGCAACCCGATCGGCGAGGACTGGTGGAGCAGCCGTGCCGTGAAGCCGTCGAAAAAATCGAAGACGGCCGCCAGCACCAGCAGCCAGAAGGCCAGATGCAGGTCGCCGTCGGTGAGTATCGCCACCGTCGCTATCATCCCGCAGAGCAGATTCGAGAGCGTGAGCAGGTTGGAAATGGTAAAGAGCTTGATCTTCATATTCGTGCCCGACAATTGATAGATTGACCGGCAAAGTTACGAATTATTTTTCGGTTTTCGGGCAAATGTGCCGAAAACCGATCGGACACGGCCTTTTTCTCCGCTGTTTGCTGGGCGATGCAGGGGGCGATGCCTGTGTCGGAATTGGTTTGGACTTCCTCCTGAGGATGACAGGATTTGTCATTCCGGGCGGAATGCAGTGGAGCGTAGGAATCTTTCCGCTCTTTTCGCAGTGCGATCCGGCAGGCCGGAGACCTGCCATGTGCGGACGCAAACGAATGATTATCATTGCGCACAGCGCACAACTGTCTCCGCATTGCACCGGAGGAGGAATCAGATCGGACGGCGGTTCGAGCGCTCGGAGCGGGCGTGAAAACGACGGGCAGCAGGCGAGTGCAGAGGCCGCTTGCGGACTTTGCCGAGCCGCCACAGTCGAAGCGGTGCAATCTTTTGCGTCGCAACAGCGCAGTCTTTTGTGCCCGCTCAGTGAGCACCTCCGTCCGATCCCGACGGAGGTGCCCTGCGGACACTTTTGGCGCCACCTTTTGGTAACAAAAGGTGGTAAATCCGCTCCTTGCAGGAGACACCCAATCGGAGGTGCGGGATGTGCTCGAAATGAGAATAGGTTGTTTTTGCAGTGCGATCCCGCAGGCCGGAGGCCTGCTAAAATACAGTTTCGAAAGATTCGCTCTTCGGCCGCAGCCGCCCATGCAGAGGGCGCATCGCTCCGCCTGCGGCCTCCGGCACATCCTCCGCCGGCCGCGGACTGACAAAGGGAAATCGCACTTTGGCTGCACCGAGAATATTTCGCCTCGGCAAAAAGCAAATTAATTTGCATTGCTTCCGGCTTTTCGTATCTTTGGCTTGCCGAAGATACTCCCGTTCGGCAATGTTCGAATAAATTTGACATTGCCCTCGCTTATTCGTATCTTTGACTTCGCCGAAGATACTCCGTCTCGGCATAATCAAACATGAATGTTTGCTTCTGCCCTCGACTTTTCGTATCTTTGTATATTATTTCAGGAACAATCAAACGAGATACGATATGAATCGTTACTGTATCATCATGGCGGGAGGCGTGGGAACCCGCTTCTGGCCGCTGAGCCGGCAGAACAAGCCCAAGCAGTTCCTCGACATCATGGGGACGGGCAAGTCATTCCTGCGCCATACGTTCGAACGCTTCGCGCCGCTGGTGCCCGACGAAAATTTCATCGTGGTGACCAACCGACGTTACAAGGAACTGATCCGCAATATCCTTCCCGAGATCCGCGAGGAACAGATTCTCTGCGAGCCGATCGGCCGCAATACCGCGCCGGCCATCGCCTACGCCGCCTACTGGTTGCGGAAACACGATCCCGAAGCGCAGATGATCGTCACGCCGGCTGATCACTGGGTGGTCGACGAGGAGGGGTTCCGCTCGATCATCGGCGAGTGCCTCGATTTCGTGACGGGCCACGATGCGTTGATGACCGTCGGCATCCGGCCCACACGCCCCGAAACGGGTTACGGTTATATACAGGCCTCGGCCGACGAGACCATTTGTCCGGTGAAGAGTTTTACGGAAAAGCCCAATCTGGAACTGGCCCAGACCTTCGTGCAGTGCGGCGAATTCTTCTGGAATTCGGGTATTTTCGTCTGGAAGGTCCGCGATATCGTGCGGGCCTTCGCCCAATACCTGCCCGAACATCATGCGCTGTTCTCGTCGGTCGAGGCGGCGTTCGGTACGCCGCAGGAGGACGAGGCCGTCGAACGGGTCTTTTCGTGCAGCCATCCCATTTCGATCGATTACGGCGTCATGGAGAAGGCCGGCAACGTCTACGTGCGCTCCAACGCCGACGTGGGTTGGAGCGACGTGGGGACGTGGGGTTCGCTCTACCAGCTCTCGCGCAAGGACCGTTACGCCAACGCCAAGCCTGCGGAGGGTTGTTACGCCTACGATACGCGCAACTGCATCATCTCGCTGCCCGAAGGCAAGGTGGCCGTCGTGAGCGGGTTGAAGGAGTACATCGTCGTCGATACGGAGGACGTGCTGATGATCTGCCCGCGCGGCGAGGAGCAGAACATCAAGAAGTATATCGACGAGGTGAAGTTCAACAAGGGCGAGGAGTATATCTGATAATCGATGAATAACGATTGACAATTGAACGAAAACGAACGGCTCGGAACGCAGCGTCTCTATGCGTTGTTCGAGCGATACCCCGCCGTCGCGACCGACTCGCGGCGGGCAGGTGAAGGGACGATCTTCTTCGCCCTCAGGGGCGACCGTTTCGACGGCAACCGCTTCGCCCTGGCGGCGCTCGATGCCGGTGCGGCCTGCGCCGTCGTCGACGATCCGGCGGTCGCGGCGTCGGCCGGAGAAGCCTATGCCGGGCGGATCGTGACGGTAGACGACGCGCTGGCGGTCTTGCAGGCGCTGGCGCGCGAGCATCGTCGCAGGCTCGGCATTCCGTTGCTGGCGATCGTCGGCAGCAACGGCAAGACCACGACCAAGGAGCTGGTGAGCCGCGTGCTGGCCGAAAAATACGCGGTCTACGCCACGCAGGGCAATCTCAACAACCATATCGGCGTACCCCTTACGCTGCTGGCGATGACGCGCGACACGGAGTTGGGCGTGGTGGAGATGGGGGCGAGCGCCTGCGGCGAAATCGCCCTGCTCTGTGCGATCGCCGAGCCCAATTTCGGCCTGATTACCAACGTCGGGCGGGCGCACCTCGAAGGATTCGGGGGTGTCGAAGGGGTGCGGCGCGGCAAGGGCGAGCTGTACGACTATCTGGCTGCCAACGGCGGCCGTGCCTTCGTGCGGCGCGACGACGGGACGCTGGTGAAAATGGCCGCCGAACGGGGAAATCTGGCGGTGGAACTCTACGATCCGGCGATCGCCGACGGCGTCGGGCACCGGCTCGAAGGGGCGTTCAACCGCCTGAACGTAGCGGCGGCGATGGCCGTAGGCCGTTATTTCGGCGTGGACGAGGAGCGTATCCGCGACGCCGTGGCCGCATACCGGCCCGACAACAACCGCTCGCAGCGGCGGTCGACGGCCCGCAATACGCTCGTCGTCGATTGTTACAACGCCAATCCGTCGAGTATGCAGGCGTCGCTGGCCAATTTCCTCGGCGAGGAGTCGGCCGGCGGCAAGGTCGCCGTGTTGGGCGATATGCTCGAATTGGGGGCGTGGAGTGCGGCGGAACATCGTGCGGCGGTCGAACAGGCGCTTGCGGGCGACGTGGAGCAGTTGTGGCTGGTGGGGACGGAGTTCTCCGCCGCGTGGCGTGCGATGGGGTGCGGCGACGAACGGGTGCGTCTGTTCGCCACGTGCGACGAAGCGGCCGCTGCGTTGCAGGCGTCGCCGTTTGCGGGCAAGTTCGTGCTGCTGAAAGGGTCGCACGGGATCGGACTGGAACGATTGATCGAGTGGTTGTGATCGGTCAGTGCTTTGGCTGATGCTTGTCTTGTGTCCGGCAGGAGAAAGCGCGGATAGTATGCGGATGCCCGACGGTCGTCGGGTGTCCGCGTTCGTTCCTTTCGGATCGGCCGAATTCGGCGGGCGGAAGATCGATTTTTCGAAAAAATTCCTAACTTTGTCAATCAGACGCGAATTCAAACTTAAAAAACGAGAATGGAACAGGAAAAACAATTGACCTCGTTGCCGGAGAACGCCTACCGTGAGCTGGCGCCGGGCGAGGAGTACACGCCGATGCTGCCGGCGTCGGCCGCTCCCGCCGAAGTGACGCCCTATTCGGTCGGGATGGGCATCGTCATGGCCGTCGTCTTTTCGGCTGCGGCGGCCTATCTGGGACTCAAAATCGGACAGGTGTTCGAGGCGGCGATCCCGATCGCCATTATCGCCGTGGGCATGGGTAGCGTGCTCGGCAAGCGCAACATGCTGGGCCAGAACGTCATCATCCAGTCGATCGGCGCCTCGTCGGGCGTGATCGTCGCCGGGGCGATCTTCACCCTCCCGGCCCTCTACATCCTGGGGCTCGACGCCGCCTTCTGGCAGGTGTTCCTTTCGTCGCTGTTCGGCGGACTGCTGGGCATCGTGCTGCTGATCCCCTTCCGCAAATACTTCGTCAAGGAGATGCACGGCAAATACCCCTTCCCCGAGGCCACGGCGACCACCGAAGTCCTCGTCTCGGGCGAAAAGGGCGGATCGCAGGCCAAACTGCTGGCCGTCGCGGGCCTCGTGGGCGGTCTCTACGACTTCGCGGTCGGCACGTTCGGCCTCTGGACCGAGTCGGTCTCGACGCGCATCTGCGCATGGGGCGCCGTCGCCGCCGACAAATTCAAGGTGGTCTTCGGCCTCAACACCTCGGCCGCCGTGCTGGGACTGGGCTACATCATCGGCCTGAAATACGCCATGATCATCACCGCCGGATCGTGCCTCGTGTGGTTCGTGATCGTCCCGGTGGTGGGCTCGCTGGCCGAAGCCGTCGATCCCGCCGCGATGATCTCGCTGTTAGGCGTGACGCGCGCCGACATCCTCGCCGACCCGCAGTCGATCTTCACGGCCGAGAACCTCTTCGCATTCATCGGCAAGCCCATCGGCATCGGCGGCATCGCTATGGCGGGCATCATCGGCATCATCCGCCAGTCGAAGATCATCCGTCAGGCCGTGGGCCTCGCGATCTCGGAGTTCGGAGGCGGCAAAAGCGCCGCCGCGGCCCCCGAGCGCACGCAGCGCGACATCTCGATGAAGCGCATCCTCACGATCCTGATCGCCACGCTCATTTCGGTCTTCGTCTTCTTCCACTTCGGGCTGCTCGACGGCTGGGTGCAGTCCGTCACGGCCATTCTGATCGTCTTCATCATCGCGTTCCTCTTCACGACCGTCGCGGCCAACGCCATCGCCATCGTGGGAACGAACCCCGTCTCGGGCATGACGCTGATGACGCTGATCCTCGCGTCGCTGGTATTGGTGAGCGTGGGTCTGAGCGGCACGACGGGCATGACCGCCGCGCTGGTGATCGGCGGCGTGGTCTGCACGGCCCTGTCGATGGCCGGCGGCTTCATCACCGACCTCAAGATCGGCTACTGGCTGGGCACCACGCCCAAGAAACAGGAGGCATGGAAATTCCTCGGCACGTTCGTTGCTGCGGCGACGGTGGCCGGGGTGATGATCATCCTCAACAAATCCTACGGATTCGTGGGCGAAGGCGCGCTGGTGGCCCCGCAGGCTAACGCTATGGCGGCCGTCATCCAGCCGCTGATGACCGGCGGACAGACCCCGTGGATGCTCTACTTCTGCGGTGCTGCGCTGGCGCTGGTGCTCACGTCGATCGGCATTCCGGCCCTCGCGTTCGCGCTGGGCATGTTCATCCCCATGGAGCTGAACGCCCCGCTGGTGGTGGGCGGACTGGTGGCGTGGTTCGTCTCGAACCGCTCGAAGGACGAAGGGCTGAACAAGGCCCGCTTCGACCGGGGTACGCTCATCGCTTCGGGATTCATCGCCGGCGGCGCGCTGATGGGCGTGGTGAGCGCCGTGCTGAAATTCGCCGGCGTGGACTGGTTCCTCTCGGGCTGGGCCGCATCGAACGCCGCCGAATGGGTGGGTCTGGCCATGTATCTCGTGCTGATCGGCTACATGGGCTGGCACACCTTGCAGGCCAAAAAGGAAGAGTAACATTTAATCCGCAACGACATGGACTTGAAAGAACGTTTTCTGAAATACGTATCGTACGACACGCAGTCGGACGAAAACAGCACGACATTCCCCTCGACCGAGAAGCAGAAGGTCCTTCTGGCGGCCCTGCGCGACGAGATGGAGGCCCTCGGCATGACCGAGGTGACGATGGACCAATACGGCTACGTGATGGGCACGATCCCTGCCACGGCGGGGTGCGGGAACGCCCCCGTGATCGGCTTCATCGCCCACGTGGACACCTCGCCCGACATGAGCGGCAAGGAGGTGAAACCCCGCGTGATCGAGGAGTACGACGGCGGCGACATCGCCCTGAACGGCCAGCTGACGATGAAGGTTTCGGAGTTCCCGGAGCTGGCCTTCTTCAAGGGGCACACGCTGATCCACACCGACGGCACGACGCTGCTGGGCGCCGACGACAAGGCGGGCGTGGCGGAGATCATGACCGCCGCGGAATATCTGCTGACGCACCCCGAGGTGAAACACGGCAAGATCCGCATCGGCTTCACGCCCGACGAAGAGGTGGGCCGGGGCGTGGATTTCTTCGACGTGAAAGCCTTCGGCGCCGATTTCGCCTACACCGTTGACGGCGGCATGGAGGGCGAGCTGGAATACGAGAACTTCAACGCCGCGAGCGCGAAGATCGAGATACAGGGCCGCAACGTCCACCCGGGCTACGCCAAGGCGAAGATGATCAACGCCATCGACGTGGCGTGCGAACTACAAACGATGCTGCCCGCCGCCGAGCGTCCGCAACACACCGAGGGCTACGAGGG
>ENA-USUJ01001210-USUJ01001210.1-human-gut-metagenome-genome-assembly--contig:-NODE-1210-length-22375-cov-6.780518_pt1 | contig 22375 bp, 19 predicted proteins | sample MGYA00250061_ERZ773398 | MGnify/ENA primary metagenome ERZ773398 (study PRJEB29103, sample SAMN06111992) | human gut metagenome | biome: human gut; feature: ankylosing spondylitis patient; material... | reverse complement strand
GCTATGGTGGTGGCTGCTCTGATGGCCGACGGCACCAGCGAGATCGAGGAGATCGGTCATATCGAGCGCGGCTACGAGAATATCGTGGAAAAGCTGCGCGGTCTGGGTGCAGACATCAGCAAGGTGGAGCGTATGCCCGCTGCACTGGATCAGGCACTGTAACTTATAAAAAGCAAACAGCCTGCTGCATATGCGGCGGGCTGTTTTTGAGTGTATCAGAGGTTTTTCATGGCAGAATTCATCTCGTTATATTCGGGTTCCTCCGGCAACAGCAGTGTGGTGCGCTGCGGGCAGCGGTATCTCATTGTGGATATGGGCAAGGGCGTGCGCACTACCTCGGCGGCGCTCAAGGCGCTGGGCCTTGCCGCCAGTGACTGCGACGGCATCCTTGTCACCCACGAGCACAGCGACCATGTGAAGGGGCTTTCCACCTTCCTCAAAAAGAACACGCTGCCGGTGTACGGTGCAGCGGCAACGCTGGATTTTCTGGACAACAACGGCATCGTACCGGCCAGCTGTGAGCTGCACGAGCTGGAAGGCAGGGAAGAGGACGTGGGCGCGTTTGGCGTGCAGAGCTTTCCCACCAGCCACGATGTGCCCTGTGTGGGCTACCGCATCCACACCCCGGACGGTAAGACCATGACCATTGCAACCGACCTTGGCGTGCTCACGCCGCCGGTGCACGAGGCGCTTTCCGGCTGCGACCTTGTGGCACTGGAGAGCAACTACGACCTGCACATGCTGCGCAGCGGGCCGTACCCCTATTACTTACGGGCACGCATTGAAAGCACCCGGGGCCACCTTTCCAACGACGAGTGCGCGGCAAAGCTGCTGGAACTCATTCAGGAAGGGTGCAAAAAGTTTGCGCTGTGCCATCTTTCGCAGGAGAACAACACGCCTGCGCTTGCCCTGCAGACCGTGTTCAACACGCTGGGCGCGGCGGGCGTTGTGCCGGAGAAGGACTGCATCGTGCAGGCACAGCGCCGCAACGAAATGAGTCCTGTATTAGAGTTTTAAATAAAACAAACGGCAATGCATTTGCATTGCCGTTTGTTTTATTCAGCTGCTTTCTGTGTGCGGATGTCATCGCCTGCAAAAAGGCAGGGGACAAAGGCAGAAAGGCGGCTGGAAATTTTTTCGGTATACAGCTTTTCCAGCAGAGCACCGTCAGTGATGTTGGTGGTGACAATGGTGGGCAGCTTTGCACCCAGCCGGTTGTTGAACAGACTGTACAGACTGCTGATGAGGAAGGCGGAGTTGAACTCCGAGCCAAGATCATCCAGAATGAGCAAATCGGCCCCGGCAGCGGTCTGCATCAGCGTTTCCTCCTCGCCTGCCGGGTCTGCACCAAAGTGCAGCCCTTCCAGCTTGGAGAAAAAGTCCGGGCTGGAAACATAGATCACATCGTAGCCCTTTTCCAGCACGATGCCCGCAATGGCAAGGGCCGCATGGGTCTTGCCAAGGCCCGCATTGCCAAACAGCATCAGGCTCTCGCTGTGGTGGTCAAACTCTTCCGCGTAGCTGCGCAGGTCTGCCAGCATATCGGCCATGTAAGGGCGGATGGAACCGCCCACCTTTTCATCGGCACGGTTCGGGTAATAGCGCAGCTCCATGGTGTCAAAGCTTGCAATGGACAGGCTGGACAGCGCCTCGATCTCCTTGCGGCGCAGCTGCTGCATCACCTTGTGCACGCACTCACAGGTGCGGCCATTCACGCTGCCGGTGTCCTGACATTTGGGGCAGACAAAGCGCGGCTCCAGTGCATCAGCGGGCCGTCCGCTTTGTGCCAGCAGGGCGGTCAGCTTCTGCTTTGCATCGGCAAGGGCGGCGGCAGCTTCGGTGCGGTCCTTGCCCGCAGCACCGGCCAGTGCGCAGCGGATGCCCCGCACCCGCACCTCTTCTTCTGCATGGCGCAGGGCGGGAATGGCGGCTTCGGCTTCGGCGCGGGCATCCTCGGCTCTGGCTCTGGCCATCTGCCGCCGGGCGGCCACGGTGCGCATGGCTTCCTGATACAGTTCATTTTTGGTACGCATGGCTCCTCCTTATTCCGGCTTCTTTTTCAACGGACGGCGGCGGGCAGCGTTCTTGAGAAAATCGTTGCCGCTGGGGGCTTCGCGGTCTACCCGGAGGTTTCGGCTGGCACCCGCAATGGCCACCGGGCTGCGCACATCGTGCACGGTGCGCAGGCCCTTGGCGTTCCATGTTTTGAGGATACTGTTCCAGTACCACAGGTCGCGCTTGGCCCCGGCCTGCACGGCAGCTTCCTGCACCATGGCATCGTCGTAGCCGTAAACCTCGTACCAGCGTGCAATGGCCTTGCGCCCGCCAAGGGTCAGCTCGCTTTCCGGGATGTTCAGAAGGCCGCTGACATACTGCTCGCGGCTCTGGCGCAGTGCCAGCAGTTTGAGGTGGGCATCGGCCTGCTCGCCGGTCTCCACGCCCTCGGTGCGCCACACCTTCAGCTCATGCACTACGGCGGCCATGGTGCTGCGGCCGGTGCTGGCAACGTAGGCGGTGCACAGCATCACGGTCTCCGGCGCAAAGCCCTCCTGCATATAAAGGTTGACCAGCTTTTCCATCTCCCTGTGGGTCAGCGGACGGGCAAAGCCGGTCTGTGCGCAGTCGATCAGGCTGGAGATCATGGGGTCGGTGCGGCTGGCCGCAGCGATCTCGGCCCAGGTCATGGGTGCGGGGGCGCTGGGTTCCTCGCCCGGTGCAGCGTTCTCTTCGTACCGCTCCAGCAGGCCAGCGCCTGCCCAGAAGGAGAGGGCGCTCTCGGCGCTGATGCGGCTGCGCAGCTTGAGGTCGGCACAGATCTTGTCCGGGTCGGTGATGCCGGTCGCCAGCACATACAGAGCCACGCGCACATTGTATTCTTCGGCGATGCCCAGTTTGGAAAACACCAGCTGCGGCACTGCAATGGTATCGCCCTTGAGTTCTTTTAAACGATAGATCATGTTTTATTCCTTCGGCTTGTCCGGCTCGGCTTCGGCGGCAGGCGGCTCCCACGGGTCGCTGTCCATCATGCTGGGGCAGTTTTTCCAGCGGTCAGGATCGGCATTGAACGCGTCCTGCAAAAAAGCGGCTGTGGCCTCCCGGCCCTCGTCGGTGAGCGGAAACACCTTCTGCACCCGCAGGGCAGGGTCGGTCTTTTCAATGGTCCAGGGGTCCGGCCAGTAGTCCACGGTGAGGATGCTTTCCTCCTTTGCGGCACCCTCGCCGCCGTCCGGGTCCGGCACGGTGCGCTTGCCGGGGATCATCCGGTATCGCAGGCCGTATTCGTTGCCGCTGTAGGAATTTTTGCATTTGAAGTAATGCAGCAGGGGAACAAAGATCATGGCAGAGTCCTTTCGTATTTTGCAGGGAGCGGCTGTAAGCAAAAACGGCAAACCGATATTCCACGGTTTGCCGTTTGTTTTTGGAGCAGGGTACGGGACCCGAACCCGCCGCCTGCTGCTTGGGAAGCAGCCGCTCTACCGGATGAGCTAACCCTGCAAGTTGCTCATTTATTGTAGCAAAGAGGGACGGGATTGTCAAGGGCCGGAGAATGTCAGTTTTTCTGGGCATCGGTCAGGTCCAGCACCGGCGTGAAGGGGTCGAACACAAGGCCGGTGATGCCGTCCGCCACCAGCAGACGCCTGTTCTGGCCCAGCAGCGGCACCACGGCGCAGCCTTCCAGCAGCTGGCGCTCACAATCGGCCAGCAGGGCACAGCGGGTGCTGCCGGTCTGCTGGGCACTCTCGGCCAGACGCTGAGAGTAGATGGGGTCGGACCAGCCGGTCAGGCCGCCGCCCTCGGCCGTGAACTGCTGCAGCATCTGGTATACGCTGCCGCCTTCGGCGCGGATGGGAGCCAGCGCAATGGTGTAGCTGCCCGCTGCAAGGCGTTTGTCGAACTCCTCCTGCGGAACCTCTTCCACCGAGAAGAAAAGGGAGCAGTCCTTCTGCCATGCGCCGTTGATCTGCTCGGCCAGTTCGGTCAGGCCGGCTTCCTTCGGCAGCAGGATGGTCACGCCGGAAAAATCCGAGCTGGCCATGCCCTGCCGTGCATTCAGGTACAATGTACGGGGGTCGGTGATGGTGGGCAGCGGGTTCCCGGCAGACTTGCGGTAATCGATGCCGTCCACGGAAAGGCCGGTGGGCACAAGACCCTCGGCAGCGGTGTACAGACCGGGAGAGGGTACCTCCACATTCTCCCGGGCGATGCCGGCAAGCGCCTGCCGCAGTTCCTGATCGGCAAACACAGAACCTTCGGCGCTGTTGAACAGCAGTGCCCAGGTGGTGTCGGAGTAAGCCACCGACTGCAGCGAGGTATCCTCGCCGGTGTCGTCCAGCGCGGCGGAGCATTTTTCGTCTGCAATGAGCTGGGCGGCGCTCTTGCCGGTGCTGCCGGTGTTCTGCACCAGACGCAGGCTGCCGATCATGGGGGAGGAGACATCCCGGCGCAGGAACAGGCCGCTGGCCGTCCAGTTGTAAAGATAGAAGCTGCCGCTGGAAAGGGTGGTCTTGGCGGTCAGGCCGTAGGTGCCGCGGGTGCTCTCAAAAAATGCTTCATCGCAGGGCATGGCACCGGGCAGGGTGAGCTTGGCAAGGAAGTTGTCGTCCTTTTCACTCAGGCGGAACACCAGCGTCAGCGGGCCGGCGGCCGAAACGCCCAGCGTGCTGGCATCGGCTGTGCCAGCCAGCACGGCAGCACTGTTCTCAAGGGCGGCAAACTCCACGGCATAAGGGGAATTTGTCTGCGGCTGGAATATGCGCCGGAATGCAAACACAAAGTCCTCGGCAGTGATGGTGTGATCCGTGGAAGCGCCCTTGACGGCCTTGTAGGTCAGGCCGTCCTTGATCTGGAAGGTGTAGGTCTTGCCATCGGAGGAGATCGTCCAGCTCTCGGACAGATCGGGCACGATCTCGCCATCCGCTTTTTTGCGGACAAGCCCGCTGTAAAGGTTCTCGCAGGCGATCACGTCCGGGGCAGCAGAAGCCACCTGCGGGTCGAGGTTTGCGGGAATGGTATCCACGAACCATGTAAAGCTTGGCGCACTGGAACTGCTGCCGCAGCCGGTGAGCGCAAGCAGGAACGCAGCAGCAAGCACTGCTGCGGTAATACGGAAGAACTGTTTCAAGGGGATGACCTCATTCTATGGTATTTGCGAAAAAAGGCTTCTTGTATACAAAAAGTACTCTGCTTCGACAAGTGTAGCAGAAACAGCGGCAAAATACAATTGCAGAATTGTGAATTTACCTTGCTTTTTGGGGCAAAAAGGGCGTTTTTCCGTTGCCAATTGCGACTAAATGGACTATAATGGTACAGCGAAACATCTCTGCACCCGTTTTGCGGTGCGTTCTGAATACGATATTATGGAGGAGGAACTGTTTTTATGCAGAAGGATCAGCAGAAACTGATTGAACTCATCAAAGGCAAAAAAGTGGCCTTTATTGGTGCCGGTGTCAGCCACAAGACCCTGATCAAGGAGTTTGTGGAGCTGGGTGCCCATGTGACCCTGTGCGACCAGAAAAAGAGCGTGGAGGACTTTGGCGATTACGCTGCAACCATCAAGGAGCTGGGCATCGACCTGAGCCTGGGCGAAAACTATCTGGATGGCTTCAAGGGTCAGGATATCATCATGCGCACCCCGGGCTTTGTGGGCTACTTTGAAAAGCCCCTGCAGGATGCCATGGCCGCAGGCACCATGGTCACCAGTGAGGTGGAGCTGTTCTTCGACTTCTGCCCCTGCGAGATCGTAGCCGTGACCGGCTCCGACGGCAAGACCACCACCACCACCCTGATCTCCAAGTTCTACGAGGCCGCAGGCCGCAAGGTGCATCTGGGCGGCAACATCGGCGCAGCTCTGCTGCCCATGCTGCCCGAGGTGGCTCCCGAGGATGTGGCTGTGGTGGAGCTTTCCAGCTTCCAGCTCATCAGCATGCATTCCAGCCCCAACATTGCTGTGGTGACCAATGTTACCCCCAACCATCTGGACCACCACAAGGACATGCAGGAATACATTGATGCCAAGCGCAACATCCTGCTGTACCAGAAGCAGCCCTGCCGCGCTGTGCTGGGCTATGAGAACGAGATCAGCCGTTCCATGCAGTCCGACTGCAAGGGCAAGCAGGTGTGGTTCACCCGCCTGCACGATACCGACAACGGTGCCTTCCTGCGCAAGGAGGACAACATGCTCTGCATGGCCGAGGATGGCGTTGTGACCCCCTTCCTGGCCCAGAAGGACGTGAAGCTGCGCGGCCTGCACAACATTGAAAACCTGCTGGCTGCTGCCGCTGCCGTGTGGGGCGAGGTGCCTGTGGAAGCCATCCAGAAGGTGGGCAGCACCTTTACCGGTGTGGAGCACCGCATTGAGCCGGTGCGCACGCTGGACGGCGTGCTGTACTACAACGACTCCATCGGCACCAGCCCGACGCGCACCATTGCCGGTCTGCGCAGCTTTAACCAGAAGGTCATTCTGATCGCTGGCGGCTACGACAAGCACATTCCCTATGAGCCGCTGGCACCGGAAGTGGTGGCCCACGTGAAGAACCTTGTGCTGATGGGTGCCACCGGCCCCCGCATCGAAAAGGCTGTGCGCGAGGACCCGAACTTCAACGAAGCAGAGCTGCCCATCCAGCATGCCGACAACATGCAGCACGCTGTGGAGCTGGCCCGTGCCTGCGCAAAGCCCGGTGACATCATCATCCTGTCCCCGGCCAGCGCATCGTTTGACCTGTACCCCAACTTTGAGGTGCGCGGCCGCGAGTTCAAGAAGATCGTCAACGAGCTGAAGTGATCGCGCAGGTCAGCACAAAAGCCCACCGCGCCCGCTTTTTAAATGCCTGCCGGGGGAAATGGGTGCTGGGGGCGACCCTGCCGCTGGATCTTGCCCTTTTTAGCAAAAGCCAGCCGTGGCGATTCTATGCAGGGCCTACACTGGCGCTGGAACTCAGCGGCAGCACCGCATGGGCAGCAGGGCACGCAAACCCGGAAGAGCTGGCCAGCTTTCTGGCTTTCTGCGGGTGTGAGAGCATCATTTTAGACGAAAACGAATGCCCACCGCCTGCCGGGTGGTGCAAAGCTGAAACGCTGACTGTATTCGGCCTTGCACCCGGCAAGGCTCTGCCGCTGCCCGCTGCAGACGAGACGCTCTGGGCCGGACTGACCCTTGACAGAGAACCCTCTGCCATGGATGTGGCACGGGCGCTCTACCCGGCGGATACGGCAAAGCAGGAGGACTTTTACTCCGAGCTTTGCACAAAGCGCACCCGCGGCAAAGCCCTTGTGTGGGCGCTGCGGCAGGGAAGTGAAACGATCTGCACGGTAGGGGCCTATGCCCTTGCGAACAGGCAGGCCTACATGGCCTGCGGGCAGACAGCCCAGCCTTTGCGGGGCAAGGGCATCGGCGGGCGGCTCATTGTGCAGATGGCGAACGAGCTTGCCGCCAAAGGGGAGCACCCGGTGTTTCTCTGCAGCCCGGAGCGGGTGCACTTTTATACCCGGCTTGGCTTTGAAAAGCTTGCGGAGTATGCGCGTTATGAACACCCGGCGCGTTGGTAGCTTTCTCCTCGGAGAAACTACCAATGTGCCTTTTGCGGGCTGCGTTTTATAATTCAAATCATAAATTAAGGAACCGTTATAATGTCAATGCTGAACCACTTTTTCAATTACAAACCCGAAGTTCTGGCGCTGGACGAAAAGGCTATGGAGCTGTGCCAGCCCTACTTCCGCCATATGGAGGAGATCCGCGATTTTAACCAGCTCAAAATGCTGAAAGCCTTTGCGGATACCCAGATGTCCTCTACCGATATGCTGGGTACCACCGGCTACGGCCTGTGGGATACCGGCCGCGCAAAGCTGGAGCAGATCTTTGCCGAGGTGATGGGCGCAGAGGATGCCCTCGTGCGCAGCCAGTTCCAGAGCGGCACCCACACGCTGGCTGTGGCGCTGTTCGGCCTGCTGCGGGCAGGGGACACCCTGCTGGCCGCCACCGGCCGCCCCTACGATACGCTGGAAGGCGTGATCGGTCTGGACGGCAAGGGCAGGGGCACCGGCACCCTGATGGATTACGGCATCCGGTACGATGAAGCTCCGCTGAAAGCCGACTTCACCCCGGACTACGACCTCATTGCAAAAAAGGCTTCAGGGGCTAAAGTGTGCCACATCCAGCGCAGCCGCGGCTATCTGCAGCGCAATGCCTTTGATCTGGAAACGATCCGAAAAATTGCGGATACCGCCCGCGCCGCAAACCCGGACATCATTATTTTTGTGGATAACTGCTACGGCGAGTTCACCCAGACGCAGGAACCCTGTCAGATGGGCGCAGACCTTGTGGTGGGCAGCCTGATCAAGAACCCCGGCGGCGGCATCGCCCCCACCGGCGGCTACATTGCGGGCCGCAAAGACCTTGTGGAGCTGTGCGCTTACCGCCTGAATGCGCCCGGTCTCGGCAAGGATCTGGGCTGCACGCTGGAAACGCCCCGTGATATGTATCTGGGCTTCTACTATGCGCCCGGCGTGGTGTGCGAGGCCATCAAGACCGCCATTTACGCCCAGTGTATGCTGGAGCTGCTGGGCAAGAATCCAGTGCCGCGCTACTGCGACGACCATAACGACATCGTCACCTGCTTTGATGCAGGCACTGCGGATGCGCTCATCGGCTTCTGTCAGGGCATTCAGGCTGCAAGCCCCGTGGACAGCTATGCCGCCCCGGAACCTTCTCCGGAGCCGGGCTATACCGACGAGGTGGTCATGGCAAGCGGCAGCTTTACACAGGGCAGCACCATCGAGCTTTCCTGCGACGGCCCGCTGCGTGAGCCGTACACCTGCTACCTGCAGGGCGGTCTGAACTTTGCTGCCAGCCGTGCAGGCGTGCTGCTGGCCATCCAGAAGGCTTATTTCAAGGACTGAAAAGGGGAGAGCGCATGCCTGTTTTAAGTGACCGTGTGGGTACCTTTCTATATCCCGCTGGTGCCGCCCACCTATGAGTTTGACATCAGCCTGATCGAAAAGGGCTTTGCCGAGGGTGCCAAGGCGCTGATCCTGTGCAACCCCTCCAATCCCTGCGGCAAGGTGTTCCGCCGCGACGAGCTGGAAGCCATTGCAAAGCTGGCCATCCAGTACGATGCCTTTGTGGTGACGGATGAGGTGTATGAGCATATCATCTATGCGCCGGCAGAGCATATCTGCATGGCAAGCCTGCCCGGCATGTTTGAGCACACCATCACCTGCAACTCGCTCTCCAAGACTTACTCCATCACGGGCTGGCATCTGGGCTATCTGATCGGACCCGCAGAGGTCATTGAGGGTGCGCGCAAGGTGCACGACTTTCTCACTGTGGGTGCGGCTGCACCCCTGCAGGAGGCCGCTGTGGCCGGTTTGGAGATGCCCGCCAGCTATTACGAAGAGCTGCAGGCATTCCTGAAATAAAAGCAAAACAACAACGCCGCAGGAAGTTTCCTGTGGCGTTGTCTCTTTCCCGATACTCTATACACGATTCATCACACGGCGTGGCGCTGCACGGTGGGCATTGGCTCCACAAGAGCGGGATGCATCCCCTCGCGGTAGTCCAGGTCGCCCTGATCCATACCGCGCAGCAAGACCTCGGCGGTGGCAATGTTGGTGGCAATGGGTACGCTGTGCATATCGCACAGGCGGAGCAGATTCTGCTCGGTGATGCTGGCGGCATCTGCTTTCAGCGGGTCACGGAAGAACAACACCAGATCCACTTCGTCGCACGCAATGCGGGAAGTGATCTGCTGCACACCGCCCAAGCGCCCGGAGAGATAACAGTGCACGGGCAGGCCGGTAGTCTGCGCCAGCATCCGTCCGGTGGTACCGGTAGCGATGATTGTGTTTTTGGACAAAATGGCGCTGTAAGCAGTGCAGAACTGCAGTGCAAGCTCTTTGCGGGAATCGTGTGCAAGAATGGCAATCGTCATAGTACTCTCTCCTTTGCTGTCAGTATAGTACTGTATACGGCGAACAATTCATAGACGGAAAATGAAACACCGTGAAATCGTTATCAAAATTTCCAATATAGTTTTACCGCAACAAAACCGTGCTTGTCAAGAGTTTTTTATACTTTTTACCAGATAAAATAGAGAAAGTGAGATTATTGCTTTGTATGAATGGAGAAAACTGGGATACAATCATCTATATCAGTGAGCGAATAGGAAAGGCAGATTGAAAACATAATTCAGCTTTTTGTCTTTATTAAAAGAACATTCCATGGGAATAAAACAAAAAAACAGGCTGGCGCAAATCGCACCAGCCTGTTTCGGAAAAAGCTTTTCAGTTTCGTTTCTAAATTATGAATATTATGGAGAAAACGCTCACTCCCGATTTCCGCACTGGAAAGGTGGGTTCAGCGGGCTTTAGCGAATCTGACCATTGCCGTGGATGATATACTTGTAGCTGCACAGCTCGGCCAGTCCCATGGGGCCGCGGGCGTGGAGTTTCTGGGTGGAAATGCCCATTTCGCACCCAAGGCCGAATTCACCGCCATCCGTAAAGCGGGTGGAACAGTTCACATACACGGCGGCGCTGTCCACTGCGGCAGTGAACAGGTCGGCATGGGCCTGTGTCTGGGTCAGGATGGCCTCGCTGTGGCCGGTGGAGTGCTCAGCAATATGCCCGATGGCCTCCTCCACGCTGTCCACGACCTTGACCGCGAGGATGTAGTCCAGAAATTCGGTGTCAAAGTCCTTTTCTCCGGCAGGGGTGCCGGAGATGATGGCGGCTGCGCGCTTATCCAGCCGCAGCTCCACCGGGTGTAGGCCCTTTGCCGCGCGGTCCGGGCCAAGGCGCTGGGCCAGACGGGGAAGAAACTCCCCGGCAATGGCAGAGTGCACAAGGCACACCTCCTCGGCGTTGCACACGCTGGGGCGGCTGGCTTTTGCGTTCTCGATGATGTCCAGAGCTTTGTCCAGATCGGCGGTGTCGTCTACGTACACATGGCAGATGCCGGTGCCGGTCTGGATGCAGGGGACCTTGGCGTTCTGAACGCAGGCACGGATCAGCCCGGCACCGCCGCGCGGGATCAGCAGATCCACATAGCCTACAGCGGTCATCAGAGCGTTGGCAGAAGCGTGTGTGGTGTCCTCGATCAGGCAGACCGCTGTCTCGGGCAGACCGGCCTTTTTCAGGCCCTGCCGCAGAACGGTGACGATGGCGTTGGCACTGCGCCAGGCCTCCTTGCCGCAGCGCAGGATGCAGGCGTTGCCGCTTTTGATGGCAAGGGCAGCGGCATCGCTGGTCACATTGGGGCGGCTCTCGTAGATAATGGCGATCACGCCCATGGGCACAGCCGTCTTTTCAATGACAAGGCCGTTGGGGCGCTCCACCCGGTTCAGCACCCGGCCCACCGGGTCGGGCAGAGCGGCAACCTCGCGGATGCCCTGCGCCATGGCTTCAATGCGCGGTGCGGTCAGGGCCAGACGGTCCAGCATCACATCGCTGATGTGCCCTTTGGCAGCAGCCATGTCCTCAGCGTTGGCGGCAAGGATGGCCGCCTGATCGTCTGCGCTGCACAGCGCATCCGCCATGCCCAGCAGGGCCGCGTTGCGGGCGGTGTTATCGGCCAGCGCAAGGGCACTTTTGGCGCTGCGGGCGGCTTCCAGAATTTCCTGTGTGGTCATGTGTTCAGTCCTCCTTGCGGGCCGCAAAGCGGGTGCCTGCGGATCTGCCTGCGGCAATGTCGTACAAAAGCTCCGGGTGTGCGCCGTTGGCAATGACCATATCGGCACCGCTGCCCGTTACCATGCGGGCGGCGCGCAGCTTGGTGGTCATGCCGCCGGTGCCAAGGGCCGAACCGGCACCATCGGCCAGAGCCATCACCTCGGGGGTGATCTCCTCCACCAGCGGGATGAGCTTTGCATCCGTGTGGGTGTGGGGATTGGCGGTGTACAGGCCGTCAATGTCACTCAGCAGCACCAGCATGTCAGCCTTGGCGCAGCAGGCCACGATGGCCGCCAGCGTGTCGTTGTCGCCAATGGAGGTGATCTCATCGGTGGAAACGGTGTCGTTTTCGTTGATGATGGGCAGGGCACCCAGCTCCAGCAGGCGGGACAGGGTGTTCTGAAAGTTCACGCGGCGTTCGGTGTGCTCCACGTCCACGCCGGTGAGCAGGATCTGCGCCACGGTGTGATTGTAGGCGTTGAACAGCCGGTCGTAGGTGTACATCAGCTCACACTGGCCCACAGCGGCGCAGGCCTGCTTGGTGGTGGTATCCTTTGGGCGGGTTGGCAGTGAGAGCTTGCCCACGCCCATGCCAATGGCACCGGAGGACACCAGAATGACCTCATGGCCCTCGTTTTTCAGGTCGCTGAGCACCTTGACCAGCTGTTCCGTGTGGCGGATGTTCAGCCGTCCGGTGGCGTATGCCAGAGTAGAAGTGCCTACTTTTACAACGATGCGCATGATATCCTTAACCCTTTCCCATTTCCTTTGTCTTATTGTACGAGGCGATCACGGCATCCATCACCGCACCGCGCAGGCCGTGCTCTTCCAGCACGCGCACGCCCTGAATGGTGCTGCCGCCGGGGCTGCATACAGCATCCTTGAGTTCGCCGGGATGCTTTCCGCTTTCCAGCACCAGCTTTGCGCTGCCCAGAACCATCTGCGCGGCATATTCCTGCGCTTTGGCGCGGGGCAGGCCGCAGGCCACGCCGCCGTCGGCCAGAGCCTCAATAAACTGGTACACCCATGCCGGGCCGCAGCCGGAAACGCAGCTGGCGGCATCGATCAGACTTTCCGGCACGGCATCCAGACGGCCCGCAGGAGCCATGATCTTGAGGAAGGCTTCTTCTTCCTCAGCGGTGACATTACTGGAACAGTACTGGATCATACCCTCACCCACCGAAGCCGGGGTGTTGGGCATGATGCGGATCACAGGAAAGTCCTCACCGGCCAGCTCCTGAATACGGGCGATCGAAAGGCCCGCTGCCATGCTGCACAGCACAAAACGGCTGGGGCGCTCGTCAAAGGTGAACTTGAGCGGCTGGAGCAGAGCTTCCATCATCTGGGGCTTTACCGCCAGAAAGATCAGGCCGCAGTCACCGGCCACCTCAGCATTGGTGGCTGTTTTGCAGCCCAGTTCTTTGGCCAGTGCCTGTGCCTTGGCCGCAGTGCGGTTTGCCAGAAAAACCTTCTTAGGGTCAACAGCTTTGCAAACGGCACGGGCGATGGCTCCACCCATGTTGCCGCAGCCCAGAAAACCAATGGTATCCATCATAGTTTGTACCCTCCCTCAAAACGGCACTTCAATCACAGCCGTCTGCTCCCATTCTAAGCGTAGAGGAATATAAAATCAAGGGCCTTTTCCGCTTTTTTGCCGGAAGAAGCCGCTTTTGCAGGCATTGCGCACCGACGGAAGGGGTTTGGGGGCTGAGAAACGGCTTTTGAAGCGAGAAACTGCCGGAGTGAAAACGCAGGAAGTCATTCTTAGTTTACAAAATGGACAGAATCAATGCTTGCAATCGGAACGACTTTTGCGGTATTATAATGTACGAAGCTGCCAATCGCCGTACGCAGCGGGAAAAATTTCTACGGTCGGGAAAGGAAGGTTTTTGTGTCACAAACAACGAAGCGGGCACTGGAAGCATCGCTGAAAAAGCTGCTACTGGTAAAGCCCCTCAATAAGATCACGATCAACGATATCACCGAGGACTGCGGCGTGAACCGCATGACCTTCTACTACCACTTTAAGGATATTTACGATCTGGTGGACTGGATCCTGATGGAAGATGCGGCCAAGACGATGGAAGGCCGCCAGAGCTTTGATACATGGACCGAAGCATTTCTGGACATCCTGCACCAGATCCGGGATAACAAAGCACTGGTACTGAACGTATACCGCTCTGTGGGTCGTGAACAGGTGGAGCAGTATCTGTACAAGCTTCTGGACCCTATGCTGAAGGAATTTGCGGATCGCGAATGCCGCGACATCACCGTGCAGGACGATGACAAGCAGTTTGTGGTGGATTTTTACAAATATGCGCTGGTGGGCGTGGTGCTGGAATGGATCCGCCGGGATATGAAGACCGAGCCTGCTGTGATGGTAGAACGTACGGGACGGATGCTGCAGGGCGATCTGCGCCGCGCGTTATGCCGCCTTGCCAGCAATAAGATCCATCTGGAACAGGACGGTTGAACCGGAAGAACGACAAAATTTTATCATAATCCGCGCCGTGATGGGTTTTCTATCACGGCGCTTTTTCTGTTTATGGCAACTTGTGGGATAGAATGGTAGAGTAATGGCATAGAAATAGAAAAAGAGATCTCCGAAAAATACCGTTTGGAGGAAAAGGATAATGAATACTTCTGTTGAGAGCCTGACTCATAAAATGCAGCGTGCTGCCGTTGGTAAAATGGTGGACGTGGTGCTTTCTCATGCTGATAAAGACCGTCAGAAAACCGTGGGACAGCTGGTGGATGTTGCAAAGCAGTTCTATGGCAGTTCGTTCAGCGCTGAAGCCTACGAACACGCCAGACAGACCCTGACCGACCCCGACAGCAAGTGGTCCAAGCTCATCAACTGTGTGCTGGATCAGACCGACCCCAATGTGGCCCGCACCATGGCGCTGAATCTGGGCTACGAGGCTTTCTTCCGCGGCACCAAGACCATCCGCGAGAACCGTGTGAAGTACCAGTGCAACATCCCCTGGCTGATCCTGTTCGACCCCACTTCCGCCTGCAATATGCACTGCGTGGGCTGCTGGGCCGGCGAGTATGGTCACAAGAATAACCTCAGCTTTGAGGATATGGACAAGATCGTTACCGAGGGCAAGGAGCTGGGCGTGTACCTGTACATGCTGACCGGCGGCGAGCCGCTGGTGCGTAAGGCTGATATCCTGAAGCTGGCCGAGAAGCACAATGATGTGCAGTTTGCCATCTACACCAACTCCACCCTCATCGATGAGCCGTTCTGCAAAGAGGTGGTGCGTCTGGGCAACATTGCCTTCATGCTGTCCATCGAGGGCACCCCGGAGACCAACGATGCCCGCCGCGGTGAGGGGCACTATGCCGCTGTTATGCATGCTATGGATCTGCTCAAGGAGCACGGCATCGTGTTCGGCACGTCCATCTGCTACACCCGCGATAATATCGAAGCTGTTACCAACGATGAGTTCATGCGGTTCCTGTGTGAGAAGGGCGCACACTTCGGCTTCTACTTCCACTACATGCCCGTGGGCAACGAGGCAGCACCGGAACTGATGCCTACCCCGGAGCAGCGCAAATATATGATCGACCGCATCCGCTATCTGCGCTCGGAAGAGTGCGATATCCCGTTCTACCCGATGGATTTCCAGAACGATGGTGAGTTTGTGGGCGGCTGTATTGCCGGCGGACGCAACTACTTCCACATCAACTCGGCCGGTGACGCAGAGCCGTGCGTGTTCATCCACTACTCCAATGCCAATATCCACGACCAGAGCATTCTGGAAATTCTGCACAGCCCGCTGTTCATGGCTTATCACAACGGCCAGCCCTTCAACAAGAACCATCTGCGTCCCTGCCCGATGCTGGAAAACCCCGAACTGCTGCAGAAGATGGTGCACGAGACCGGTGCCCACAGCACCGACCTGCAGTCCCCGGAAAGCGTGGAGCACCTGTGCGAGAAGTGCAAGAACTATGCGGCCAACTGGCAGCCCACGGCGGACGAGATCTGGTCCCACACCAAGATCCGCGAGAGCCGCTACGAGAACTACAAGGACTGGAAGCCCTCGCAGCCCATTGAAAAGTAACGAAGGCAGACATCATAACGCAAACAAAGTCCAGGCGTTCCATTGAAGTGCGCTCCGTCAAGTAGACAGAGAAATAATATCAGTTTTTGTTCGCCGTTTCCACAAGGAGACGGCGAATTTTTTGTGCAAAAGTGATGGTTCTTTCCTGACATAAAAATACCCCCCAGAGTACGCAGAGTTTTTGCTTTACTCTGTCTACTCTAGGGGGGAGCATATCACACTCAGAGAGGGTCTTGCTGTTTCATGAAAGAGTGGTTTTGAAAATTACCAGAACCAGTAGCGCTTTTTCAGCACAACATATGCAATGCCGATCAGAACCACTACAACACCACCGGCAATGAAGAAGGTCCAGTTGATATTGGCAAATTTCAGGTTCTGGTTGGTCAGCAGATAACGGCCTGCAGTATCGGCAGTGATGATGCCGTCGGTGTAGCTGTTCAGGTACTGCCACTTGTTGGAGACGGCGTTGTACAGATACAGGCGGGTATAGGTGCTCACATCCAGATCGATGCGCACCGAGCAGGGAAGAGCCTTGCCCTTGTCCAGCTCGAACTCGATGCCCTGATCGGACTCAGTCAGGATGAGCATGGTGTCCAGCTCACTGGTGGTGCTCTTGACACCGCTGCCTGCGATCTGCATGGTGTAGCCATCGCCCACCACGCACAGGGTCTTGCCGGTGGTGCGCAGCGCATTGAGGATATCACCGGTCACGGTAGGTACCTCGGCCTGTGTAAAAACGATCTCGTTGTCCTCACTGTCCTGAATGGCCTGCACAACGGGATCAATCTCGATGGGAGTATCGTTATCCGGTTCGGTGGAGCTGCTGTCCGAAGAATTATCGGAAGAAGATGCAGCCGAACGGTTGACGATGACCGTGACCATGGCGGATGCAGTGCCATTGGAAACGGTAATGGAAGTAGCGCCGGTGCCCACAGCCGTGATCACGCCGCTGGGGCTGACCGTGGCAATGTTGCTGTTGGCGGACTTATAGGTGAACTTCTGGGAAGCGGAAGAAGGCTTGACACTGGCGGTCAGGGTGCGGGTGGCACCGGGCTTGAGCACAACGTAGGAAGGATTCACCGTGACGACCTGACCGCTGTTGGAAGAACCAGTGCTGGCGGTGCCGGTGCCGGTGCCGGAGTTGGGAATACTCATGACCGTGACATTGGTGGTAGCAGTCACCGAACCGCAGGTAGCGGTAATGGTGGCGGTGCCGGGGGCAATGCCGGTAACACGGCCGAAATTGTTCACCGTGGCGACCTTCTCATTGGAAGAGGTCAGGGTGACGGTGGCATAGTTGGAAGCCGAAGTAGGCCGCACCTGCAGCTGTGCCGAGACCGAGTTGCCAACATAAATGGTGTTGGAGGAAAGGGAAAGGTCCATCTCAGTAACGATCATGGAAGAATCCATGGAGACAACGATGGTGTAGGCACAGATCTGGTTGCCTGCGGCAGCGGTGATGCGGGTGGTGCCTACGCCCACAGCCTGCACGACACCGGAGTTGCTCACGGTCAGGATGGAAGTATCGTCCGAGATAAAGACAACCGAGTCGGTAGAGTTGCGCGGACGCACCACAGGAGACAGCTGCTGAGAGGAACCCAGCAGCATGTTGGCGGTATAGCTGCCGGCCTCAATGCTTTCGGCAGGCACGTCCTGATCCCACGGCATGGCAACGCCGCTCAGGGCAAGGCCGGAGACAGGGCTTGCTGCGGCCGCAGACACAGCTGTGCCGCAGGCCAGCAGGCAGAGCGCTGCCGCACAGACGGCCAGTTTTTTTGCGGTTGATTTCATAGTAAGTGTACCTCTTTGGGTGATATAACGGCGGCTGGCAGTCAGCACAGCTCCGGTTTAGCGGAACAGAACGCCCAGGGCTTCCATTGCGTACTCGAAATAGGTGACCTGATCGTACTCCACACGGGCAGTAACGCTCATGCCGTTGGAAAGATCCACCTTGTCGCCGCTGCGGCTCACCACATAAGTGGCATCGGGCTTAATGGTCATCTTATAGTAGGAAGCGTTGGAGCTGGCCGTCACGTCACTGTCAATGGCCGTTACAGTGCCGGTCAGGGTGCCATAGGAATACTCCGAAAGGCCGGTAATGGCGATCTTGCACGGGTCACCCACATGAAGCAGCGGGCGGTCATTCACGGTGACCATGGCAACGATCTCCAGATCGTCGTTCTCGCTGGCAACAGTGGCCAGCGGGGAGCCTGCGCTCAGCACCATGCCCTCTTTGTAAGGAGTATCCATGTGGATCACACCGGAGGTGGGGGCGTAGATGTAGTAATCGTTGGCACCGGTGTTCAAGGCATCGAGCTGAGCCTGAATGTTGTCCACGTTGCTCTGTGCGCTGGTAATGCTCTGGGAGATGGACTGCATGGTGGAGTAGTACAGAGCTTCTACTTCGCTCTGGCTCTGCTCCATCATGGTCTTGATCTGAGCATCGGAGTAACCGGCAGCCTGATAGGCCGTGGCATCAAAGGTCTTCTGGGAGACCTGGCTCTTGTAGGTCTCGTACTGATAGTAGTAGGGCTGATCTTCGGGGTTTGTCTCGCTGAAGTAGTTGGTATCATCCTGCACGCACTGCAGCAGCTTGTTGTACTGGTCCAGCTGGGTCTGGTAGATCTTGAGCTGGCTTTCCAGGTTATCCTGCTGCATGTCGATATCCGTGCTCTTGATGTGGGCCACGAGGTCGCCCTCGTTCACATAGCTGCCCTCCGAAATATACATCTCGGTAATGGAGCCGGAATAACTGGACATGATATAGGTTTTATTGCTGGCCTGCACGGTGCCTGCGTTCTGGCTGACATAAATGCGGTTGGTATGGGTGCTCCACACCACCAGAAACAGCATGAAGATGCCCACCAGAATGACAAAAGCGTAGCCATAAGGCGGCAGCTTTTTTTCCATCATGATGCGGCGGTCCTGCAGATCCGAAAGGTTCTGAACTTTAATCGTCATAATTACTTGGTCTCCATAAAGACATCGACCACGGCATCATCCTCATCCTGATTGACATAGATGGTATAGGATGTGCCGGTCAGTTTCTGCTCATTCTCAAAAGCGTGGACCTGCAGCTTGTAGGAAGCCAGCTGGCTTTCGGGCATGGGGCCGATGTAGTGGGCATACAGGCAGTTCTTCACGCGCAGAATAGCATCCATATGGTAGTCCTGCTCCATCTGGCCGATGAACTGGGTAGCCTGCTGCATCATGTACAGGTGCATCTGACGGTCCTCACCAACCACCATGGCCTGCACAATGGGGCCAATGGGCTGTGCGTTGTTGCTCTTGATAAAGTTGTGCATCTGGGTCAGCACCACGGGCAGGCTGGCCATCTCTTCCGGATGGATCTCACGGGAGAGCACATTGGTGAGCTTCAGGGTCTTGTTCTCGGCTACTTTGATCTCTTTCATGTTGAATACCTCGGTTCCTTTTCAGATTTACCTCAGAAGAGGCAGTAATAGGCAATCGAGAAAGGGGAGAAAACCGCTGCAGAGAGTAGCTTCCTCTCCGCTCCCGATCGCCTACTACTTATAAAAGTAATAGGGATCTTGCAAATAAAATGTGCCCGGAGGCGTTTTGCCTCCGGGCACACCATAGTGAGGCATAGTCACCTGAGCAGGCAGGGCCTGTTCAGGATAACACCATCTACTTCTACTAAACAGAAAGTCTTTCTAGCTCTTTTTTATCTGACACAGCAAAACTATGTCAAATCAAGCTATCCATCATGAATTACTCTCTTTCATATGTAACCGGGTGCGCACCCGGCTGCAACACATCAATAGGTGATCGACTCACCGTCGTCATCCTCTTCCACCACGGCCTGCATGACAGACTGCTTGGGCTCTGCCTTTTTGCTGCGGTAGATACCCTGCTGCATGTTCCACAGCTCGTAGTACTTGCCTTCCTTGGCAAGCAGCTCATCGTGCGTGCCGCGTTCCACGATCTTGCCGTGATCCATCACAAGGATCAGATCACAGTCACGAACGGTGGACAGGCGGTGAGCTACGATCAGCATGGAACGATCTGCAAGCTGATCGTAGATCATGTTGAAGATCAGATTTTCCGTAGCAAAGTCCAGATTACTGGTGGATTCATCCAGAATGTAGAGGTTGGAATCTTTCAGGAAAGCGCGTGCCAGCGCAATGCGCTGCTTTTCACCGCCGGACAGGCCGTTGCCTGCTTCTTCCAGATAGGTGTTATACTGCAGGGGCAGATGACGGATAAAGTCGTGAGCATCTGCCTTCTTGGCAGCTTCCTTGACTTCGTCCATCGTAGCGTCCATACGGGAAACGCGGATGTTATCATAAATGGTCTTGCTGAACAGCTCAACGTTCTGCGGCACATAAGAAATTGCGCGGCGGACAGAGTCATTGGTGTATTCAGCCAGATTCACACCGTTCAAGTCGATCTCGCCATCTTCCGGCTCATAATACTTGAGCAGAAGCTTGGTGATCGTGGATTTGCCACTGCCGCTGCTGCCCACCAGCGCGACCTTTTTACCGGCCGGAATGGTAAAGCTGATGTGATCCAGTGCAGGGGCACGGTTGCCATAACGGAAAGTGACATCCTTGAACTCGATATCGCCCTCCACCTTGTCCAGATCGGTGCGGTCTTCGTCGCCGACCGTCTCGGAGGGATAATCCATGATCTCGCCCAGACGCTTCATGGAAATGCTGGCCTCCTGAATCTGCATCTGTAGACCGATCAGGTTGCTCAGCGGGGAAGTAAAGTAAGAGGACAGCGTGCTGAAGGCCATGAATCCGCCCAGTGTCATTTCACCCTTCAGAACCTGACTGATACCCACATAGGTGGTCAGCATGCTGAAACCGGTGGAAATGAAGGAGGAAATCAGGCCCTGCGTGGTGCTGATCTTGCTGGAGCGCAGGCTGATCTTCAGGCTCTTGATGTACTCACGCTCGAGGTTCTCCATTTCGGTATCCTCGTTGGCGTTGCACTTGACCGTCTCAATGCCGCGCAGGCTTTCGATCATCTGGCTGTTCAGTGCAGCGGACTGCACCATGGTCTCTTCGTTGATCTTTTTGTAAGGCTGCTTGTAGATCAGCACCAGCAGAATGCTGACCAGAGCCATGAACAGCGAGATCGAGAAGAGCATCGCATTCATGCGGAACAGGATAATACCGGTGATAATGGCCATCGAGATATCCATGATCAAGCTCAGCGCAATGCTGGTAAAGATGGATTTGATGGTGTTTGCATCCGAATAACGGGTGGTGATATCACCAGTCTTGCGGGTGGCAAAGAACTTCATGGGCAGATGGAAGATATGCCCGAAGTAACCCAGCATCAGCGGAATATCGATCTTGATGGATAGGTGGATCAGAACCCACTGCCGGACAAAGCCCACCAGCGTATTGGTGATGCTGACCATGCTGAACACAAGGATCAGTGTGACCAGCAGATTGTCCAAGCCATATGGCAAGACCTCGTCCATCAGGATCTTGTTGAACATGGAGGAGGCAATGCCCAGGATCGTAACGATCAGAGAACTCAGGATCGCATAGGCAAAGAGTTTTTTCTGGGGCAGCAACAGGTCGATGTAACGCTTGAACATGCCGCCCTTTTCGATCTTACCACCCTTGAACTCCGAGGTGGGGTTCATCAGCAGCAGAACACCGGTAAAGTTCTTGTAGAACTCATCCAGAGAGATCTTTTTCAGCTCACTGCCGGGGTCGCCGATCACGACATAATCCTTGCACTTGTGTTTTTTGCCGTTCTTCTCATCTTCCTTGGCGGCTTCGGCTTCTTTCAGCATGTGCCGACGACGCTCACCGTCATCTTTGATGGTGGTCTTTTTAAAGACGACCACAAAGTGGGCCAGACCCTGATCGGTGATGACCTGCGCAATGCAGGGCAGCGAGAAATCGCTGAGGAAATTTTCACGGTCTACGCGAACCGCTGCAGTGGTGAAACCCAACTCATTAGCGGCTTTCTGCAAACCAACAAGGTTCGTGCCTTTCAGGTCGGTACCCATCATATCGCGCAGGCGGGTGATGGTAACTTCCTTTTTGTAATGGAGGCACACCATTGCGAGGCAGGCAGCCGCACAGTCAGTGGTGTCGTGCTGCCGGACATAGGTATAACGCATAGATGCTTCCTTTGATCATATACAAATTTATTCAAACAGCGGCAGGCGTTTTGAAGAAGCGGCTTGCCGCAGATCTGACAACGTGAAAAGAGCCGGAGCCTGAAACAGCAGCACAGAGGCCGGTGCTTTGTCCTGTTCTGCAGAGAACCATGACAAAACACCGGTCGGCTGCTATCAAAAGAAGGGAGCACCTACCCTTTGATCTGTGTGCCGGACTTTGGAAAAACAGATACAAATTCCCAAAGCTTATAAGCAGTATACCACAATGTGACATCTTCTTCAAGTAGTCAAATTTTAAGAAATCATTATGCTTGATGCTTTTTTCGCATGAATGCTGTGTTTTTGGGACAGAGAAGCCCAGAAACAGAGGAGAAACACGACTGCATGGCTGTACAGAAAAAGGGTGTAGTATGGGACAAACAAAAAAGGCAATGTTCCGTGGAACATTGCCTTTTCTTCTGGCGCCTCTTGCCTGACTCGAACAGGCGACACCCTGATTAACAGTCAGGTGCTCTAACCGACTGAGCTAAAGAGG
>ENA-USUJ01001195-USUJ01001195.1-human-gut-metagenome-genome-assembly--contig:-NODE-1195-length-22607-cov-10.041367_pt1 | contig 22607 bp, 16 predicted proteins | sample MGYA00250061_ERZ773398 | MGnify/ENA primary metagenome ERZ773398 (study PRJEB29103, sample SAMN06111992) | human gut metagenome | biome: human gut; feature: ankylosing spondylitis patient; material... | reverse complement strand
TTGAATGAAGAGGAAAGCAAATATGCTGCAAATATAAATACTCATATTGATTTTCTAATTTATAATCGTGTGAGCAAGCAACCGACATTGGCTATTGAAACAGATGGATATACATTCCATAAATCGGGGACAAGTCAGTCAGAACATGATATTAAAAAGGATCGTATTTTAGAGTTATACGGAATTCCATTGGTGAGATTGTCTACTATTGGTAGTAATGAGAAGAAAATTATTGGAGATAAACTTATTGAGATACTAAAATCACACTAACACCATATTTCCCTTAAATAATAGAGTTTACAAATCAATAGTTGCAACCAATGATTTGTAAACTGCTAATATTAACTAAACCACAACTATTACCAAGTAATAACTTTATCCACAATTTCCTGCTGTTCTAAGGCAGTCCTTCTTAAATATATACGAGTAGTTTCAATACTTTCATGCCCCATCAAATCAGCCAACAAAGAAATATCATTAAATTTTTCTAAAAAATTCTTTGCAAAACGATGTCGAAATGAATGAGGATAAACAACTTTAGTATTAAGTTCATACTTCTCGGCATAGTTCTTTAATTGTTGAGAAATCCCTCTTGTTGTAATTCGTTCACCAAAACGATTAAGAAAGAGATAACCACTTTCACGATTAATAGCAATTAGCCAAACCTTAGTTTCATCTCTAAGCTTCTTTGGAATAAACAAACGGCGAATTTTCCCACCTTTAGTATAAATATCAAAATAACCAATATTCACATGCTCTATTTTTATTTGTATTAATTCACTAACGCGAGCACCAGTAGCAGCCAAAAAACGCACAACAAAATACCATTCCTGATTTTCTTCTTTCTTTAATTTGTTTTTCAGAAATATATAATCAGCATTACTAATCACATTTTCCAAATAAGAACGTTGTTGTACTTTCACCGACTTTAGGCGAAGCCGCGTTTTATTAACGAAATCAAGATATTTATTTAAAGCTTGAATTCGTAAGTTTACAGTTTTAGGCTTAAAGGTTTCAATTAAATACGTTTTGTAAAGTAACAAGTTTCTCTTATTCAAATCTTTATGACGAGAATAAAAATCATTTACTGCATATTGATATGCAGAAATCGTATTATCCGCCATATTACCCTGACGAAGAAAGGTTTCAAATTTTTCTACCATGATTGTTTTTAATTAATAATACAATTAAACTATCAGTCATAAGATAAGCATAATAAAATAGCAATAGTTCCTATTATGAGAAGTTTATCGCTACAGGGGAAGTAAAGTGTATTGATGAGGAGATTCCGTTTGAGATACCGCAAGGGTGGGAATGGGAACGAGTTGGCAATATTTTTGAAACAACAAGTGGTGCTACACCATTAAGTAGAAATCCGGATTATTATAAAAATGGCAATATCAATTGGGTACGTACAACAGACTTGAACAATGGAATTTTGGATAAAACAGAAATACAAATAACTGCAAAAGCAACTACCGACTACAACCTTTCTGTTTTACCCCAAACCACAGTGTGTATTGCAATGTACGGTGGTGCTGGGACAATAGGCAAACACTGTATCTTGCATTTTGATACAACTATTAACCAATCTGTATGTGCCATCCAGCCTAATGGATTCTGTAATATGGATTACATCCATACTTTTATTGAATATCAAAGATCATATTGGATGAATTTTGCAGCAGGTTCAAGAAAGGATCCTAACATAAATCAACTCATTATTAAGCATTGCTTGTTACCTATTCCACCACAAGAAGAACAACTACGCATTGTTACAAAGCTAAATCAGTTATACCCATATATTAATCAATATGGAACTAGTCAAAATAAACTCAACCAAATAAATAAAGAAATATGGCATAGTTTTAAAAAATCCATTTTACAAGAAGCAATACAGGGTAAGTTAGTTCCTCAAATTGCAGAAGAAGATACAGCACAAAAGTTATTAGAGCTTATTAAAGCAGAGAAGCTGAAGTTTGTTAAGGAAGGCAAACTGAAGAAATCCGCCTTAACTGATTCTGTTATCTATAAAGGTGACGATAACAAGTATTATGAGCAGGTAGGCAATGAGGACATTGATATAACAGAAGAAATACCTTTTGACTTACCTGATAACTGGACTTGGGTTAGATTTGGTCAATATATAAGAATGTCTATCGGAAAGACACCACCACGAGGGGAAACCAAGTATTGGACGAATGGGAAATATCCTTGGGTTTCTATTTCAGATATGTCTGATTATGGATTGGTTACAACGACAAAAGAGTCCGTCTCAGAATGTGCTAGAAACTTATTTGGAAAAATATCTCCTGCCGGAACTTTAATAATGAGTTTTAAGTTAACGGTAGGCAGAACTTCTCTTTTAAATGTTTCGGCATATCATAATGAAGCAATTATATCCATATACCCTTTTGTAGATAAAAATTACCAAGCAAGAAATTATCTGTTTCACATTTTGCCGATTATATCTAATCTTGGCGATTCCAAAGACGCAATAAAAGGCAAGACATTAAATTCTAAGAGCTTGAATAATCTTTTATTGCCACTTCCGCCTCTTAAAGAGCAAGGGCGAATAGTGGCAATGATAGAATTATTATTTGATAAGTTGAAATAAATTATTTATTTGGTGCGCTATACGTTGCTGTTCAAATAATGGTGGAATACCAATGAGCAGGTTGTAAAATAACTCTTTATTGAGGTGCGGAATTGCCGCACCTCTTTTTGAATTTCTCAACTCCTCTTTGTAGAATAGAATAAAAGCCGAGACATAAGGCTTCCACATGACTGAAGAAAGCCAGAGTTGTTTGAACGTACTCCCCATATATCCATCTTGTGGAACAGTAAAAACTTCTCCTGAATTTTCACCATCTACAAGAATGATGTTGTCTCCGGCATAGACAAATTTTCCTTTTTCTACAATGGTTGCAGATGATTTTCCACGTAGGTATTTTGCATCCAAACAAACGCCTTTTCCGTTCCTCTTTTCACCGTCTATTAGTTGGCATATATCTTTCAACCGTAATACAGCCCAGCTATTGGGATATTCAAAAGGAAGCTCAATTTCAACGATTTGCCCATTTATCCTCTCATAATACTTGTTACAGCTTTAATTTTTTCAACGATTCGAGTTTGTTCCATTAAAGGAGGAATAGGGATTAAGTATCTGTTCAATCGCACCATTGTCAAGGTTGCCACTGTAGTTCCATCAGACTCTGACAAATATTGGTTTGTAAAAGCAAACGATTCAAAAAATAATTTCAAATAATACGGATTCAAGCGAAAAGGATTACCTATACATAAAACACTACCGTCCTTATAGTAGAAAGGATTCTTTGTCTCAACAACATAGGTCTTGCCAAGTGTCCCAACAGCCGTCATCATTAGGTCGCCAATTTGCGGAACTCCGCTTTTAGAAAATTCATCGTATAGCGATTGTTCTATAAACAAATCGTTATCAACATGACCACAATCAGCCATTTTACTAATTTCTCTTGCTCGATAAAAGGGGATTCCAGAAGTACGCCAATCTTTTTCGTGTACTCTTCGAGCAGACCAAATATTTAAGACACTCCCTATTCTACACCACTCCCAATTATTTGGTATTTCAAATGGTATTTCATCAGTAATATCCTGTTCTGTTTTACCATTCTTCTCGAAGTACTTGTTATCGTCACCTTTATAGATAACAGAATCGGTTAAAGCGGATTTCTTTAGCTTACCCTCCTTGATGAGCTGTGACTTTTCTTGCTGTATCTGTTCAAGTAACTCTTGAGCAGTGCCTTCTTCTGCTATTTGAGGAACTAATTTACCCTGTATCGCTTCTTGTAAAATGCTCTTTTTGAGAATGTCATTGAGCGAAGAGTTTAAGAGGTTTAGTTCATCTTGCACCTTATTATATTTTTCGACTACAAGAAATACTTCTTTAAGTTTCTTTGTAATTCGATTCTGTTCTGCTATAGGTGGTAATGGTACTAATAAACGTTTAAGTCTATTGGCTGATAATCCAGGCATAGCTGTTCCTACGGAAGCTAGATTATTACTCTCCTTTTGTAGATATATGAAGTAATATACATACTCACAAGTTCCATCAACAAGTGGTCTCAATCTATGAACATGATTTTGAAGACAAATATCATAATCTTCATTCCAAATGGCAGAACGACCATAGCCTGCACCACCTTCACAAACAAGCAAATCGCCTTTTGTAGCAGAGCAGTTTTTGCTCTCTTCCTCAGTAAAATTCATAACTTTTACATTATCAAGGACAAAATATCCCCAATAGAGATTGGAGGTAGTAATAAACTTCTCTGGTGTTCCTCCATTCTTGTTGCTACTACTTTGCTGTTTGCCACTTGTATGATTGAATATGTTACCTATCCGTGTCCATTCCCAAGAAGAAGGTATCTCAAACGGAATCTCCTCATCAATACACTTTACTTCCCCTGTAGCGATAAACTTCTCATAATAGGAATTGTCATCACCTCTAAAAATAAACGACTCGTTCTTATCCTTCTTAATTTTTCCCTCCTTAATAAGGCGAGCTTTCTCTGTCCGAATCTTCTCTAACAAAACAGATGCAGGTTCATCATTAGGGTCTTGAGGTACAAGTTTTCCCTGTATAGCCCACTGAAGTATACTATTCTTTAATTGCTTACCATTCATAAGGATTAATCAAGTTTGATTTCAATACCCAGCAGCTTCTGTATTTCAGCCAACGTTTTATCTATCTCATAATCAAGAGCTGCACGCTTCTTAAAATAATTAGCAAGCAATTCTGCAGGTGGCAAGATTTCTTCCTCATCTTTAGGAAATTTACATTGATCAAAATTACAATCAAGCGAAATCAAATCTTGAACAGAAAAACAACGAGATTTCTCATTTCCATCTTGGCTTACAATCTCTTTCCTATCGTGCCACCACTCTTTAATTGGTTGACAATGCTCTAACTTCATTGGTTTTGTCTTAGAGAAGTGCTTATATCCATCAGGCATATCAAGACGATAAAACCAAGTTTCTTTTGTTGAATACCCATCAGGAGCATCTTCAACCCTTTCATTATTGAAAAAAAGAATATTTGTAGCAATACTTGTATAAGGAGAAAAAATACTTCCAGGCAAACGAATAATAGTATGCAAATTAAAATCTTTTAATAGCTTCGTTTTAATTGCAAGCTTCGCACCGTCTACACCAAACAAAAATCCATCAGGTACAATTACTGCCGCACGACCATTGGCTTTCAAACGGAACATTATCAATACCATAAATAAATCCGCAGTTTCACTACTACGCATATCCGAAGGAAAGTTATTTTTAACGCTCGCTTCAGTACTACCACCATAAGGTGGATTCATTGCAATAACATTAACCTTGTCGCATTCTTTAAAATCCCCAACCCTTGTACCCAAAGAATCACAATGAATAATATTAGGAGCTTCAATATCATGCACTAAAAGATTAGTGATTGATAAAAGATATGGCAAAGGTTTCCATTCTTGCCCTATTACGGCTGTCTGGAATAACTTAACATCATTTGTCGTTTTAACTTGCTTATACAAATGATTTAATGCAGATGTAAGAAAGCCTCCCGTTCCTGACGTAAAATCTCCAAAAGACTCTCCTAGTTGAGGATTTAGTATTTCCACCATAAAATCAGTCAGTGCACGAGGAGTATAAAACTCTCCGGCATTCCCCGCAGATTGTAAATCCTTCAAAATGCCTTCATATATATCACCGAATGTATGCCGGTCTTCAACATCTGAAAAATCAATCTCATCTATGACATTAACCACTTGACGAAGCAAAATTCCATTCTTCATGTACTGGTTAAGGTCTGAAAAGATTTCTTTCACTATAGTTTTACCTCTTGGAGTATCTTCATTTACTGGTAAGGCCTTAAGGGTAGGAAAAAGCCTTGCATTTACAAATTCCAACAAAGCGTCCCCAGTAAGTGCTTCCCCATCTGCATTATCAACTGCCCAGTTTCTCCACCTTAGCTCTTCTGGAATAATTGATTTAAATTCCTTTTTTTCACGGCGACTTTTATACTCCCACGTTTCTTCCTGTGCATCATAAACTTTTAGGAAGAATAGCCAAACCATTTGTTCAATACGCTGTGCATCACCACTAATACCTGCGTCTTGACGCATTATATTCTGTAATCGTTTTATTATATTATTAACTGCCATAAATTATGCTACATATAATTCGTTTTCTAAATCTTTAAGTGCTTTTTCAAATTTCTCCCATCCACCAAACAACTTAACTATCTTTTGAGGCTTACCGATTGTATTAAAAGGAGGGGTATCAAGTATATCCTCATTCTCAAATTCCAAAATGCCTTTATCAGCATATTTATCTAACAATGCTTCTAAAACTTGTTTAGCCACACCTTCATATCTAGATAAATAATCTCTCTTCTTTACATTATTAGCACGTTCCTTCCGCGTAAGCGGTTGCTTATCAAAAGCCACATGACATATTATATCAAAAATGTCTGCATTAAGCAAATCAGGACGCTTTTCACGAACTGCATCAAGTAAAACATTGTATTCTTTAAGTTCATCAACAATAACTTTCTTCTTATCAGCAGCAGTCCAGTTCTTTATAAACTCATCCAACGTAGCATACTTACCTCGAATATTCTTACGTGTAAAATCTGTTAAACTTTCTGTGACAAGAGTATGTCCATCAGCACCAAGGTATGAAACAATTTCTGTGTTTATCTGAATATCTTTTCCATTAATGTAATATTTCTTGCGACCATATTCCCTTGGAGGTTGGTCATGTGAAACAGTCCGACGCGGACGATATGGAGGATACGTTTTACTCCCTCCACCTTCCAACTCTGGATCACCATCAAATTCTGGATCTTTAAACAATTGGGTTACATTCCTGAAATCAAGAATTTCAAAATGCCACTTCCCCTTATCAGTACGCAACCGAGTACCACGCCCCACAATCTGCTTAAATTCCGTCATAGAACCTATTTCTTTATCAATAACAATAAGTCCGCATGTTTTACAATCAACACCAGTAGAAAGCATCTCGGAAGTCGTAACGAGCGTTGGATATGGTTGATCTGGATCTATAAAATTATCAAGCTGTTTCTTACCAATATTCTCATCTCCAGTTATACGCATAATATAGCGAGAATCCTTCTTACACAAATCAGAGTTATAATTAACCAAAAGTTGCCGCATCGCCTCCGCTTCTTCTATATCTGCACAAAAGATTATAGATTTTGTCATGCGTCCTATCCTATGGAGCATTTTAGTTATGCGTCGAGCAACAATATCTCGGCGTTGCATAATAACTAACTCACGTCCAAATGTTTTCCGGTTATAAAAACCAGCTTTAATGAGATTACCTTTTATATCCAACTCATCTTCCTCGGGCGTCCATCCTTCTAAATCGATATTCAAAAAAGAGTTAGTTACTCTATACGGAGCTAAAAAACCATCTTCAATACCTTGCTTTAATGAGTATGTATACAAAGGCTCATTGAAATAGTCAAGATTATTAGCTCCTTCTTTTACTTTAGGGGTTGCAGTCATACCAATCTGAGTTGCGGAAGAAAAATACTCTAACACTTTTCGCCACTCCGATTCATCTTTAGCACTTCCACGATGACACTCATCTACAAGAATCAAATCAAAGAAAGTTGATTTGAACTCTTTAAAAGGATCGGGAATATTCTCGTCATAAGAAACTAATTGTTGATATAGAGCCATATATATTTCAAAAGAAGAGTCCATATTCTTCTTTTGAATCTTCGTCATAACTTTTTTAAAAGGCTTAAAATCTTGAGCCATAGTCTGATCTATCAAGACATTTCTATCTGCAAGATATAAGACTCGCCTTTTTAATCCAGATTTTGTCAACCGATGAATAATCTGGAAAGCTGTAAAAGTCTTTCCTGTACCTGTTGCCATTACCAATAAAATTCGATTTTGTCCACGGGCAACAGCTTCAATTGTTCTATTTATAGCTATTCGCTGATAATAACGAGGAATGTTAGTATGAGCATCCCAATAATAAGGTTCTTCAATAGCCTTTATTTCTTCCGAAGTATATTTTTTAGAATCACGTAAACGTTTCAACAGTTCATCAGGAGTTGGAAACTCATCCATATTAATATTAATTTCCTTACCAGTAAGAAAATCATGCTCAATAAAACCGTCTCCGTTAGAACTGTAAGCAAAAGGTATATCCAGAATTTTCGCATAGTCCATTGCCTGTTGCAGTCCAGCTCCCACAGCTTTATTATTATCTTTTGCCTCAACTATAGCAATAGGATTATTTGCAGAATAATGCAATAAATAGTCAGCTTTCTTTCCTTGTTTCCGGGCATGAACATTCCCTTGAAATATTACTCGCCCATCAGTAAAGTAATATTCCATCTTTATGAGTTCTTTTTGCCATCCTGCCTTTTCAACAATAGCTGGAGTTATAAAACGTAATTTTATATCTTCCTCTGTTAATGACTTCTTATCCATATACCTAACACTTAACTTCTTATAATTGTGTATTATCGGAAGTTGCAAATCTAATTAAAATAATTAACAAGAAGAAATTATTTACTCGTTTTTGTAGAAATAATGTAATTACATAGTTTTACCAGGGGTAACACATATATTTCACAAACTATACCTAAATTAAATAATCATCCTTCTGCAATGTTTAAGAAGATATTTTCCTCACAAAAAATCAGATGACTAAAAGTTACTTTCCGTACAATTCAAAGAATAAAACTAGAGATAAAATTCAGTACCATGTTTACCTTATTCCCAATATATTGTTTACCCAAACTAACAATAAATTTCATCAAAAAAAATAACCCAAACTACAGAAACAAAAACATACACTAAAAAATAAAGCATACTTTCATTTGAATTAAACTGTTTCTTGTTATCTTTGCCTAGACGTATTCATTTAAAGAACAATAATATGGATGTTGAAATAAAAGAGAAAGAAAACCGGAGACATGTCGGACGCAATTTACAAAGGATTCGTGTATATTTAGGCATGAAACAGGAAGCGCTGGCTGCCGATCTTGGTGTAAATCAGCAGGTCATTTCAAAGATTGAGAAACAAGAGGAAATAGAAGAAAGCTTTCTAAAAAGAATTGCTGAAGTGTTGGGAATATCCGAAGAAGTCATTAAAGACTTTGATGTTGAAAAGACGATTTTCAATATTAATCATCATAATTATAAGGATGCAAATATCTCTGAAGGTGCTACTACATACGCCATCGTTCAACAAATAAATCCACTTGAAAAAATAGTTGAGTTATATGAGCGTTTGTTGAAAAGTGAGCAAGATAAAATTGAGATCCTGAAAAAACATATGAAATAATCACTGCTAGATTCAGCAATCTAATATATAGAAGAATGGAAACAATAGAAAATATAAAATCAAATCACCTTCACCTTGGAAAAAAGATAGAACGTGTACGCAGACTTCGCGGTATGACTCAAACGGAGCTAGGCCAATTATTAGGAATAACCAAGCAAGCTGTTTCAAAAATGGAACAAACCGAGAAAATTGATGATGAACGATTAGAAAAAATAGCCTCTGCATTAGGAGTTACTACCGACGGATTGAAAGAGTATAACGAAGAAACGGTTTTATATAACACAAATAATTTTTACGAGAATTGCGGTGTAAAAAATGCAATTGGTAATAACCAAACATTCAATAATTTTCCCATAGAACAAACGATTGAACTCTTTGAGAAACTGTTAGAGAAACAGAAAGAACAATTTGAGAGCTTAAAAAAAGAGAAATAGATGACCTTTATAAAATACTCAACTTCGTTTATAACAATTATTTCCCTAAGGGAGTTGTAGATGAATTGATTTCCTCAAAGAACAAAGAAATTGATTGGCTAAAAATAGAGATAAAGAACCTTAAACAAGAAAGAGAAACCTTGCTGCAAATAATTAGGGATATGTATTGAGTATCCCTAATTACCAAATGTTGATAAGAAATCCCCATAACATACAAATAAAACAATCCCAACGCTTCCCATTCCCAAAATAAAGTCCTACTTTTGTGAAGAATTCTGTTTGCAATATTTACAACAGTATTTCACAAATAAAATAAACCCTACAAAATGAAAGAAGAACCCGACAGTCTGTCTGTCCCTTACAATTTTGCCCGTTGTTTCAACGCTCAATGTCCACAAGCCTCCAAATGCCTGCGCCACATAGCTACACAACTTGATACAACAGATTACCTTTATATCTCCATCGTTAATCCGGCACGTTATCCTGCGGATGGAAACCAATGCGAATGTTTCAAGACTGCTGTCAAAGTTCATGTGGCGTGGGGACTAAAACGGTTGCTCGACAGAATCCCTTATGAAGATGCGGTCAGTATCAGAATACAATTGGTGGGGCACTATGGAAAAACAGGATATTATAGGTTTTATCGCGGAGAACGGGGGCTTATGCCTAAAGACCAAGCCTACATCAGACAACTATTCCGTAATAAAGGGATAAAAGAAGAACCAACTTACCAACGCTACACAGAAGAATATATTTGGTAAGTTGCTGTCATCTGTCACAGTTCAGGGGTTAATAGCTTAGTAATGAACCGATAAGACTGTGACAGCAAGAGGTGACGGCAGGGTGATGGCATTTTTGCCGTCACCTGGTTATTAGTCTTACAACATGATAGAGTGTACCGCTACGCGTATGTTTGGAAGGTATTTCTTGCTTTTTCAGTATTCTTCCGAAGGAATTAACCCTCTTGACAGACATCGGGATTGAACTGCCTTTTTGAATATCTTCCATAATCTCCGCTGGAGACAACCACTCCCCTTCTTCAGGCTGTGCGGCACGGAAATAACGGAAGAAAAGTTGTTCTTCCGGCGGGACTTGTTCAAATTCACGGTTGTTTTCCATCATGATCTTTTCTTCCTCCTGGTCGAACCAGTAACGTTCGCCATGTTCCAATTCGTACATAGCTTGTGCGTAAAGCTGCTCATAGTCTATCGGACGGTTGGTGTCAATCACTCCGGTCACTTCGATACAAATAAAACGACGACTGCCGGAAGGGTCGGTCAACAAGTCTTTCTGGTTACTTGTAGCTATGAATGAGGCGTACCGACGCATTTCAAGCACGGCACTGCCATGAGGTTTCTTCACATTCAGTACAGGCTTTTGCAGAATATGTTTCAGAAAGCCTTGTTGTGTCGAACTCACCTGGTCAAATTCATCGATATTGATAAGCGCAAAACGATTGAGGTAAAGTTCGGCATCTTTCTTTCGGGAGAAATCAATGCTGTCAGTATAGTAGGAACGCTCGGAAGGGGGCATTATGCTCCGGCAAAAGGTGGATTTACGTGTCCCTTGCGGTCCGACAAGTAAGGGCGAAACACTGTTTGCATACTTTTTATTGCTTCCTTTCCAATGAGAAACCATATTGAGGAACCAACGGTGGAACAAATCCATCCAATACGGATTCTTACAAGGGACGGTGGCTGCCAATGCACGAATACGGTCTTTACCGTCCCATGCGGGAAGCCGGTAGAGGAAATCTTCCAACGGGTTGAATACAGGGACGCGGTTGGAGTAAATATAACGACTAATATCCCTATCCCACAACGGGATACCTTCCATTTGTGCATCCAAAGCAATGCTATTCAGCGCACGTTTGTCGAGAGGATTGAAGCGGAAACGGAAAGAAAGCCTTTCACGATATTCTACCTCACCAATTTGGGTATTATGACGGAATTCATAGCGGCGTTTCATAAATTCTTCAGTCTGCAAGGCGAGTTGCTGTTCTTTGCTTAGGCTGATATTCTTACCGAAGCCTTTGCACTCGGTATATATATTGCCAATCATTTGCCGGATAAGCTCTTCCTGTCTATACATATAGAAGTGGAAAACAGTACGTCTCACGACTTCTTCTTGCGGAAGTCCCGAAGCAAAACAGTTTTTAGCCAGTTGGACAACTAAAGGATGCCATGTGTCTTCGCTCAATTCGAGCCCCGCTTCCCGAAGATCGGCATAAGCTTTCCGAAAAGCGGCTTCGAAAAGCATCAGGAAGGCATTTTCCGCATCATATCCCGGTACGGCACGGGTCAATGGAGATTTCTCCGCCTGAACCGCTTCACGGAAAGTGGTTTCTTCGGGCATTGATGATGGTTGAGAGAGATAAAATTGGACTGAATTCGGACGATATATGATGTCCGGATCGTGGGATAATCGCGAATATTGTTCCAAAGTCGGTTCTTTGGGAAGTATATCGAACGGGATTTGGGGCTGATAACATTTCACAGCCAGTCGATAGGCGTGGGCGTGGAATAGTTCCGCTTCTTCCCGTGTTTTGGGAAGGGAGTTGTCCGGTCGAGTGAAGGTAGTCCATATCTTCACCGTTTTTCCACTTGAACCCATGAAAACACAACGGGTTTGTGGTTGCTCACAGGCTTTTTGTTTCACTAAAGCGATTTCCGACTTATTGGATAAAGGACCGATGGTCAGTTCTACAATACCGTTATAGTTTTTCATTTGTTTCTGACCGTTTACTTTTCGAAATTCGGCAGCAGGAATTATTTGGGGAAGTTTATTGGCAAACATACACCGTTCATCGGAAAGGGTATATCGCAGATGCTCTCTGAATGTAGAAACAGGACGGGATTTTATTTCTGTCTTTATCTTATTTACCAGTATATCAAGATCCATTACGCTGAGCGCTATCGTATCTTCATTCTTACGAAATTGAGTAATTTTCATTAATTTGATAATAATTTGTTTTGTCAGCGTCTTTGTGATCGTTGAGACTGCTAAATTAGTCATAATATCCGAAACCGGCAAAGAAAACAAGTTTTTAATACAGAAAATTATTGATATATCAAGCATCTCTTTAACCGAAAGAAACGGGATTGCCACCACTCTATTACGGGGCAAATTAGTTTTCTCCGCTTGAAACTACAGTTCCAGCTAAAGGAAACTATAGTTTCATCGGTGAGAAACCAATGGTTTCAAGTAATTAGAACTAGAGTTTCAAGCGTATGAAACTAAAGTTTCAAACCGCAGAACCAACAGTTTCGCACCTTGAAACTGTTGGTTTCAAAGTAGGACACAATTCATAAGTACGGGGGTAATAAAATGAACAACTTATCCATTTATGGCTAATACTATTCATTTTCGAACAGCGTTTTTATTTTGTATTTGTTTTTTTAGGTGACAGCATTATTGCTATCACACTGCTGTCACCTTGTGCTGTCACAGCATTAAGTACTTATACTCTGCAAGTTAGATTATAATCTGTGACAGATGACAGATATATTTTGTTTTTCATTTCATAGAGAGCTGAACCTAAGTTCAAGTTATAAATGCGACACCGACTTATTTCACAGGGAACAATTATTCAGGCATTGTATCATATTCCACAATCTTCTCTTTACATAAGCGTTCAGTAATATCTTTCAGAATATCTATGCGGGCAATAAGGTATTCCAGTTGTTCTTGTGAGATACTGAAATCTTTGTTATAACGAGCCTCGATATACGAACGGCATAACAAATCAAAACATTCTTTTTCTGAACCTGTATTTTGAGGAAAGACTGTGGTCAATTCCTGTGAGAAACGTTTTACCATCCCACTAAGCTCTTTAATTTTATGAGTTTTTGGAAGATAATTCGTAAAAACCATCAGGATAGTATAGTATAATTTTTCACAAGTCTGATGAAGCATGAAAGCTGATAAGTTATATTGTTCTTTAGGCATGAAATATTCCTTCACAACACCCAAAAAGTCACACGCATAAGGATACAACCTATCAAATTCACTCTGCGCAATATCCCGAATCTCTCTAAAACTCAACTTTCGCGGTTTTGCCAATTCACATTTACCACTATTGTAAAGCATAATTCCTTCCTTTACTATATCTGTAAAGAAATATTGGCTGATTTCCAAATTACGGTTTACTGTATTAATATGTTCTACAACAAATTGTGGAAAAGCATGACGACGGTCTGCAAACAAGTCATGATATTTATTCGTAATACGGTTCAATTTTCTTTCCACATATTTAGTCTGCCCGGTCACAACAAGAAGAATATCATAATCGCTTTGATAGGAAGTATGAACACCAAATTCTATATTAGTGTCCCATAAAACATAGTTTCCCCTTGCATAACTCCCGAACAGGATAACCATCTGACAATTCTCGATGTTTTTACACACTAAATCCAGCAAGACTGTCAATTCTTCCTGTGTACGTTTGGGTAAACGTTTTATAGACTTCTTCATTATCATTCTTATTTGTAACTTTACAAAGGTACGAACTTTATCATCCCTAAACTACAGAGATGGAAAAAACTTATAATAAAATCTTTTCAAAAATCCTTCAACACTTCCATCATTGCCGGACGACGTTTATATTTTATCCGAAATTCCGCTACTATGTTTTTCACCGCAGTCTGTCCTCCCTTTAGTTTATGTATGCATGGTAACACTTGTGCGATAAATTCATAATTCCTCCGTCCCATTTTCCGTTCGGCATAGTCATTCAACGAAGAAGTATACATAGCAATCAGCTGTTCCGAATGAGTATCCTTCAAATAATGAGCATACCGCATCAATGCTTCCAGTTGATCATATCTAGTTGATGACAACAAGGTGAACAGACGCTCATTATCCTGTTCTTTCACATAGATATCAGCTTCAGCACTTCCACCGAAAGAAAAATAGTTACTAAATTCTGTTTCCTTCATCATCGCATCCAGAAAATTCTTCCATTGTTCTTTCGGAATCAGAGTTTTGAGTTTATTGTAATATGTCAGTTTATCCCTGCCTGTCACAAACAATAGACGACATGTATCAATTACTTCGGAAGTCCGGTTGGTCGTCTCGTAAATCTTCAATTTTATTTCCAACCATTTACTATCGGTACCGGGATATATCTCTTCTTCCGCAATCTCTATTCCTTCATCCAGCAAACGGATGGCTTCATCGTATTGGCAACGGACAATCAATTTTTCAACCTCCATCTCCCGTATTTCAGTCAGATAAAGATATTGGCGGATCGTTTCATTCGCTTTTTGCTCTTCATTCTGCTCCAATAATAAGTTGACTTTGCGAAGAACTAACTGATATAAATCATGAGTGTCCTTTCTTGTTTCAAGAAGTCTATCAATCAATTCCAAGGCTTTTTCTGTCGGCTGAATCGAAAGATTGATTTGCATCATAAGTTCATCTATATCATAGATTCCGTAGTTTCGATAAGTAGATATTTCAGCAATCTGACGTAATTCCTGTAGAATATCCGTCTTTTGTTTCTGAGTTGTTTTAGGATGTCCAACCACTTTCATGAGTAAACCTCCTGCATGCTCACAATAAAGGGAAGTGCCAAAGTCATCATCATCGTCAATATATAGTAATTCATCCTCATAATTCTCACCGATAGAACGAAGTGTTTGAAGAGCTATGGCAATAGTACTATCCATATCTCCCAGACTCAAAAAGAAGTCTGCTTTCTTCAGAAAAACATCCATTCGATTGAAAACAGTTTCCCAATCACGACTGTAATCATTATAACGATTATGATAACGAGACTTTTTACTGTCACCGAAACTATTAAAAATCTTTTGGATTTCCGTTCTATAATCTTTTCCCTTTGATGTCGAAGACGATTCCTTGAATATAAAACGCTTTAAAAGCGCCGCCTTAAATTCCGGATTCGTTGAGGCATATTCACTGATAAATGTAGAAATTTCTTGCGGACTAATGAATGACAGCAATTGTTTGATGTCCACATCGGGCTGTACAACCTCTTCTTCCTTTGTAACTATTCTCATTTTTGAAAATGCACTACGACTTACTCGTTTATTATTATCACGAATTGCCAGAAGTGCTGCCACGACATGCTTGCAGATTTCTCCATCATACGGACAATCACAGTACCAGGATTCTACTTCCTTTCCGTTCATAGATATTTCTACATTATAATCATCCGTTCCCTCTACGGTTGCAGTCCATTCACCAGGTGAGGTTTCTTTCAGTTCGGAAACGGCATCTGTATCATAATACTCTTCCCCGCGCATCAATATCTTATAGGGGACAAAGTTCTCAAAATTATCCAGTGTAATCATATGACTAATTTAATACTTTATATATCCTTCTTGTTCATACGCTTTCCCATATTTATGAATCATTGCCACCAATGGCCTTAAACGTTCGTCAGAAACCAACATAGCCCTATAACGCAAATACTGATTATCATAAAGCTGCCGGTTTCCGTCCTTGAGGCGTTTCTTCACATCCGCAGGAATGAAAAATTCCGCACGGTTGCCCAATTTGACATAGAATTCATTTAAAAAGATAGAAATGCCAGCCAAATCTATATCTCCGAAATGGATATAACGATTGGGAATTATCTTTAGCCAGTTACACAAATCCTTCGATTGCGGATAACGGGACACGAAAAGAACTTTCATTCCTTCAAACAAGTACTTTTGGGCACGGATATGCTGAAAATTCTCTCCATTCTCTATACCCACTACTACAACATCTTCAGGAATACGGAAATATTCGTAATCCTGCATGAAAATAGAAGTGCCTTGCAAGGGAGAAAGCACACATGGTTCGCCATGAAACGTAGCTTCTATAGGCATATAACAATTGAGGAGAAAACCTTTGAACGTACGGGTATATCTCAGTTTAGAGTCCCCCGCCTTCGCCACTTGCTCCGAACGCGACACTTCATCCGGACAGTTCTTCATCTCAATCCAATCTTCCAGCTCCATGCCGGAAGTATAATTCTGGGAGATGTAGATACGGCATCCTTCCGGATCAATCATACGAAAACTACGCTTACTCCCTCGGGGAACAATAGTGATGATTCCCTCATCCATTAATCTATTTGCTATCAGTCCATCAAACTTTGTGTAAGGTATGAGCTCGCCGCCCAGCATTTTCAGAACCAGCCTCGCCATTGCCAATGTAAATAAACTGCCACTCATTTTTCTATCTTATTATAGGTTAACAATGGGACAACCTGTGTATTTGACCGCCCGTCCTTACTCAATAAATAGGTATAACGATAGTCCTCCACATTATAAGTAGTGGGAGAACTGTTTACCAACAATATATTCCGGCAATTGGCAAAATCCAGAATGCCTTTCACATTGTTGGGGTGTAACTTGCCTATTTCATCCATCATACAATGGATTTTAAAGTCACCAAACTTACGTGATGCCTTTTCTTTGAATACATTAATCAGCATGATATTGACCATGGCTTTCACCAGAATGTCCGTACCGTCGGAACCTACATTGGCAATCTTCTCCACCCATCCCGTATCATTATCATTCTCTTTCACGCGGAACTCCAGTTTGAATGTATCGGCAAGCGCCAACCGCCTGCGTCCCGGCTCGTCAAGCAGGAATTTCATAAACGACAACAAATGCCGGACAGCCATCGCATTGACATCTTCACGGGAATCCTGCGAGAACAAGTCAACCTTTCCCATATTATATTGGTTCTCATCACAAAACCTCTTAATTTCCAGCAATAACTGCATCAGTTTATCGCTGCTCTGAAGCGGACGAAGAGCTATTTCCTTTATTACTCCGGCAAAATTCCGCTTGACAAAATCGTCGTTGATATCCTTTATTGTTCTGTGTATCTCGCTTTCATTACGGGTCAGTCCTCCCACTTCCTGCGAAATCCGGCGGATTATATCCGTATACCGTTCACTGATATGTTTCTGATAATCGGAAATCTTATCATTATCCACAAACTCGCACAGATTGGAAGCGAAATCATAGTAATCCTGTTCTCCAACCAGTTCCGTACGGAAATGAAATGTGTTTTTTGACGAGAAGTTTCCATTGAACTGCGTCACCGCTTTCTTGAATTCTTCTGTTTTTCTGATAGTGGATACGATGAGCGACTTCAACTCTTCCACAATAACATCGCAATTTTTCCGAGTAGGCTTCTCTCCTATTTCTATCACAGAAGGCGGACAAAAAGTTTCATCTTTCCGGAACATATCCACTTTATTCAACCCGTCCTCCAATAAGTGCAATTCTTTGCCAATCCGCTCGAGGTGCTCGTCCGCCCCTTTTTTCTGGACCTGCAACTTCTCCTTTTTCAGAGCGAAACGTTCGTCCAATGCAACTAGCTTCGCATCCAGTTCTTTCTTCCTGCTTCGCGTAGCAGGTTCTTTATCAAACAGTTCCTCCTTGTCTCTTTCATAATAAAGAACTTGTGGGCGGGATTTACCTATATAATCTAATTCTTTATTTATTTCGGCAAGCCTGTCATCATACTTGCGGATAGTGACCGTATCAGCACCCTTTCCATTCAATTCATTCTCCTGCGCCTGCTTCAATTCCTTTTTCCGCTCCGCAGTTTGCTGTTTCATCCGCTCTATCTCTTGCTGAACGCTGGCAACAAACTCCTCCAGTTCCTTCCGGAGTTCCGTCCTGCTGTCATTATACACTTTCCGGCAGGCTTTCAACAGTTTTTCCCGTTCATCCAAATACTTCTGCTTCTCTCCTTCCGCCACATAGAGACGGTGTCCGATTTCATCCAGTTGTGCCTTCAATTCTTCAGTACATCCTCTTTTCCATTCCTCCTCCTTCGTCTTCCATGAGGCGTAATCAGCCTGCAGGTTCTTCAATTTTGCAGGAATCTGCATTCGCTCGGCTTCCATCAGATGTTGTTCTTCCAGAATACCATGTATTTGCTTCGAATACTTCTTCTCCAAAGAAGAAACTGCTTCCCCCTCTTCTTCCGCTAGTCGGGTGAGACGGTCGGTACAAAGTTGCCGGGCAGTTTGTTGCCTATCGCGCTCCTGCTTCATTTCCTCGGGAGTGCGGACAGAACGCTCGATTGCTGTCAGATTGAGTGAAACGCCGAACAAAGTAGCTTCCTTATTCACTAATTGAGGTTGCAGTTCATTGTTGTACAACACCAGTTCTTCATCCGCCACCTTGCCTATCGTCTCCTGCCAATCCGGTTTGTTCTTCTCCAGCCATTCACACAAAGAACCTTTTCGTTTCTCAATCAAGGCGTCCAATGTTTGCAACTGTTCTTCAATCGCGCTCCGTTCTTTACGAACGGTCTCCATCTTTGTCTGAAATTCCCATTTCAATTCTTTCACTTTCCATTCACACTCCTGCCTCAACTGCTTTATTTCTCCCTGTTGCTGACGAATATTAAGTTCCAGTTCCTTGTCCTTTTTGCGCAGTTCGTTAATCCCATCTTCACAATCGGACATTTCCTTTTGATGGGGATGTTCGTATTTCACCTTTTGAAGTTTCAGGTTACACTGTGCCTGTTCGTCGCGCAACTGCCGGATACGATTATCCACTGTCTGCACTTTCTCTTCTTGCGTTGCTCTTACTTTTTCTTCTTCCCTACGGAGCTGTTGCATCAATTCCTCCTGCTTACCGGCAATCTCCGCATTCCGAGCATTTATCCGTGCTTGCTGGCTATTCTCAAAAGTACGGAAATCAGCTTCCAGTTTCTCAAACAGCAATCGGTACTTACTCAATACGTCCTCATAAGCCCTTGTCAGTTCCGATTTCATATTCCGGACTTGTTCAAGTTCCTGAATCAGTAATTCTTCGCAAGATACCCGTTTGATGATTTCTTCAATCTGCATCTGCTCATAATGCAGACGTTTCTCACGTATCTTTTTGAGCAAATCGTTTATTATACCTATATCCCTAATCAAGCCATCACGCTCATTGGTGTACTTTTGTTGCAGTTCACCCATAAGCCGCAGCAACCGTTCACGTTCCGTCTCGGCTTTAGCCTGTTCTTCCTTCACTAACGGAATCTCATGCAAAGCCTGTTTCTCCGCAAAGTTAAGCTCCGCACGCCCTTCACCAATCTGCTTTTGAGTATAAATCAAGTCACGATAGGCGTTCATTACTTTCTCCGCCATCTTCCGGACAGGCACTTCTCCATTCTTGTTCTTTGTAAACCAAAGCATCACGTCCCTGTATTCCTGCTCGAATTCCTTTATCTGGCTACGATAGAAGTCCAAATCGACAGAAATATCCTCATCACTCATCGAACGGATAATGGTATCTTTTATAAAATCAGCATCCAGTTTGGAATTTAAAAAGACGTTCTGTATCGTACGGGGAATATTCTGATATTTTGCACTTTCCACAATGGCAAACTTGCGGTAAGGTATCATTTCATGCTTGCGGTTATTACCGAAAATAATGTCCCGATACATTTCATAGCTAGTCACTTGTGCAGTAATCTGAATCTTCGAACCGATATGTTCGCGGATGCGTCCCCACTCGGAATGTACCACATTGTGTTCGTCAATGAACCAGTCCTGTTGGAATGGCGCATCAATAAAACGGAAAAACACCCGTCCCTGGGATTTGGCAGCTACCACACAATACGCTCCATTCTCCCGCATCACCTCATAGATAATGTAAGAATTGGCGTATGGAAAGTAAAAAGCATCGAAGCTTTTCTTCTCCTTCGGAATGCCTAGTCTTAGTTTGTCAGCATTATAAAAGAATAGGATGGCACGAAGCAGCGTACTCTTACCGACACCTTGCGTACCTATAAAATGTACGTTCCCATCCAACTTCACTTCCGCATACGGAATATGGGCACTGTTCAGAAAAATAATCTTATTCAGGTATCTCATCTTGCACCTCCTCTGAAATTGTGATACAATCAACCAAGTCCTCCATATAATGGAAAGCCGACAATACTTTATACGTCCCGTCAAGTTCGTTTTCTTTCTCTATCAGTCCTATACTCTCCAGTTCTTTCAGCAGTTTGCCGACTACTTCATCATATTTCTTCTTATCCGAAAACAGTTTGGTTGCCTTTTCTTTCAGTTCGATATCGCATCCTATCTGAATCTCAATATCAGCGGCACGAAATAAAAAGCCCGGGCCGAATGCCGAATGATAGGTTTTCAGGAAACTCAGGTAATCAATCCACTTCTGAATTGCTTCCAGTTTACGTTCCAAATCGACTTTCGATTCCTTGCGGGTAAAGTAGTAATAACCGTCACCGCCTTCCAGATAAAAACCGATGCCTTTGTAGTAATCATAATAATCGGGCAAATCTTCCTCAATGGCATCATACAAGCGTTTCACTTGGGTAGAGACACTATTGGAAGAAATGAATCCCCCTTTGCTAAGTATATTAAATATCTCTTCAGTATATTTCATAGTCATCTGTTTTTAGCATTCAGCATACATCATTTGGCATATATTAAAGGGTATTCCACCTCATCGGAGATTTCATAAGTATCCGTAAAGCGAAGTTCGTCGGCATACTGTGACGCCAATTGGCAGAAAAAGATTAATTTCTCTCCACGTGTCACCTCTTTCCGGTAGCGATAGTTCATCACAAAAGAGAACAGATGGGTGCTGGACGCCATAAATGAATTATGCACCTCCTGCAAGTTTACGGTATCTATCATTTGCGACTGCCCATCCAGATATCCTTCTGGAATGGCATCTGCCAGTTGTTTCATTCCTTTCGGAGAATTTCTCTGCCGCGCGACAAGTTTCTTCAAAATCTGAAAAGCCTCATCGGAAGTCCGTAGATTATCAATGGAAAGCTTGATGCGATAACCGACCTGCGGCTCCATCCAGACAGGATTTTTTTGTGCGGCAACAGAACGGATACTTGTATGTTCTTCCAACAAGAACTGGTCTTTCAAGTACTTCAACTTCTTTACTTTCTCAAAGATACGGTTCTGATAATCTATCAGATTCAGATAATGGATGATTTGTTTCTGGATTTCAATCAAGTTATGGTACGAGTCATTTAGCTGAAGTTTCACGTCGCTTACTACATTCCGCATTTGTACGTCCATCGCCACCCGGAAGAAAACAGGCTGTCCGTAGTCTATCAATTCCTCACTTTTACGGATCAGCAGAGCAATATTATTCCGTTTCTCATCAAGCCGGACGAGTTTGGTTTTCTTTATCTTATAATTCGGTTCGTTCTTATAAGTATTATCCATGTTCCTTTTCAAGTCCATCACATTGCGGACTGTAGTCAGAGCGATGTTTTTCAGGCAGCGTTTCACTTCACGCTGGTAGTTGTATTTACGTTGTTCGTTATTCTCTTTCAAGTAATAGTCAATGTTTTCATTCAGTCGCGTCAGGTAATCCTGCACGAAAGAAACATTGATTTCTTCATTTACTTCGAGCACATCTTCAAAGAATTTCAGATAGATATCTTCCATTTCCAGAAAGTCACCAGTATCCCGGATAACCCCATAGTCTATCAGATAGCGGATACGCTCTTCTTTGTACTCCGTCATTTCAAGCGCATAATCATAACGGAACGAAAGAGATTTCCGTTTAGCAAACATTTCTTTCAAGAGCTCTTTCTCCCGGTCGAGACTCTTGACCAGTTCTTCTATGGAACGAAAAGTACCCATATTAGTTTTGTCTTTTAATAATGTTTACTGCTTCAATAGACTACCTCAGCCTATTCACTTACAAAAGTAAAAAAATCTATCGTGTCATTACTATTATTGAATAAGAATTTGTCTCTAAGTTTAGTATTCATATCTTTGTGCTTTCAACAAGAAACAAGAAACCTGTTTAACAAAAAATAGATTATGCGCTCATTCATTATTCTTCT